>Ga0315282_10010163_pt1 | contig 14813 bp, 14 predicted proteins | sample YL17G07_20_MG_FD_203693 | JGI IMG/M metagenome (GOLD analysis project Ga0315282, IMG submission 203693) | Sediment microbial communities from Yellowstone Lake, YNP, Wyoming, USA - YL17G07_20 | ecosystem: Environmental > Aquatic > Freshwater > Lake > Sediment | place: USA: Wyoming | collected...
CCACAGCCCCTATCCTAATTAATTGATCATTTTGATTATTTCATTGGCGCCCCCAGTTAATTCGAACCCCGCCCTGCGAATTTGTGGTCCTGAGCAGCTAAGTTTTTTAACCTCCCGATGTCTGGTCTGGTTTCCGGTTAATCAGCGAAAATATTGAGTCAAATCCTTTTACATTTGTCTAACAGATCTTCACCTATTTTTGGCACAATTTTAGCACAGCCGCCTTCTTATTGGAAGAATGCGAATCAACATTTGACAAACCCTCGTTTAACATATAGATTTCAACTGATCATTGAAAATCTAAGTGAAAAGGTGATAAGGGGAATAAAGCTCAAATCAGGCCTAAACCGATAAAGAGCAAGCATGAGACATGGTGTAACCTTTCGGAAGTCTTTCTCGTCTTATATGGGAAACATCTTAACCAAAGGAGGACATTGGCCATGGACGAGAGGAGAAGAGCTTTAATTTGCCTGGGAGCAGCCACAGCGGCGAACTGCGTGCCCTGTTTTGAACACTATTTTGGGAAGGCAAAAGCGGCGGGGATTTCTCCCGAGGAAATTCAGGAGGCAGTGGATCTCGCCAGTCAGGTCAAGAAAGGTGCCCATCTGGCAACAAGAAATAGCATAAGTGAAATCATGGGTCGAGAAAAGGAAACTCCTCTTCCCTGCAACCAGCAGGCTGGTAGCTCCTGCTGCAGATAGTCTCAATAGGGTTTTGGAAATGGAATTTTGGGAAATGTATGACCAGTATTATGCCAAGGTGAGAAAGTTTATCCTTTTCCTTGTTAGAGATGCTTGGGTTGCCGATGACCTGATCCAGGAGACATTTTTAAGGATTCAGAAAAACTTGGACAGCCTGAGAGACCCCTCGAAGATGTCTTCTTGGATATTTCGTATTGCATACAATCTTTGTCAAGACCATTTCCGCCGGTCGAAAATATCACAGAAGGAAGAAAGAATAGACCTGCAAGAAATGGCAACCTTTGAAGAAGATCTCATACAAAAAGAACTCGAACAGCGCCAGATGGGGCAATGTGTTCAGAACCAGATTCGCCTTCTGCCTGATTCACTACGGACGGTCCTTGTCCTTTCTGACATCATGGACTTTAGCCATCAAGAGATCGCTGATACTTTGGAAATAACGATTGAGAATGTCAAAGTGAGGCTTCACAGGGCCCGAAAAAAGTTAAAACCAATTCTCGAAGAAAAGTGCAATTTTGAGATGGACGAAAGAAATGTGTTGATCTGTGAACCTAAGAAAAGAGAAACCTGATTCTACACCCCGCCGCCTTTTCCAACTCCTCCTTCCTGAAATATCGTCGAAATGTTTTCCCTTGATCCTGCAGATTTAACCCTGTGACGGATAGAGACCCATCGAATTATAGGATGATTGACATAGGCGACATTTCTTGATAAAGAGGATAAGGAAGTTCCGCGATGAATTCTTTTGACTCCTGACAAATCTGTGATCAGACGGTATGTCTAACAAAAAGGCCCTATATATCCTCTCCAATTTGGGTGGGGTTTGGATGGTGGGAGTTGGGGGATATATAGGGCCCCGATTCTTAGCAGACTAAATATTGTAATCATTCACCTTCAATTTCTGTATACAGTATACTGTATACCATTTGTCTTCCAGTTGTCAAGAAAAAAATAAAAAAAGTAAAAATTTTGAAGAGGGCTGATTTCTTCTTCAGGGCTTAGTCCGCCGTATCTTGTAATGATCTGTATTTAAGACTAATCATGCGTTTCGTGAGTTATGGAAGAATTTAGAATCCTAAGCGAAGGAGATACTCCTTTTATTAATACTTCCCCGAAATCCACACACTTTCAAAAATTCGAGAAAGGGTGTATATTTTACCTGCGAATCAGCGATGCGGTGACTCCCTGAACTCAATCGAAGCGAACCGTTGTAGGCACGAAAAGGAGTATGATCGATGAAGCCAACGAACAAACTGGTGAACCCTATGTTGACTGATTTCTACCAGATAACCATGGCCTATGCTTATTGGAAAGCCGGAGTTCACGAAGAGGAGGCCGTATTTGACCTTTTCTTCCGCAAGAATCCTTTTCGGGGAGAGTTCGCCATTTACGCCGGCCTCGAGGAGAAGCTCAGGCTGTTTGAGAATTTTCATTTTACGGATGATCACATTGCCTATCTCAAGGAACAGATGCCTCAATGCGAGAAAGGATTTTTCAGCTGGCTCAAGGGCGTGGACTGTTCCAGAATGAAAATTTACGCCTTCAAAGAAGGAACCATATCTTTTCCTCGCGAGCCTTTAATGCGCGTTGAGGGACCGATAGCGGTTGCCCAGTTGCTCGAAACTGCCACGCTGACGCTGACCAATTATCCAAGCCTAATGACAACAAACGCGGCTAAATATCGCTTAGCTGTGGGGTTTGATAAGGGCTTGATCGAATTCGGTTTGCGAAGGGCGCAGGGTCCGGATGGAGGGATTTCAGCTTCCCGTTACAGCTATATGGGTGGTTTTGATGGGACAAGCAATGTTCTTGCGGGCTATCTTTTCGGCATACCCATACGGGGAACCCATGCCCACTCTTATGTACAGTCTTTTACAGGCGTTGAGGATTTGAAAGATCACACCCTTGCCGGAGCAGACGGAAAAATACATGATTTCGTCAAAATGGTTTTCGAAATCCGCTCAGAATTGGGCTTTAATTACACAAATGAGGGAGAGCTTGCGTCTTTTGTCGCGTATGCCCAGGCCTTTCCCAGAGGATTTCTGGCGCTTGTGGACACCTACGATACCTTGAAATCAGGCGTTCCTAACTTTGTCTGCGTGGCGCTCGGGCTTCTCAAATTAGGCTACAAGCCTATAGGGGTAAGATTGGATTCCGGAGACCTTTCCTACCTTTCAAAGGGAACGAGGAAAGTGTTCAACGATATAGGCGCCAAGACGGACTCCGATCTTTCAAAAAGTCTGATTATGGCCAGCAACGAGATTAATAAGAGTGTCCTGATTTCTCTAAAGCAGCAGGGCCATGAAATCGACGCCTTTGGTATAGGCACGCATCTTGTTACATGCGATGACCAGCCCGCAATGGGATGCATCTACAAACTGGTTGAGGTAAAGGGTATCCCTCGGATAAAACTTTCCCAGGAATTGGGAAAAATGACCATACCCGGGAAGAAAGAGGCATACCGTCTTTTCGGTGAAGACGGTTACAGCTTGTTGGATCTGATGATAAGAGTAGGAGATAAGCCGCCGGACCCTTCAAACCATGTATTATGCCATCACCCCTTTGACCATATCAAACGTGTGTATGTCACCCCTTCAAAAGTCATTCCGCTCCATCATTGCGTATGGGATGGGAAAAGGGTCTTCCGAGAAGTTCAATTAAATGAGACCAGAGATTATGTCTTGGATCAGCTGCGAAGCACAAGAGAAGACTATCTAAGGGATGTCAACCCCACTCCTTACAAGGTATCGGTGAGCGAAGAGCTTTACAACTACGTTTACTATCTGTGGGCAGAGGAGTCTCCCGTGACGGAGCTGAAATAATTAAACTTTGGATCCCCTTGGGGAAAAAGGGGGCCTTTTATTTTTAAAAAATGAAGGTTCCAATAATATGGCAACGTTAGAATTTGACCCTACAGTCAGCATCAAGATGGCAACCCTTCCTTCCTGTAATGTTGTTTTTCAATTTCTGCCTTTCTATGCAACATTTCAATCACAAATCAGCAAGAGGGGTTGAATTTCCGAGGAAATTCTTCTTCTTGACAGTGAATCTATTTAAGAGTATTTTCTAACTGTCTTTTCCTGCGTGGCCTTAATTAACCTTACAACCCAACCTTAACCTTATGGAGTTAGAAATGAAATGGGAAATATAAAAGGTGCCGATACAAAGCATTTTTATGAAGATAGGCCTCCTTAGAGGACTATCATACTAATCCCAGATCGAACTAAACCCCAGCAACCTCCGAAGTATTTGTTGGTCAGCCTTACCAGGCAGAAAGGAGTATGAAAATGAAAAAACTGCTCGTAGTCAGTGGATTGGTTTTAGCGGTATTTATTGCAGCGATTTCCGAAACGTCAGCCCAGACAATCTATTCGTGCTATAAGAAGAAGAGTGGAGCTATGCGGTATGTCACTGGTCCAGGCAAGTGCAAGAAAACTGAAACCGAAATTTCCTGGAACACGACAGGCCCAAAGGGGGATAAAGGGGATACAGGTCCCGCAGGACTGGCGGGTGCGACAGGCGCCCAGGGACCCGAAGGTCCACCAGGAGTAGCCAATGGTATCCAAAGAGCGGTCTACGGCACCCTCTACCTCTCTCCTATTGGCGCCCGTGTGTACCAGACGCTCTCTGGCGCGGGATTCACCATTACTATACTTACCGACCCCATTACGCAGACTGAGTTTGCAAGTATCGCCTTCGACACACCATGGCCCAGTGTGCCCACTTGCGCCGTAACTCCCCTCGGACACCAAAAAATCGCTGAGACCTGTTTTTGGTCATTTACCTCTAACGAAGCCTCAACTGCTTATACGTCAATATCGGTTATGTGTTACGACGCGTCAGCTGTTCAGATCTGGCCCGAGATATTCAGCTTTTTATGTGTCCAGTAACGGAGAGTCCTCTAAGCTACACTCTATATCTGGGAGGTATTTATGGAGGCAATTCCTCTTACCCATCTCTCCCACCGCCGTACGTACAATTCAAGCCGGGGGGAGCCGAAAGACTCCTTCCGCTCTTGCTCATAAAGCCGGCCTGCACGTGCAATGAAACGCTAAATGGTCTTTGTGGCAACGCTAAGTCCCTCAGGACTAAAAATGATTGGTGATTTCTATCCATAAGTGCGCCACGAGGCTGCACAGGAGATGAGGGTGGGCCCCTCGAAGTCGGCTTACAGGAGCAGACTTCAAACCGCCTCAAGCTGCATGGGTAAAGAGCCCTTGTGGTGAGCGTTGAAGGAAAAGACATGGCTATGACTATGTCAGGTGAGGTTCAAGGAGACGAGCGCAAGCGAACCACTGATGAGGTGTCGAAAAGAATAAGACGACGTCAAAACTGGGGGCTTATGGAACTCCAGGATAAGTTCAAAAGAGACCTGTTTACTGCTTGGGCGGCGTCCGGCATAAAAGTGGCGTGACCTTGATCCAGGCTCTTGTGTGGAACGCGGGAACCTGTCGTCCTGATGCCAAGGGAGAAACTCAAGTGAGAGGACCTCATAAGGGTGAGAGTACCGATGCGGGGCACAGGGGCGGACCAACTCACAGTAGTGTTGAAGTCTTTGTAATGGAGATGGAGCGAAGGGGTTGGATCATCTGGCCTTACTTATTGGTCAACCAGTGATGGGAGGAGCCGAAAGGTAAGGCAACGTTGTCGGAGACGGCAGCAGGATGATAAGAGCCGGATGACGGGAGACTGTCACGTCCGTGTCTGTGAGGGCCTGGGGGTGAAATTCCCCCGGGCTACTCGACTCGTCAACATTCAGGATTATCTTGGAATGAAGAGTAGGTGAACTCTCCAAATCAGGGAGTTTCTAAATTCCTTCGTCTCTCGAACCCAGTCGTGTTCCCTTCCACAATCCTTATTGACACCCTGTCTATAGTTTCATACACTTTATATAAGGAACTGGCAGGAGCACGCTCAACATTGAGAAGTTTATTTTCGGAGAGGGAAGTAAGAATCGATGAAAGATGAGGCTCTATGGAAAAGGGAGTAAAGAAAGACACCCAAATTTTAGGGACCCGTATCTTCCTCGTCCGTCATGGTGAAACCGATTGGAATCAGACGCACCGATTCCAAGGCAGGGTAGACATACCATTAAATGATGAGGGTAAAAACCAGGCTCATGCTTTGGCTTTGACATTGAAGGATGAACCCCTTATAGCCATGTATTCCAGCCCTTTGCTTAGAGCCATCGAAACGGCACGCCTAATAAAAGAATTCCATCCATCAACGCCCCTTTTTGAGGAAGGAGGTTTAACCGAGATGGATTTGGGAGAGTTTGACGGAATGGAAGCTGGGTACTGGGCTGCCCATTACCAAGATTTCTTTGAAACCTGGTGGAGTACCCCAGCATGTCTCAGAATGCCAGGTGGGGAGAGTCTCCAGGAGGTTAAGATGAGAGCCATTGATACGCTGGAGCGCATAGCTAAACTTTATCCATCCGGAGGCTCATTGCTGCTCTGTAGTCACAATTTTGTAAACCGTTCCATATTATGCCATGCGATGGGCTTTCCTCTCGATAGATTTCGGGAGGTGCAGCAGGATGTCGCAGCCCTCAATATCCTTTATATACACGGGCAACAGGTGTGGGCAGAAGTGGTGAATGATTTAACTCATCTGAAAAAGTGTGAAGGCATATCACTGCAAACATAATTTGGGATGAACTTGACGGAGGGTTTTATGGCGGCCAGTAAGAAGCACTAACAAGGTTATGCCGATTTGTTCCTTTTGGAATCTGCTTCTGAAAACGCTGTTGGATACTTAAAATGATTGACGTTTTAAGCATTGGGGTCTTCTACATTCGTCTTTTTGCTCTCTCCCCCCACTATTTTTTCGCTGGTGATGACCAACTTCTCATCAATTTTCAAGGTCGGCTCCATGAGAAAGATGATGGCGAACGTGATGACGAAGTAGAAGAACCAGAGCGAATTAAAGCTTAATGCTATGATGAAAAATTTGAAATTCACAAAAGATGTCTGTTTGGCAGAGGTCCCGCCCGGATTCCGATTTAGAGAATCAATCCCTTTTCTCACTGTGTTATTGCGAGGCCCGCTAAAAGCGGGAAAAGGTGCGTGCCTGCACGCCGAAGTGCTATCCTTCGCCGGAGCGAGGCAGGCGTTTCGGCACGCAGGCGTGGCAATCTCATACAAAGAGCCGAGATTGCTTCCCTTCACTCGCAACGACAATTTCCTAAATCGGGATTTGGGAACCCATGAGGTCTTGACAACTGTATCAATTAATGATATTCAAGTATCAAATAGTTGACCGGTGCTCGTTCTTATTCCAGGATGGCTTCCAGCTCACTCGAAAATCTGTGTCAGTTTGCCTCCCAGTTAGAACTCGGGGAGGTTGACCCCTCTATTATATCCCATGCGCGCCTCGTCTTCGTTGACACCGTTGGGGTGATCACGGCCGGGAGCACATCGGACGAAGTTTCCAAGCTGCTGGTTCAACTCTCGGGAAAAGACGAAAGTGGCGAATCCTCTTGTCTCGGTTTATCTCAAAAGATCTCTCCATTGGTTGCCTCCTTGGTGAACGGTATCTCGGGTTCCAGCCTTGAGTTTGAGGAGGGCAATAGCTGGGCCATGGGTCATCCTGCTATCCAGATGGTTCCCGCCATCCTCGCCGCATGTGAAAAAAGAAAATCCTCCGGGGAGGAATTGCTCGCAGCATTGATTGGGGGATACGAAAGCGCCGCCCGCGTCAGCAGAGCCTCTTCTCTACGAAAAGGTCTTCATCCCGCAGGGACATGGGGCACCGTCGGTGCGGCCCTTGGGGTGGGGCGGGTTTATCGGAGAACGGCAGAAGAGCTTCACAAGATTGCTAATATTTCTGCTTCTTTTGCCATCACGCCTTATGTGAAAAACTCATTCGTTGGTATGAATGTCGCCTCCACATTTGCTGGAGTTACGAACTACTTCGGGATTCTTTCGAACATCTTCTTTGACTGTGGGATTCGGGCAGACGAGGCGAGTCTCAGGATGACGTTCTCACGGTTCCTCTCGGATGGCTTTCAAGAGGAATCCCTCGATAAGGGATTAGGAAAAGAATACTTTATCAGCGCGAACTATTTTAAGCCCTATCCAAGCTGCCGCTTCACTCATTCGTCCATCGATGCCCTCAAGGAGGTTCTCCAAAAAAGTTTTTTTGGGCCGAATGAGGTGGAGAAGATAAGGGTAGAAACCTTCCAGGCAGCCATGCACTGTGATACGAAAGCTCCCTTCAATAAAGAGGCCATCCGATTTTCCATTCCCTATCTCTGTGCCCTTTTGATTCTTTATGGTGATGTCAGTCTGGGCACGATGGAACGCGTATCGATCGACGATCCCCCATTGAAGGCTCTGGCAGAGAAGGTGGAGATGGTCCTGCTTCCAAAATATGAAGAGTTAAGACCGAACTACAATCCCACGCGCGTCATCGTTCAACTCAGGGACGGGAAAACCTTCTCCCATGAGGTGAAAGATGCCTTGGGGAGCCAACTCAATCGTTTCGGTGAAGAGGCCGTGTTCAAGAAATTTATATCTCTCACGAGCCCCATCATCGGAAGAGATCGGGCCGAGATTTTTCTGGAAAGATGCTCCCAACTGGAAAAAGAAGAAAATATGGACCGCCTGATTCGATTGTTGTGTCCGATTGAAGGGGAGAATCGCAAAGCGGGATAACCGAAGTATTCGGGAAGGTCTCATGAAAAAGAAACCCCTCAGGCAAGTCCAACATCAAAAAAAGCTTAGGGATATTGGCCTGAAGATCCGGGAAGAAAGGAAGAAATTGGGACTCTCCCTCGAAGCCCTTGCAAAAATGGTTGGCGTGAGCAAGATGACGCTTCAGCGGGTGGAAATGGGGACGACCGCTTCATCCATTGTCCTCCTCGCCGAGATTGCCTTCCATCTTAAAAAACCTATTGAATCCCTGTTCCAGGAAGGCGATGCAAGGGTCGTCCATCTTCAGAAGAATCAACAGGAGACTCTTTTTGATCAGATGAGAAAATCTCGTATTGTTGCACCGAGGGGTTTGATCTCAGACCGGATCATCCTGACCTTTTCGGAACTGGATAAGAACACCGTCATCGAGACTCATACCAACAACGGGTTTGAATGGGCCTTCTTGATCCAGGGCAGAGCCACGGTGGAGGTCAAAGGGAATAAGTACCAATTCAAGGCAGGGGATGCGATCTTTTATGACGCTCATTTTCCTCATTCAATCTCCATCCATCAAAAGATCAAATATGTTGGCCTCTTTTTACGGGACGATTGAGAAGAAGGGGAGCAGGATGAACAGGGAGAAGGATGACAAAGGCCAAAATTGAGATCTGTGGGCTCTGTAAGACCTTCGTATCGAGTCAGAAGAAGACTTCCGGGATCACCGAGGTCCTAAAGGATATCAATTTTGTGATTCAGGATGGGGAGATCCTCTGTCTTTTGGGACCGAGCGGGTGCGGGAAGACGACCGTTCTTAATATCATTGCAGGATTCCAGAAGCCGACGCAGGGCGAAGTGCTGGTCAATGGGAAGAGAGTGGAGAGGCCTGGACCGGACAGGGGAGTCATTTTCCAAGAGCATGGCCTCTTCCCTTGGAGGACCGCTCTCCAGAACATCCTTTTCGGACCGGAAATGATGGGCAAAAAAGGATCGGAGACCTTCTCCTTGGCCGACCAATACATCGACCTCATCGGCCTCCGGGGCTTTCAGAATCACTACCCCCATGAACTTTCTGGAGGGATGCAGCAGAGGGTTGCCATTGCAAGGGTGCTGGTCAACCGGCCGGATATCCTGCTCATGGACGAACCTTTCGGAAAACTGGATGCCCAGACTCGGGCGACCATGCAGGTTCTCCTCCTTGACGTGTGGGAGAAAGTTAGGCCCACGATCCTCTTCATCACCCACGATATTGACGAAGCGATCTTTCTGGGTGACCGTATCCTGGTCATGTCCTGCCACCCTGGGATGGTGATCAAGGAAATTGAAGTCAAACTGAATCGCCCCAGGGATTATGAGATCACCACCTCGCCGGAGTACATGGACACGAAGCGGACGATCCTCAATCTTATCAAAGGAATGACGCAGGATCAATCTTGTGGAGCGGAGCTGAAGACGAACGGATGAACAAATCGAAAGTTTTTTACGATAACCCATATCTGGTTTATGTCTTTTCTCTTCTCCTCTTCTTTGGAGGATGGTTCTTTCTCGCCTCTCGGACCATCCCTCTCTTCTTCCCCTCTCCCTTTCTTGTCCTTCGGGCCTTTCAGGAGATGATCAAGGATGGAAGTCTTTGGGGGCACATTCAAATCAGCCTCTTCCGGATTCTGACAGGATGGGCGATCGGAAGTGGCTTAGGCATCCCTTTGGGTCTTTTGATGGGGGACATCCGTTTTTTCAAAACTATGCTCAATCCCTACATCCAGTTCTTTCGATTCATTCCTCCCATCTCATTCGTGACCCTGTCCCTGATCTGGTTCGGCATGGGCGAAACCTCTAAGATTATTCTTATCATCTACACAACCGTCTTTCTTGTAACCGTTAATACCATTGCGGGCGTGATGAGTGTCAACCCCATTCATGAGCAGGGGGCGCGATGCCTGGGAGCCAATCGCGTAAAGATCTTTACCCGGGTGATCTTTCCTTCCACCATACCGTTCCTTCTTACCGGCATGAGATTGGCCATGGGAAATTCCTTCATGACGATTGTCTCTGCGGAGATGATTGCAGCGGAGAAGGGGCTGGGATTTCTCATCTTCACATCGAGGCTCTTCATGCAGACGGAAAGGATCTTTGTGGGCATTGTCACCCTCGGTATTTTGGGCTTTGTCGTGGATGGCTTATTTCGCTTCGTGATGCAGAAGTTTGCCAGACCATACCTTTTCTTTTTTAAAGAAAAATAGAGAAAGGAGGATACGTTTATGAAAAAGTGGGTAGGAGGCATTTTCGTTTTTGGGATTATTTTTTTGTGGGCCTTCATTGGATCCGTTTCCGCTCAGCAGAAGTTCCGGATCGGTACAGGAATCGATCCGGTCTACAGCAACTATTATGTGGCTGAGGCACTGGGCCTCTACAAGAAGTACGGTGTGGACGCTGAGCTGAAGCTCTTTTCACGGGGGGGAGAAGCCCTTGATGGCCTCATGGCCGGAGAGATACACGCCACCTCCAATGCAGAATATCCAAACATCCTTGCCATCGACAAGAATCCAGAAGTCCTGATCGTCGGTATCTCGTGCGTTGCCCCTCATACAATGAAACTGACCGCTCGTGCGGAGATTAATAAGCCGGAGGACTTTATTGGGAAGAAGATAGGGTCTGCTCTTGGTTCGGTCACGGATTACTGTTTTGACAAGTACTTTGCAAAGAACGGCGTCGATAAATCGAAGGTCACTTATGTCAATGTCGCTGCTCCAGAATCGGTTCCCCTCTTGGATAAGGGAGACATCAGCGCATTCTTCTTCTGGGAACCATGGCCTTCAAAAGCGCTCGAAGTCAGCGGAAATAAGGTCCACATCATTGGATCGTCCGCCCAACTTGGGGTTTATACATCCAAGCTTGTTATCGCCGTGCCAAAAACCTATGCAGCAAAGAATCCCGAGACAATCAAAGGATTCCTGAAAGCCATGACCGAAGCAGGGGACTACATTCAGCAAAATCCCCAGGAGGCGTATAAGCTTGTCGCAAAGAAGATCCCAACCCTTACACCCGAGACCATCGCAAAAATGTCAGCTGACTTAAACCACCATGTTCGGTTTTTGAAAGAGGATATGAAGAATCTTGATGATGTGGCCTCCTGGGTTCTCAGCACAGGAAAGATCAAAAAGCTTCCTGACTGGACAAAGGCATTGGATACCAAGTATCTGAAAGCGGTCAACCCGAAGGCAGTGGAAGCCGGGCTGTAGATTTTTCTCTGTCCACCCTTCCCCAGGGAGGAGAAGAGATCCCCATGGTCAGCTTGTATAGAAAATCTGGAAACGTTGAATTCAATCTGCCCAAAGATTGGAAGATGGTACAAACCATCTTTAAGGAAGAGGTGAAAGTAAAAAGGTCAGTGCAAGATCTTGCTAAGGAGAGCCTCGAAAATCCTGTGGGCTCCAGACGGCTTGAGGAGCTATTGAAACCCGGAGATCGTGTAGCCGTTGTGGTCGATGACCTCACTCGTCCAACTCCGATTCATGAAATTCTTCCTGTCCTCCTGAACAAAATCCATCGTTGTGGTATTTCAGCGGAACGGATTGATATCATCGTGGGCGTGGGTACGCACCGTCCATTGACAAAGGATGAGATCCGTGTCCGATGCGGGGAAGGAATCGCAAAAACCTATCAAATCCAGAACCATGATGCCCGTGCCCCGGATCTTATCAAAGTCGGCGATCTGCCGGGAGCCGGACCTGTGTTCATCAATGCAACGGTCGCGAAGGCCGATGTAAAGATCACCATGGGTTCAATCCTTCCCCATCCTCACAATGGATTTGGCGGAGGCCCCAAGAACATCATGCCGGGCATCTGTGACTTCGATACCATTCGAAAGCATCATCTCAAGAATGTCATCGATCCAAGATCCATTCTTGGAAATGTTTTCAAAAACCCTTTTTACAAAGAGTGTTGTGAAATTGCAAAACTCGCCAAAGTCGATTTCACGCTGGCCTGCCTCTATGACAGTTTAGGGCAGATCTTCGATGTCACGGCCGGGGATCTTTTTACTGTCCATCAAGTCGGTATCGGGAAGACGAAGGAGGCTCTTGGAGTCTCCGTCCCAGAGAGGACGGACGTCACCTTCGTCTCTTCTTATCCTTACGATGAAGGACCTCAGATTGTAAAACCCATTCTTCCTGCAGCCATGGTGACAAAGCCAGGAGGGACGATCATACTTCTGGCTGAGATCAGTGCTCCTCTTCCAGGATTCTTTCTCGATAGCTTCTCGAAGATAAGGGGATGCAGTGAGAAGGGTGCCGAGTTTCACATTAGAAAGAGGCTGGAATGTGTCGAACCGATTGTGGAGGGGCCGATGGATTTTAATATGGCCCTCCTTCTCATCTTTTTTGCCTCCGTCAAATATCGTGTCGTTCTGGTTGCGGACCCTATTCTTCAGGAGGCAGCCCAACAAATGGGATTTGAATATGCGCCCGACCTATCGTCTGCCATTGAAGAGGAGAAAAAACGAAGGAAGCAGGCGACCGTTAACCTCATTCCTGCAGGAGGCTATGTATTCCCCATCGTGTCAGAGGAATTTCGATTGATTGGAGGATGACAGCCTGCTGTCTCGTCCCCGCATTGACTTTCAGAGACAGGGGCTGAGAGACAGAGATTTTATTATTACCCGGAGCATTAAATAATCTACATTTGTTCAATGGTTTTTTCTCGACGTCGGTTCTTGGCTGGTTTAAAAATCCCCCTTTGCAAAGGGAAGGTGTGAAAAAATCCCAAAATTCACAGAGCGGACAGGGGGATGTCGGAAAAACTTTGAGAGCGGCCACCTTTTTCAGGCTTAATGAGAAGGATTGAAAACCATGTTAGATCGATAACTTAAAGTGACTCATGACCCATACATTTTCAAAGTTCGCATTCTATCGTTTTGGAGATATCCCTCTGGCCGGTCCACTGCCCCTAATTTTTTCACAGCTTCAGGGAGATTGAGGGGGATTTTCCAAAGTTTGAAATCCCCCCCTAGCCCCCTTTTCTAAGGGGGGGAATGCAACCAATTATGTGCTCTGAGTAATAAAAGGTTGAGATGAAACGTCTGCTCACAGGAAATGAATCAGCGGCCATGGCCGTCAAGCTCAGCCGAGCTCAGGTGATTGCGGCATACCCCATCACGCCTCAAACGAGCATTGCAGAAAAGCTTGCAGAGGATGTGGCCAAAGGAGAGTTGAAGGCTCGATACATGAACGTGGAATCCGAAACCGCGGCGATGGCTGCCTGCATCGGGGCTTCTATGTCCGGAGCGAGGGCATTTACGGCCACCAGCTCTCAGGGTTTGGCACTCATGCATGAGCTCCTCCATTGGGCCTCAGGGGCGAGGCTCCCTATTGTCTTGGTCAACGTCAATCGATCCATGGCCGCTCCTTGGTCGTTGGGGGTGGATCAGAACGACAGCCTTTCCCAACGTGACACCGGGTGGGTTCAGCTCTACTGTGAAACAGGGCAGGAAGTGCTCGACTCCATCCTCATTGCTTTCAAGCTGGCTGAAAGGATGCTTTTGCCGGTGATGGTGGCAATGGACGGTTTTTTCCTCTCCCATTACTTTGAACCGGTCGATGTTCCTTCTCAGAAAGAGGTGGATCGATTCCTACCCAGAAGAAAGGCAAAGTATCGCCTGAACCCCAAAAACCCTTCCACCTTTGGGGGAGGAGTAAGCTCCGAAGTTCTCTACGGCCTTCGTAAACGAATGCAGGCGGATATGGAAGGAGTAAAGAGATTTTACAATCGATTATGTCATCAATTTGCAAAGTCCTTTGATCGCAGGTACAGTGCAGTCGAGGCGATTCAGACAGAGGGCAGTGACCTGACGCTGGTCACATCGGGAACGCTGACAGGCACAGCGAAGGCTTTTTTGGAAGAGAATCGCGAGGGGCCAAAGGTGGGGCTTGTGAAGGTTCGAATGTTCAGGCCCTTTCCCACTGCGGAGATCAGGAAATCCCTAAAGGGTCTAAAAAGGGTCGTCATTCTTGACCGAAATCTCTCTCCTGGGTCAGGGGGCATCTTTGCACAGGAAATCAAGGCCTCGCTCCTTGGTATAGAAAAGGCCCCAACGGTTTTGAGTGTTGTGGGAGGACTGGGAGGGGTCGATATCACTCCAGAACATATTCATCAGCTGGTAGGCCTTCTGATTTACCAAAGGGGAAAAACCCCAGATACGATTTGGATGGAGCCATAATTGAGAGAATACCCTCGCCTTTCAGAAGAGATGGTTGCCCCTGGCCACTTTGCTTGTCCGGGTTGCGGTGAAAGCATCGCCTTTCGACATGTCCTCCATGCTTTGGGAAGGAACACGGTGGTGGTCACCACAGCGGGTTGCGGATCCGTCGTTGACGGATACTATCCCACGACCGCATCAAGGGTTCCCTTCTTTCACTGTTCCTTTGGCACGGCTGCAACGACCGCTGCGGGTGTTAAGGCTGGCCTGGAGATGCAGGGGGAT
>Ga0315282_10010164_pt1 | contig 14812 bp, 19 predicted proteins | sample YL17G07_20_MG_FD_203693 | JGI IMG/M metagenome (GOLD analysis project Ga0315282, IMG submission 203693) | Sediment microbial communities from Yellowstone Lake, YNP, Wyoming, USA - YL17G07_20 | ecosystem: Environmental > Aquatic > Freshwater > Lake > Sediment | place: USA: Wyoming | collected...
AACGCTATATTATTGCTTGAGGTCGTATAACTGATACCTACACCCGAGGTGGAAACCGTGAAGACATTATTTTGTATCCCAGCGATTCTAATAGAAGATGTAGTGATGTATCCCGAGGGATTGCTTGTAAGATAAAACGTTGAAGAGTTGACTCCCTGCCAGGTGCCTGCCCAGTTGCCTGCGTTTGAGGAGAGGAAGGTTGACGAATTAACTCCTTGCCACGTTCCAACCCAGTTACCAGTATTTGTCGCGACATAAGAAGTGCTTGAAGCGAGCCAGTTATTAGAGTTGAAATAAGCCGCCGAACCAAGTGTTGAAGAAACTGCGTATAGTCCGTTATTCACCCATTGCCCCACGGATGTTGAGGCAAAATTAGCTACCACAAGTCCCGTGCTGGTCGAGATGTATCCAGGATTAGTCCAAGAGAACGCTATGTTCTGCCCGGAGGTTGAATAGCTTATCCCGACGCCCGAAGTTGAAATGGTAAAGTTGGGGCCGATGATTCCAGCAATGGTCGTGGTCGCCGGAGCTGAAGTTAGAACCGGAACACCGTTTTGGGTAATCGTTCCTGAAGCGTTGAAAGCTCCGCCGACAAGAATAGTCCCTCCCGAATAAGTAAGCGTAGAAGTCCCGCTTAATGCTCCGCCAGTCGTTGCCCAGTAAGGAAAGTTAAAAGCGGTAATTGCGGAAGAAGTGGAAACCGAACCACCGCCACCTGTGCCATTGCTTGCAACGGTAATTCTGCCGAAAGCATCCACGGTTAGATTCGTATTCGTATAAGAACCCGCGGATACGCCACTATTTGCGAGATTAAAAGTCGTTGAACCATTAGAAACCGTTGAACTGATATTGCCCGCAGTTCCGAGTAGGTCAAAGCGGATTCCCGTAAATCCATTGATGGTGGACGAAACTGCTCCTATGGTGATGTAATTGGAATTGTTCGTCCATTGTGAGACATTCGTCGAGGCAAAGTTAGCGGTGGTCAATCCAGTTGAAGTTGTGAGATAAAGTCCGTTATTTGCCCACTGTCCTACAGATGTCGTTGCGAAATTAAGAATACCAAGGTTGGTTGATGTAGTAAGATATAATCCATTATTAACCCATTGCCCCACTGAGGAAGTCGTAAAGTTAAGGATACCCAATCCTGTGCTCGTAGTTAAATACAAACCATTATTCGCCCACTGGGAAATTGCGGAACTTGCGAAGTTGGCGACACCGAGATTAGTTGATGTCGTAATATAGCCCGGATTTGTCCAAGTGTAAGTAATCGTGCTTGGAGCGGAGGAAGCCACGGTTAATCCCGTGCCGCCTGCCGCAAGGGTAAAAGTCGGACTTTGAATTAAGTTAATTGTAGTCGTGGCTGGAGCGGAAGATATAAATCCCGAAGGATTAGAGGCAAGATAAAAAGTTGAAGAGTTGACTCCCTGCCAGGTGCCTGCCCAGTTGCCTGCGTTTGAGGAGAGGAAGGTTGACGAATTAACTCCTTGCCACGTTCCAACCCAGTTACCAGTATTTGTCGCGACATAAGAAGTGCTTGAAGCGAGCCAGTTATTAGAGTTGAAATAAGCCGCCGAACCAAGTGTTGAAGAAACTGCGTATAGTCCGTTATTCACCCATTGCCCCACGGATGTTGAGGCAAAATTAGCTACCACAAGTCCCGTGCTGGTCGAGATGTATCCAGGATTAGTCCAGTTGAAGGTCAGCTGTCCTGTAGAGGTTGTGATGTTGAGTCCAAGGCCCGAAGTGGCGAAGTTGAAAACGGGACCGATAGTTTGGTTGATTGATGTGGTGGCCGGAGCTGAGGAGATATATCCGGGATTAGTCCAAGAGAATGCTATGTTCTGCCCGGAGGTTGAATAGCTTATCCCGACGCCCGAAGTTGAAATGGTAAAGTTGGGGCCGATGATTCCAGCAATGGTCGTGGTGGCCGGAGCGGAAGTTAGAACCGGAACACCGTTTTGGGTGATCGTTCCTGAAGCGTTGAAGTCTCCGCCCTGCAAAAGTTGGGAGCCGGAGAATAAGAGTGTAGTTGTGGCGATCGTGCTTGGTCCTGACCAGACAGCAACATAGTTGGGCGTGCCCGTGCCGTTCACTCCGCCCGCACCAGCGCCGGTATTTGTGATGGTGATGATATTTGGAGCAGAAGAAGCTACCTGTATCCCAGATCCGGCCTGGATGGTTATGGTAGCGTTGGTCAATTGGTTGATGGCCGTGATGCCTCCACCGACCGAGGACGTCACATACTTGTTGCCTTGGATATCATAGAGAAGAGTGATGGTGGCCGAGGCGGCCCGGAGCTGTGAGGTTGAGGCAACTCCCGTCACGGTCAAATTGGTGCCTGTGGCGTTCATAAACCACAGGCCCGTCGCAGAAGCGTTTGCAACCGTAAGCCAACCCGTGCTCGTGGCGTTCCCAAATGTAAGACCATTCAGCGAAGAACTTGCAACCCGGAGCTGGGAGCTGGAGGCTAGAGTGGTGAACTGCTGGTCGGCCGTCCAGACGACAGACGAAGCTGCCGTCACAAATCCGGGATTGGTAAAGGATATTTGACTACCGGCTGACCAAGAAATCGGTGAAGCGGCGGTTATGGAGGCGTTGGTCAGGAATCCAGGATTGGTGAAGATAAGGTTGCCTCCCGATACGGAGAGCGGAGCGTTCAGACCCACGCCTACCACTGCGCCAGTCGTTGTTCCGTAATGGATGGCGCTTGTGATTCCCAATACAGTCAGGTTGGTGGTTGTAGCCTGGGTGACGGACAGGTTGGCTACTCCGATTACCGAAGTTGCAGAAGTGCCTGTAGCCGAGACGAGGGTGATCGTTCCCGGATTGAATATCTGGTTCGCCGTCCAGGTTACGGAGGAAGCTGCTGTAACAAATCCAGGATTGGTGAAACTTATTTGTCCGCTCCCAGAAGTAAAGACAATCGGAGAAACTCCGGAAATGGAGGAGGATGTAAGCACCGAATTGCCTCCTACCCGCAAAGAACCAGAAACATCGATTTTCGTGGAAGAAACGTTCCCCACGCTCAATACTGATGTCGCTGACGTTCCTGTAGCGCTTATGAAAGTCAGGGTGGCCGGATTGAATATTGCGTTCCCAGTCCAAGTGACTGAAGATGCCGCCGTCACAAATCCGGGATTGGTAAAGGATATTTGACTACCAGCTGACCAAGAAATCGGTGAAGCGGCGGTTATGGAGGCATTGGTCAAGAATCCAGGATTTGTGAAACTGAACTGTCCGATGGCGTTGTTGTATGAGATGGGAGAAACAGCAGAGAGAGTCCCTGTTGTGATGTAGTTCGCATTATTGGTGAAGAAGGAAATGTTTTGGGGAATGGTGAAAGTGAGTTGGCCGGAGCTTGTGGTAATGTTCCAGGTTGTGCCGGAGGTTGAAGTGGCAAAGGTAAAGGTTGGGCCTACGACTTGGTTGATTGATGTGGTAGCCGGAGCGGATGAGATATATCCCGGGTTAGTCCAATTGAAGGTCAGCTGTCCAGTAGAGGTTGTGATGTTGAGGCCAACGCCTGAGGTGGCGAAGGTGAAAGTTGGGCCCATGACTTGGTTTATTGTGGTTGTGGCGCCCGCAGTGCCGCAGGTTGTCGTTGCAACCAGGCCGTTAGTTCCGACCATAAGGCAAGGGCTTCCGGCAGATCCGAGGCCGGAAATGGCAAGATTTGTGGTAGTGACATTGCCGGAAAGATAGATACTGGAGCCCGTGGCACTGGTAAAGGTGATGCCGGTGGAAGAGACAGAATTAATCCGCAAATTGCCCGAACCAGTGGCGTTGGTGAAGGTAATGCCGGTGGAAGAAGTGAGAGTAGTAGCAATGAGGGTAGCCATCTGGAGATTGCCGCTCCCTGTTGCATTAGTAAATGTGATAACAGTGGAGGAAACTAAACTGAAGAAGCCGGAGTTTATGATGTTTAATGAGCTGGCTTGCAAATTGCCGCTCCCGGTGGCATTGGTGAAAGTTATTCCGGTGGAAGAAACGGAACCAAAAATGCCGGCATTGGCAACAGAGAGAGAATTCGCCTGCAGGTTGCCGGTTGCTGTAGCGTTAGTAAAAGTTAGTCCTTGGAGCGAGGTTGCGCCGCCGCTCACGGTTAAAGTGCTTGAAACAGTAGTCGGCAGATTCAAAACAATAGTGGAAGAGCCGACAATGAAAGCACTTGAACCCGCTGATTGAACAGCGAAGTAACCGGCGGTGGAACTTTGAATGTTAAATATCAAGTTCTTGCCGCTCGTTGTGTTTATGATATTGCCCAAATCGTAAGCCTGCTGAAGAGTCGTGTTGCCGCTTGAAGAAGCTCCGCCCAAAACAGTCCAATTTGAGGAACCGCTGTTATAAACAAAGAGATTGTTGTTTGAAATATCGTAGCAAAGAGAACCACCGCCAACAGCGAGAAGCGCCGAGCACGATGAAGTATTAATAGCCCTTATCTGCCCACCGGGGAGGTTTATATTCCCATTAGAATCAAGTTGAAGCAAATTATTGGAGCTTGTCCCCTGCACAAAGCCATTCAGTGTTGAAGCATTTATAGCGAAGCCCGCTGAAACTATGGCCTGCCTCGGCGATAAAGTTTCCCATGCCGATGAAGTGGCATTAAGAACTTCCACTTGGAGAAAATAAACAGTTGAAGTGTTGAAATCTAAATTGAGTGCCGGAAAGCCCTGTGACGAATCACCCAATCTAGCGTCAAAAACTCCGTTGTACATCGGAAGCGTGGCTGTCGCAGCGACGCCGGTGTTCGGCCAAAGCATCGTTCCGCCACCAGTCGAAGACGAATTCCAAATAGAAAAATGGAACGTGTAGTTTATGCCCACTGTCCCGCCTAAAGGATTGCCGCTTGAGTCCTCAAGCCGGCCTTGATAATTAATCATGTTCGGCACTGCGGCTCGGACTTCACTTAAAAAAACAGACCAAAAAGCGGCACTCAAATATAACAAAGCAAATGCAAGTGCAAATGATACGACAAACCGAGCAGAATTTTTTCTGCGCATTGACCTCTACATATATTGTAAGCCAGAAGCACCGCGTCTAAAACAAAAAACTGTGAATAAAAAATTCAGGAAAACAAAGAGAAAATCGGCATCTAGTGCCGATTTTTCACTCCAACAGTAATTTTCCAGGCTTTGAAACGTTATCCCTCAAATTTTTTGAAGTTTTCTTCTGCGCTACCCCAATCCAAAACTTGCCACCAAGCCTCAATATATTCCAGCCGACGGTTCTGATATTTCAGATAATAAGCGTGCTCCCAAACGTCTAATACTAATATCGGGGTCTGGTTTTTCATGAGTGGACTGTCCTGATTTGGCGTCGTAATAACAGACAATTTTCCACTTTTGTCGTTTATAAGCCAAGCCCAGCCGCTACCGAAAACACTGGCCGCCGCTTTCACAAACTCCTCCCTAAATTTCGCTAAATCGCCGAAGGATCTGTTTATGGCTTCCGCTAAATCACCTTTCGGTTCTTTCGCGACCTCCGCCGACGGTCCCATAATTTTCCAGAAAAACGAGTGATTATAGTGTCCACCGCCGTAATTCCGAACGGCAACATGGATATCCTCCGGAATTAAACCAGAGTTTTTGAGCAATTCTTCCAAACTTTTTTCACCGAGCTCCAGGTGCTTTTCCAACGCGGCGTTTAAGTTGTTCACGTACGCTTGATGGTGCTTTACGTGATGAATCTCCATTGTCTTGGCATCAATATATGGTTTAAGCGCGCTATATGCGCATGGAAGTTTTGACAACTCAAATTTCATTTTTTTATAAACTGAAAAGTTATTTTAAATCTAGAAACAACTTGACCTTTAATTCATTTTTATAACTTTAAAATTATCTTATTTTTAAGCAATAACAAAAATATGGGCTCTAAGGAAAATTTTTCAGAAAGCGCCCATCGAATATCAAATCTTTTGAAACGACAGCGGGGTATCAAGTTTATTTTTAAAAAATAAATATACCTACAGCCGCGGAAGAAAATCACCGCTCCCCTACTTCCCGTTTACGATTTCTTTATATTCAATCACTATCTGCTGTTTATCTTCCAAAACTAAATTCTGATACTCGCTTGACGGCACGCCGTTCACGGTCATTACAATTGCGTGATTCTGGTCGGCAACGTAATTTAAAATCTGACTTTCCGAAAACGGCCCGCCCCAGACGCTGAAAAAATCTCCGAGCGTAAACCGCTGATAATAATTCGGTTCAACGTGAATCGTGCCGGTATCGTCGTGCGTGTGAAGCACACGCTCGCAGGTCAAGCTGATGCCGATATCTTCTGGGATGGTAACATTCTGGCCGTTTATGATAATCGTAAGATGCGGATGAATGTGGTATTGGTCGGGAACCGGCAGAGACGGATCAATGCATGGAATGTTGGAGCCTTGGTTTAGATTATTTGAAACGCCGGCACTATTTTGATTTGAATTTAATGGGGCCAGGCGGGAAAAACCGCCGAGGCCCAAAAGGCCAACGGCTACGACTATTATTAAAAGGACGGTTAAAGTACTCCTATTACTCTTTTTTGACATGTTGTAATATTATACACGGTAGCTAATAAAATATAACAAAAATCCGGCAAAAACCGAATTGCCGGATTGCCGCTTTATTGCCGGGCCGTCTAATGGCCCCGCACCAGAACAAAGTTCGGTACGGGATAAATAGGACATGAGGCCGGCGCCTGTCCCGCTTATAGCTGCGGGGTCGTCTAATGGTAGGACACGGGACTTTGAATCCCGGTATCTAGGTTCGAGTCCTAGCCCCGCAGCTATGAGCGGGAGAGCCCAGTATCTTGGTTCGCTTGCCCGCCTCTGGCGGGAGTCCAAGCCCGGTAGTACAAGTAAAGTAAGTGCAAAAATTTATCCGAACGATATATTATAAAGGGTATGAAAGGATACTTTGGAAACATTGAGGAAATAACGCTTCAAAACCAGGACTACCGGCGGGTGCTTTACACAACGGCGAGGAGCCAACTTGTCGTAATGTGCCTCAATCCCGGCGAAGAAATCGGCGCCGAGGTTCACAACGGCGACCAATTTTTCCGCTTCGAGGAAGGCCAAGGAAAAGTAGTTATCGACGGAAACGAGTACACCGTGAGCGACGGCGCAGCCATAATTGTGCCGACCGGCAACAACCACAATATCATAAACACTTCTCCCGACAAACAGCTGAAACTTTACACGGTCTATTCTCCGCCCCAGCACAAGGACGGCACCGTCCACAAAACCAAAGCCGACAAAACCGAAGAGCACTTCGACGGAAAAACGACGGAGTAAAGGAACTAAAGATATTTATTAATCAAAAAACTGCCGCGCAGCGGTTTTTTGGTTAATACAAAATCTGCCTCTTCTATTCTATATTCTTAATTCTTACTTTCCTCTTCTCGCGCGGCGGCGCTTGTCATAGCGTAGCCAAGCCTTATACACTTTCGGTTCAACTTTCCGGAGACCGGCAAGAATTTTCTGACGCACGACCGAAAACTTCACTGATTTTCTTTTTGCAGCAAACCGTAAAACCGGCCCAGCTACTTTAGAAACAATCTTTTTCGCTCGCGCACCACCTATGTGGGCATCTTTACAGGCTCCGCGTACAGACTTCTTCACCTTTTCTGCCCGGAACGGCACCTTCTTCCCACCACGCTTAATAAATATTCTAGCCATAATAAGCAACGGAATACTTGCGACCTTTCCTATGTATAATTCTAACATTTTAATAACCAAATATCGCGCTCAAAGAGGCAGTATCCAGTTATGTGTCAATTGAATGTCGCTACCGCTTCTTACCTTCAATTATAAGTTGGGTGATATTCTGCGGTGCCGGCTCGTAGTGATCAAATTCCATCGTAAACGATCCTCTTCCCTGCGTTAGCGAGCGGAGTTCCGTCGCATAGCCGAACATTTCTGCTAGCGGCACCTTGGCATCAATCACCTTAAGATTCGGGCGGTCGGAAATTTCTTCAATTCTAGCTCGCTTGGAATTTAGATTACCTGTTACTTCGCCCAAAAAATCTATCGGTATAATAACCTGGAGTTTCATAACAGGTTCTAAAACCACCGCGCCGGCGTTTTTGGCCGCTTCCTGAAAAGCTATTGAGCCCGCGATTTTGAAAGCTGCTTCCGAGGAGTCAACTTCATGAAAAGAACCATCATAGAGCGTAACTTCAACATCAATCATCGGATAATGCGCCAGAACGCCTTTATCAAGCGCCTCGCGAACACCCTTTTCTACTGCCGGAATGAATTCATTGGGAATAATCCCGCCCTTGATGGCGTCAATGAAAATAAATCCCTCGCTGCGCTGGAGCGGCTTCACCTTAAGCCAAACATGGCCATACTGGCCGCGGCCGCCTGATTGTCTTATGTACTTACCTTCTGCTTCAGCTTCCCTCGTTATAGTTTCCTTGTATGCTACCTGTGGGCGGCCAACCGAGGCGTCCACGCTAAATTCCCGCTTCATACGATCAACAATAATTTCCAAGTGCAACTCCCCCATACCGGAAATAATAGTTTCGCCAGTGTCGGGGTCGCCAGCTACGCGGAATGTCGGGTCTTCTTCCGCAAGACGATGCAAAGCAGTGCTCATTTTTTCCTGGTCGGCTTTTGTCTTGGGTTCAATCCTGATGCCGATGACCGGTTCAGGGAAAACAATTTTCTCTAAAATTATCGGGTGATCCGGGTCGGACAGCGTGTCGCCGGTCGTCGTGTTTTTCAACCCAACTATGGCCGCAATTTCGCCGGCATAGACTTCTTCCACTTCCTCGCGATGATTGGCGTGCATGCGAACAACGCGACCGATTCTCTCCCGCTGATCCTTGGCAACGTTTAAAATGTAAGAACCGCGTTTTAGAACGCCAGAATAATTCCTGAAATAAGTAAGAGTTCCTACATACGGATCAGTGGCGATCTTAAAAGCCAGTGCGGAAAGTGGATCTTCGTCTCTCGCGTGCCTTGCTATTTCAGCGCCGCTTTTAGGATCTATGCCATTGACAGGGGGAAGGTCGGTCGGCGCCGGGAAATATTCCACGACGGTATCCAATATGAACTGCACACCCTTATTTTTAAGAGCCGAACCGCAGAGCACCGGAACGATTTTATTGGCAATAACCGCCTTCCGCAAAACTCTTCTCAATTCCTCAGTTTCCGGCTCTTTACCTTCAAGGTATTTTGCCATTAAGTGATCGTCGCTGTCGGCAATCTTTTCAATTAAATCGTGCCGGTGTTTTTTTACGCTTTCTTTTAAATTCTCCGGCACAGGAATTTCAACAATTCTCTCGCCGTGGTCACCCTGGAATTCAAAAGCTTTTTGTTCCAACAAATCAATCACGCCGTGGAAATCAGATTCAATGCCAATTGGCAACTGAACCGGCAGGGCGTTAGGCGTCAAACGCTCCTTTATAGAGCTGAGACTTTTCTCAAAACTTGCGCCAACTCTATCCAGTTTGTTTATGAAGCATATCCGCGGCACATGGTATTCGTCGGCGTAACGCCAGTTGGTTTCGGACTGCGGCTCCACGCCAGCCACGCCGTCAAAAACGACGACAGCGGCGTCCAAAACCCTTAAAGACCGCTTGACTTCAACCGTGAAATCAATGTGACCTGGAGTATCAATGAGGTTTATCATGTGTTCAAAATCCTTGTCGCCATGCCTATGTGTTGGAGCCCAAAAACAGGTCGTCGCAGCCGCGGTAATAGTAATCCCCCGCTCCCTTTCCTGTTCCATCCAGTCCATGACGGTCGTACCCTCGTGCACCTCGCCGATTTTGTGCGAAACTCCCGTGTAAAAAAGAACCCGTTCTGTCACGGTCGTCTTACCGGCATCTATATGCGCTATGATGCCGATATTTCTAACTTTCTCAATTGGATATTGTCTAGGCATGAAAAATCTAATGCAGATTTAAATCCCACGTTTTAAACCATCATTATTCTATCGCCGCGCAAAGTGGGCAAAGGCACGATTCGCCTCCGCCATCCTATGGGTATCCAATTTCTTTTTTATAGCCGCGCCCTCATTTTTGGAAGCAGCGATTAATTCTTCAGCCAATTTATCGGCCATCGGTTTGCCTTTTCGCGCCCTGGACGCCCGAATTATCCATCTCACGGCGAGCATGAAACGCCTTTCGGGACGGACTTCAATCGGCACCTGATAGTTAGCGCCGCCGACACGGCGGGAAACAACCTCCAAGACCGGAGATGCATTTTCTATGGCTTTTTCAAAAACCTTCAGCGGTTCTTCTTTCGTTCCTTTTTTTATCTTTTCAAAAGCTGAGTAAACAATTCTCTCCGCGGTGGATTTTTTGCCGCTTTCCATGACGTAATTTATAAAGCGCCCAACGTCCACACGGCCTTCTTTTACGTCCGGCTCACGGTATTTTTTGTAAACTCTCTTTTTTCTCATAGGCTATATTCTAAATTCTGGCCCTAAATGCTATTCCTTTGGTTTCTTGGCTCCGTACTTTGACCTTTGTTGCTTCCGGTTCTCCACCCCAGTTGTATCCAAAACACCGCGGACGATATGGTAACGCACGCCTGGCAGGTCCTTGACGCGGCCACCGCGCACGAGAACTATAGAGTGTTCTTGAAGATTGTGCCCCTCGCCAGGAATGTAAGCGGTGATCTCCGTGCCGTTCGTGAGTCGCACACGCGCCACTTTCCTCAAGGCCGAATTTGGCTTTTTTGGAGTGGTTGTAAAAACTTTAAGACAAACGCCGCGCTTGAATGGCGACGACGAATCAACTGGTCTGTTTTTCAACGTGTTGAAATAAAAAGACAAGGCTGGTGCTTTTGTCTTTGATTTCAGTGGCTTGCGCCCCCTCTTAATTAATTGATGTATGGTTGACATATGCTTGTAGATTCTACAGTATTCATGCTTTATGTCAACGATAAAGCCCCGTCTGTCGGGGCAAAAAAAGAGAGTTATGGCCGGAACGGATAAGGTCAAGTGGTAGAGAACCGTTCCGGCCGGAGTTCGAACACTGTTATTACACTATGCCCGGCATCCGTGAACGTCAAGGCTACCGTGGGGCCATTAAACTACAACCCCAAAAGGACTGCTTGATTACCGACAAAAAAGTAAAACAGTTTATCAACAATCGGAAGAATCAGCTGGAAACCAAAGAACACGAAAATTAAAACCAACATCATACCATACCTCTCCAGAGTATAGGCCAAGCGGTAACTTGATTCGGACACAGGCAAGAGCGCGAATAAAATCCTTGAGCCGTCAAGCGGCGGCAGAGGCACCAAATTAAAAATGGCAAGGAGTATATTTAAATAAACTATCAAGCTGAAAAAAAGCGTGAGAAGCGGCGTAGTCAAGCCCAAGAAGATTGTAATTCTCAAAAATATTCCGAAAACGGCGGCGATTAGCAAATTGGCAGCCGGTCCGGCAACGGCGATTTTGCCCGTGCCTAATTTCGGATTCTTCAAATTAAGCGGGTTATACGGCACGGGCTTGGCCCATCCGAAAACTGCGGTGCCATGGGTAGCCCACCACAAGAAAACAGGCAGCAAAAACGAGCCGAAAAAATCCAAATGTTTCAGCGGATTAAAATTCAGTCGCCCGGCAAGCCGGGCCGTCGGATCGCCCAAATAATCGGCCACGTAGCCGTGCGAAACCTCGTGAACCATCACGGAGAAAATAAGCACAACTAATTGGAAAACAAGCAAAAACATAGTCATCCCTGTAATCCTAAACTGCGATAACTATTTTGCCAAATTTCCAAAAAATCAGTAATATAATTTCGTTGCGCCCTTAGCTCAGTGGATAGAGCGCTTGGCTTCGAACCAAGAGGTCGGGGGTTCAAATCCCTCAGGGCGCGCCACAACTAACTTTTTCGGAATTGATTGCTCCGCTCGCCGTCCGCGCGGCGGACGGCTCGCTTCGCAAAGCGAAATCCGCTTTTGTTTTCACCGTAAAATCCCAGAGTTCGCTCCAAAAAAAGTTAGTTTTTGTGCTGTAATTATACACTTCGCGCGAACCTTTTTCGGGCTGGACTGATGCCGCGCCTGCGGCGCGGCAGAAAACCAAATCGCTCGGGCGGGGCGGGCAGAAAAAGGGGTATGGAGAAAATGAATGCCCGCCCCGCCCTCGCTTTGAAAGCCGCCGCTATTCAGATTTCGCTTCGCGAAATATGCCGCAGAAAATTCAGGAAAAGAAGAGAGGTTCATATATAGGATTATACCTCCATATTGAGGAGTAGCGCAATAGCTGATAATCTGTTAATATAAATATGGCTCAAATTTCGAAAACATTAGGACAAAACATCAAGCGCATACGCTTGAAAAAGCGTATGTCGCAGGGCGACATTTGCCGAGCTATTGATATGGATAGAAGCTATATGAGCGCGATTGAAGGAGGCAAGATAAATGTTACTTTGGCGGTTTTAGAGAAGCTCGCCAATGCGCTTAATGTTTCCGTTGATGAGTTATTGAAATAACTATGGCTTACAAAAAACTAGAAAAATTGAAGAAGGGCGATACTGTAGCAATTGTATCTCCATCTTGGGGAGGTCCAAGTGTGTTTCCGTATATTTACGAAAATGGCCTTAAAGTTTTACAAGAATGGGGTTTGAAAATTAAGGAGTTTCCAACCGCAAGAATGGATGCCGCTTTTATGCGAGCCAATCCACAAGTTCGTGCAAAAGATATAAACGACGCTTTCGCTGACCCAGAAATGAAGGCCATTTTCGCTTCAATCGGGGGCGATGATTCCGTTCGAATCCTGCCTTTCCTTGATAAAAAAATTGTTGCCGAAAATCCAAAAATCTTGATGGGTTATTCCGATACCTCAACGCTTCATGTGTTTGCAAATTTACAAGGACTCATAACTTTCTATGGTCCCTCGATAATGGCTGGATTCTCGCAAATGGAAAGCTTGCCGGAAAGTTTCAAATCTCATGTGCACGAAATCCTTTTTGAGCCGAAAGAAGGTTATGAGTATCAACCGTATGGAAAATATTGCGACGGCTACCCTGATTGGGCGAACAAGGAAAATCTTGGAAAAGTTAATCCGATGAAATCGGACGATGGCTGGCACTGGCTACAGGGTGAGGGAAAGGCTCAAGGAGAATTATTTGGAGGGTGTATAGAAGTTTTGGAGATGATGAAAGCGACTGATTTTTGGCCGCCGCAGGATTTTTGGAAAGGCAAAATCTTTTTCCTCGAAACTTCTGAAGAAAAACCCTCAATCCATTTTATTGACCATGTTTTGAGAAATTACGGAATGCTGGGCGTCTTCGACAGAATTAAAGGTTTTATCTTTTCTCGCGCGAGAGATTATTCTGATGAGGAAAAGAAAGAACTGGAGAATAAAGTAGTCTCTGTTATTGCCAAGGAATTTGGCAAGCCAGATTTACCAATCATCGCTAATTTCGACGTCGGACATACTGACCCTCAATTGGTTTTGCCGTTGGGAGTAAAAGCAGAAATTGATTGTGAGAATAGGAAAATTAAATTGATGGAATCTTGGTTAAAATAAAATTATGAATATTGAATACGAAGCAACATTTTTAGATGTGAACAAAGATTATGTGCGGGCACGCTTGAAGAAAGCAGGCGCGCGACTTGTTAGACCAGAATATTTACAAAGGAGAGTGCCTTTTCATTTGCCAAAGGAAAAACGTTCAAAAGACGCGTGGCTTCGTGTGCGCGACGAGGGCGACAAAATCACCTTGAGTTTGAAGGTTATTGATGGAGATAAAATCGAAAATCAGAAAGAAATTTGTATCACGGTTGATAATTTTGATGAGACGGTAAAATTACTTGAATCAATCGGTTGTGAAAAGAAATCTTATCAAGAGACAAAACGAGAATTATGGATTCTTGGTGATGTTGAAATCACTATAGACGAATGGCCGTTTCTTGAGCCGTTTGTGGAGGTGGAAGGAAAATCGGAAAAAGAGGTAAAAGATGCTTCAGAAAAAATCGGTTTCGATTATAGTAAGGCATTATTTTGTGCTGTTGGGAAACTTTATCAGATGAAATACGGAATACATCCGGACCATATAAACACTACCGAAAAAATAGTTTTCGATATGAAAAATCCATTTTTGAACCATAAAAACAATTCATAAAAAATAATTATGGCGGAAGATTTTTCTAAAAATTTAGTCAAGGAATATAAACGCTGGTCTATTTATGTCCACGAAAATCAAGGTTATCTAGGGCGTTGCGTTGTGTGGTGTAAACGCGAGGACGCTTTTGATTTGGCAGACGCAACGCCCGAAGAACAATCAGAATTGTTTTTGGTTTTGCGTGATTTAAGAGAGGCGGCAAAACAAGTATTTCAACCGGATTGGTTCAATTATTCTTTTTTGGGCAACGAAACTCGACATTTGCACGGACACTTTATTCCTCGCTACGCAAAACCAAAAACATTTATGGGTATTGTGTTTGAGGATAAACTTTACGGACATAATTACAAGACAAACCACGATTTCAAAACCTCGCCGGAATTATTGCTCGCGGTTAGAGATAAATATCGAGAAGTGCTAATATAATCAAATTTGCGGCGTGTCAGCTTCGCTGGTCTGAATAGCGGCGGCTTTCAAAGCGAGGGCGGGGCGGGCATTCATTTTCTCCATACCCCTTTTTCTGCCCGCCCCGCCCGAGCGATTTGGTTTTCTGCCGCGCCGCAGGCGCGGCATCAGTCCAGCCCGAAAAAGGTTCGCGCGAAGTGTATAATTACAGCGCCACAACTAACTTTTTCGGAATTGATTGCTCCGCTCGCCGTCCGCGCGGCGGACGGCTCGCTTCGCAAAGCGAAATCCGCTTTTGTTTTCACCGTAAAATCCCAGAGTTCGCTCCAAAAAAAGT
>Ga0315282_10010167_pt1 | contig 14810 bp, 14 predicted proteins | sample YL17G07_20_MG_FD_203693 | JGI IMG/M metagenome (GOLD analysis project Ga0315282, IMG submission 203693) | Sediment microbial communities from Yellowstone Lake, YNP, Wyoming, USA - YL17G07_20 | ecosystem: Environmental > Aquatic > Freshwater > Lake > Sediment | place: USA: Wyoming | collected...
ACTTTAGCCTTGAACGCAGCACTGTGATTACGTCTCTTGTTCTGCATGAATTTGTCTCCTGATACTGTATCGTCTCAGGCGGCAAATCCACCTTAATTATGCGCCCAGTTTTTGGGGAGTATTATAGCTGGCAAAGATGCTGCCTCACCAAGAACATTACAAAACAAGCTTAATATCTGCTAAAATCCTGAACAGAAAGAGGGCTGTATTGTTTTCACAGCCCTTTAATTTGTAATTACATTATGTTGCTTTTGTGTTTATGCTCTGCGTTTTCTCAGCAGGCCCAAAGCACCAAGACCAAGCAGCGTCATTGTTGCAGGTTCTGGCACTGGACCATGAACAGGCCCATCTGTCCATACTCCCCACCCCAATTTACCTGTCCCAACGGGGGAGAGCCAGTTTGCTCCCGCCGGAGTCCCACCCTGTGGATTTGTGTACCAGTCTACATTGATAGAGTGGTTCGGATTGTCAAAACCAAATGACGCAGTTTGACCAGGCAGTATCGGCGATCCAACTACACCGCCCCACGAGAAGAGAACCACACCCGCTGTGAGCGAACCTTCAGGTGGCGGTGTCGGCGCTACAAGACCATGTGCCGTCTTGTAGTCATTCTTCCAGATTGGGCCCCAAAAAGAAGCCCCTCCGACAATACTCGCATTCCAACCCTGTTGTGACATAAACCAGTTGGTGTAATTAAGAACAGTTAAATCGTCCGTTCCTACAATAACATCCGTAAGAGGAATCGCTTCACCGTTGTAGATGTCATAGTTATACTGTCTTACACCACCTCCCCCTGACTCGGTTCCTATGCAGTGAATTGCATCCTGTAGAGGTACTGCCTGCCCCGAAGAGGCTAACAATAGCAGCAACGCACATGCACTGATTAAATATAACTTCTTCATACCCTTCATCCTCCTATAAAAAATGTTAATAAAAAGATTTTAAGCAGCGAGGTTTGACCCTGCGGGAAATAAGGAGAAGCATTCTAAATACAAACCTAAAACCTCCTCTTCTTCTCATCGCTCTCGCTCTTCTTTCTTGGAAGTCCTTGACGACTTCTGATTTCCTCTATTTCAACAAACAACAAATTCTCACTACCATATCGCGTATACTATGTCAAGGATAACCTCCAGAAATCAGCAAAATTTTTGGGGTTTTTCGGACAGACGCTGATTTTGACCCAAAAACCCAGGAGAACTCATCAAAAATTATACCTTTAGCCTCTTTTTAAGCTGAGAATAGTCGAGGAATTTATGAAACGCAGTACCAGCCTGTCAGGGTAACAGTTTCCGAGTCAATTCTGCGATTCTCTGCCCCCGCCGCTGGCATTGCCGTTTAACCCTGTCATCGGGCTTACCAATAGATACCGGCCCGTAGTGGTCGCCTTGCGGGTCGCCGTGGATGACCATACCGGCGATGAGCATTGCTTCTATTATGCCCATAATCGTGGTTTCATTGCCGCCGCCGATATTTGCTGCGCTGGAAAAGGCGGCACCTACTTTGCCGTCGAGTTGGCCATGGAAGGCAACGGTATCGTCGAACAATTGCTTTATCGGCCCAGCCATATGGCCATAATAAGTCGGCGAGCCGACAACAATAGCGTCATATTTAAGCAGGTCATCGGCCTTTACCTTTTCAACAGATTTGCAGTCGGTTGGCAAACCCGCCTTATTCATCGCCGCCGCTATTATCTCCGCCATTTCTTTTGTATTACCGCTTCTCGAATAATAAATAACTATCCCCTTTGCCATTTTTCTAACTCCTTCAATCTAACTTCCCGTCATTTCTTTTTCGTTTTTCTTCAATGCTTCTATTTCAACATTGAAGCCTTCGGGAACCTCAAACTCAAAGACCTTTTTGTCTATTTGCTTATTAACCTTTGCATTGAGAAGTTTTATTTCATAAATATCCTCTTCGGTGGAAACCGCAACAATTTTTGCCGGCAGATACAATTCTTTATCAACCCAAAAGTCAATCGATGTATAATCATCCTTGTAAATCGAATCCGCCTTAACTTTCAAATGTAACTGGATAAAATTCTTCGCTTGCCCCCCTTGCTGTTCAACTATCCCTATTTCAAACTCCTTTTTAAGGTCTTCCACTTTGCTAAAACCGATTATGGGAAAATTTTCATTGGCCAATTCGAAGGCATCCACTGGCTCGTTCGGCTCAGCCTTTTGATAACGCTTGACTTCTTTAATTTGGTAGTCAATGTGCGTAAGCCAGATGCCGTCGAAAATATACTGCTCGATGTATTTCTGTTCCTCTTCCTCATCCTGCTTAAGCGACTGAAAATTTATCCTCAGCGCCGATTTCCCCTCTGACCTCTGATAATACAGAACGCCCTTCTTTAGCGTCTCTGATTCCAATAACGGCTGGCTGAATCGATATTCAATCTGGCTCCGGTAGGATTTCAGCTCGGCAGTTTGCTTCTTTAATCGCTCCAAGACTAAATCTACTTGTGGATTAGCTGCCAAATTAGCATCTGCTCGTGCCGCTTCGGAACTGGCCAAATTTCCCGCCTCCCCGCCAGCCCAGCATATCTCCGCTATTGCTAACAACAGAGAAAAAACCTTCGTTATTATCTTTTCGTTCATCAGCCGATTTTACTCCTGTCTTCTGACTTCTTAATAATCTCAGGTATCTGGTCTATTCTTTCAATACAAAAATCCGCATGTTTGGCAAATTCGTCAGCCTGCTCATTATTAGTCAGCAGCACCGCAACGGCACCTGCAGACTTGGCGCAGAGCAAATCGAAAAGATAATCGCCAACCATCAAAGTTTCTTCCGGTTTTACGCCGAACTCCTCACATATCCGCAACACACCGAACGCATCTGGTTTGACCGGTCCGTCGTCCCTGTCAACAACAGCGTCGAACTGCAAACCGTGCTTTTTGGCGATAGCAAGAGCATTGCGCCGCTTATTACGTGTCAATATCCCGATGTTAATTTTCGCTTTATGAAGCGCTTCGAGTGTTTCCTTCGCACCGTCATTAAGTTTAGATTCTATTACCGCCCTTTGCTCGTGATAGTGTAATATTTTTTCTGCACGCTTACGCTGAGCTGCTGTCATCTTCTGCATCGCTTCCAGGATTGGCCCGGAGTTTTTATCCAGCCCCATCTCTTCACGAATGGCATCAAAGTCAAAAAATGGCTGGGTTATTGTCCCATCCAAATCAAATATTACAGCTTTGATGGACATATCCCATATCTCTTAAGGCCTATCTCGTATCTCACTTTACGATTTTTTGCAAAGCAGTTCGATAAAGTATCGGCTGGCCAGGCCCAAAATTTTATCCTTGCGAACGATTATGCCGGTCGGCCTGATAAATCTTTCATTCAAAAAGGGTATCGCCTTTATTGTCCTGCTGCTGACCTCCTGGACTATCGTGTTCTCAGGCAGTATGCTTATCCCCGCGTTTATCTCTATCGCTCGTTTAATGGTCTCGGTATTATCAAACTCCATCACAGGCCGAACAACAATATTGTAACGCTGTAAGATACTGTCTATCAAGCCGCGGGTGGGAGTGTCTTTCTCAAAGGCGATGAATCTCTCAAATTGCACTTTATGGATATCGATTTGTGATTCGCTTGTCAAAGGATGCTTAGGACTGCAAACCAGAACTAACGGCTCATCAACAAAATCATACACTTCCAGTCTTTTGTCTCGCCTTGGAACAGCTACAAGACCAATATCTGCTTCGCCGGATAGAACCAATTCATAAATCCGGACCGAGCTTAAATATTCAATATGGACATTAACATCGGGATACTTGACCATAAATTTTTTAACATAGTCCGGAAGAGTATGCATACCGATACTGTATATCGCGGCCACATTTATTCTGCCTGCGGAAGGTTTTTGCAAAGCGTTCAGTTCTCTTTTGAATTGCTCATACCTTCCAATAATGTCCTTGCAGGCGTCATAAAACAACTGTCCCGCTGCGGTCGGTGCCATGGGTCTTTTTTTTCTATCCAGCAGCTGAACCTTGTGGATTAATTCCAGTTGTGCAAGTTGCTGGGAAACCGCTGATTGGCTTAAAAAATGTTTTTCCGCCGTTTTGGAAAAGCTTTCCAGCTCAACCAAGTCGCAGAATATCTTTAACGTTTCTATATGCATTATAAGCTTCTCTGATAGATTGTATTATTATTAATCTCTTGCCTTGCATCATCGAAATGGTATATTATCGTATCTATTGGCTGTTTTCAAGACAATTATCTGGATTTTTTATTAGCGCAGCTTATTATAAAGGTTGGTCATAGAAAACTGAAATTTAATTTGGAGGTTCTCAAATGGCTGCAAACACTGTTATACAGGACGCTTACGAGCAAGTTCTCAAACGCAATCCCGGCGAGGTAGAATTTCATCAGGCCGTAAAAGAAGTGCTGGACAGTTTAGGGCCTGTTCTCAAAAAACACCCCGAATACGTCGATGCCAAAATCCTTGATAGGATTGTCGAGCCGGAAAGACAGATTATATTCCGCGTGCCCTGGCAGGACGATAAGGGCAACATTCACGTCAATCGAGGATTTCGGTTTGAGTTCAATAGTGCTCTTGGTCCCTACAAAGGTGGCCTCAGATTCCATCCTACCGTAAATGCGGGTATCTTGAAATTCCTTGGATTCGAGCAGGTCTTCAAGAATGCTCTTACTACTTTGCCAATGGGCGGAGGCAAAGGCGGTGCAGACTTCGACCTTAAGGGCAAGAGCGACAATGAGGTTATGCGTTTTTGCCAGAGTTTTATGACCGAGCTTTACCGCTATGTCGGCCCCGATACCGATGTCCCAGCAGGTGATATCGGAGTCGGCGGTCGAGAAATTGGATATATGTTTGGTCAATACAAACGTCTTCGCAACGAGTTCACCGGCGTCTTCACCGGCAAAGGCCTTGGATGGGGCGGCTCACTCATTCGTACAGAGGCGACCGGATACGGCTGTGTGTACTTCGCTGAAGAAATGCTGAAGACCCGCGGCGAAAACTTCGAAGGTAAGCTCTGCACAGTCTCAGGTTCCGGAAATGTGGCCCAATACACTGTAGAAAAACTCAACCAGCTCGGCGCAAAGGTTGTCAGCCTCTCCGACTCCAATGGGACAATATATGACCCGGAGGGAATTGACGATGAGAAACTTGCCTTTGTGCTGGACCTGAAGAACGTGCGACGTGGGCGCATCAAGGAATATGCCAGGAAGTTCGGCGCTGAGTATCGTGAGGGTAAACGGCCTTGGGATATTAAATGCGATTGCGCCTTCCCAAGCGCAACACAAAACGAGATTGACGGCGAAGATGCGAAAACACTCCTAAAGAACGGCTGCTACGTTGTTGCAGAGGGAGCCAATATGCCGAGCACGCCGGAAGCAATCGAACAGTTCATCGCCGGTAAGATATTGTACGGCCCCGCCAAGGCGGCAAACGCCGGAGGCGTTGCCACCAGCGGCCTGGAAATGTCACAGAATGCGATGCGCCTTTCCTGGACACGTGAGGAAGTTGACGAACGGCTTCACAACATTATGATTGCCATCCACAAGCAATGCTACGATGCTGCTGAAGAATACGGTCAGCTGGGCAATCTGGTAACAGGTGCGAACATCGCCGGTTTCGTCAAAGTCGCTGACGCTATGCTTGACCAGGGACTGGTATAAAAAACAGCCCCCAGCTTTCGACTCTAATCAGGACGCCTGCTCTGAACGGGCGTCCTTTTTTATTGCATAACTCTAAAAATACCGTTACAATTTTCCGTGATGGAAAAAGACATAGATATAACTAAAGCCGCTCGCCAGCACCTTGAGATGGATGATTTTTTTACCGGCGGCTTTACAACCAGGGCTAAAGCTTCGGAACCCAAACTGCAGCAGCGTGATAATGCAGCTTCCGCCAATGCAGCCGCAGAGCTTGAAAAAATCGCCGATGAAGTCAGCCGATGCCGCAAATGTGACCTGGGTTCGCTGCGAACTAATGCAGTGCCGGGCGAGGGTAATCCAAACGCTCGCATACTTTTTGTCGGCGAAGGCCCTGGAGCGGATGAAGATGCTCAAGGACGACCTTTCGTCGGAAGAGCCGGAAAACTATTAGATAAGATAATCGCAGCTTGCGGCCTAAAACGCAGCGACGTCTTCATAGCCAACATCCTGAAGTGCAGGCCGCCCGAAAATCGCGACCCACGCGCAGATGAAATAATAAACTGTTTTCCATACCTTCAAAGGCAGATTGAGATAATAAATCCCGAAATTATTGTGGCTCTGGGTGCTCCAGCAGCCAGAACATTACTAAACACAAACAAATCGATTGGTCAATTGCGGGGACAATTCTACGAATACTACGCCGGCCTCGGCAGCACGCCTATAAAACTTATGGCGACATATCACACCGCATATCTTTTGCGGAATTATTCACAGGAGAACCGCAAAAGGGTCTGGGAGGATATGAAAAAAGTCCTCGCTGAGCTCGGCCTGCCAATCCCGGAGCATTAGGAGTAAATAACCCCACCCTATCCTCAAAACGCACTTCTAATGAGTAAAAAACCAAGCAAATAAAACTATAAGCACCGCTGATAAAGCATTTATCGCAGCTAATAGTGCCCTTTTCGCAGCAAAAATCAAGGTTTTTACCAAGGAGATTTGTTTTTCTATTTGGAAGCAGAAAAAATTTTCAAATTTTTTCAATTTTTTCCTTGACCTTTTCGCACAGTTAAAATAGTATAAAAACAAGTTTGGAGAAAAGGGTGTAAGCCCTTTTCGAGCATTTTCTCTTTTGGAGAAAGAGAAAATGTTTTACGAGGAGCAGAGATGAGAATAAGGAAGAGGAGTAGATGAGAATGGCGCACCAACAATATCTTAAGCCGTGGGTTTGTGCGGCGATCGTTATTATGTTTTTAGTCTTTCCACCGTGTAGCCTACAGGCAACTTACGTCTTTCCATTTCACATATTCACCAGCGATGGTGCCTACCACGACGACCCAGGTATGAATATGTACGTGGTAGTATCAGACGGAACTGGCAAGGTCGACTTCACCTTCTACAACACCAGCACTATTGATTCATCTTTGGCGAGAATCTATTTCGATGATGGGTCACTGCTGGGTATCTCCACCGTGGAGAATAGCCAGGGGACAAACTTCAGTGAGGTATTCCCCGGACCCGGGAATCTACCCTCAGGCGAAATGCTGGACCCGGATTTCGTCGCCGACAGGGAATTTACAATCGGCGCTGTGCAACCGCCTCCCGAGAACGGCGTCAACCCACCTGATGAATGGGTTAAAATCCACTTCAATCTGGTTCCAGGCGGAACGTTAGAGGGCGTTGTCTCGGAACTCTATAGCGGAGAACTGCGTGTAGGCATTCATATAATCTCCCTGCCTGACAGCTCAAGCGAATCCGCCATCTTGGTCCCCGAGCCAGCTACAATAATGCTGCTTGGTTTAGGCGCATTGGCTTTGTTAAGAAAACGCAAGGCTTAAACCGACAACACGAAAACCTTGAACTAAAAATCAAACCGCTGTGAACCTCTTCACAGCTTTTTTTGTTCCCACTCAGCGATAGTTACGAAAGTTTTTCTGCGCCGTTTCTTTTTACTCTTGCTCAGATTACCCCTTTTATCGGACAAACAACAGGGACAATGGAACACAGGCAAATCTTTCTTGACTCACGGAAGTATTTTGGGTACAATATAATCGTAAAATTAGGGCTGGAAGAAAGAGGGGATTTTAACTCAACCCGTATCTCTCACAGCGAATATACAAAGGGGTTTAGAACTTTGCTATTTGACTTTGACCGTGTCCTCTCAGATACCAAGCAGAGTTCTTCATATTAAGAGGAGAACAGAGGAAGATGAGAAGTATATGGTTCGGTGTAGCAATCGTATTAATTATAGTTGGTGTAGGCACATCTGCATTTGCCGTTCCGATTTATGTAGTCGATGATTACAGGTCACGCTGGGGCGTTTACTCAAGCAGAATAGTCATTATGGATTCCGAAGCTCCTCATAATGAGATAATCCTGAACGCCGGCACCGGTAAGAGAATGACCGACATCGCTATAACACCAGGCGGGTCTCGGCTCTATACGATAACAGGCGATGAATACCCCTCGCTTTATCGCTTTGACGTGAGTAATGGCCATCTATTAAATAGTTGGAACCTCGGAATAGGAGGAACAGGATTCAAAAACGCCCTGGTGGCTGAAAGTGAAACGTCGCTGCTCTTTATGTCCAATGACGAAAAGAATCTCTGGAGAATAAATCTGGATAATGCGGGTAACTATTTATCTACCAATATCATCGGGAACGTTGGTTTATACTCCTCTGGTGACCTGGCGATTTCGCCGGACGGCGTACTTTACTTATCTTCCGTGGACCAAGAAAATAGCCTCACCGCCAAAAACAGACTTTATAGGATAGACCTTACGGGAGGCAAACCGATGGCAACCGAAATTGGTGTAATACATGAAGTAGGCCGCAACCCCAAGAAAAATTGGTTAACACAAATATACGGGCTGGCCTTCGATGAAAACGGTGTTCTTTATGGTGGCAGAGGTGCTGTCGGCGTTGCAGAGGATGTTTATACGATTAACTTACTTGATGCCAGTGCTGCTTTTGCCTGGACTATGCAATGCGAACCTTCAACCGGCATCAACGGCTTTGCCAGTGCCCCTGAGTTTACCAATGTTCCTGAGCCAGCCACCATCGCCTTACTCGGCCTCGGAGTACTTGCCCTGTTAAGAAAACGCAAAGCTTAAATCAACGAGAACCTAAACTAAAAATCAAAAAGCTGTGAATTGCTTCACAGCTTTTTTTGTTCCCTCTTTATCAGAACTTGGGCGGAAATAATCTCCTCTATTGTTGGTATTAGCAAAACTAATGATGCGTTTTTAGCTCAAAAAACGCCTTTTTAGGAAAAAGTTGCTTATCCCAGCTAAAAAATGCAAATTTTAAGAATTTCTTCTTGATTTTTACCTTTTCGTATGGTAACCTGCGTAAATAATATAAGCTTTTAAAACTTTGCTTTAAACCATCGAAGATAAACTATTTTGTAGTTTGGTTTTGAGTGCGCTTAGGGGTTATACTAAAAAAATAACTCCTGTAGAGGAGGAATAAAATGGTGGTGATGAATAGCAAATCAAAGCTCACGTGTTTTGCCACGCTTGTACTTCTTTTCTTTAATGCTGTCTCTTTTGCTGATTTGGTGGGTCCCACGCTGGTTTTCAAGATGACTGCGGATAAGACGGCCCTTTTACCCGGCGAGCAGACGACGGGCCACATCTGGGCGTGGATATATACACCAACCGGTATAGAAAAACCCGATAAGGGCTTGGATACTTGGCAGCTTGACCTTAGTGTCGATACATCCGGCGTGATAGAAATCCTGTCTCTGAATGTCTTGGCGCCAAATCCCAACCCTGCTTATCCACCGTATAATCCTGCCTCGCTGAATACCCCATTCACCGGAGAAGTCCGAAGGGTTGCTGTGAGTCAACTTGTCACTGGTGCTCCTTCGCTTACCGGGGTGGGCGTCGACAACGACATCGACAATCCCGCCAATTATTCCGAGATATGCAACTTTACTATTCGAGCGATCGGCGCTCCTTCAACATCGGCTGCCTATACCATTATGAATGACGGCGGCGGCGGCTGGTTCGGCCTTCTCGTTGACGACCTTTATAACCCCCCCACATTTGACAACGAGGATATTACTGCATACGGCGGCACATATTTTTATGCATCTAACTCCAAGTTCTTCTTTACAATTGTCCCAGAGCCTGCCTCGGTGGTTTTATTTGCGATTGCTTCGGCGTTCGCCCTGCGACGCCGAAAGTAATATTCGACTGCCGAGTTGGTAGTTTCTTCTATTAGCAGGAGGAGGAAAAATATGCTGAACAGGAGAAAACTCGTCAGAGGGAGAATGCAGGGGGGTGGCTGTGGAAGGCTTATCATCTGTATGCTGTTGTTGATTTCGTCTTATGCCTACGGCCAATTGGGACCGCAGGATGTGGTCATACTTGTAAACCAGAACAGCCCCACAAGCAGGTACATCGCCAAGCTTTATCGCCAGTATCATCCTCAAATCACTGATTCGCAGGTGCTCTATTTGTCAGGCCTTCCTGACGCCAGCGGCTCCGCCGCCACCCCAGCCGATGAAATCCTCACTCGACAGCAGTACAACCAGCTTATCGCAGACCCATTGCGGGTATACTTGACCGACTCAAACCATCCGAATCGAATCACACAGGTCAAGGTAATAATCACCACCGCAGGTATGCCGTATCGCATTGAAGATACGGTTTATGGTGACGCTATTTATCCGTCCGGCTCCAATCCTTCTATAGTTTCTGGTCATACCTCGGAAATCAATGCAGCTTCAGTGGAATCGGAACTTGTTGGACTTTGGTACGGTGATTACGGCAGTAATCCCTTCGGACTGAGTAACCGCCTGGTTAACCCCTATCAGGGTTATCGCTACAGCGGCCTCGACCTGTTTGACCGAGTCGTACCCGGGACTAAAAATATGGTATGGAGTGTCCCCATTTCCTTTCTTGGACCGCCTCCCAAGATGGAGGGTGAACCATTCTGGTTTGGAACTATCAACCGAAATTTTAACGCTGGGGATATGTATCTAACCTGCCGGCTTGACGGTGCCAAAAAGCAGGGACAGAGCGCGGTTTTCGCAGTCAGAGCAATGTTAGAAAGAGCCAAGCGGGCCTCCAGTACGAGTTACGGCGTCAATTCCCTACAGGCAGTGGCGGTGTTCGACGATGTTCCGTCAAGCGCTCCATCAAGCGAACTCGACGATAATCGCGTATTTAACCTGGACACCTCCGCGAACTACTGGGTATACGAACCCAATGTCCCCCAACCTCCGGATGCACCTGGCCTCTTAAACAAAGATGATTATGTCGCCGGTTTCGTTGCGATGACAAACGAACCAGTGAATTACAATAATATAAACACAGGGTTGATGGATTCTGCGTACGACCTGTGTGTCATATTAGATCGCCGCAGTGGAATAAGAACCAATCAGGCTGATTTGGACGCGCTTCTGGGTATTTACCCTCAGAGACAGCAGGGGCAGGGCGCTATACTCGTAGCGACTTTTGGCCGTAACGGTGATGAGGGCAGCGCAAGCAATTATATACTCAATGGTGGGCCGGGCGGAGGAGCCTTGTTCAACCTCGTTAATGGAGCGGTGTTTACGTCTCTGGAGAGCCTTAATGCTGTAACGATGTTTTCGGATTGTAATACGCTGCCGATGGCACAGGGCAAATTGGTTGATTTTATCGAGATTGGTGGTGCCGGTGCGATAGGCCATTCATTTGAGCCACGGTCAACCGCTGTCATTGACAACTTATATTTGTTCTACAATCTTCTGGCAGACAACGATGGGGACGGCAAAGCCGACCTGACCTTTGTGGAGGCGGCATTTACGGCAATTCCATTTCTTAGCTGGTCCGAGGTGGTTATTGGCGACCCACTTATGAGAATCGCCTATGGGCCGGGTGGGCTCGTCTGGAAACCCAAGCAGGGCGACGCTAACCTTGACGGCTTAGTCAACTTTAAGGATGTTCGGCTACTTAACCTGGCTCTTGGTGGCCAGTTAAACAGCCCAGACCCAGTGATATTTGGCCTGTATAACGACTTGTGCGACTTTAATCAGGATGGCATTATCAATTTCAAGGACGTCCGGATTCTCAATCTTTCCCTGCAGTAAGGTCGAAAAACCTGAAAAGGTAACCTTTGTGATGTAAATAAAGACGGAAGAATAAATTTCTTCGATATGTGGGTCGCAAAGGGCAATATGGGAGCCGTAGCAGGCTGGTAATGCCGATTTTTAGGCCAAAAATCAAGGTTTTTACTAAAGAGACTTGTTTTGCTACTTGGAAGCAGAAAAAATTTAAAAAATTTTCAATTTTTTTTATTTTTTTGTTGACATTATTATTACATCTCATATATGATGGCGTTAATGGAAGAGGTGGTGAAGAGAGAATGCATATCTCCCCTCCACCACAAAAATTGTTAGGAAGAGGATTTTAGTTCAACGTCGCAAAGTTAAGGAGTAGAGAGATGATGAAGAGAAGATGGATTGGGGGCGCTTGGGGCATAGGCCTTATCCTTTTAACCGCTGTCTTATTTTCTCCCGTTGTGGCTACAGGCCAATATGTAGCAATTGATTATATGGTTTCAGGAAGCGGCACCCAGAGCGGTACTATCGTAACCGACTTGGATTGGGACGTCATTACCGCTAATCCTCACACGACATATGCTTGGAACCTGCCGAGCACGATTGCTATTGATCTAGGGGGAACTGGCACTGCACATATTGACGGCCTATCTATTGGTGTAAAAGCGGACCCCTTTATCGACTTCGGCTTTTCTGCTCGTTCCGCTAACGGTCCTACGCATTTTGCGTTCAGTTCAGCGCTGCTGATTGTTAATCCAGCGCTTACTAATGCACAAGCTTCTGCATGGGCACAGGTAATTCCCGGAATTGGTAGCTCGGTTGTTTCCGGCGATTTTGGTTCCAAGGTTTACAACTCTGAATACAACGGTGGGACGACATTCGCAACTTTGGTGAGTGCCCCTGTTTATGGCTATGGCTATGAAGTAGCTCCGTCACAGTCAATACCCGGTCAAGTATCAAGTATGCAAGTGCATTGGGGTCTTACTGTATCCGGTGGCGGCCAGGCGAGTGGCAACAGCGACTTTACAATATTGGGCGACGTGATACCCGAACCTGCATCAGTAATATTACTCGGCCTGGGCAGCTTGGCTTTGATTAGAAAACACAAGGTATAAATTCTGATTTTAGTTTGTAAATCGAAAGGCTGTGAGAAAACCTCACAGCCTTTTTTATTTGCTCCCATGTGGGTTCGGCAGAGAAGTTCTCCGCTTAACTATGTTTAAGCTTGCGGAGCTTGCGTGATTTGTTTTGTCAGCTCGTTCAGCAATGTGTGCATTTGGGGGTCGCAGTTTTTGGCCTCACCTATCTTGTTGCAGGCGTGCATTACGGTTGTATGGTCCCGGCCGCCCAAATGGCCGCCAATTTCCTCGAGGCTGTGTTTCGTCAGGTTCCTCGCTAAATACATACAAATCTGACGCGGCTCAGCTATGCTTTGGCTGCGCTTCTTGCTCTGCAAATCTGCAAGCCGAACATCAAAATGAGAGGTTACCACTTCGATAATATCGGTAATATTTATATGTCTGGACGCTGATTCAATTTGGCCTTTCAAAGCCCTCTGAGCCATTTCAATGGTGATTTGTTCACCGGTAGTGGTCGCTACAGCGTAAATGGTTGTCAATGCACCTTCCAATTCCCTGATATTTGCATGTACCTTGCGGGCAATATATTCAGCTATTTCGTCGCAAATACTTAACCCGCGAAGGTGGGCTTTTTTCTGAACGATTGCAATTCTTGTCTCATAGCTCGGCGGGTCAATCCTCGCAACCAGACCCCAGTTGAATCTGCTGATAAGCCGCTCTTCCAAAGAAGGTATCTTCCCAGGCGGACTGTCGGCGCTGAGTATGATTTGTTTGCCGTTGCTGTAAAGAGTATTAAAAGTGTGGAAAAATTCTTCCTGGCTCTGCTCCCGTTCACGCAAAAACTGAACGTCATCTATCACCAGCATATCAACGGTGCGAAACTGGCTTTGAAAGCCGGCCAGATTTCCTTCCTCTATCGCCCTGATGAACCTGTTGACGAAATCCTCACAGCTTAAAAATTGAATTACCGCCTTCTCAGACTTACGCTTGGCTTCGCAGCAGACCGCGTGCAAAAGGTGGGTTTTGCCTAAACCGGCGCTGCCGTAAAGAAAAAGTGGATTATAAGTATTGCCGGGCGATTGACTTACTGCAACACAGCTTGCGTGAGCAAGGCGGTTGCATGGACCTACTACGAAATTATCGAAGGTGTAATCAGGGTGCAGGTTAGGCCCGCCCTCGCGGCGGCGAGACCGGCGCAAAAAGCTTCTCCGCTCTTCGACGTTGAAATCTATCGTAACAAGATGACCGGTTATCTGCTGGGCTGCGCGGGTAAAACTGTTTTTGCAATTGTCGCGTAAAAACTGTACCGTGGCCTCGTCGGGGCAGCTAATCTCTAAGGAACCGCCGTTCAGGTGCGAAACCGTTAACTTCTCGAACCACGTGCGGGTATTGACAGGGTCAAGTGCTTTCGCTCGTTCAAGTATATCAGCGAAAATGTTTTCAACTTCCCGAGTTGCCAAACTCGCTCCACTCCTTTCCGAAACGTTACTCTATGCAAACAGCAGCTACCTGCCTAAAACATCCCTGCCAAAAATTCCTATAAGGCCGAAACAAATCACCCTCTGTGATTGAATAAAGCCTTACCCGGTAAAAGTGATACCTATGGCACAGCCAATGAAAATCTAACCTCAATCCCCCAGTTTGTCAAAGAAAAATATCCATCCTGCAACAAAAAGTATGGAAAATTAAAATATCAGCGACACTTGAAATTTTCCCGAATATCTGCGAAACTCACCCAAGAGGTATTTTTATCTATCAGGAAAATAGTTATGGCAATTTTCGCTAAAACCGCCCAATTCTTCAAAGACAGACTAAGCAAAACACGAGACAAAATCAGCACTTCGCTTTCGTCGGTGCTGAAATTGGGCAGAAATATCGATGAAAACCTGCTCGATGAGCTTGAAAAAACGCTCATCAGCGACGATATCGGAGTAGAAACAACCGACAGACTCATATCAGACCTGCGGACAGCTTACGGCAGCAGGCAAATCGCAACGACCGACGATATTATCCCCTTTCTCAAAGAGCATATCAAAAGCTACTGGCCTCATCAGGATAGGCAACT
>Ga0315282_10010168_pt1 | contig 14809 bp, 41 predicted proteins | sample YL17G07_20_MG_FD_203693 | JGI IMG/M metagenome (GOLD analysis project Ga0315282, IMG submission 203693) | Sediment microbial communities from Yellowstone Lake, YNP, Wyoming, USA - YL17G07_20 | ecosystem: Environmental > Aquatic > Freshwater > Lake > Sediment | place: USA: Wyoming | collected...
GCAAGCGGTTTCATAGTTTTACTTTTGGATGTGTTCAGTCGAACCTTTGGAATGATTGGAGTAATAGGAGTGGCTTCATACTTTATTTTCGAGGCATGGAGAACGACAAATAGGATGGCTCATCTAAGAAGAAATTATGGTGTCTAAAGAATGCCAGAGCAACAACCCATTCAACCCCAACAACCTCAGCAGTCTTATGAATCTTGGCTTGGGCAGTATGCCTTTCGCCAGCCACTAGAGAGGACTTTCATCGACAAGCTTCTTAGCAGAAAAGAAGTCGAAGAACTGCAGAATCTAATCATGAAGGACGACTTGACAAGAAAGGATTTATTAAAGCTGCTTTATATGTTGACTGGAGCTGAATTGAAACTGGCGAACCTCAGCGAGTATGACAGATATATTTTAGGAAAGTATTTCACATGGGTCAGGGACTTGGTCAAGGTTGCCGAGTTTTTATACGATTATGAAATCCAAATCGATACTTATAATTTCAGTGAGGAAGGCAAGCAGGAAATAAAAGACACGCTTGTTGCGATTAAGAAGATGTATCTTCATGATGTGAAGTTCAGTGCGGACATATTTCTATTTTTGACCAGAAGCTCGATGGCAATTTCTGGAATAGCTTTTGATGTGCTTAGCAAATCCAGATTTGAATATGAGTATGGAAATGTGGGGATCGTCGAAGCTCCTGTTCCATCTAAGGGTGGGGTATGGCCCTTTAAACGATAGTGATGTTATGAGATTTAAAAAAGGAGAACATTTTTCTCCATCTACAGAATTCAAGAAAGGTAGTAAAGTAAACCTAGGAAGAAAGAGAGAGCCATTCAGCGATGACTGGAAAAAGAAAATCGGTCTTGGAACTCAAAGATGGCATAAGGAAAGAAACTGGATTAGCCCAATGAAGAATCCTGAAATCTCTAAGAAAGTATTAAGAAGAAGAATTCCTTCCAGTCTTGAATCAAAGATGATTTCAATTGTCGAGAAATTAAATCTTCCCTACAAGTTCGTTGGCGATGGAAAGTTTTTCATAGAGAGCAAGAATCCCGACTTTATTGAATGCAATGGAAAGAAAATTGCATTAGAAGTATATAACAAATCACAAAAAGAATATTTTTTTAAAGGCGGGTTTGAAGCTTGGAAAGAAGAGCGAGAAGAAATATTTTCTAAGTATGGTTGGAAGATAATCTTTTTGGAAGATGCTCAAATCAATGAAGAGGAAGTAAAGAAGATATTAAACGATAGAGGAGTTTAAATGGTAAATCTTTTTACTGTAAAAAAATGGTCAGGCTTGTTCATCGTAGGATTCGTTCCAGCCTTTCTTATGTTCTTCTTTCTTCTTTTTGGATATGGGATTGTTCTTGCCATAGTCGCTATGATGATAGCGATAATACTCGGTATAGTGATTTTTGGATTGTTGACTCGTCATCCTCTCATGAGTCTAATACAAGGAGAGGGTCTTCTAGTAATGACATTCGATTCGACTGGAGTAATCGAGCCATTCATCGTCAGAGTAAATCCTCCATTCATCAAAGGAAAGATGCGAAGTGGAAAGGAAGCGACTTCATTATTTGACAGGCAGGCAGTCTTCTATACAAGGAATCCAAAACTTGGAGTTATAAACAACACTCCGACCGATGACCCGGACTTCGAGCATTATGATTTGAAGGTCCCAAAAGGTAAAGAGTCCAGCATCACTTTCGCTTTCATGCAATACCCGACATTTATCTATAACAAGCAGATGGGAGCGTTTCTTACAAAGGATTCATTGGCTAAAATAGAGACTGAAGGAATAATAAAGCATTTGGTTCTTTATCTGAAAGTGAAGACAGAGGAATTGACAAGCATCATGCGTGACTTCGCAAGGTATGTAATCGAGTTGACAAGACCAAAGACTTCCATGTTTGCAGGTAAGGGAAGGCTGATAATGATGCTTTTGTTCGCAGTAGGGATAGTGATATTTGTCGTATTGTTCTTACCTTCGATAATATCAGTCTTAGGTCCAGCGTTTTCAGCAGGCAAGTCAGCTATAACTGGAGCAGGTCAGCAGATAGCAGGCACTGTCAAGACTGTGGGGTAAAGTATATATAGATATGGAGCATAGTATAATTATGGGAAACGAGAGAAAAAAGGAAATAAAACCAATTCTTACATTGAAATCATTAGAAGAAAAGATAAACGAGATTGCATTTAAGCAGGACACTGACAGACTAGTTATAAGAAAGAAGTTCACTGCAATGATGTGGGTTCTCGCTGCTGGGTTCGTTCTCTTTGGAATTCTGTTCTTCTTTATTTACATGTGGAATTATCTCAACTATGCAAATCTGCTTGCATTGATTGCTAGGATAACGATAGCTCTTAACAAGGCAGGAATTGCCATATGACTGAATCAGTTCAAAAAAGTCCGATAAATTTTATAAGGATTTTTCTTATCTTGATTTTTCTCGCACTCATGGGAAATTTGTTTATTTTTTGGTTCTATTGGCAGGATGTAAAGAGTGCCAGTGCTTTGTTGAAGGAATGCGATCCTGATAAAATATGTAACTGTTTGCCAATCAAATAGGAGGATGAGAAAATAGCCGAAGTCAGAGAGGAGAAAAGACCCAGTTACATCGAGATATTTCAGATGGATGTAGAGCAGCTTACTTGGACTGGAGCTTCTTATATAAACCTTCTGGCCCAGTTAAGAGAAAGATATCCTCAGACAGACTTGGAGAAGCAGACGGAAGAAAGCGGGATAGACGACATTGATCAGCAAAACTTGGCGATAGGAGTCCAACAGATTAAGGGATTCGTATTTAGGACCTATGTTAAATTCAACGCACTCTCAAAGCAGATAAAGGATTTCGAGAGTTATAAGGATGGGATAAAAACTAAATACGAGGAAATCTCAAAGGGAGTCATACCGACCAAGGAATCTGTAGAAAATTTTATCGTTTCGATGAACGAATTATTTGTGACTGGGGTGATAGGAGAACTATTAGGTAGCTCGGGTGACGTATTACGAAGCCTTACCAAGTAGCTCAAGAAAAACACTCTGACAATTCTTTAGTTTTCCTAACTTGAAAAGCTAACTTGGTTAGGCAAAATGGAGGATGGGTATGTCGGATGTAGATGTCTGGAATCCGCTGACTGAAGATGATGAAGAAGAAGAATTCCAATGAAAGAGATAATATGTAAATATAAATTAAAGTAGTGTGAGATGTGGTGATTTAAAATGAACGCTTTCTTTTATTTCTTTCTCGGATGGATTGGTAGTATTATAGCTATAATAGCTTTGTTTAAAATAATGAAAGTAAGACTGATGAAAATATCTGAGATTGAGAGGTTGAAAAAAGATGAATGAAATATTGTTCTGGATAATTTTTATTGTAGCAATTGTTGTTGTCACTTCTTTATTAGTTGATTATCAAGAGAGTTTGGATAACAGGTGTAAGAAGATATGTGGCGACTTAGAATCAAAGTGGAATCAAACATGCTTCTGCAAATATCAAAACGAATGGTATAATACGAACATAACAAGGTAAAAAGATGGCATTCACATTTCTCCAGAACTATCTTATCTTCGCAACAGTCTTATTGTTGTATAATACATATAAAGATTTAAAAAAAATGGAAGTGGATAGTAGATTTAATTTTATGGCTTCTGGTGCTTTGGTTATGCTTATATTTTATTTTTCTCCATCTTTTTTGAGGATTCTTATTCCCATCATCATTAGTTCCATCACAGTCGCATTCTTTGCTTGGAGAAAATTTTATGCCAGTGGCGATCTTGAGGCTGTGGCATGGGTTTTAGTTGCATTGGGAATCATGGATTATATTCGTATGATTATTTTCCTAGTTCTTCTGACTGCATTCTATACTTTCGGATTGATTATGCTAAAGCTGACAAAGAGAACTGATAATAAACTTCCAGGCTACCCATCTATTCTCGGTTCGTTCATACTATCAATAATTTCTTTCGCATTTTTATAGTATCATAAGTCTAAACTATTTTTTCACAAACAGTATATATACAAAAATCAATCATCTAAAGAAAGAGAGGTGATGTAACAAGGACTACCCAAGTCTACCAAATTCCACGAACAACACATCTGCGACCCCAAGGAGAATAGATCCCATAATGATTTATTATGATTTTATTGTTTTGCGGTTCTATCTCAATCGCAGTTCCATTTTCTAAAATTATTCCAATCCAATAATGCCAACCTCCTGATTTCAATCCTTCATTGCAAAGTGCATAAGAAGTTGTCTCATTGTATCCATTATTTCTCAATGCAAGTAAAGATGCTTTAGTAAAATCTCCGCAGTTGTATCTCACCCCATCCACATATAATCCAGTAGTCCAAACCTTTCCCTCAGTCGCATTTTTTATTATTCCCAAAGCTGTATCCAATTCAGTCTTATTACTTAGTGCCTTCGTGGGTTCAAATCCCACCTCCCGCAAAGCAGTTGTTGCTTCAGAGGAAGAATTAATTAATCCAATGGGCATATCAGATTTACTAACAGATTCCTCTTTTGAAACTCCAAGATTGAATAGGATTATGGAAACTATTGAAATACATAGAATTATGCAAACTACGAGTTTCCTCATATTTAACTTATGCTTTTATGTTATTAAGCCTTTTTTCAGGTATAAACAATCCTGTTATGATTGATATACCAACACCTACTAAAAAAAGTGACATAGCAAAAGTAAAGCCCAATGGTATGACTGTATATATTGTAAGACCAGATTGATAGAAATTAAAGAATATCCCTCCAAAAAGTATGCCGAACAAAATAAACATAATTCCAGTTAATACTTGAAACAATCCCAATAAAATTACTTTTGCTTTCATTCTCTCATTTCACTCCTTCCAATAATCTCCAAATGACATCCTCGTAAGATTCCCTCTTGACCAATTTCTTTGAGATTAGAAACTTCTTCAACTTCATTGATGCTCCGATTGTGCTTTCTGCCATAAGTATTACTGAGTATAAAATAGTGTTAATTGAATATATAAGCATTTCTAAACTTTAAAATATATGTTAGACTATGGAGCATAAGTATTTAAACAGATGTATGCAATATAATCATAGGCGAATTTGATGGAAGATCTTACACAGTTGCTGGGGGACATACTCGTTCAAACTAATGAGATGTGGAGAACTCTAGAGTTGGATCACGAATTCAAAGAGAAGCTTGACTGGAGTAAAATTGCCCTGAGTTTGTTCATTGCCAAGACAAGAGGCAAATCATGAAAGAAAGAAAACTCTACAGAGGAACTGACTGGGAAGTTCAAAGGAAGAAATGCTTGGAGAGAGATGGTTATAAATGTAGAGTCTGTTTTAAATTCTCGAACAAATGTCATCACCTTATCCCTTGGAAAATTTCCCACGACAACATGGACGATATTTTAAAGAGGATGAAATTATGAACTTCACTTACGAGATTGACAGAAAATCGAGATTGGTGGATGTCTATGTAGGAACTGCAGAAAATCACTCGGCTTTGGATTTCACCCAGGCAAAGGAGATGTGCATTGATATTCTAACTGAGATAAAAAAACTGGAGGAACAAGAATGAAAGAAGAAACACTCAGAAAAATATATGTAGATGTATCGCTTTTGGTTTCATGGGTAGTATTGTGTTACATCATTGTATCAATAATTTAAGATATGGTGTTTAAATGATAAATCAAACCGAGCCATACGCAGACGAAACAAGAGGAAATCTGTTAAATTCAATACCCCCGATAATCATCATAATTCTTCTCATTGCGATAATCTTCATACAGATTTTCAAGAATTCTAGCGTGAATGTGGATTCGACTCCACCGATAGTGAATTTGACAGTCATGCCAGCAGAAGTGAATCCTATCATAAACCACAACATAACAATCATGAACAACATGACTGGCTTTGGCTATCCGTTCGGAAACTGGACATATCCATTTAACTCTACAAACCAGACAAACTACTTCGGAAACTACACGATCAACAATACTTTGATAAACAATACTTACAATAATTTCACTTACTACAATTACACTCTGAATGATTCGAGATGGCTTTTGAATTTAACTAAGCAGACATACATCTGTGACTTACAGATTCCATTCAATTCCACTCATAATTATACGACTTGGTGCTGGGTATGAGAAGAAACAATCGTAATCAGGCTGTAGAAAAGGGGGAATAAAAATGGATGAAGAGAAAGATAAAAATTGGAAAGAAACGCCATTAATGACACCAGAACAGACGCAGGAGTTTATGAAGCAATTCCCAGATGAGGAAGAAAAGAAAATCATAAATGATGTGTTGGAAGAGATGAAAAAACAACCACTTAGTGGTTACAAAAAATGTCCCTTTTGGTCGCTTGGTCCTTGTATGAAGTGTGGAATAAAGGGGTATCCATTATCGATGGGTGGGACAGCAATTTGTCCAGCTTGTGATTGTGGAAGATTAGGAAGACAACTAACCGATGAACAGATGAAGAGAGAGTTTCAAGCTTGTTGGGAATTGCATTTAGAAAGTATGAATCATGACTTAGAAAAGGCGTTGTTGTTTGCAATAAGATTTACAAGGAGTAATCAGACTGTAGAGGTGAAATAAGATGAAACTTCCAGAAAAAGCATATAAACATTTTGGATGGTGTTTTTGTCCAATTTGTTGGTTGATATGGATAAAGAGAAGAGGGAAATAAATGCCGATTCAAGCATTGAAGAAGATACCAAAACCAAAGCCGATATTGAAGAAGAAAAAATGCAGGGCATATAGGACAAGCTTCTGCACTCTGAAAGACGGCCATGACGGTGAACATTACAACTCTTTTGACGAAGTGAGCTGGTCTTGAAATGAAAGAAGAAATACAACAAATAAAAACAAAGAAAGAGTTGCTCAAAAATGTTTTTGTAGATGGCGTAGTAGGAATTTTCTTAGTCGCTGGTTTGTGGACAATCACACACGGTTTGCTTCTGATATACCAGAGCTTTTACGAGGCGAAATCTCTGCCAAACCCTTCCTTGTTGGGCGACACGCTTTTCTGGTTTATCGAAGGTGTGTTTTTTATGTTCCTTGCGTTTGAAACAAAGAAATATAGGAGGATAAAACTGGGTTGATAAGATGAAAATTCTTGATTTGGGTTGTGGAAACAATAAGCATAAGATAAAAAATGCAACTGTCATTGGGCTTGATAAAATAAAATTAAAAGGTGTGGATGTGATTTGGGATTTAGAAAAAACACCGTTGCCTTTCAATGATAACTATTTTGATGAGATAATAGCATCTCATATTTTAGAGCATATAGAAAATCTTGAAAGTTTGCTTAATGATTTATATAGGATATTGAAACCATCTGGCATTATAAAGATATGGGTTCCGAATGCTCCATCCCATGTTGCTTTTGACCACCCTGAGCATAAAAGATATTTTGGTATTAATACATTTCATCGTTTAATTGTTGATTATAATTTAAAGTTTGTAATAAAAGAAAGGAAATTTAATTTTATTTTGTATTCAAGCAAATGGGTGTTTTTAAACATGTTAATAAATCCTTTTTTAAATTTATGGAAATCGTTTACACAAAAGTTTTTTCCTTTTATAATTGATGAAATTTATTTTGAATTGGAAGTGATTAAAAAATGAAAGAAAATTGTTGGTTGTGCGGGAAAGAGAGCCACAGAGGCATTGTGGATTGTCCTCTTTGGGAAGACGCCAAGAAATTAACCATAGCGAGACTAGAAAATATGCCTGACAATATGTTGGTGAGTATAGGATGAAAAATAATATCAACAAGATTGTTGCAGAAAAGCCTTTAATTAGTAAATGGAATGTTAAATACTGCACTGAAGTTCCAATTTCAGTAATAATAGAAATAAAAGATGACTTGAAAGAACTTTTTAATTCCTTAGAAACATCTGATGAATTTGCAGAATATTATAAGGATGAATGTCTAGGAAGAGAGGATGTTCACATATTAGTGATGAATTTTATTCGTTCAAAACTCTTAGGTGAACGCAATAATCCTAAGGCTAATGTGGAGGCAGATAAGAGATGAAAATAGTAAAATGTTGGAATTGTGATACACCGATAGATTTAGATGAATGTGATGATTGCAGACATTCAGAACCAACAAAAGTTTGTCCATATTGCAAAGAGTGTTTGTGCCATCACCCAAACTTCAAGAAATTAAAAAGAATTGAAGATGCAGATGGTTGGCATGTCGGTAAAGTATATCGAATAATTCCATACAAATGTTAAACAATCCATTAAATAGTGTGTGATAAAAGATGAAATTTACATATCTTGAACAACCACCAAACAAATGGACTTTTGAACCACCAAAAGTAAAGAGATGGGTAGAAAGTAGGTGCAAAGGTAAAGTCTTGAATTTATTTGCTGGAAAAACGAGACTTATGGTTAAAGAATTTAGAGTGGATGTGAGCAAAGAATTTAATCCTGATTTTTGTGGTGATGCCTTTGAGTTTGTTAAGACAACGGATTTGAAATTTGATACAATAATTTTAGACCCACCATATAATCTTCGTAAATCAAGAGAAAAATATCAAGGAAGATATATAGGAAGTTTCACTAAAATTAAAAAAGAACTTGTAAGAATATTGAATCCAGGTGGTAGAGTAATTACTTTTGGTTATAATTCTAATGGAATGGGTAGAGGATTTGAAAAGACAGAAATATGCTTGATTAACTGTAAAGGAGACCATCAAGATATTATAGTTACAGTTGAAGACAAGACAAGCGATTTAAGGCAAAATACTATTAAGAAGAAAGTAGATGGTTGATATGAAAGATGGAACAGTAAAATTTGAAGTTGAAGAAGTCAAGCAATGCTCATATTGTTGGGGAAAACATAGAAGCAAAGAATGCCCCTACTATTATCAAGAACTGTGGGGAGATGGTGGTTTTGAAGCCATAGCTAGAGCAGTTGATATTAAACTATGGGATTTAGCAAGGAAAATATCCAACCGATTGACGAACGATGAAAAAGCCAGAATTTTAGAAGAATTAGGTGTCAAGAAGAAAGTGTGATGAAAAATGAAAGAAAAGCTTGAAGGAAAATACATTTATTTTTACCATGACACAGAAGATGATAATCCAAAGACTCAAGTCTGGGAAATTTTCTCAAAAGATGATAATACTTGGCTAGGAAGAATTAAATTGTTTGCACGTTGGAGATGTTATGCATGGAGTTCAACTTATCTATCTGGAGACCATTTCGCTAAAGGTCAACGATTTGTTTCTGATATAGTTTTTGAAAAAGATTGCACAAGAGAGATAGCTGACTTTTGTGATACACTTACTGTTGCACATAGACGCAATACTTCCAAGACTAATATGGAGGTTAAATAATGGGGGGTGAAGGTTCAAAAGGAAGTCCATCACAAATAGACTTTCTAACTAAGAGAATAATGAATGCGTTGGAAGTTTATCAAAATATATTAAAATCAGTAGATAGAAGAAATGCCAATTGTATGGAATCAGAACAAATTGTTCTTTCTGAGCCATTAAAAAAAGAGATACTCAATGAGTGTCTCAGATATTATTTCTCTCCTTCGATGATGCCAAGGTTCAAACCTCAAGAAGATACAGAGGGTGAGAAGAAGTGAAAAACGAAGAAGAACTTAAGAAAATGTGCATCTGTGGACATGATATGAGTTGTCATACTCATACACCAACCTTAGAGAATCCAAGAAATTGTATGATTTGTGATTGCCCCTATTTTGATGATAGAGGAGTTAAACAATCCTAGATATAATATTTATAGGTGAAAAGAATGGGTGTACTAAATGTCAAATATAACATAAAACAAGCAGAAAAAATCTTTAAAATTTGGTATCTTTGTGCGTTGGTTTTTGAATTTGGTTTTATTTTTGCGTTTATGTGGTTTTTTGCACTACCTTCCTTATTGAGTTTTGGCACAACACTGATATTTTTAATTATCACATTGGCTTTTCACGCATTGATTCAAATTGGCAGTATACAAATCTCTTTAGAAAAAACTGAGATGATGATTAAGAAGGTATTAAAATGAAATCATTTACAAAAGCCTATGTCAAATACCTCCAAGAGACTCCCAAAAAAGGTGGTCGACCCTATTCTCCAGTCACCATAAGGAACAGATCATATATGGTCGACAGGCTGAAAGAGCCGATTACTCTGGAGTCTGTAAATACCTTCATCAAGAATAACATCAAACATCAGTCCATGGCCAGAGCGATGGGTCACTTCCTATGCTTTTATTTGTATGGAAAGATTGACAAAACACTCTTGAAGAAGGTTGGCGACAAGCTTTACATCCCTCCAGAACAGGCAAAACAATATACTCATTGGGAAAAGGTACTGACAGAAGAGGAGAAAGAGAAGCTATGTACTCAGACGAAAGAGCCATTTCCAGTCATATTCAGATTCCTTTTTGACACCATGTTGAGGAAGTCAGAGTTCCTATCCATCAAGGTGGAAGATATAGATTTTGATAAAAACTCGGTAGTCTTGCAGAGGATAAAGGGCGGGAATCCTGACCTGAGGTTCTTCCATGGCACTACCAAGCAGATGCTAGTCTCTTACTTAGAAAAGGAGAAGATAAAGAAGGGGTTAATTTTTGGACTTTCACAAGAAGAAATAGAGAGAATTAAAAAGGGTAGCAAGAGTTCTAAAAACAAGTTCTCCAATTACACTTTTTGGTATAGGGTGAACCAGGTGGCGAAGGAGACGATAAACAAGAAGTTCAATCCACACTGGATAAGGTCAACGGAGGCCCAACAGATGCGTGATATGGGAGCCGATGACTTCTCGATGATGCAAAGAGGAGGTTGGAAAGATAGGAGCGTCTTGGATGTCTATTCAAGATCAAGTGTAGTAAGCAAGAAGAAGGCGTTTGATAATTTTAGTAAAGAGGTAAAATAGATTGTATTGCACACATTATATTTTTGTAATACAAAAAGTATTTAAATATTAAAAAGTAATACAATATAGTGAAAATATGATTGAAATAAAGAAAAAAGACTTGAGATGGTGTCCAAGGTGTGGTGGTAGGTTAGAAGGGGAGTATAATCTAATGCCCATATGTGTGGGAGAAGATAACCCGCCAGAAAACCCAAAACCCACAGGCAAAGTATGCCAAAGGTGTGGATGGAAAGTGAAACTATGACAAAACATTGGGATAGTTTAAACAGAAAACAAGTAATCTCTCTTAGATTAACCAAAGAGGAATTTGAAGCATTAAAGGAAAAAACAGATGAACTCTCCAAAAAAATTGGGGTTAAAATAACGCATAGTCAATACATAAGAAATAAAATTTTGGAATCGGGTAAATAATATGTTGTGAAGTGTGTAGGTGAAATAAAAATGTTGCATAAGACGGAAATAAGAGATAGCGGAAAGCCAAGAGAACATCACGGCGGAAGCGTTAGAGCTTTTGGTGATAATGCTATACTTCCTTCCGAAATCTTATGCAATTCTATATAGGAGATTGTGTAGAATGAGATTTGAATGTTTCAAATGTAAGAAGTTATTTGATGAAAAGAATATTATTTGCCGACAAAAGAAGAACTATGGTGGCTTTGCACAAGTAGAAGATAATATGTTGTCTTATTGGTGTAAAAAATGTTATAATTCAGACAAAATTCCCAAGGAGATTGTGTGAATATGAGGAAAAGAATGAATAAACAAAGAGTTGTATTAGAAACTATTGAAGGAACCGCATTTGATGAAGAAGTATTGGAGCAAGTTTGGAATATGCGAATAAAGCAATTCTTCCCACATTACAGATTAGTCTCTTGGAAATTCATGAAGGAAAAGGGTAAGCAATATTTCAAGTGATAGTGTGTAGGTGAAGACGATGGGTGGATATATGCAAACAGCAAAAAGCGATGATTGGACTACTCCGAAGGATTTTTACGACAAATTAAACGAAGAGTTTCACTTTGATTACGATCCTTGCCCAGTAGACTTTCAAAAAGATGGTTTAACTACCGAATGGGGCAAAAGCAACTTTATCAATCCACCTTATTCAGATTGGCAGAAATGGGTCAAGAAAGGTTTTGAAGAGTTTAAGAAAGGGAAGTTGTGCGTGTTTTTACTGCCATCAAGAACAGATACAAAAGCTTTCCATGAGATAATATTAGCAAACAAGTTTGAAGTCAGATTTGTAAAAGGAAGGTTAAAGTTTGGCGATGGCAAGATACCTTCGGTATTTCCGAGTATGATCGTAATTATGAAGCAAAACACTAATGGTAGGATTCTTGCAAAGGAGTAAGATTGTATGAAGTCGGAAAAGGAAAAATCACGAAGAATTACGTCAGCTTCCGAAGGAACGTGCTTCGAGGATGCTACCGAATTAGGTCGAAAGACTAGCTTTGGTGACGCTATGGGTAGCGGTTCTTCCGAAAACTTCATACACAATATGCCGAAGAGAATTTTGGAGGTTAAGAGATGACAACATCATTTATAAAGGTATTTGGAAACACACCGACAATAAAAGTTCTTGATACCTTACTACAGAGCCAAAATATTTTTTACGATTGGTCTATAGCCGAAATCTGTGAAAACTCCAAAGTGTCATTAGTGACGGTTAACAAAATAATAGAGCATTTAACCAAATTGGGTGTAGTAAAGAACACAAGAAAAGTTGGGAAAGCCGAGATGTTTACATTAGATGATAGCAACATAATGGTTCAAAAAATCATAGAATTGGATAAGGCAATCTCAAAATATTTCATAGAAAAGGAGTTAAGGAGTTCATCTAACTGAACTTAGAAGAAGTATTATGAGGAAGTGGTGAAAAATATGAGAAATGAAGAAGAGAGAGTTTCACTGGATAATGACGAACAAAGCTTCCAAGTTCGAATCAATGAACAGATTAATCAATCCGATATTAAACCTTTCAAAGAGGATGACATCAAAATTCCCCTTGTTGTTTTCCGAAGAGATTTATTTTGAGCTGGTGAAGGTATGAAAAAACAGGGAAGCAGCTTCAAGACCACAAGCTTACGCCATAACGGGTGTGCTTCCCTTTATTTGTTATTACTGCTCAGTGTATTTAAAGGTTGTGAATTGATAGTATGAATGAAACAAGTTCGAAAGAAGTTCGGAAACTGACCAAACTTGATGTGTTGGTCGATGTGGCGAACCATCTTAATCAGGTTCAGATAGCTAGAAAATATGGCAAATCTAAGGCTACTGCTTCTGAGTTCTTCAAAAAAAACCTTGGAACTCTCATAAAAAAGGTGGGATATGGCACTTGGGAGCTGACCGAACTAGGCAAGTCCGAACTAGATAAATGCGGGGTTGCTCTCCCCTCAAAAACAGGCGAATTCTTCTATGATGATGTGGAAATCACCTATCAAGTAAGGTTAAAAGATTCGACTCCGTTCAAAGATGGCCAATGGAACCTGAACAAGTTCACCACTTTCTCGGCTATGAATTTCGGTGAATGGTATGTGAGGAACAATGCAAACAAGAGCATAACCATTATCTTCCCTAAGATACCTGGCAACACAGAGTTAGAGCCGTTCTCCAAGGCATTTTTCTGGGCGGACAGGTTGATTCATGAGATAGTGGCGAAATACCCGCAGATAGAAGTCATAAATCCAATACCGAAGATAAGCAAGGCAGGTTCATTGGGAAGCACAAAACTGAATCAGATATTTGCCTCGGTAACCAAGAATGTCACGATAAGAGGAAAGGAATATGATTATGACAATACTCCAATCCCAGGCTCGTTCGAGGTGAAGGTTGACTTGGATCATCCATTTACTGCGGCGAGGAAGCTAAAGGATGTCACTGATTTCATAATGGAGGGGGGTTTTCAAAAGGACATAGACGATATAAGAAATATGCTCGGCGGTATGGTTCAGCAGCAGGTTCAGATTTCAAACGCAATAATGCTTATCGCCCAATTATTAAAAGAGATGAGAGAGGACAGAAAGAAATGATTATGGAAGAATCGAACCAAATAATTACACCGAGAAAGAAAAGGTTTTGCATAAACTGTGGTCGTCCAATGCTCTACAGCAAGAGGCATACCATATTCGTGTGCGACAGGTGCGGAGTGGAGTTTAGGATAGAATACATAAAAAAGCGTAGAGGTAGAAGATGAACGACTCCAAAATCAAATGCGACAAATGCAATAAAAAATTCATCGACTGGGAGGATTTTGGCATGCATATCGTGAATAACAAATACGAGGGGAGAAAATGAGCAACTTAAATGACTTCACAATAAATTCCTACATGCTCAGGAACATATTCATGGGATTGGATGAGAACAACATCATAATCGGTTACTACATAAGATGCGTGGTGGGAATGTGAAAGAAAAGATAAATGCATTCTGTTATGTCTGCGGGAAGGACTTGGGCGAGTATGGTCTGACTTGCAAAAGACATGAGACTCACCCATTTTTAAAGCGTTCATCATTTACTGTAACAGGTGGATTAAAATGAGAAAGAAAGGTTGGAAGTGGTCGCTTGACTCGAAGAGGAAGAGCGGATTCACTCGTATTGCCAATAGCTTGGAAAAGAAGAGGTTGGGAGAATGGCAGAACAAATTGTAATAGAAGAGATAAAGACAAAGAGAGACTTCTTGAAGAGCATCATGGTTGATATAGTTGTTGGAGTATTTCTCATCGCTGGGTTGTGGACAATCACACATGGGCTGCTCTTGATATACCAGAATTTTTACGAGGCGAAATCTCTGCCAAACCCTTCCTTGTTGGGCGACACGCTTTTCTGGTTTATCGAAGGTGTGTTTTTTATGTTCCTTGCGTTTGAAACAAAGAAATATAGGAGGATAAAACTGGGTTGATAAGA
>Ga0315282_10010169_pt1 | contig 14808 bp, 17 predicted proteins | sample YL17G07_20_MG_FD_203693 | JGI IMG/M metagenome (GOLD analysis project Ga0315282, IMG submission 203693) | Sediment microbial communities from Yellowstone Lake, YNP, Wyoming, USA - YL17G07_20 | ecosystem: Environmental > Aquatic > Freshwater > Lake > Sediment | place: USA: Wyoming | collected...
AGCGCTGACAGAGGAACAACATCTACCGGTACCCCAAGTAATTCTTCTGATTCATAGCTAAAACCGGCGACACCGAATAGAGAAGCCCCTTCTTGCATTTCTACAAGAAAATCAATATCACTTTGAGAGATGTTATCCCCACACGCAACAGACCCAAACACATAGATATTAGAAATCCCATGTCTTTTGGCAATCTCTAATAATTGAGGGGAAAATTGCCGAATTTGATCGAAATTCATAAAGGTCCTCTAAACAAAATTATACATGAAATAATTTCTACGGAAAGAAGAATCGTTGCCTCAAAGATAATTTTGCCATGGCAATGGATCGTTCACAACTTTCCTGAACGCTTAATTTGTTTTAATCTCCTGCTTACCCGAACAACTTACAATCATAGGTGTTGTGCAAGGGCGATAAATATAGTCTGTTTACTAAAAAATTAAGTTTGGTTATGAAAAATAAGCCAGTCCTATTAACCATCATTTCTCTCACTGTTCTCGTCTTGGTCAGTTGCAACCTATTAGCGGTGCTGCAACCTGCGCCGGTTTTAGCCTGGAACCCTCCTGCTACCTCAGCGTTTCAGGCTACGCTGGCGCAGCCCACCCAGCCTACCCCACAGGCGACGAACGCGCCTACGAGCTCGCCGACGCCCAGTCCGATACTGCCCACTCTGGTCTTCTCTGTCCCAACGATAACCGCCACGGCTCTCACGTGTGATAAAGCGGTTTTCGTCAGCGACGTCAGCGTGCCAGCCGGGACGGTTTTTCACCCCGGGGATGCGGTGGTGAAGACCTGGCGGTTGATGAATGCAGGAAGCTGCCCCTGGACGACCGCTTATAAGCTCATTTTTGACCACGGCTACAACTTCTTAGGGGTTAAATCCATCAACCTGGCAAAGCCTGCCGCCCCCGGGGAGACCGAGGATATTACGCTGAGTTTTAGTGCTCCCACTCCGCAGGGGACCTACGAAAGCTATTGGAAACTGCAAGGGCCAGCCGGGGTCATCTTTGGCGTCGGTCCCAACGGGGACGTTCCCCTGGGCATCAAAATCCTTATTCAACCTAAGCCTAGCCCCTAGCCGGCCGCCCGGTATGATACCTTATAAGGTGTATTTCTTCGCAATTCTCTTGACTGTGGAGGCGTTGCGGATGGTAGCCGGCAGGCCGAGGGCTTTTTCGAGCAGGGCTAAGGAAAACCCGGAGTCGCTGAAGCTCGTCCGGCACAGCCAGTAGATTTCGCGCCCGCTGGCGTGTAACTGGTTGGCGTCCGAGGCAAGTTCCAGCAGTTTCTGCACCTCCTGGTCGCCAGGTGGGCCGGCGGCGAAGACAATATACAAGGTACTGCCTTCTGAATCCAGGTCGGTAGCCTTGAAAGGATCGTAGCAGGCAATCTCCGCCAGCTCATCCGCCGTGCGGATAAAGGTCGCCACGCTGAAGCCCAGTCTGTCGTGAAGGGATGCTTCTACCTTCCGTTCAAGCTCCCAGGTGTTGGTGGAGTCCGCCTCAAAGAGGACATTGCCGCTGGCAATGAACGTCTCGACGCCGGAGAAACCCATCTCCTCGAACAGGCGGCGCAGAGGCTCCATTTTAAGCGTGTGACCGCCCAGGTTGATGGCGCGTAAAAAAGCAACGTATTTTGGCATGGGGATGATTATAGTCCCTTAGAGCGGGGCTGTCATTGCGAGAGAGCGTTCTTACGCGAACGACGCCCAGGGTGCACCCGCAGGGGTGAGCAATCTCACTGCCGGCTCAGAGATAGCTCACACCTCCGGGTGCACCAATGGTGTCGCCGAAGACGGCTCGCAATGACAGTCGACCGGGGTGCCATTGCGAACGAGCGCTTTTCGCGAGTGACACCCTTGGTGCATCTACATGAGTGAGCAATCTCGCTGCCGATACTGAGATTGCTTCGGCTAAGAAGCCTCGCAATGACAGTCAAAGACTGCAATGACAGAGGCGAAGATGATTTTTCACTACGAAAGGATCATGATGGGTTGTTCAGCCCGGTCAGCGATTCTGCTTTTCCGGAAAGGTACGCCTCGAAATGTTCTTCGAGCGCCGGCCAATCGCCATCCAGGATGGCGAACCAGGCCGTATCGCGGTTTTTGCCTTTCACCAGCATATGCTGGCGGAACAGGCCCTCATATTTAAACCCCAGACGCAAGGCAGCTCGCTTGCTGGCAAGGTTGTCGTTGTTGCATTTCCACTCGACCCTGCGATAGCCGAAGTCTCGAAAGAGGAACTTCAGCAACAGGTAATTGACTTCAGTGTTGACCTTAGTTTTCCGCACCAGTGGGCTGTACCAGACGCTGCCAATTTCGACCCGCCCATGGGCAGGCACGATGTTGAGCAGGGCGACCATGCCGACACGCTGCTGGCGTGACCTGTCCAATACCGAGAAATAGCGCGAATCTGGGTCCTCGACGATGTGGGTGAGCCAGTCCAGCATGGCGTCGCTGGAGGGGAACGGCCCATAGGGCAAATAAGTAAACAGACTCTGGTACTCGGGCGGGTCATGCGAAACGCTGTAGAGGTCTGCGACATCGCGAGCGGGGTCGAGGCGCTCGACGGTCACAAAACGCCCGTCCAGGTGGGAAATCTCCGGATACTGCCAGGGTCCTAAAGAGGTGTCTGCCATTGCAAAAATCCTTTACAACTTGGCGGCGTGCCGCCCGGCCGCCGGGTCGCCGGCGGCGTAGCAACCGCTGCGTCAGCCGCATTGCCATCCCGGGCCAGAATACTGATCTCAGCCGACACGGCCTCGGCCCCGCTGGCAGCCACCACGCCAGTTTTACTTTCCGCTTTCCATCCGATGGATTGAGCGCTCATTTATCTTCTTCTTGATCAGGCCACCATAATTATAAAGGAAGAAGAGGGCACACCGCACACGCTTATCCCCCGATTTCGCTCATCACCCGGTTGAGGGGCACCTCGCCGTCCGCCAGGCCGTGACCCCAGGGTTTATGCCAGATGCCGTTGACGATGACCTGGCGCAGGTCTTCCAGCGAAGCGCCTTGACGCAACGGGGTGAGCAGGTCGACCTCGTTTTCACGCAGCAGGCACAAGCGCAGCTTGCCGTCAGCGGTCAGGCGCGCCCGTCCGCAGGTGGCGCAGAAGGGCAGGCTGACCGCGGAGATAAAACCCAGTTCGCCCTGGGCGCCCGGCAGGCGGTAAAGGCGCGCCTCGCCATCCAGCGCGCCGTCGTTGAGCAGATCCAGCGGGCCGAGGTTGGCTACAATCTGCTCCTGCATCTCTTCGGCTTTGACCACCTGCGCCTGCTGGAAGTCGGTCGCTCCGGCGAAGGGCATCATCTCGATGAAGCGCATTTGCCAGGGGTGAGCGTAGGTCAGGCGGGCCAGGTCGACCACGTCGCAGTCGTTGAAGCCGCGCGCCACCACGGCGTTGAGCTTGATGGGGGTCAGGCCAGCCTGTTCGGCTGCCAGGATACCTTCCCACACGTCGTCGAAACGGGCGCGGCGGGTGATTTTGTTGAAACGCCCGGCGTCCAGTGTATCCAGGCTGACGTTGACCCGCTGCAGCCCGGCGGCTTTGAGGGGTTGGGCCAGCTTTTTGAGCAGCACTCCGTTGGTGGTCATCGAGAGGGAGCTCACGCCGGGAACGGCGGCGAACCGGCGCACCAGGTTGACCACCCCCAGGCGCACGGTCGGCTCGCCGCCGGTCAGGCGGAATTTATTGAAGCCCAGGCGGGCGAAGAGCTGCACAAGGGTCAGCAACTCGTCATCCTGCATCAGCTCGGCGGTGGGGCGGAAGATCATATTTTCCGGCATGCAATAGGTGCAGCGCAGGTTGCACTTGTCGGTCAGGCTGATGCGCAAGTAGTGGACGTTGCGTCCGAAGCGGTCGAGTGCCATAGGTTATCCAGGGTCGCCAAAAGTATGCATGATATTTATAGTTATTATATCAAATAACAAGACAAACTGGAGATATTATGTCTAATATTTGGGTTTGTGTGTTCTGTTCTCTCTGGTGACCTGTCCAATGACGTAGGGGAGGGTCTGGACCGAATATGGTCAAATTCAGCCAAACCCCAGACCCTCCCTGGCGCATCGCCCCCACGCAGGTGGGTACGCAGGTCGGGAGATGTCGATAGGCCCGTAAAATCGCCAGATCGTGTACAATCAATTTACAGACAATGCCGCCCGGCAAACCAGGTAATTCATTCCATTAAATTGTGAGCAGCATGAAACTCTTTACCATCGGGCACTCCAACCATCCCATCGAGAAATTTATCGGCTTGCTGGAAGACAACCACATCACCCACCTGGTGGATGTGCGTTCGGCCCCTTACAGCAAATACAATATTCAGTTCAACAAGGAAAGTCTGGAGCACGCCCTGTCGATCCACAAGATCGTCTATATTTACGGCGGCAAGCACCTGGGCGGCCGACCGGCCGACCCGACCTGTTACAAGAGCGGCAATCTCCCCAACCCTGAGGCGGATTTCCTGCATGAGGTGGACTATTCGGCGGTCATGCAGCGGCCCTGGTTCCAGAAAAGCCTGGGGTATTTGTTAGAGCTGGCCGAAAAAGAGGCGACGGCTGTGATGTGCAGCGAGGAAGACCCGGCTCAATGCCACCGGCATCACCTGATCGCCAAATATATCCTGGCCGAGTTCTCAGAATGGGAGGTTCAGCACATCCGTGGAGACGGCAATCTTAACAACGCTGCCTCGATCCACACTTCCGTCAATCCCCCTGCAGGGGAGCAGCTCAGTTTGTTCTGAAAGAGGGCCTATGCGGCTCTATACAATTGGCTTCACCCAAAAAACCGCTGAGGAATTCTTCAATCTGTTAAAGGCCAACCGGGTCCAGCGCCTGGCCGACATCCGCCTGCGCCCGGATGGCCAGTTGGCCGGATTCGCTAAAAAAGCCGACCTGCCGTATTTCTTAATTCACCTGGCGGATGGCTGCGGGTATGTGCACCTGCCGCAGTTGGCCCCCACCAAAGAGATCCTGGACGGCTACCGTGGCGATCACAACTGGCCGGGTTACGTGGCTCGCTTCGAGGCCCTCATGGACCAACGCGGCTTGCCGGACAGCCTGGATAGGGAGGAATTCGAACGCCAGGTTACCTGCCTGCTGTGCAGCGAGCCTGCGCCGGAAAAATGCCACCGCCGGCTGGTAGCTGAACGCATGGCAGCTTTATGGGCGGACGTGGAGATAATCCACTTATGAAAAAGCGCATTGTCATCACCGACCTGACCCGCATGCAACATGGGAATGTCTGTTTTTGTGGTTACGATAAAGAGCATGCCTGCATCCGCCCGATCTTGTTGCACGGGATTCCCGAAAAATCACTTGTCAAGCAAGGCAAGCCGGTGATTTTTCCGTTTGCGCTGGTTGAGTTTGATTTTCTGTCTCCCCGGCCGGAAGCACCGCATACCGAGGATTATTTCTACCTCTCCAACTCGCCGGTCTTTATCCAGCGCGTGGCTAACCCCCAGAAGGTGCTGGACTGGTCAGTATTCGAGACAATCGAGGAGCTTTTCGAGCAGCCGGTGCTGACCGATGTTGGCTTCAGCGTGATGGACTGCCAGGGTGCGCGCTCGGTGGGCACTATCCGGCCGAAGACTATCCAAAATATCATTTATGAAAGCGGCCCGGAGGGTACGTGGGATTACCGCATCGAATTTAAGGACAGCTCGGGGGCCAGTTACCGCCTGAAAATTACCGACCTGACCTGGCATTACTACTGTAACAGCCAGCGTGGCCAGTTTTCAGGCCCGGATGAGTTAGCCGGTCAAATGGCCAAAATGCTTCAAGACAAAAATGTCTATTTACGGATTGGGTTGTCACGCGGTTGGAAGAAGTTCCCCGACCGCTGCTTTTTGCAGCTCAACGGCATCCACACTTTTCCGGATTACCTGGATGGCAAGACGTTTGCGGATTTTTGCTAGAACCAAACCTGTTGTCATTGCGAGGCTTCTTAGCCGAAGCAATCTCTGACCCGACGGGGAGACTTTTATTTTATATTTTTTGCGCCGTGCTGACAAGATGGGATAAAATAGAGCATAATTCTCTATCAGCGGAGCGTGTATGCCTGACTACGAAGCGGTTATCGGTCTCGAAACCCACATCCAGCTCAACACGACCGCCAAGATCTTTTGCTCGTGCAAGGCGGATTCGTGGTATGACCCGCCCAACACCAACATTTGCCCGGTGTGCACCGGTATGCCAGGCGTGCTGCCGGTGTTGAACGAGGCCGTGGTCGAGAAGGCCGTGCTGCTGGCGTCAGCCATGCACTCCGCCATCCAACCTGTCTCGTACTTCGACCGTAAGAATTATTTCTACCCCGACCTGCCCAAGGGCTATCAAATTTCGCAGTACGACCGGCCCATCGGCGTGGGCGGCTACCTGGATCTGCCCGTGCCGGCCGCGCCTGACCGGCCGGCTTACACCCGCCACATATCGATCACCAAGCTGCACATGGAAGAGGATGCCGGGAAGACCAAGAACGCCGGCGGGGTGCGCCTGATCGACTTCAACCGCTGCGGGGTGCCGCTGGTCGAGATGGTCACCGGGCCGGATCTGCGCACGGCCGACGAGGCCGCCCAATACCTGATGCGCCTGCGCCAGCTCCTGCGCTGGCTGGGCATCTCCGAGGCGGATATGGAGAAGGGCCACCTGCGCTGCGATGCCAACGTGTCCATCCGCCCGGCGGGCGCCACTTACCTCAACCCGAAGACCGAGATCAAGAACGTCAACTCGATCGACGCCGTGCGTGAGGCCATCGAGAAGGAGATCGAGCGGCAGGTTCGTGAGACGGCGGCCGGCAAGCGCATCCAGGCCTGGACGTTGGAATGGGACGAGGACGCCAGCGTGCTGCGCAAAATGCGCTCCAAAGAGACCGAGGACGATTACCGCTATTTCCGCGAGCCAGATCTGCTGCCGGTGCGCGTGACGGAGGAGTGGAAGCAGGCCATCCTGGCCGACTTGCCGGAGCTGCCGCTCGAACGTCGCCAGCGTTTCTCCAGCCAGTACGGTCTGCCCGAGTACGACGCCGAGATCCTCACCAGCGAGCGCGGCCTGTCGGACTATTTCGAGGCGGCGGTCAAGGCTTACGGCAGCGACGCCAAGCGCGTCTCCAACTGGCTGATGAACGACGTGCTGCGCATGCTCAACGACGCCGGCCTGGCTGCCGGGCAGCTCAAGCTGACCCCGGTTTACCTGGCCGAACTGATCAAGCTGGTGGATGGCGGAATGATCAACGTGTCGACCGGTAAAACGCTGCTGGAGAAGGTGCAGGCCAGCGGCAAATCTCCAGCGGAGATCGTGCAGGCCGAAGGGCTGGCGAAGGTCAGCGACGACGCCGCCATCCGGGCGGTGTGCGAGCAGGTGCTGGCGGAGAGCCCCAACGAGATGGCCTCTTACAAAGCTGGCAAGGCGACCTTGATGGGCTGGTTCGTCGGGCAGGTAATGAAGAAGATGCGCGGCAAAGCTGACCCGCAGCTTGCCCGGCAGATTTTGGAGAAGCTGCTGGCATAGTTAAAGGAAAAGCCGGGTTTTTCTAATTAAAAATCATTTCGCTTTATCAAAAAAACCCGGCTTTTGCTAATACGAAAAAACCCAGCTTTTAATAATCCGGAAAAAACCCGACTATTGTTACTCAGATCCAGACGAACTACCCTTGAAAGGAAAAAACCTATGATTCCCACTCAAACCACCTTGTTCAATCACCTGTTCGAAGACAACCATGAGATGATCCAAATGCATGTGAAAGACGTCACCCAGGCCGAAAGCATGTTACAGTTGCCGTTCAAAGGGAACTGCCTGAATTGGGTGGTCGGGCATATCCTGGACACCTACAGCACCTGTCTGGAGTGGATGGGACAGCCAGCGATCCGAAGTGAAGCGGAAGCCAGCACCTACGGGTACGGCTCGCAGCCCATGACCGACCCAGCCAGGGCGTACGATCTGAGCGACATGCTCAAGCGGCTGGACCTGGCGACCAGGCAAATCCCGCTTACGCTGGACAGCCTGGCGCCGGTTGAACTGGAACGCGAAATTGAGCTGTGGCGCGGAAACGTATCGTTGTTGGAAGCGCTGTTCTTTATGTTATGCCATATTTATTACCATACCGGGCAGCTCGAACAGTTGCGAGAACTGGCCGGGAAAAACGAGTAAGTTGGCAAGGTTGGTGATCAGGCAACCTTCGGAAGGGTACGTTTCACACAGGGATGCCTGTTCTCAACCTTCGCAGGATGGCCAGCCTTTCTTACTGAATCCGGTCTAGTATTACCTTATGGTATTTCTGCGGAAAATTTTTGGCCCTGTCTTGAAGCTCGACTGGCGCATTGCCGTGCTGACTGTCGTCAGCACACTGCTGTTGATTGTCAACGCGTATCACACCTTCACCCCCTGGATCTACGTCGACCGGGTGATCCTGTTCCTGTTCATCCCGCTGGCCGTCACCCTGCTGGTTTTCCGAGAGTCGCCGGGCCAGTACGGCTTTACCCTTGGGGATTGGAAAGCCGGCCTGCTGCTGACCCTGGGCAGCATTGTCCTGATGACGCCCATCCTGTGGTTCCTCAACCGCAGCGACCCGTCCATGCGCGTCTATTACCGGCCTTACCTGAATGCCAACCTGCCGGTATATACCTTCCTCGATCTGTTCGGTTGGGAGTTTATTTTCCGCGGCTGGTTGTTGTTCGGTTACGCCCGCAAGTTCGGCCCTGAGGCGCTGTGGCTCCAGGCAGTGCCGTTTGCCATCGCTCACATCGGCAAACCCGAGGTGGAAACACTCTCGACCATCTTCGGGGGGTTCGCCTTTGGCTGGGTGGCCTGGCGCACCCGCTCGTTTGTGTACCCGTTCCTGATTCACTGGTATATTGCCACGTTCACCATTCTTGTCGCCGGAGGGGCCTTTAGATAAGCATCAACCTCTCAGGGCTGAGTGGTAACTATTTTCCCCACTCGGTGCGCAGCCGCCGGTAAGAATCGGATAATTTTTCAGGCAGGACGCGCGTGTCGCCCACGCTGGACATGAAATTGGTGTCGCCGTACCAGCGCGGCACGACGTGGAAGTGGACATGGTCGGCTACGCCCGCCCCGGCCGCGGTGCCGATGTTGGAGCCGATGTTGAAACCATCCGGCTGGTAGACCCGGCGAATGACCTGCATGGAGTGGGCAATCAACTGCATGATCTCGGTGTTGATGCTGGCTTCCAGGGCATCGAAGGACGGTTGGTGCAGGTAGGGCACTACCATCAGGTGACCGCCGGTGTAAGGGTAGCGGTTCATCATCACAAAGGCCAGTTTACCGCGCTGCAGTACCAGGTTTTCAGGGCCGTCTTCCTGCTGGAGGGCGGCGCAAAAGAAGCAGTTGGCCGCCGGTGAGTGATGGAGGACGTATTTCATCCGCCAGGGGGACCAGAGATATTTCATAGGGGTGTCTACCTTCTTCGCTCAGGGTTCCACGGTTATCCATACCGGCCCGTAAAAGCGGCACATCTGGTCGGGCTCATGCAGTTAAATTTTATCACAGGCAGGAAGAGATTTCATCACAAAAGAAGGAAGAAATTAGAAAAGAGAAAAATGAAAACACAAAAAACAGGGGCAGGCCTGTCCCTGTAGGGAGATGGAGAATTCACATTTTACTTGCCCATCCACCCGCTCAGGCGAACCAGCATGGAGTGGAAGGGGGAATAGCACAGCAGGCAGCCATCCGCCGAGGGCTGGGGGGTCAAGGGGGAGGCCAGCTCGGGTTCCGCCGGTTGCACCCCGCTGGTGTGCAGGTTGGTGGCGGGGGTCATGCCGTTGTTGAAGAGGGTGTTCTGCGCCACGGAGGCTGCTGCCGGGGTAGCTGCCACGAAAACACCGGTCATTGCGAAGGCCAGGATGAATGTATCCATCAAAGGAAGGATTTTGCGTCAGTCGTAAGGAGGTCGCCAGTCTTTCTTCCTACTTCACCGCCTCATACCGCACATTTACGTTGGTCAGATCGCCGACCGTGACCCCCTGGATGACAATATCGGTGGGCTTGGAGCTGTTGGCGAAGACGATACTGAAGGTGGTAGAGGTCACGCTCAACAGTTCAGGCCGCATCTGCCAGCCGGCTGCGGTGAGTTGTTCTGTGCAGAAGCTCATAACATCGGCCAGGTTCATTTTGGTCTGGTAATTGATCTGCGCCTGGTCGCCGGTAGCCAGCACTTTCAGGCTGGCGGCGTCCTGGGTGACCGGAAAATCGGCCGGCACGCCGGCCGGGGCCTGTCCGCCCGAATTGGCGCCAGGGGCTTGGGGGGTATTTTCAAGCTGCTGGCCGGCACCCGCCACGGCAGTCGCCACCATCGTTTGCGCCTGCGCCTCCAGCGTAGAGACCCTCATCGAGGGCAGCAGGGTTTCGGCCATTTTCTGGCCCAGGCCTTCCGCCTGGGTGACCACGGCGGTTTGGGCCTGGCTGGCCAGGTTGGGGGCTATGCGCTGGATGGTGCTGGTCAGGCAGCACGCCATGAGCAGGCTGATCATCATAACAATTGAAAATGCAAGATAATGTTTCATTTTTTAATGGCTTTCTGTTTATCAACTCATCTTCTGAATTATCGCCTTCTGGTTTGGCAGAATTCCCAAACCAACTCTTATCATACCACAGTTAGATTTGGCTACCATTAATTGATGATTAAGAAGATAATAGATATCGTTTTAACAAGTCTTCAGCCGCTCGGTAAACCGGAGATCAAACGATGAGGTGTGTGGCCTGGAATAATGATCTTTACACGGATGACTGAAAAATGAAGAATAAAAACTGCTTCCAAGAATGCTATAATCCGTCTATTGTTTTCACCATCGAAGCTCATTGGGTTTACTGTAGAAAGTGGGGTTGTGGGTCATTTAGAAAGGAAACCATAATGCGAAAATGGGTCATCGACGTGGATGTGTGGCATGATATTAAGCCAGAGCAGTGGACCTCTATGATCAGCAATGGTTTGAGCGGGGTGATTATCCGCGCCGCACAGGCGGACACCTTCGTGGACAATCTATTGGCAGTCCACGTTGGCAACGCCAAATATTACAACCTGCCCTTCGGCCTTTACCAATGGGTGGACCCGACGCGGCCGGCTAAAGCCCAGGCGGACTACTTTCTGGCGCTGATCAATAAACACCAACCGGTGTTTGCCGCCGGCGATTTCGAGCAGTACTGGACGAGCTGGCAGGAATGGTACAACAAGTACACTCTCGGCCAGAATGTTGATCTGTCAGTGATCTCACCCGCCCAGATTTACAACACCTCCTCAGCATATATCACTTACCTGGCTGGAAAGCTAAAAATACCCTTTGTGGCTTACACGGCGGCCTGGTATATCAACGGTTTCTGCCCACAGTTGATGAGCCTGCTCAATAATTACCCATACTGGAACGCCCGCTACCTTAACTGGAACAAGTCCAGTATGACCTTCGCAGAGTTCCAGGCCTTCATCGCCGACCTGCAGCCGTCCAGCCCCATGCTGCCGCACGGTTGTACGCATTGGGAAATCTGGCAAATCAGCCCGCATCTGCCGCTTCCCAACCTGCCGGCCCTGGATATCGACCTGGTTAAAGACGACACTACCTACATCAAAGTATTCGGTGGGCTGGGAAGTCCTCCCTACATTCCTCCCACGCCGCCGGCCCCAGTCTACAAACAGTACAGGGTGATCGCAACCATCGGCCTGCGCGTGCGCTCGACACCCGTGGTGGCATCTACCAATTACCTGTACACGATGCAGTACGGCACGGTCGTGACAGCCTATGAGGTGCAGAATGGTTGGGCAAGGATCAAGCCTGACCAGCCGGAATGGTGCTCAATGCAGTGGCTTCAGGAGATAACGAGTTAAGCCAGGATGTCTTTATAGAAAGGATTTTCTTATGGATAGTACCGTTCTTTCAGTGGATGTAGTGGCCGGTGTGGCAGGTGGGCTACTGTCCTTGTGTTTCAATTACATTCCAGGGCTGCGGGAAAAATACGGCGCCCTGGATGACGTGAAAAAGTCGTGGATTATGGGGTTGGCGTTGCTGGTAGGAGTGGGTTTGATCATACTGGTAAGCTGCACGAACCTGTGGGTGTTGATGACCTGCGACAAAGTAGGCTTCGTGGATATTGTCAAGCTTTTCTTAATTGCCCTGGCGATCAACCAATCGACCTACAAACTGTCGCCGCAGGTGGCCTCGGTCAAGGCGATCAAAGCCGCCCGCAATACAGTGGATTACAAGTCTGCTGGACCGGTGGGATAATGGGTTATCATTCCCCAAAGGGGACACATGTGCGAACGAGCGCTTTTTGCGAATGAAGCAATCTCACTATCAACGCGGAGATTGCTTCGCCGAAGACGGCTCGCAATGACAGAAGGCCTCTGAAGAGGGTTGTCATTCCCCAAAGGGGACACATGTTCGAACGAGCGTTTCCCGGCGAGGCGACAATAAAGTTATACCTGGGTATATGTAACCGCCGAGATCATCCGTTCTACCATCTGCTGGGTTTTCACCGAATCCCAACCAGAGGTCATCGGCAGGTTGCGTCCTTTCACGCAATCCAGGAAGTGGTTGATCTGGCCAGTAAAGCCGCGCCCCTCGAGAGTTGTCTCCCACGAAGATGCGTAGGTTTCCTCCTGGACGGTCTCTAGCAGTCCATCGATCAAATGCAGACGACTGAAAGCTTCGATGAGCATCGAGCAACCACTGCCGTGAAGTGTATAATTCTCTTGCCAACGTCCGGCTTGCAGGCTGGTAATGACCATACCATAACCACCCTGTACCAAAGCCACTGTGCTGGCCGCTCCCAGCAACTGGTCGGAAGCATTATAGGCGACCGTGCTGACGACTTCACCTTCCCCGCAAAAGTAGCGCAGCAAATCGATCTGGTGGATGGTATCATCCATGAATTGGTGAGCAAGATGAGGGTGGGACGCATTTGAACGGTGTTTTTGAAAGAGCGCCATCCCGATAGGCCGGCTTTGCCAGGACTGTAGCGCTTTGACGTGGAGGGGAGCATAGCGCCGGTTAAAACCGACCATCATCACCCGCCCGGCCCGGTCAGCCAGTTCAGCAAGTTCCTGGGTCTCACGCGAAGTAAGCGTGGCCGGTTTTTCAAAGAAAACATCGACCCCTTTTTCCAGGAGAGCCCGCCCAATGAGGGCGTGTGTATCGTTAGGGCTCAACACGAAGGCAGCGGTGATCCCCATTTTCACCAGGTCTTCAAGGTGGGTGGTAGCTTTTGGGATACGGTATTGGCTCTGCACGCGGTGGACGGTTTCTTCTGACCGGCTGCAAAGAGCCAGATCGATGCCTTCCTTGCAGCCCAGAACAGGCAAATAGGCTTTGCTGGCAATGTTACCCAGTCCAATCACTCCGATTAACATAGAAACCTCCTGTTTTTGTATGGCAAGTCTGATAAATAATGGCACATTGGGATTTACCGTGGAAGGTCTCCAGATTTTGGGGTGTCATGACACCCCAAAATCTAGGAGTTCACCACGGCTATTCCCAGTGAACCATAAATAATGAAAAGGAGCTGTCATGAAAGAGATCCGCGTAGGGTTAGTTGGTTTTGGGATGATCGGCAAGATGCATACATTGGCGTATCGCAGCCTGGTTTTAAGCGCCAAAGAACCTCGGGTTACGCCCAGGTTGGTGGCTTTGCTGCGCTCACAACTCTCGACCGGCGGGACCCAGGCGACATCCAGTGGGTTTGAGCTGGTCACCACCGACCCTGTCCAATTTTACGCCCAAAGGCCGGATGCAGTGGATATCTGTACACCGAACGACCTTCATTTCAATCAGGTGAAAGAAGCGCTGTCAGCCGGCGCGGCGGTCTACTGTGAAAAACCGCTGGGATTGAATTACCCGGAATCTATCGCCCTGGCAGAGCTGGCACAGCAAAGCAAAGCGATCACCCAGGTGGCCTACACCATGCGTTATTCGCCAGGCATCCGCCAGATGAAGAAGTTACTCGAAGATGGCTTGATCGGCAAGGTGCTCCATTTTCGGGGCTTTACATACCATGCCAGCTACCTTGACCAGGCCCGCCCAATGTCCTGGCGCCTGAGATTTGACCGGTCAGGGGGCGGCGCTTTCCAAGACCTGGGGATCCACCTGGCAGACCTGGTCTTGTACCTGCTGGGGAACGTGGGGCGCTTGCATGCCGAAATGCGCACTTTTATCACGCAAAGACCTGCCGCGCCTGGAAGGCTAAGCATGGAAACTGTAGATGTGGATGATTGGATGCAATGCCTGGTGGAGCTGTCGGGTGGGGGGACGGGTACGCTGGAAGTATCACGCCAGGCGGCCGGCTCAGGTGAAACCACGCGTCTTGAGGTATATGGGAGTAAAGGCGCCCTCATCTATTCTAACGAAAAACCCGAGACGGCTTCTTTTTACGATGTAAGCCAAAAGGAGTGGCATACCAGTGAATTGGTATCGGGCGTCCCGGCGGGAGAGCGCCCGATTGCAGAGACCTGGCCGGATAAGAAATTCTCCCAGGGGGATATGCTGAACCGGCATTTGGCTGAGATCCACGATTTCTTATTGAACGTTGTGGAAGGCAGGCCAAGCCACGTCGATTTCCGGGCGGCTGCCAGGGCCCAGGAAATTGTCGAAGCTGCCTATCACTCCGCCCGCCAGGGAGGCGCCTGGGAAAACCTTCCCCTGAAAGCTTAAGGGCTCATTGGGATTTACCGTGGAAAGTCCCCTCGGCAATTCCCAGAGAAACGGCTTAAGGTTATTTATTCCTGGCGGTTTTGGAGGTGCGTTTCTCGAGCGCACGGATCCACTTTTCCAGGGACTCGGGGTCCTGGACCTTCGTGTGCCATTCATCGCCCT
>Ga0315282_10010170_pt1 | contig 14808 bp, 12 predicted proteins | sample YL17G07_20_MG_FD_203693 | JGI IMG/M metagenome (GOLD analysis project Ga0315282, IMG submission 203693) | Sediment microbial communities from Yellowstone Lake, YNP, Wyoming, USA - YL17G07_20 | ecosystem: Environmental > Aquatic > Freshwater > Lake > Sediment | place: USA: Wyoming | collected...
CTTATAATTGGAACAACCGCGATCAGGGATATCTGGAATACGGGAATTACATCACTGGAATTACGAATTACGAATTAGGAATTAGGAATAGTGAGGATAACAGCGATCAGATTCCTCTTACCTCCACCAACTTGGGCGGTTCCGGAATAGTCCGTGGTTCCAGCCTCTCAAGCTTATCTAGCGTAACACAGAATAATAATCTTGTCAAGGGGAGTGGACCCGACGGGAATTGCACCCGTGGAACCATGCTTGAGAGGCTGGTTCCGGACTGCCCCGGGCCCACTCCGGATCTAGCATATCAAGAAGGTGGTGACATCGTCAATCAAGTTTTTGCGGCAGATAATTCTGATTCCTCCGCCTCGGAGACGTCTTCATTGCAACTTACAACTATTTACTATCCATTCAGATCATTATTTACTGGTCGAAAGCAAGAGGAATTAGAGTTTATGGTGGAAGACGCTGGAGAAGAATTTGTTTTTAAAGCAAAAATTCCCAAAGAGTTAGTTGGTGCAAAGTTAGTTATTCCAAAGCTTACCGATGAGGAAATTTCGGAAATTGACAGCAAAGATTTAAGCCAGGTAAACAGAAAATATCCGCAAGTTTTCCTGGACGGGGAAGTAGTTAATTTTGATTATTCAGCTTCTTTGGAAATTCCGCTTTCTTATATCAGCGATGGTGATCTGGAGATAAGAGTACCAAAAATAGAAGGGTACTATAGTCAAAATCTAGCCCCGAGCACTTATCCTCTCACTTCTTCTTCCTGCGATTCGTTCAATACAGGAGTGATGACCCGCGAGATAAGATACGTAGATAATTCTCCGCTGGTGAGATTTTCAAGTGTTGGATCAAGCAACTGTTTGGATTTTGACCTACCGAAACTGACGCAAAAATTAGGCTATCTGGTATCTGTCGAAAACAGGAATATTGAAGGGAAAAGTCTTTTGTTTAACGTGATAAATAAAAATTCACAAAGAGCAGATCTGGAAACTTATTTACCAAAAAATCAGGCAATAGGCAACAGGCAACAGGTAACAACTTCTTATTTCATCCTTCCTCCTATGGAGGAATTCGGGCAAGGATATACTCTGCATTTTGACAATATTTCAATCGGTAGGGTACAGACTGTTAATGATCTGGGTTCTATTAACGTCAATCCGATTCCTTATAGATTTTTAACTGGACTTAAAATAGTTAAAGGCGAAAATTCTAACCAACAACTAACGACTAATAACCAACAACTATTATCCGTTTCCCATCCCAACCCGAGTTTTTATGAGATAGAAATCAAGAATCAAGAATCAAGAATTAAGAATCAAGAAGAAAATTCTGTAACAACACTGGTTTTGTCCCAAAGCTATGACAAGGGGTGGCATGCTTATGAGATCACCAACGACTGGTTTCTTGACAGTTGGTACATGAAACTGCTGATTCCTTTTTTTCAACCCGAGATCAAAGATCATGTTTTGGTCAATAACTGGGAGAATGGGTGGAGAATCATGAATCATGAATCACGAATCAAGAATCAAGGAAATAATATTACAAAGACAATAGTTATTATCTATCTGCCGCAGTATCTGGAGTATTTGGGATTTTTGCTACTTGGGTCAAGTAGTTTTTATTTATTTTTTACTTCTTTTGGTAAACTTAATCATCAATAATGTAGTTATAACGCCCAAATCACAAAACCACGCAATTACATAAGTTTGTGCTGAGTATCGAGAGATAAATCACTAAATAAAATAGGTTTCTAAACAAAAGTAGTGGGGGAAGACCATTCTCTTTACTTGGCTCTTCAGCTTTTCATTCAAATTTACTTCCCAAGTTCTGCACCCTCTTCAGTAGTAACATCTAGCGGGATGTCACTCCGATTTTGTGGATGCACCAACCGGCTAGCGTAACAACAAACCGTTGCTGTACGGTTTACGTTTCACCGTGCTTTTCCCCTGAATAACAGGATATTCAGCCACCACACTTTAATCCCCCCATTTCTTTGAAATGGAGGAGCCCAATAATTCCTTAAAAATTACAGTTTTATTTACGGGCCGGTTGTTTAGGGACATATACCCAGTGCTTTCCCAACCTCTTCCACCGGCAGAATTATCCATTACTGGCGTTTATGGAGGAATCAGCTTATCCTCCCACCCGATTCTTACTCCCCATTGCTGGCGCAATGGAGACCCCTGAATATTTCTAAAGGTACAAAAAACCTCCTTGTTGGCAAGGAGGTAGAAGTAGGCATAATTGCTTGATTTCTCTATGGACTTGCCAAATTAAAATTTGATTGTGCACGATCCAATTTTACATGTCTCACAAAATAGATTTTTCTCATTATTTTTAAGATAACAAATAATATTTTCTTTGTAAAGATGACAAAAGATATCAAAATATACCAATTTCATAAATAATATCCAGTATTGACAGGCATAATCACAATTTTATGTAATAGTGAACTTTTGTGCTGATTAAATTTAATATTTATAACCCGAAGTATTTCTCATATGCTTTTTGGTTTTCAATATGTTCAGCAGTAATATACAAGACGCCTTCACCGACTTCAAAATATTCCCTTAGAAATTCCACTTCGTTCTTACAAGAGTAGGGAGTCAGATAGACGCTTTTTTGCAGTTGCAGCATTTTTAGTTTTTTAAGCATTCGACGGAAAGCATCCTGCTGCCTTCTCTTAAACTTTGTGATGTCATAGATAACCAGTCTCCATTTTCTATCCCAACGTTTTGGTACAGTGATGGCCATTTCTTCAATTTTATATTTCAAGATTCTCATTTTCCCTCTTTCTGTCAGCTGTACTTCACGGTATCCATCTTTCTCTATGACCCTGATTATTTTTTGTCGTCGTAATCTTTTGAGGATAAAGTGAAGTCTTGCTTGATTGAATTTTTCCCACTCCCTGAAGTCCTTCTCCTTTTTGATCTCCTCGTAAGCATCATAGATAGCTTTTATTCCGATACCTGCTGCCGGAAAAAGAAATAGAGAAGATAATAAGACGCCTTTTCCCAGAAGCTCCAAAATATCTTTTACTTTTGGCGAGACTTTTTCACTTTTCTTTCTCATGCAAAAACATAATAAAACTTAGCACAAAATTTCGCAATGGTGAAAAAATGTGCTGCTGCTTGACAAGTGTTCTCTCTATTCGTAGAATACCGCTAATGTCTGACACAATTACAACTGCTGTGAAAAGAACAACGAGGAGAAAAACCGCTACCTCTGTGGGTGATTCTTCAGTTTCGGCTACTCCTTCTACTTCAGTGAAAAGTCTCTCTTCAATTATAAGTTCTTTTAATGATTTATTTGAGAAGATAATTAGAGCAAAGACTGAATTTGAAAAATTAGAGAAAGAAATCACAGAAATAAGAGAAGTGTGGGCAAAAGAGCAAGCGAATCACCAGCAACAGATGATGGAGAAGAGAGAACAAGAAGAGACTGCAAGAAAGAGAGAGCAAGAAACATATAATTATGAAGTGGCGCTTGGTCGGAGAAAAACAGAAGATGAATTTGCTGAAAGGAAAGCCAAGTGGGAGAAAGAGTTAGCCGAAAAAAGAGAAGAGATAGAAGGGGATAAAAAAGAGTTGGAGCTGTTACGGAAACAAGTTGCTTGTTTTGAAGAAGAGAAGGAAAAACTGGTTAAAGAAGCATGCAATTTGTTACAAAGAGATTTGACCAACCGATTCGAGACGGAAAGAAAATTGCGTGAACAGGAAATAAAAGCAGAAAAAGAGATACTGAGTCTTAAGATAGAGAGTTTATCTTCTGAAAATATGCGGCAAGTCAAAGAAATTGAAGCGTTGAAAAAAGCACTCGATGAAGCCACCCGTCAGGTGAAAGATATTGCCGTGAAAGTAATTGAAGCCAGTAATCCGCCTCCAAAAGCTTCTTTATCTTCAGAATAAAAGAGGCACGATTATCTTATTATAAAGCCTGAAACACAAATCTATGTAATAGCGCAATTTTGTGCTGGTTAAATAGTAACAATTGAGGGGGTATTGAGAGGCTATAACTGTATTTCTACCGCCTCTCCTTTTTTCAGCGTACCGGCCAGTAGTTTTTGCGCAATCTGGTCTTCGATTTTTTCAGCAATTACCCTTTTTATCGCTCGGCCGCCAAACTGCCGGTCGTAGCCGACGATAGCCAGTTTTCTCACCAATTCCGCGGTGATGGCGACAGAAATCTCCTTTTCCGCCAGCCTCTTATTGAGAACTGCAAGTTCCTTTTTTGCCACTTCCCGCAAGTTGCCCTCAGAAAGTGGGGAAAAGACGACGACCCCATCAAACCGATTAATAAGTTCTGGCGAGAAAATGCCACTACTTAGGATGTACTCCACTAGAGACTTTTGCAAGTCCTCGTTTTTTGCGCCTATGTTTATGCTTTCGCGGATAAACTCCGCCCCGGCATTGGAGGTGGCTATAATGATTGCATTTTTGGCGTCGATTTTTTTGCCGGTTGATTCAGTGATGTATCCTTCATCAAAAAGTGTCAGAAAAAGATTAAAAATTTCCGGGACCGATTTTTCAAATTCATCAAAAAGAAGCAGCGAAAAAGGATCATCTTTAAGTTTACTGGTCAGCTCTCCAGGATTACCCAATTTTATTGAACCGATCAATCTTCCAAAGCCTTCCTCTCCCTGGTACTGGCTCATGTCAAAGCGTGCCATTTTTTCTTCACTACCGAAGTAAACTTCGGCAAGTGCCTTGGCTGTTTCCGTCTTGCCTACGCCTGTGGGTCCTAAGAAAAGAAAACTGCCTATCGGTTTTTTATCCGAAGAGACAGCCAGCCTTCTTCGCCGGAGCGCGCTGGCAAGCACGCGGATTGCCGGTTCCTGATCAACTATCCGGCGATGGAGACGGCTTTCCAGATTTTCAAGTTTTTCTTTTTCGCTTATTTCTATCTCTCCAAGAGGAATATGCAGTTTTTGGGAAAGAAACTGGTCGATATGGACGGGTAGGAGAAACTCGCCGTTTCTTGCCGTTTTACAAAAGAGGCAGCTTTCATCGAGAAGATCGATTGCTTTTCCCGGATACGGTCTGGCACTTATATAACGGCCGCTTTCCTCAAGCGTCTTCCTGATGGCCTGATAGGTGATGGTGAGGTCGTATTTATCTTCAAGCACGGGGACGATTGAAAGTTCCAGCTCAGTCACAACTGTTTCAAGACCAGGCTCTGTCACTTCCACTTTTTCAAAAAGGGGGGATAACACCGGGTTGGTGGCAATATATTTATGGTAGGCAGCAGGCGTGGTAATGCCGATAAAACCTACAGAGCTGACGGCAAACTTGGCAATGACGTCGGCAATATCAGTCCTGCCTTCTGAAGTCGCGCAGTATTTATCCAGTTCGTCGATGAAAGTGATGATGTTACCGGCCAATATGGCTTCATAAAGTATATTTTCCAAAATGCCTTTTGCCTGGGTAAGCGACGGTGCTTGCGACAAGACTAGCTGCATATTGAGAGAAAGTATCCTTTTGTGGGAAAGTACTTGCGGACATTTGCCGGATATTAGCCGGTGGGCAAGAGTCTCGAGAATGATATGTCTTGCCGTACCCGGCTCACCGGCAATCACGACATTATTATTTTGGGTTTTGGAAAGTATCCGCTCAATTTCTCTAATTTCTTTTTCCCTGCCCAAAAGCAACGGAAAAACAGAATATTTTTTTGTCAGGTCGAAAGAAAATCTGTCAAAATTGACAGTATAACCGTATGCCCATTCAAAACCGATACCGGGGAGCGATTTGATACGGTTTAAGTCATACATAAGAGGCGGTTTTTTCAGCCTTTGCTGTTTTTCGTGCCAAAGGGCGCAAGCTTCGATATCCTCAATTTTTATCCGACTTTGCTCAAGGATTGTTTTAAAAGGTGTGAAGGAGTTGGCAAGAACTTTAGTCAGATCAGAGATTTTGGAACATGCTTGAAAATTATAATTTTTGGCAGGCTCTGGTCTCCCTTTCTGAATAGACATGAGTTGTGTCATCAATGATTGTTCATTCAATCCGAGCCTTCGTAAAATAAATTGCCCCTCTTTGTGTTGGCAAAGATTCAAAAGGACAAGACGCGGATCGTTTTTACTTTTTGCCAATATTTCTTTTACCTCATCTTTTTTTTCACCTGTGCGGCTTAAGTAAAGAGGCAAAGTGACAACCGGTATTGCCACCCAGATAACGGCCGGAATTCCTGCGAGGATAAAAAGAGGAAGCATGAGGGACAGACCGGAGATGATAACCAGCAGCCGGACGATAGCTGCAATGATTCTTGATAAAATATTAAAGCTTAATACATAAAGTATGTCAGTCGGATGGAACCCCGGCTTTTTGGAGAGGACTTGTCTTTTCCACGGCAAAAAAAGAGTACGAAGATGCAAAGGGATGGAAAAATAGTAAAAAGGAAAAAGCGTGATATTGCGCCACAAAACGAGCAGCCTGGTCCAAATGGTAAAATAATGCCAATCCAGATATCGCAACATTCTATTTCTAGACTAGCAGAAAAAAAGCATGCTTAAAAGGGGATATCGCATTCTCCCTTCATGGGGTCGCAGAACTTGATTTTGATGCCCGGAGAATTGGTGGCCCGGGAAACCCATTCGGAAATCTGGAGGGCCGAATAAGCACCACTTATATAGCCGTCAATGACCTGTTTATATTCCGGCGCAGTAAAGCCAAATTGTAAGGCGTTGGGAGGAAGTTGAGCGACAGGGCCTTGGTCAGGAGGAATTCTACCCGTGAAATTTAAATTGCTTTGCGGGACAAGCACGGGTGTGGTAGTCTTATAGGACTTATCAAAACTTGCCGGAATGTATGCGATTGATGGGTTGTTATTAGTATCAGTGTATTCGACAAATAAACCAAGATAAATTTTATCCCCATTATTAAGAGACGTATTATCATTATAATTAGAAATTGGATATGTTGCATGATTTGTTATGTTTTGCAAGATATCCCATCCATTACTTACTTTTGACACGTCTTTTTCTCCAAGGATATAAATGCGTGTAATGGTGTAACCCTCAAGAGGGATTATGTCCACTTTCCCGCTGATGGTGCCGTTTGTTACCAAAGCCTGATCAGAGCCAAAATCAATGATAAAATTGGCAGTGTCTCCGCTATGCAAATCATCACAAAAATCTTTATTGTCTGTATATGCGCCGTTTTTACATGCGGCTTTTAAAGTCGGTTTCCGTACATCGACATTTCGGGTTGTACCGACGGTTATTTTGTAATTTTTAATGTTTTGGGGATCCTGATAAGAGAAAGAATATTGGAGAGGTATTCCGGATGATACTTCGTTTGCAGACCATTTCTTTACGTTTACAGTAGTTCCCAGTATGAAAGAAGACTGAGGAGATTGGGCCATTCCTCCTTGTTCTGCATTCACCATAATCTCGGTGAAAGTTTTTTGTGTAAAATACACAGTCACCGTACCGCTGATAGTTTTAGTACCGGGTGGAAGAGTAGGAGTAGGGGTAGGTGTAGGAATTATATTCCATGGTTTGCAACATACAGGAAGGGAACCGGAACAATCTTTGGGTTGGGTAGGATCAGGAGCATGACCCTGTGTATTGTTGCACGCATCTGTTGATTGAGAACAAAATCCTCCCTCTCCCTCGTTCACGCATTGAGTTTGGTTGCCTCCTGCCGGAGGTTGCGCGCCTCCTCCGGTACCGGGAAGGGTCCAGGGGCAGTCTAAGTTTGTTTCCCAGTTTTCGTTGGGGGGTTCACAATTTCCATTGCCAGGCGTGTAACTTGCAGTGCTGCATGTTTGAGTGTTATCAAAGCCTTTTTGATGTACACCGGTACAGGTGGTGGCAGCACCTTGATTCGGACTGTCACACCACGGATCAGGAAGTTGACAGACTTTCCCGTTATATCTTTGGCATCGCACGCCCGCGGCTTGGCACCAGCCGTTATCGTCAGTCCTGCCGTCGAAATTGGCGTTACAAACGCCTATCTGACATTCATTCCAGTGATATCCCGCGGCTTTGCTGACAGTCCTTGTTTCTCTTTGCGCGATAGATGATCCGAGGATGGTTCCTGCTGCCAATAGTAGAAAAGAGACGATAGTGAGCATGCTAGCCACTTCGCCATGGTTATTTATCCTCAGTGACTTAAAAAGCTTAAACATGGTGGAGTTACTTTATCCCAACAGTAAGGTCAGTGATCTTTTTTGTATCCAGGATATTCACACCTTTTGAGGCAATGATTGTTTTTTCTCTGTCTATTTTGATGGCAGTGCTTTCGGAAGCTTCGAGAGCGTTGAAGATGATAGTAGCAACTGTTCCTTTTCCTTTGGGTATGACGATGGTATCACCAGAGAGAGTTGCCATGCCTGAGATCTTCACGTAGTCTTTTTCGATGGTCGCCACAGGAAGTGTACCGAAGAATTTTCCCTCTCTTATTTCTTTTGCCTGCAAAAAAGATGGATCAAATGACACCACGAAATCAGCTGCTTCAATCTGAGTATTACCGGAATCGATCTGTATTTCGGCAGAAAAAGTCGTGCCTTTCTCGATAATATTTTTATCAGCAACAAGTGCAAGGGAGACGGAAGAAGTGATGGGAGCGACAGCTTGAGGTGTAGGACTTATCAAAGAAACGCCTCCTTTTTGGCTGGCATATTTTATATACCCGTATGAAAGAAGAAAAGCTCCCACAAAACAAAGGACCAAAATTAGGACAATCATCTGTGCCTGTTTTTTCCCCATGGTGACCACTTCATCGAACATATAAAACCACTATACCTGTTTTTTTTATGTAAAGTCAAGTATGGTAGAATAGGGAAAGCTATGGTTCTTTCCGATCGCGATATTAAAAAATATCTTGATGCGGGCAGGATAAAAATTACGCCAAAACCCGATCTTTCCACCCAACTTGGGTCTGTTTCAATCGATCTTCGCTTAGGCTATAATTTCCGCGTTTTTGAACATAGCCGTTTTCCCTACATTGATCCTTATGATAAGAGATTTTCCCAAGACGCGACCCGGGAGGAAAAAGTTATGGATGGCGTACCTTTTATCTTGCAGCCGCAGGATTTTGTCCTGGCCGACACCATTGAGAAAATCACTCTGCCTGATGATATCGTAGGCAGACTTGAAGGCCGCTCTTCTTTGGGGCGCTTGGGAATAATCGTCCATTCGACAGCTTCTGTCTTTGAGCCGGGATTTTCAGGCAAAGTCATCATGGAGCTGGGCAACTTCGGCAGAATGGCGGTAGCGCTTTACCCGGGCATGCGAGTTTGCGCCTTGATATTTGAGACTCTTTCTTCTCCGGCCCAAACACCATACAGCAAGAAAAAAAGCGCCAAATACATGAATCAGTTGGCGCCAGAACCGTCAAAGATCGGCGAAGAAATAAAATAAAATAGATGAGCGGGAAAAATATCCATAAAATAATTTTGCTTCTTATCTTGGTCGTTGCTGCCTTTTTCCGTTTTTATAATTTTGAGAACAGAATTACGCTCGGTCTTGATTCCTCCAGGGACGTCTTTGTCGCTTTTGAGGGAGCAAGAACCTTGCAGCTCCCGATAACCGGTCCTTTTATTTCCATTGCGCCGGTAACGACAGGCCCATGGTACTGGATACAACTGATACTGGCGAAATTGGTTCTGCGTACTTCTTTCGCGCCGTGGCTGCTCCTTGGTATTTTTTCGCTAGCAACCGTCTATATAATGTACAGGATCGGCACTCTATTGGCCGGAAAAACTTTCGGGCTTTTTCTGGCGTATGTGGCAGCGGTATCCTCAGATCAGATCTCTAAAACTGTGGAACTTTCCAATCCTTCGGTAATCGGGTTTTATGCCTCCATCCTCGTCCTTCTTTTCATCAGACTTTTTGCGCAAAAAATCAGCTCGCGGTTGTGTTTTATCTTTGGCTTGATATTAGGTATTACCATCAATATCCATTACCAAAGCACAGCGCTTTTGACACTGCCTTTCACTTTACTTTTTTTGCGAAAAATTCCTTTTAAGATGCTGCTGGCGATATCATCCGGCATTTTTCTGACATTTGTGCCGACTTTGCTTTTTGAATTTCTTAACCACTGGTACAACAGTCGGGGAATGCTTAATTATCTCTTGGTAGATCAGTATAAAATTTGGGTGCCGATGCGCTGGCTCTGGTATATAGACGATTTCTGGCCGAGATTTATCTCCTTTGTCCTTGGCGGAGACAAATTATTCGGAATGGTGATGATGATATTGATAACCTTTACGATGCTTTTTTATCTTTTAAAGAAAAAGTTATCCAAAATCATGCTACTTCTTATATTAAATTTCCTGGTTTTCGTAGTCATCATCAGATATTACCGGGGCGAACGGTATTTCGGCTACCTGCAATTTTTCCATCCCTTTATTTTCATCTTCACCGGATATGTTTTATATCAAAGTTTTAAAACGCGTTTGAGGTTTTTGTTGGGAATACCGGTAATTTTGTTATATTCTGCCGCCGTTTTGCCTTCTACCTTTTCCCGTCTTGCCTCCGATCCTCTTACGGTGGAGACGAGGGTGTTAGTTGCCCAGATAAAAGAAAAATTCGGTCCGGGTCCCTTTAAACTTTATAGCTGTAAAGGAGTGGTGAAAAACGAAATTGTTTCTTTAGTCGCAATGCTTGATATGAAAGGTTTATACAACTCAAAGATAGGTAAACCTTTGGCATATTACTGGGGCTGTTTTTATCCTGATGTGGTTATTAATGGAAAAGCATATGCATACCATGAGCTTCCCGAACCTGATAAAACCTATCCTCAATTCGGCTTTATGATAGATTTTTCTGCCGCCAGTGAGGCGGCGATACTTAAATGGAAATGGGAAGAGAATTCTCCGAAAAAAGGCTACCAATCAGCCGCCCGCTGGTGGATGGACGAACAGCCATAGCACTAGAAAACTTCCACTCTAGTTCCTCTGTCGGCCCAATTATAGAGCCATTCAGATGCAGAAACCGGGACGTTGACGCAGCCATGAGAGTTGGGCCGGCCGAATCTGTTATGCCAATAGGCGCCGTGGATAGCATAGTCTTGATAGAAATACATGACATACGGCACATCTTTATAATCGTATTTTCCGTACCATTTTGATTCTCCCTTCATACGTGTCTTGGGCACTTTCCAGAGGATTTTGAAACTGCCTTTGACTGTAGGGGTTTTGGGAAGGCCAGCGGAAACTTTAGTCTGATAGACGATTTCGCCGTCCTTCCAGGCAAAAAGCATTTGTTTGCCCAAATCGACAGTGATGAGTTTATCCAGCGTATAAATTTCGGCAGCATAGACATTGCGGGTTTGAAATAAAAAGAAGAAAGCAAAAATTAGTGGTAGAACCAGGAAATATTTCCTCATAATTTTACCGTAACATAAAAATTGATAGTAAAACAAGAGGTTAATCTTTCGATGATTATCTCTATTTGGTTGCTTTTTCAGAGGATGGAGAGACTTTATCTGGAAAAGCTTTGCTCATTATTTGGTCAAGTTGTTTTGCATCAATTTGTTTCCCAGAAGGAGCACTTTCAGAAGGGACACCAGGTATTTTCTCTGCCAAACTTACCAAACTTTTAAGAGCTCCTATATTTTTTTCTAGATATTTTATCTCATCTTCTGGTTTTAAAGTTTTTGAGTCCTGTTCAGTTGGATGCTCTTTTGTGTCCATTTTTAGCTTCCTCCTTTTGCTGTTTTTTCCTGGGCCATTTTTCTTGGGTCATGATAATTATAGTACCAGTCAGTAAAGCGTTCAAGGTGTCCCGGATATGGATAGCCGAAAAGATTGCCGGTATTATAAACGGTTGTCATCTGCTCGGGAGTAAGATTTCCATATGTGTCGATCGTATTCTTGTGATAGCGGCCGATCAGGTCTATGCCGATTTCCGGTCTATAAATATCTTCAGGATTGCCGTTAAACCCCAAATTTAAAGCCGTCGTATAAAGGATCTGTCCCAGTCCATAGCTGGCATCATTAAGATGCGCTTCAAAGCGGTAAGCATAGGGATTTCCTTCTGATTCGGTCATAATGGTGGCAAAAATAAGCTGGGGATCAACACTATATTTTTGTGACACAGAATCGATGATACTTCCGTAAAGATGCCAGACACGCTTAGCCAATCCATCTGGATCTAAGCTGGTAAGATCAGATGTATCCTGTCCGCTTGTGATATTTATCGCTGGTGGAGTAGGAGGAGGTGCCGGTTGGGGACTACCTAAAAGCAGACGGTTGGTTAGAGCGAGAGCCGCCGCAATATTTTTGGAATATTTCGAGAGGTTATCAAGGTCGATATTGTGTTCAAGTAGCCATGCATAAACGGCAGCATGTTTAGTTTTAAGCTCTTGTTTAAGTTTTTCTCTTTTGGCGATTAAATGAGCCTTGATATCACTTAGCTGTTTGGGAGAAATTTTATTCTTATCCATCATTATTTCTTAAATAATATCATAATTGCCAAAGATTAAAAAATAGTAGAGAATATACTAAAAAATTGCTAATGCTGCATGAAAAACAGTAATAAATTATATACACTTGCCGCGCTTGCCTTCTTTTTCATCTTCTACTGTCTCATAATGACGCAGAAGATAAATTTCGTCATAGGCGACATAGGCAGGCACATCAAAAACGGGGAGATTTTTGTAAAAACCCACACCGTCATAAAAACAAACTACTATTCATTTACCCAAGCGGATTTTCCTGTCGTCACCCATCATTGGGGAAGCGGGGTCATTTTTTATGAGGTTTATAAATATTTCGGTTTTAATGGACTGTCAGTTTTTTATGCAATCGTCAGTCTGGCTGCTTTTCTTATTTTTTTTCAAATAGCCCGGGAAAAGGGTGGAACAATACTTTCTGTTTTTGTTTCTTTCATTTTTCTTCCGCTTCTTGTCGACCGGACGGAAATAAGGCCAGAAGTTTTCAGCTATTTTCTCGCGGGAGTGTTTTTTTATCTTCTTTTGCTTTACAGAGAGAATAGACTAGGGGAAAAATATCTCTTGTTTTTGCCTCTTTTTATAATTCTATGGGTGAATCTGCATATCTATTTTTTTATCGGGATTCTTCTTATTGCAGTCTTTTTCCTTGATGCATTGATAAATCTAAAATTTAGGATAAGCAAAAAAGCAATTTTTCTCCTGATTATTTTTGCTGTTTCCAATATCGCCACATTTATTAACCCTTTCGGTTTTGATGGTGCCGTTGCTCCCTATCTTATTTTCAAAAATTACGGCTATAGAGTTTTAGAAAATCAGTCAGTCTGGTTTTTGATTAAAAAACTTCCGTATCCCAACTACTGGATTTTTGTGATGCTCTTTTTTCTTCTGGCGGTAAGTTTCATCGTCGCTTTCTTTCGAAAGGAAAGAAAACCGCCGGTAGTTAATTTCATTTTGGCACTGATATTTAGTGCTATGGCTTGGAAAGCTGTCCGCAACTTTACTCTTTTTGCCCTTTTTGCCGTTCCTTTCATTACAGAGAATCTGGTTTGCCTCTTATCGAAAACTTCTTCACAAAAAATTATTTCCCGCGTAGCTCCGGCTGCCTGCGGCTTGATCTTTTTCATATTTTTGCTTTTTGTCACAGGCAATCTGGATACTTTACTTCCCAAAAGACAATTAATTGGGGTAGGACTTTTGGGAGGAGTAAACGGATCGGCTGAATTTTTTAAAAGGGAGAAGATTGATGGTCCAATATTCAACAATTATGATATAGGCGGATATCTTATTTTCCACCTTTTTCCCAAAGAGAAGGTCTTTGTGGATAACAGGCCTGAGGCTTACAGTACTGACTTTTTCCAAAAAATTTATATCCCCATGCAGGAAGATGAAAATGTCTGGCAAAAGATGGATGAGCAGTATAAATTCAACGCGATATTTTTCTCTCTTAATGATCTGACGCCATGGGGGCAGAACTTCTTACTTTCCCGGATAAATGACTCGAGAATTTGGGCACCGGTTTTTGCTGATTCTTACGCGTTAATCTTTGTAAAAAGAAACAGCCAAAATGCCGATATTATCAAGAGTTACGAAATCCCCAAAGAAAATTTCCGCATCACGGAGAAAAAATAGAGATCGTAATTTGCGGGTCCTGTCACTCGCGTGTCCCAAGTTGCGCTTCAAGGGCTGGTTTTTCTGGAACTAAGCTTCCTTTTGCTATGCCCAGTGAAGCTCCACTTGGGAATCCCTCGCTCGTGCCACCCGCAAATTAAAATTATTGAGGTTAGAGAAAGATGAACAGTTTAGGATATTCTTGACCCGCAGATTTAAATAGATTATTATCTATATATAGGTAGCCTATGAAATTTTTAAAAATCCATGCCGTAAGCGACCGCCTGATTTTAAGACACAAATGCCTTGTCTGTTTTAAGGCTCTTTCGGTGCCAGCCAGACTGCGCATCTTTGAATACATAAAAAAGAAGGGAAAAGCAAATGTGACTTCATTGGTAAATCACAGCGTTTTGCGACAACCGACAGTCACTTTTCATCTTAACAAACTGGTGAAAGCAGGTATTGTTGATAAAAAGAAAGCGGGAAGAGAAGTATATCTACAAATCCGCAAAATCTGTCCCAATTGCTTCATATTCGCAAAATAAGCGTCGAATACCTTTCTGTGCTAAAATTGCCTCATGAATCTTGCGTATAGATTAAGGCCAAAGACTCTTGCTGATTTTGTCGGACAAGAGCATCTAGTCGGGAAGGGAAAATTCATCAGACGGATGATTGAAGGGAATTTCCTTTTTTCGATGATTTTCTGGGGGCCTCCGGGATCGGGTAAAACTACACTGGCTTACATCATTGCCACTTCATTAAAAGCGGAATTTTATCACCTGTCGGCTGTAGAAAGCGGCAAAGA
>Ga0315282_10010171_pt1 | contig 14808 bp, 16 predicted proteins | sample YL17G07_20_MG_FD_203693 | JGI IMG/M metagenome (GOLD analysis project Ga0315282, IMG submission 203693) | Sediment microbial communities from Yellowstone Lake, YNP, Wyoming, USA - YL17G07_20 | ecosystem: Environmental > Aquatic > Freshwater > Lake > Sediment | place: USA: Wyoming | collected...
CAGCAAGAACAAAAGCAAGTCGCTCTTGGTGCTGGGTGGTGCGGCCGTCGCTATGCTCCTGCTGTTCCTGGGCATATTCTCTTCGCCTCAAAAGGCGAAGAGAACAGCAGGACAAGCAGGCGCGCCGGACCTGGGCCGCCGGATAACGCCCGGCCAGGAAAGTGGCCAAAGCGGATCTGTAACGCCCATGTTGAACGCCGAGGTAAGCGGCGACGAGGCAGTGAATCGGGGCGACGTCACACCCGACGAGATCGGGCGAACGGCGCGACCGGGTCGGCCAAAGGCCCCCGCCGCACAACAAACAACTCCGCAGTATGCGCTGAATAAGATTGATTTCGATTCCACCCTGCCGCAGGAGCCAGGCGATCAACGCCCACCGCAGCCTCCCTCACCTGACGAATCCCCTGAGGCCGCTCTCCGTAAGCCATCGCTGGTGTTTGTGCGGGGGGCAGAGACTGGTGCTGCCGGAGGCGCCCCGATGAGGCCGGCCGTCTTGGAACAGAGCGACTTCGTCACTTTGCTGCCTCCCGGCACCCGCCTCGTAGCACGGTTGGAATCGGCGGTCAGTACGGGGGTGAAAGAACCGGTTGTCGCTGTTATCGAGTACAACTTCGAGCGTGAAGGCGAAATCGTGGTGCCGGCGGGAGCAAAGGCGATCGGCCAGTTGCGTCAAGCAGACCGCTCTGGGAACGTCGATATCCGGTTCGACAGGCTGGAAATGCCGGATGGAACCGCGCAGAGAATGGATGGGGTAGCTATGGACCTGGCGTTTCGACCGCTCAAGGGATCCGTATCCGGAAAGAAAACAGGGACCAAATTCCTGGTGCGGACATTCACAGGTCTTGGAACTGTCGCCTCTTACTTGGTCGGAAATGGCGGTAGCAGCGGATTCTACGGCCCGCTTTCTGAGAGCGCGCTACTCCGGGAAAGGGTCGCCAACAATGTCGGGGTAGCAGGCGACGAAGAGTTAAATGAGATGGCGTTCAATCAGAACATCGTGGTGACCGTCCCTGGCAATACCAGGTTCTACATCGTGCTAGGGACCGACGCCGTAGGCCGTGACGCAGGAAGCAAACAGGCGGTCGCACCCGTTCCCGCAGGGTCAAGAGTCGCCACAACGCCGAGCCTTGAGGAGCTCCGGCAGTTGATGCAACTCAGGCAGGAACTCAGCGCGATGTATCAACAGACCACTACGCCTCCGGCGACAATCGAGACGCCGCAGTAGATCAGGAGAGGAAGGAGTCGCTAACCAGAATGGAGCCAAATTGGACGCCACTCGAGTTGAAGCTCGGGCCTGCTCGGTGTGTGGGGTTTATGTTTATGGGGAGAGTGGCGGGATGGTTCCCCAACATGACGTTATGTTGTACTAAAAGCTTGCCAGCATGTGGTGTATCCATTACCAAACGGCGGGTTGAGTCGCCGCCGTCGCAAGCAAACTGCCGATTGCACCGTCTGTAATTCTCCGAAGGGTACGCCCAGCCTGCCTTACGATTGTGGGATCTGGTTCTTCGCCAGCAAGGTCGGCCCTAAGAGCTGCAATCTGAGCTTCCGCCCTCTGCTTCTGGCGGGCATCAAGGTTCAATTCATCGCTGTGGTTGGTTAAGTCTGTGACAAGCCTCGCGAGGTCGTGGGTTCCTGTGGAGACCTTCACGTCCTGAGTGTTTGAATCGCCACTTTGAACATTTGATGATTGGCTAACGGAAATCGTGTGCAGGGTTATCTCGATGGGCTGTGCCTTCAATGACATCAACACCTCTAACTGAAATCTTGCCCATACCCCCTTCTGTGGTCATCCCCATGAGCGACCGCCAATGAAGAAGGCCGTGCTTTGCGAGTTGCTCGCAAATGTTAAGCAGTCGAATGCGATTTGGTTCAATCAAGTGGAGTCCCGGCAACTCGAGCGGATTGACCATACTCGTCTCATGATTTCTGACCTCATAAATTCTTTCAAATAACAATACTGGACTGCAACGCCTGATTCAGCCTTGAAATGGTTAGGCTGTTGGAGCTGGGACTACACTGATGCCCAAAGAACAATGGCTAGAGATCCGATCGATTCTCGCGAAGCGTGTTTTGATAGTTTGCGCGTTGGAGTGATCCGTTATCCGCGTGTTAGCAGGATGGCTCTATCGTCGAGGGAAATAAGAAGGAAGAAGTACGCGGCGAACGTTCAAGAAACCTCAATTGTCTGGTCCCCCGCGAGCGCTCGCTGCGAATCAGTGACTTGGGACCTACAAAGAACCAGCTCATAGGAACGGATTACTCCCATAGCGTCCGTCAACGGCCGGAGGTCGCAGACGGCAAACTTTCTTAAAAGCGACGTGATGCTTCGGGCGCCATAGCGCTTGGGCGAAAACGTTGGTTCCCTATGCTTCACAAATCCCGAGAAGGCGTCCACCGTCTTTTTCCCGGGGTTGGCAACGAATTCTTCAACCAGCTGACTGAGTTTTTGGCTAAGCCGGGAGGCGTGCGGGTCAGTTCGTTCGACGCCCGCATGGCCCTGCTCAGTCCTCCATCTTCCCGCTTTCCCTTCAACTCGCTGGAGCACAAAAAACATCGTGCAGGTTCGTTTCAGAGTATCTGGTGTGCTTGGCGGGCCGAACACGAATACCTGTTTCCCTTGTTCACGGATTTTTGACACCAGTGCCGTAAAATCGCTGTCGCCACTTACAATGCAGAATGCATCAGCTTGCCCACGACAAAGTTCCTCAACTGCGTCCGCGGTCAATGTGATGTCAGCCGCATTCTTACCAGGCTTGACGGACGCCGTTTCAATTGGCAGGATTCCGTGGCTGCCCAACAGCTTTCGGTACGGCGTCAATGCGGTTCCGTAGGCACGCTTCGTAACCAACTCCCAGTCGCCCATCAAACGTTCGAAGACGGCGGGAATCGATCTAGGGGGCACGTTTTGCAGGTCGATGTAAACGGCAATTTTACGATGATCTTTGTCCATTATTGATCCTTAGCGCAAAAGTCAGTGGCGCCGATTCGGGCGGTGTCGACGGCCAGACCCATCTGCGAGTGTCGCAGCGCGAGGAGTAACAGGAATGCCGCAAGAAACAAGGCGAGGGCGAAAGGAAAGGCTGAGGTTGGGTGTTGAGCCGGAATCAGAGTTGAAACGGAAGCTGTGCCCAACTGTCCGCCAAAACGATTGACGGCGCCCACGGCAGAGCGCATGAGCGCCAGCGAGGCAAGTGACAGCAACAGATAGCGGTCCTGCGGTAGTGGCCGGACTAACAGCAAAAAGGCCGCCTCGAGTAGCGCCAGTGCCACGATAACCGGTGCAACGCCGGCAACTGCGCCATATGCGGCCACACCCGCAAAGAGAGTGATCGCGGCAAAAGGCACGCCCAACCAGTTCAGCAGGACCGCTTGAGCCATGACGAGCGTGGAGCTTAGCAGCACGCGCACTGCGATGTCGAGCCACACGAAATTCACAGTCGCGCCTCCGCAAGTTGTTTTTCAGCGCCCCAAGACCGACGCTCACGCCAATGCCTCCACCAGGGCCACACCACATAGTGCACGACCAGACCGATCGCCAACGCCGCATAGCTAACGCCGTCTTCAAAGGCAGAAAACCGTATCCTCGCTTGGCAGAGGGACTCCAGAACTCCGATTGAGAGCATTCCAAGCGCGACTGTCAACAGCCTGTCGTACCCGACGGCCACCACGACGGCAACGGCTTTAAGCGCGGTGGTGGACATCATTGTCGCCGTGAGGCCATAACGCAATCCGTTGGTGATACCTCCGATGGCACACAGAAGACCGCCCATTACGACGACTATAAAATCAATCCTCTGCACCCGTAGCCCATACTGGGTTGCCACTTGCCGATTCGCCGAAACGGAGCGGTACTGTAGACCGCTACGAGTGTGGTTAACTGCTGCCCACAAGCCGCCCGCAAGCAAAGGCACACATCCAAGCGCAAGCGCATCCGAGCCGAGGAGGGCATGCACCATCCGGAACCGTCCCGAAGAAGGTATGGCTAAACGGCTGAATGCCAATGCATAGCCACCGGTTAGCAAGCTGGCGATGTTATCTAGCAGCACAATGACGCCAATACCGCGCAGCAACGCAGCAAACGGTTCCGAGCGTGCCACATGCCCGGCGAACAATGCGTAATGGGCAACCAGGGCACTCAGGCTACCCGCCAGGACCGCAACGGCCATTCCGAGAAGCAAGGGGAATCTGGCCCGCTCAATGGAAAAATAGGCGGCGTATGCGGCGACCATTCCACACTCGGGCAACCAAAGGGGCAAGTACCGACCGTGCCGGGCAACCAAGGCGAAGGCCAAGGCGATAGGCGCATAATAGGCGCCGCGTAGCATTCCAATCCAAATCTGCTCGATAATCATCCTTATTGCACCGGCACTTTCTGGCTCTCTGCGTCGTAGGTCAAGCGCTGGTAGTCGGCCTTGAGCAAGTCGTCGTGCTGATCGAATTGGATCGTCCCGGTAATGCCTGGGAAATTCGTCGCCTTGAGTTGGCGCTGGAGAGCGGCGCCAGTCACAGGCTGGCCGGACTTCTTGATTGTCTCGACAGCATTTAGCATGACGAAGTAGGCATCGTAGGCCTTGAAAGCGAGTGAATCGGGATCACGCTGGAACAGTTGCCGATATCTGGCGGCAAACTTGCTTACGGCTGCAGATTTCACCTCCGTCGGCAAGACGAACCACGCGTCGGTTTTTCCCGCACCGGCGGCATCCACAAACTCCTGCTGGGCAAGATTGTCAACGCCCAGGAATGGGCCCTTGATGCCCCGGCTGACCGACTGGCGCACGAACAGCCCTGCCTGGCGACCCATCAAACCGACAAACCACGCCCGCGGCGCCATTTTCTGCAGGGTAGCGATGGCGCTATTGAAATCAACCACATCGTCTGTCACAGGGAGCACCGCATTATCAGGGAGACTGCCGCCCTCCTCCCGATACGAAAGCAAGACAGCGTTCTTGAACCCTACCGCCCAATCATTCTGCTGGTTGAATACGAGGACTGCGGACTTCAACCCCTTTTCCATCGCCCACGCCGAAAGCACCTTACTGGAATATGCATCAGAGGGAACGACACGGAAGAAAAACGGACCTCCCCTGCTTGTCAGGAGTGGTGACGTGTCCACGGCGGAGATGATCGGAACCTGGTCGCGCGCGGCCATGTCCGCAAGGGCAAGTGCAATACCGCTTCCCGTGGCCTCGATAAAGCCGACCACGTGATGTTGATTGACGAGGCGCCCATACTCGGCTAAAGCCAAGCCCTTATCGAGCTTGGAGTCCCCGTACACCAAAGTAAAGGAAGTACGGCCTTCCTGGCGGGCATCTTCTTCCGCAATTTGATATGCATTCCGTGCCGTAATGCCGAAGGACGCATTGTCTCCCGACAGCGGGAGAATGGCGCCGATATTGACGTTGCCGCTTGTGCGTGTGGATCGGCAGGCTCCCAAACTGAGCAGTACCGCTGTTAGCACAATGCTCGAAACTGCACGTCTGCGATTCATGCTTTCTCCTCTGGTTTGCTGGACGATGATTTTGAGGTAGCAAGTTCATCTAACAAGCCGCAGTCGAACAGAATTCTGTCCATGAGGTCGAACCCCACACGGCACATTCCATTCACATCAATCTGCATAAGGCCGCCGAGGGTGTAATGCGCCCGCGCCGCACAATCAACATTATGTGGGCACAGCGCTGAAAACACGCAATTACGACATGGCAGCAATGTGGCGATGTTCCGAGCCGCCATGCACTGGGATACCTTGGTCTGGCGATGGTCGAAATCCGGCGCAAGAATGGAGCCCATGTCCAGTTTGGTGTCGACGAAACCTTGGCACGGGTACACTCTGCCGTTGGGGCCGACAGCAATCCGCTTGACACCACTAGAGCACTTGTAGAAAGTGCCGCCCGTGGCCAGCTTGGTTCGTAAAGCCAACTCATACAGCTGATACCCTGACGCATCGAAGTTTTCGAGCTCCCCAACATACTCGTCCAAGGCGGAACTCGTGTGTTCACTGCCACAGCTGCCCACGGTACCAGCCGGCCCCTCCCGCTCAAACGAGAAGGTGTGATAGATGGCCATTGAGGGTTCGTGCTGATAGACCTCTTGTCGAAACCAACTGAGTATTTCGCGGATGTACGGTACATCGCTATTACGTATAACAGTGTTCAAACGGAGAGGAACTTGCACCGCACGGAGAGCTCCAAAGGCTTCTATCACCTTGGCCAGTGAACCCTTGCCGGATGCGTAGCTCCGGCGCGCGTCATGGTCAGGCCCGTCAATAGACACAAGGACAGTGAAGCGATGGTCCCTCAGAAAGGCGGTCCGTTCGGAGTTGAGTAGCGTGCCATTGGTCGTAACAAAGAAATCCGGTCGCACGCAGTGGCCCAAAGTCTGTGACAATCCGTCCGCCGCTCGTTCTGCGCGCTCGACGGCAAACTGCATGCGATCAAAAGCAATGAACGGTTCACCTCCAAAAAAGTGGAGCCCCAGCTGTGCATGGCCGAGGAAACCATCGCATTGATAAAGCGTAGTCATCTCTCGGCTCAGGTAAGATATGGTAGCCTCGATGACTTCGCGCGTCATGTGAAAGCGCCCGAGTCCGTAATCGCCGCCACTAGCAAAACATCGGCTGCATGCCAAATTGCAGGCAGTGGTCACCAACAGGATCGCTGACACGTGCCGGCTCAGGTGGTTTGCAGCACGCCCGGGATCACCATCCAGCATGTGAGCCGTTCGCAATATCTGTAGGAGTTGGCCGTCAAGGTTCCCTCGACCGGCGAAGAACTCACGAATCGGGTGCACCTCCTCTTGCTTGATTTCAACGACGTTAAATGGGAACGAACGAATCAAGAGGTACCCGGTGCGGAATTTACGGAGAAAAACCCAATCGGCAAGTTGCTCGAACCTACCCTCTGCGTGCGGCGGCTTCACAACGGGCGGGGCCGGACTGGACTGGCGACCCGTCGCCGGCACGTCATTCTGGAGGATGCGGAACATCACATGGAAACTACTGCATTCCACGCACCAGCGCAACGGGGTGCCATAACTTCCTGCTTGTCTGGAATAAACCCCTTGCTCTCAGCGGGTACGCGTTCCGCAAAGCAGCCGATTTCGCACCAGCGGAACCTTAGGTCAAGCTGCCCTCGGGCGAGTTGCGACATTGATGTAGCGAGGACGCGACATAAATGTCGCGAAGAACCGGAAGTAGGTTATATGGTCGGTGTTGATGGGGCCCCTCAAGCGATATCTAATCAGATGTCGCAGCCCTCATTCTGTGCCAGTTCAGGGGCTTCTTGCGGTGATGGCGAGAGATAGATTAGACGTGGTAACTTACCAATAAGTGCAACCAAATCAGTATGACTGCAACCATGCGTCACTCCAGACGGCGGCGCTTTCGGACTAACTTCGGCGTCCTTCATATACAGCAACACTCTAACACGGGTTGCCCCCCATCTTCAACGCTACCGTACTGACCTCGTACGCAACACATTTGTGAGGCACGTTAGCTGCCACAGGGGCTTAGAGGTTCAATCTGGCACCGACGGGAACTTCCTCGGGCGGTTCCCCCTTCCGAAAGATGCGAGCCCCACGAATACCTTTGATTGTTGCTACACCATGCTCCAGATGGACCATTGCACCTTCGCGCAACGCCACCACTGGTGTGTCGTTATCCTCCAGGTACTGTAGCAAACGTTCCTCCCGAGTCTCCCCCATATGCGTCGAAAACGGGTCTGGATCGATATAGTGAGCGTTGATCTGGAAGCTCACGAGTCCGAGGGCGGTAAACGACGGTGGTTGGACTATGGGCATATCGTTGGTAGTCTTCAAGGTTGGGCAGGCCACCACGCTGCCGGCGCTTGAACCCAAATAAGGCATACCTTCCTCAACCCTCTTACGTATTGTATCCAATAAGTCCTTGTCATATAGTGCCTTTAGCAGTCGAAATGTATTGCCGCCCCCGATGAAGACTCCCTCCGCATTCTCCAGAGCCCGTCGTACATCAGAGGCGGTGTGAGCAGATTGCGCATCGTAGCCCATCGCCCCAAGTCGGTCCCGTGTCTTGTTCGCATACGCCTCATGGTCGAACATTGCATATGGAACAAACAGAACACGCCTGACGTTTCCGAAGAACCTGCGTATCTCTGCCTCAGCATGGTCCAAATAACTCCTTCCATACTGGATCGAATTGCTCAATAGGAGAACGCGTTTCGACGGCTTCTCTAACGGCAACACTAATCCTCCAGTTCACGCTTCAGATCGTCGGCGAATCGGATGCTTCTATGGAACGCGCCTCACTCGAAGTGGACCCGCACCGCATCAACAAATTGGAACTCCCAAGACGGTCAAATACGGGAGCTCACGCAAACGAGCCTAACAGATGACCCACCAGAATCACAACAATCGTGTTTGGCTCAATGCCCCCGGGCAGAGCGGCTTTCCACCTTCGCTCCGAGCCTCAGAAGCAATGAAGCATGCCATCACCTTTCAAGCAAGCAAACAAGTGCAAGATCGGTATAACTTGGGCGTTCCGAACGTGTTTTTCAATGACTTGGCATTGCCAACCGTGCCGCAAAGTCAACGAGATACCCTTATTTAGCCAGCTTCCTAAACCGTGGGTCGTTAATGCAGCCAGGCGTCAGGCTCAGGAATTTCGCTACTACTACGTCGTCCACGAATGGCTCGGGATTGACGTATTCATTGTTTCCACAAGCCTCGTGAACCCGTGGTTCTGATGTTCCCATTCCTGCCCCCCCGCTACATCGAAGATAACGGCATGGAGATGCCCAGCGACCAGAGCCTCAAACCGACGGTAGGTGGCAGGGTGTTTGCGGAAGCTCCTGCCAAGCGAACTGGCTCTCACATTTGTCGACCCGTGAAAAAAATTGGCACGCTACGTTCCATTCCAGTACGAGTGGTCGGAGTGCACCGCCTGCCGTTCATAAGGCGACCGACTCCGCCCTGGTTCTCACAATCGCCGACCCGCAAAAATAATTCTGGCAGTTGGCTTCCATGGCCAAAAAGCGCATGAAGCTTACCTTTCCTGCTTCGTCACGATCGAGGTGCACGGTGCGTGCAAGATAAACGCCCCATCGTCCGGAAGGGACTGATAGCTTGACCGAACTTTTCTGTTTCCTGCTTGTCTTTTCCTTCTCACAGTATTCCGACCTCATTTGACGCAAAAACAATCTCTGATTATTTTTCGCAAGTGCGTACCGTTGTTCAGCAGTTTTCAGAAGCGGAACAACGGCAGGCGGGAAAGGAGGATACCGATTCATGCGCATGAAGTGGGACAGGGCATTCAAAAAGCCGCTCGCGGCAGGCGCGATTTGCCTCGTGCTGGCTGCGCAGTATGTCCTGGCTCAAAACTTGGGTCAAAACCCACAATTCAACGTAGCTGTTCAAGGTCAAACGGGGGCGCAACCGGAAGGTGCGTTCCTCAACTTCATCAACTGGGTAGGCAACGTGATCGCGCCCGTGGGCGCGGGCGGCGCGGTGCTGGGGGCCATCATAGCTTGGCTCACAGGCCGAGGCTTTGGCCGATGGCTGTTTGCGGCCGGGGCTTTGCTCGCGGTCTCAGGCGTTACGCGATTGATTGAGTATTGGATCACGAACGGAACAGGAGGTGTCACCTAGAAAAAAGAGCGGGAATCCCCGAAGTGAAAGGGGCAGGCAACCCTGCGTCTCGAAGAGCGGGTTGCCTGCCACAAATCCAGCAATTGAATTCATTTTTTGAGCGAAGAGTCAAAACTATGGCCGTGCCACAACTTTTGAACGATATCGTGAACGTTTTATTACTGCTAGCGCCTTCCGCGGCGGTCCTGTGCCTGGTATTGGCAGGCATCAGCCTGCGGCGCGAAGGCGGTGGAACGAGTTTCCTGATCGGTGGGGGTTTTACAAAGTGGATGTTCTGGGCAGTCATTTTCCTCACTCTCCAGCCGCTGCTCAGTTGGTTCAGTTCGTTCGGGGTCAGCGTGCCGCTGCCAGGAGGCGGAATCGCGAGTTCCTGGCTTTCGACTTTCCAGTCGAGTGTCGGGAGCTTTGTGACCAACTTTGTCGTCAGGCGCCTCGCAACGACGCTTGCGGCGTACTTTGTGCTCCGGGCGATTCTCGATTCGGCGGCGGGTGAACATCCTCTGCCGTCGATTTTGACCGCCATGTTTCTGCTCGGCATCCAGACGACTTATAACCTTCTTCAGAGTTACAACTCCGGTACGCAGTACGCGCCGGCGGACGTACTGGACAGCCTTTGGACCTACCTCGTCGGCACCATCATGCCGATCGCGGCGGGCCTCGCCATCATCGGAGCCATCATTAACGTGGCCATGCGACGGCCGGCGCTGCGCCTGGCGGGCGTGGCTCTAGGTTTGCTCTCGGTCACGGCGATCTGGAAATTGGTGCTGGCCATGATGGCTTAGAGGTGGAGCGGATATGTCTTTCTACAACGGCATTCTCAACCTGACCAACTGGAGCGGCAACGTGATCCTGCCTACGCTGGCAGGTCTGTTTATTGCCATCGCCATCATCCAGTTCTCCAAAGGCAAGGAGTACTCGTATGCGATGTACGGCGGGTTCATGTGTCTCATGGCTTCCGGACTCTTGCGTGCTTTCGAGACTTTCGCTTCGCAGCGCGCCTGGAACGATCCCAACCTGGTGTGGGCGGCGGTGGCCAGCTTCGTGGACTGGATCTGCAACGTCCTCCTGCCGATCTACGCGGCGTTACAGGTGGCAGCGGGCGGATTACAACTGGCCGGAGTAACCAACCGGCACCAGCCGATCTCATGGATGCGGCACTTTGCCGCTGCGGGACTGTGCCTGCTGGTGTCGGGACTGCTTCGGCTCGGCGAGTTCTTCGTAACCCGAGGAACAGGGGGAGTGACCTAATGGGAGGAAATCTTGGCGCTTGACGTGACACCTGTTTATCGCAACCTGCGAACGCGAGTCACATTCCTTGGACTCGAGGCCGAGGACCTGTTTGCCATCCTGGCGCTGGCCGTGGTCACTAACATACTCGGCCGATTCCTGAAACGCGAGATGTTTGGCCTGCCTATGAACATGATCATGCAATACCTGGTCCCTTTGCTGAGCATCCCGGCCTTGATGCTCTTCAAGTACGGAAAACAACGAGGGTATCTGCTCGACTGGGTGATGTTCCATTCGAGGCCCCACGTCTATTCAGCGCTCGAACGAGACTCGCAATTGACACGCGAATATCTCCAACCTGAGGAGGAGATATGCCGGTAACCCTTCAACAACACGAGAAGTCGCTCTCCGCGCCGGCGCTCTGCGAGCAAATGCGTATCCGCGACCTGCTGGATAACGTCGCGATTCAAATTGATGGCTCGTTCGTTGCCGGTTACGAACTCGGTGGAGTTCATTCCTATTACGCGAGCGACGAGATGAGGAATCGGGACAAGAACGGGCTCGAAGCCTTGGTTCGGTCGCTGCCGGAGCGGTCCATGCGGATGCAGGTGCGATTTGAGATTGCCGAAGGCTACGGCGACTTGGTGAGCCGGTACAACCGGGAGCAACGAAACGAGAGCCCGGTGTTGCAAGCAGTCGACCGCATACACGCCGACCTCTGGCGCAGTAGGGACTGCGACGGGTTGTACCTCCGTCATATACTTCACGCCTATTTCATCTGGAACCCTAGAATCCACCACCAGTCGCCGGACCTCGAGTGGAAGAAAAAGATGCGGGGCTCAAGCGCCAGCCTTTCGGCTACCAAGTGCATCGAGCGGACGCGTCGCGAGCACGAGGACCTTCTTGCGGAATTCAACAGTTTGATGTCCGGGGTCGAAGCAACACTTCAAGCGACCGGCATGGCGATACGCCGACTGCCCCATGAAAGTATCTTCCGCGAAGTCAAACGGGCGCTTAATCCAGTAGGAGACGATGTGGTCCCATACCGGCCTCCTGAAAAACTCCTCGTTTACGACAGCGCACGGAGTCAGATGTCCAACGTCAACATCGAAGACGAGACGGACGATTATCTCAAAATCGGCGGCCTACTCTATTCCTGGATCAGCCTGAAGGATCTGCCCGATGCCACCTTTCCGGGCATTCTACGTGAACTCATGTTGATGGAGTTCCCGCTGGTCGTAAACGCCGAGGTGATTCTTCCCGACCAGGCCAAGATGGTGAAGCACTACAAGAGCCGGCTGCGGAAGATGTCAGCGGCACAGAGGGATTTTCATGGCGGCTTCCGAGTCAATGTAGACGCCCAGGTGGCGGAAAAGCAGTTGATGAAAGTCTTGCAGGACCTGATTTCAAGCTCGCTCAAGAGTTGCCAGATAAGCCTGACTGTTGCGGTACGAACATCCAGGCCGGCGCGCAGCAGGCTGGAACACGTGGAGGCCGAGCGGACCCTGGCAGACCGCCGGCAGCGGGTGCTCCACGCCATTGCCCGCATGAACGGGAGCCGTGGAATCATGGAAAGTCTCGCGCAGAAGCGCCTGTTCTTTGGAGGGCTTCCGGCGATGGCAGGGGAAAACAAAAGAGAGCTTGACGTGCTCACCCTTCATGCGGCAGACCTGTTACCTGTCGAGATGCCATGGGAGGGGACACCGAATTCGCCTCTCATGCTTTTTGAGACTCCTCATCACCGGTTGATCCCATTTTCGCCGTTCGACTCGAGCTTGGGCGACGCCAACATGCTCATCATGGCGAAAAGCGGGGGTGGAAAGACCTTCATGGCCCAGCTTTTCCTGGTCATGATGGCGCGCGCCAACCCCCTAATTTCCATTTTGGAACGTGGCGATTCCTATCGGCCGCTGGTGGAACTAATGGGTGGCCGGGTGATCGAGGTGGACCTTGAAGGCAGCGAAACCCTAAACCCATGGGACCTGCCGCCGGGCGAGGCCTCTCCCGGCAAAGACAAGATCGCATTTCTCAAGAACCTGACGCGGCACATGCTAGGTGACAGCCCCGGCTCGGACACGTCCCTTCTTGACAACCTGATCAGCGACGCCATCGCACGCACCTACAAGCGCTGCGCCATCCGGTATTCCAATCCCATCCCCACGTTCAATGATCTGCGGGAAGAACTGGCGCAATGGCGGGATGAGGAACGGATGCAGCGCACGATTGATGAGGCCAAGCTGGCCGCGATCAAGCTCCGTTCCTGGACGGGAGAAAAGGGTATTTACGCCAAGCTGTTCGACGCCCCGACGTCGCTGAAGATCGACAGCAATTGGCTGTTCTTCGATGTGGAGGGATTGAGCTCCGACCCGCGGCTCGAGACAGCCATGAGTATGTTGATCGCCAATGTGATGGCGACCAGGGCGGCGGGAAGGAAGGGACAACCCAGCATCACCGTGCTTGACGAGTGCTGGTCGCTGCTCGACTCACCCTCCCTGGCGCCTGAAGTCGTGCAACTGTTTCGCACCGCTCGCAAGCGGAACTCGAGCGTCTGGGGCATTTCGCAGACGGTGGAGGATTTTGTGGGCACGGAGCTCCAGCCTCGCGAGCATGGGCCTGGCATCCTGAAGAACGCGACCACCAGGATCGTCGGCCAGCAACCGGGCGACGTCGGTCCGCTCGCGACTCACCTCTCCCTGAACCCGGTGGCGCTTAATGAGATCAAGCTGTTCAACGCGCCGCGCAAAGGACAATATGCGGAAGTCCTTTTGGTCCTCGGCGACAAGGCTGATACCACGCAGACCATACGGATCGTGCCCACCCCGATTGACTACTGGATCTGCACGACTTTTCCCAGGGAGCGCCGCTACCGCACCTGGTTCCTTAAGACTCGCAAGCATCAGCCGTTGCTCGACTCTTATCGGGAGCTAGGGCAGAAGTTTCCGCAAGGCCTGGCGGATGTGCAACCTCTCGCCGAGGAGCTGTCCGGGGAGGTCAATGCAGCTTTCGCACAGACAGGAAGGTAAGCATCACGCGTGATTGAGGAGGTCATATGACGTTATTGTTCTTCGTTGTCTTTTCGTGGTTTGTGGTCAAGGCCAAAACGCAGCGGCAGGTGCTCGCGTTGGCGCTTGCAGGGACGACAGCAGCAGTGCTTGTCGCCCCTCCGCGTGTTCAGGCGCAGAGCAGCTTGGTGGGGGCTATCCAGGCGGTTCTCAACGTGATCAACGGAATCATCCATACAGGACTCACCTCCATAAATTCCGTTAGAACTGCCATCAACAGTCTTTACCAAAACGTCGTCTGGCCGGTTCAGCTAATTGACCTGGCTCGCCAACAGGTTACGCAGATGATTGCGCAGTATCGGAACCTGATGTGGGGCATCCTCAGAATCAATGTGGCGAGCGCGACTCTTCCCCCAACCCAGCAGTTGGAGCGGGTCATAAGAGACCAGCAAACGGGCGACTTTGCCCTTCTGACGACAAATTATGGGAATGCCTACGGCCCAGTACCGGTTTCGACCGCGGCGAGCCCCCCTGACCGCGCCATGACGGATATGGATGATGCCATGGCCCTCGACACTCTGAAGACCTTGAAGAAGACCGATGAAGCCGGGACCCTGGCGCTCGAGGCTGGAGACCAACTGGAGGGCGGAGCCGGCGTGGCGGCGCCCGGCTCGTCGCCCTTCCTGACTGCCACTGCGGTGGTAGCCAGCATCCAGTGCCAAGCCCTGACGCAGAAGATGCTTGCCGCAGAACTTCGGCAGGAGGCGGCTCGTCTCGCGCACGAGAGCGCTCTCCTCAAGCGGAGCACAACCTACACCGGCCAGGTAGGCGACCAAATTATCAATCTGCTAAAGCGCAACTAAGCGCTGATGGAGGGAAGAAACGTGAAAAAGGCTCTGAGCATGGGTTTTGAAAGGTGCAAGTACAGTCTCCGCTGGACTTGGGGACACAAGCTGCG
>Ga0315282_10010172_pt1 | contig 14807 bp, 14 predicted proteins | sample YL17G07_20_MG_FD_203693 | JGI IMG/M metagenome (GOLD analysis project Ga0315282, IMG submission 203693) | Sediment microbial communities from Yellowstone Lake, YNP, Wyoming, USA - YL17G07_20 | ecosystem: Environmental > Aquatic > Freshwater > Lake > Sediment | place: USA: Wyoming | collected...
GACGCTGGACATGACGCTCCCGGAGCGGGCGCTGCACACACTCATCGACCCGAACATCGCCTACCTGCTCTTCAGCATCGGCGTCTGGGCCCTCATTGCCGAGTTCTACCACCCGGGCGCGCTCGTCCCGGGGCTGACGGGGGTCGTCTGCCTGGTCCTGGCGTTCGTCGCCTTCGAGAGCCTGCCGATGAACTGGGCCGGCGTGGCGCTCCTGGTGCTGGCGATGGTTCTGTTCATCGCGGACGTCAAGGCGCCGACTCACGGCGCGCTGACCGTCGGCGGCATCGTCTGCTTCGTGCTCGGCTCGCTCCTGCTCTTCAGCCCGGTGAGCCCGGAGGTGCCGATGCTGCCGCAGGTGCACGTGAGCCCGCTGCTCATCGCCGGCGTGACGGCCAGCATCGCCGCCTTCTTCCTGTTCGCCATCCAGGCGGGCATCCGGGCCCAGCGCCTGCCGGCGGTTATCGGGCCCAAGTCGCTGGCCGGCGCGGTCGGCGTGGCCAGGTCGGAGCTGCGGCCCGGGGGGCCGGGCGGCAGCGTGTTGATCCAGAGCGAGTCCTGGACGGCCGTGGCGGATCGGGAGGAGATCGCGCCGGGCGACCAGGTGGAGGTCGTCGGCGTCGACGGGCTGCGGCTGCGCGTCCGGAAGCGGCCAGCCTGAGGGCGCCGACCTCACCCCTCGGCCCCGTCTGCCTGCAGACAGGGGCCGGCGAGTAGCAGCCGGGGGATGCCGGAGCCAGCCGGAGGAAGCCGGAGAAGAAGGGGAGGGCAACGTGGAGGTCGTGATCGTCGCAGTGCCGGTCGCGGCGCTGGTCATCCTCATCGCCTACATGGCGATCAAGATCGTCCGGGAGTACCAGCGGGTCGTGGTCTTCCGTCTGGGGCGCTGCGTCGGCGATCGGGGGCCGGGCGTCGTGCTCCTCATCCCAATCGTCGACCAGCCGGTGTGGGTGGACCTTCGGGAGGTCTACCTCGAGATCCCGCACCAGACCTGCATCACCAAGGACAATGCGCCCATCTCGATCGACTTCCTGATCTACTGGAAGGTCGTCGACCCGACCTTGAGCGTCATCCAGGTCAAGAACTTCGCCGGTGCCTCCCAGGGCATCGCCACGACGACGCTGCGCGCGGTCGTGGGCGACATCCCGCTCGACGACGTGCTCGCCAAGCGCGACCAGATCAACGACGTGCTCCGGGTGAAGCTGGACGAGGTGACCGAGCGCTGGGGCGTCAAGGTCACTACCGTCGAGATCCGGGAGATCCTCCCACCTCGGGAGGTCCAGGAGGCGATGAACCGGCAGATGTCGGCCGAGCGCAACCGGCGGGCGATGGTGACCGAGGCCGACGGCAAGCGCGAGGCCGCGATCAAGGTGGCGGAGGGCGAGAAGCAGTCGACCATCCTCCGGGCCGAGGGCGACCGCCAGGCGGCGATCCTCCGGGCCGAGGGGTTCTCGCTGGCGCTGGGCAAGATCTTCGACGTGGCCCGAACCGTCGACGCCAAGACGATGACGCTCCAGTACCTCGAGACGCTCAAGGTCCTCGGCGCGGGCGACTCGACCAAGTTCATCTTCCCGCTCGAGTTCACGAACCTGCTGCGGCCCCTCCTCGACCACACCGAGAAAGCCGCCGACGGCCAGAAGGCAGCCGAGGAGCTGAAGATCGAGAAGAACTGAGTCGCCCTCGCAGGCTGGCCACGTCTCCGTGCCCCGAGCATTGACCCGCCGCCGGCCAGGCCGTATGCTGGGCCGCAGCGCACTCGGGAGGAGCCTGCCCATGAAGTACCGACCGCTCGGCCGCACCGGCCTGCAGGTCTCGACGCTGTGCCTGGGCACGGCCTTCCTCGGGTCGTTCACCGGCCTCGAAGAGTCCATCAAGATTGTAGGCCGGGCCATGGATCTGGGCGTCAGCTTCTTCGACGCCGCCAACACCTACGGCGACCGCCGGTTCTCGGTGGCGATCGCGCCGAAGGACCGGCCGATGGTCGAGCAGATAGCCGGCCAGGCACTCCGCGGCCACACCGCCGCCCAGGAGGCCCTTGCCTGGGTGCTGGGCCACCCGGCCGTCACGGCGGCGGTGATGGGCGCGAGCAGCGTCGCGCAGCTCGAGGCCAACGTCGCGGCGTTCGACCTGGAGTTCTCGGCGGAGGAGCGCGAGGAGCTGGCGAAGGCGCGACCATCCCGCCAGCCGAGGGCCGGGAGCAGCCCCTGGCGGTCGTCTGGACGCACGGGCTCACCGGCAAGTTCTGCTCGCCGAACCTCGTCAACGTCGGCCGCGAGCTGGCGAGCCGCGGCTTCGCGTTCCTCACCGGGAACAGCCGCGGCCACGACTTCGGCACGGTTCTCCGGTCCAGGGATGGAACGGCAAGACTCGGCGGCGGCGGCTGGGAGGCGTTCGACGAGTGCCCGCGGGACATCTCCGCCTGGGTGGGCTTCGCGGTGGGCCTGGGCTTTCGCGGAGTCGCCCTGCTCGGGCACAGCCTGGGGGCGCTGAAGGTCGCCTGCTACCAGGCTCAGCGGCAGGACCCGCGCGTGCTCGGGCTGATCGCCGCCTCGCCGCCGCTGCGGGGAGGTCCGGCTTCCTCACCTCACCCTGTACTTCTCGACCGCGGCCACGTCGAGCTCGCAGCCCAGGCCGGGACGGTCGGGCACGACGGCGTAGCCACCCTCGAGCTGGATCGGCTCGACGATGAGGTCGTCCTCGCGGACCCAGCTACCGACGAAGTCGCTGGGCAGGACGCAGTTGCGCGCCGCCGCCGCGGCATGCAGGTACGAGTGCTCGAGGACGCCCAGGTCGACGCCCGAGCCGTGCCAGCAGACCATCCCGGCCGCCTCGGCCATCGCCGCGTTCCTCACGAACTGGACCATCCCCCCGCCCAGGTTCACGCAGTCGCACGCCTCGGCCTTAATCGCGTTGGCGACGTCGTGGGGGTTGGCGAGGTGCAGTGCGATCGGCACCTTGACCTGCCCTCGGACCTGCCTGTACCAGTCGAGGTTCCACTTGGGCATCGGGTCCTCGTAGAGGGCGACGTTCGGGAAGCGCTCGAGTCGGCGGGCGAGGTCGAGGAACTCCCAGGGGCGGTAGAAGCGCTCGTTGGGGTCGACGGTGAGCTTGAAGTCGGGGCCGGCGGCGTCGAGGATGGCCTGGATGCGCTCCTCCCAGGGGTCGTCGATGGTGCACTTCATCTTCAGGCCGTGGAAGCCGCGCTCCCTGCCGACGCGGGCGTTGCGGGCGGCGTCGGCCGGGGTCTGCTGGCCGATCCAGAAGTCGGCCGGCACGCGCGTCCGGTAGGCGCCGCCGAGGAGGAAGTGGGCAGGGACGCCGAGCGCCTTGCCGGCCAGGTCGAAGATGGCCATCTCGAAGGCGTCGTGGGCGGGGTTGGACTGGGCGCCGCGGCCGACCTCCCAGCCGCGCCCCGGGTGTTGCACTGCCGGCCGCGGCGGGTCGAGGGGCAGGTACTGGAGAGGCACCCGGATCGGGTCCAGCCCGACGACGCGAGGGATCGCGCCCTCAACCGCGCCGCGCGGGACGCCGCGGTAGGTCTCGCCCACGCCGCTGAGCCCCTCGTCGGTGTTCAGCCGAATGACGTGCTTGGTGACCTCGTCCCAGCCCGCGGAGCCAAACTCCGGACTGTTCACCATGCCCGGCCGGGCCGGCACCACCACTTCCCAGACGTCCACCGAGGTGATCTTCACTGCCTGTCCTCCGAATCTAGGATAACGGAGACGAACAGGATATACAGGATGGACAGGATGGGCGCGCAGAGTGGGACGAGAGCAGCCAGTCAGGGTTGTAGACAGTAGGTGGCCGGTAAGGACCCCGGGACAGCCTTACTCGGCTCCCGTCCTCGTCGCGCCTATCCCGCCCATCCTGTTCGTCCTGTTCGCCCTGTCCCGTCAGCCCCCTGCCACTGGCTGGATGAAGTAGAGGTGGTCCTCGTCTCGCAGCTCGACGGCGAGGTCGCGCGGCAGGTCGAGCCAGCGGTCGTTGACGAGGACGTGCCGCATCCAGGGCCGGACGCGGGCGCCCCGCCGACCGCCGTCGCCTTCCGGGCTCAGCACCTCCAGGAAGCACGGGTCGACCTCCGACGAGAGGCGCCGGATGACGGACTCGAAGGTGGCGGGCTCTGGCACCTGGACCGGCACCTGCCGCGCGCCGACCCGGCGCCGGATCTCGGATGGGAGATGGGCGTAGACCGTCACGCTCATACAGCAGCCTCGACGCCTGTGCCGCTACACCAGAACGTCGACCGGGAAGGGGAAACCCACAGCCCGCCGAATAGCCGCCGCCTGCTCGGCTGGAGGCTGCCTGGTCTCCATGATGACGAGGAGATCCACATCGCTCTCCCGAGTGGGCGTCCCGTAGGCATAGGACCCGAACAGGATGACCTTCCTCGGGTGGAACACTTCCACGATGCGGCCAACCAGATCCCTGATTCGCCGCGGAGTGGGTCTCTCGTGATCCAGCATTGACACCCTCGCCTATGCCATTGGCGTCCCGTTGAACTCCCTCGCGCCGCCCGGTCTCCCTGCTCAGCGCGGTCCCGGGCGTGGCGATCCAATCAATCGTACCATGTGCTCCGTGTCCGATGGGACCGCTATCGGCCTAGCGCGAGCCGGCAGGCTCGTGGCAAATCGCGTAGTGCCTGCGGCCTCCCCGCGGGCACTACGCCACCCACGTCGAGTCCTCAGCCCATCAGGTTACCGGATCCGCCGGGTAGCAGGACACCCAACGAGGCGGACTTGGACCCCTTAACTATGCATCACGCTCCCGCGATCGCCGCCAGGTCGCCGATGCCCAGCGCTCCCAGCCGCTGGGCGCTCGGCACCGCCGTCTCCGGGTTCCAGGCCATCGCCTCGGCGAAGTCCCGGCTCAGCCGCTCGACGTCGATGGTGACGCCGGCGTTCGGGCCGTAGGTCAGCGGCGGCTGGCCCAGGATGCGCGGGTGCACCGGCAGCTTCAGGACGTTGATCCCTTCGCGGAGGTTGAAGATGTGCCGCGCCTGCGCGGCCCGCTCGCCCGCCTTGAAGACCTCGTCCATCGAGTAGTCCCAGCCGGTGACCGCCTGCATGAAGTCGGGCATGTACTGGGCGCTCATCGAGCCGAACTGGAACATGCACAGGCCCGAGATGTTGAGGAAGTGGGTTGCCATCGCGAGCTTGTAGAACGTCTCGCCGTGGCCGGCGTAGGCGAGCTTCCCTCCCTCGGGCTTCTTGATCCCCAGGCTCTCCAGGAACCAGCCCTCGCCGTCGAACATGTAGGCCTCGCCCTGGGTGTGGCGGGCCGGCGTCGCGTCTACCCGGAAGGTCAGAGCCAGGCCCGGGGTGAACTTCGGGTCGTGCATGCCCGGCTCCTGCCCGCCGACGTGGACGGCGAACCTCTCCGCGCCCTTGCCGATCTGCTCAGCCGCGCGCTTTACGCCCTGGGCCAGGACGGCGCCAAGGCCCTCGCCGCGGGCGATCTTCTCGAGCATGGCGATGATCGCGGCGTGGTTGCCCCAGGTCAGCTCGATGCCGTCGGTGTCGGCCTTGGTGAGGATGCCGTTCTCGTAGCACTCGATGGCGAAGCCGATGACGGCGCCGGCCGAGATGGTGTCGAGCCCGGCCCGATTGCAGATCTCGTTCGCCTTCCAGATGGACTCGACGTTGTCGTTCAGGCAGTAGAACCCGAACGAGGCGAGCGTCTCGTACTCTGGCTTGTGGCCGTCCTTGACCGCGTAGGGTCCATCGGGGACGTTGCCGAGGCCGCCGCAGCCAGTGACGCAGCGCCAGCAGGCGAACTTCTTGTACTCGTACTTGACGACGTCGTCGTCGCTGATGTTGTCGACGGTCGGCACGTCGGGCGCTGCACCACCCCAGTTCTTGATCGGGCCGTCGCCGGAGCGGGCGACGTCGGCGGTGCCGCCGCAGGTGCCGTACTTCTTGGCGTCCCCGACGGCCCAGCCGGTCATCTTGCGGAGGTAGCTCCGGCGGAGCCGGTTGGCAAGCTCCTTGTCTGCCAGGGGAATCTCCTGGTCGCCCAGGACCGCGATGGCCTTGAGGTTCCTGGCGCCCATCACCGCGCCGAGGCCCGACCGTCCAGCGGCCCGGCCCTTGTTGTTCATCACGCAGGCGATGAGAGCCTTCTTCTCCCCGGCCTGCCCAACGCAGGCGATCTCGGCCTTCCGGCCGACCTCCGCCTTCAGGATGTCCTCGGTCTCGTTGGAGTCCTTGCCCCAGAGGTGTGAGGCGTCCCGGAGGCTGGCTTTGCCGTCGTCGATGACGAGGTAGAGTGGCCTGTCGGCCGCGCCGGAGAAGAAGACGGCGTCGTAGCCAGCCTTCTTCAGAGCCGGGCCGAAGTAGCCGCCGGAGTTGGCGTCCCCCCAGCCGCCGGTGAGCGGCGACTTGCCGACGACGGTGTAGCGCGAGCCGACGATGGCCGGGGTGCCGGTCAGCGGGCCGGTGGTGAAGCCGAGGATGTTGCCGGGACCGAGCGGGTCGAGCCCGGCCGTGGTGTGGTCGAGGAGCACCTTGGCGCCCAGGCCGTAGCCGCCGACGTACTTCCGGGCCGTGTCTTCGGCCAGAGGCTCCGACTCGGCCTTGCCCGTGGACAGGTTGACGAGGAGGATCCTGCCCATGTAGCCGCCTGCCATGCCCATCTCTCCTTTCGCTGATAGGGTGCCGCCGCGAAGAGAACCAACCGGTTGGGACGCGGACAGCTTGAGTCGTTCACAGGCGAGTACACTATAGCACGCCGAACCGGCGTGTCAATGGGCCGGGCGGGCCAGGATGCCCGCCGCCACGTGTTGACGCTGGGAGGCGGAGTTGCTAGCATGCCGCCTGGTGGTGCGGTGGAGTCTCCGAGGTCGGCCGCTGGCCCGACGACGGCCGGCGACCCCATCTCCGGCAGCGTTCCGACGACGCACCAGACGGGAGGAACGAGCATGCTTGCCGAGCCGCGTCGCCCGGTCGACCTGGCCGCCGTCTTCGACCTCGCCACGCTGTCAGACCCTCGCTGGTCGCCGGATGGCCGGCAGGTGGCCTGCGTGGTCTCCCGACCGGACCTCGGCGCCAACCGGGAGCGCAGCGCCATCTGGCTGGTCCACGCCGAGGGGGCGAGCCCGCCCAGGCAGTTGACCGGCGGCCAGCAGACTGACCGGATGCCCAGGTGGTCGCCCGACGGCCGATTGCTCGCCTTCGTCTCCAACCGGGGCGGGACCGACCAGGTCTGGCTCATCCCGCCAGACGGCGGCGAGGCCCATCTGCTGACGGGCGAGGACGCGGGCGTCGGCCCCGTCGCCACCGACGACTTCTTCGCCGCGCTGGAGTGGAGTCCCGATGGCTCGCAGGTGGCCTTCGTCGCCCAGGAGCCGGCGCCTCCGACGAAGGACGACCCGGAGGCCACCGACGGGCGAGTGGTCGGCCGCGACGACGGCGAGGGCTACGGGGAGATCCGCCGCCTCCACGTCTACGCCATCCCCGCCGCGGGTGGCTCCGCTCGTCTCCTCACCCCCGGCGACTACCACAGCGGCGACTTCCGCTGGTCCCCGGATGGCCGGCAGATCGCCTTCGTCTCGAATCGCACCGGCGACGAGGAGGCCGTGCGCGGCAGCATCGACAAGAACTACGACCTCTGGCTGCTCGACCTGGCGACCGGGGAGGCTCGCCGGCTGACCACCAACCCCGGGCCGGACCTGGGTCCGCGGTGGTCGCCCGACGGCCGCTTCGTCGCCTATACCAGCGTGCCCCGGTGCGGCAGCCACCGCGACGTCTTCCAGTTGACGGTGATCTCGGCCGACGGCGGCGCGGCCCGATCCCTGACGGCCCCGGACGGCCCGCACGTCGATCGGCTGGCCGACGCCTGCTGGTCGCCGGATGGCGAGACCATCTACCTGACGGCTGCCCGCCGCGCCGCCAACGTGGTGCTGGCGGTCTCCGCCCACGCCCTGGGGCCGGCGCGGACGGTCGTCGGCGGGGACTGCGTGTGCGAGGGGGCTGCGCTGTCGCCCGACGGCCGCCGCGTCGCGCTCGTCCTCCAGGCTCCCGACTGGCCCCCCGAGTTGTGCGTCGCGCCGGCCGGCGGCGGTGAGCCCCGGCGCTTGACGGCCTTCAACGCTTCGCTGCGCGAGCGCGCGCTGGCTCCGACCCGCGTGCGCCGCTGGCGCAGCCCAGATGGCCTGGAGGTCGAGGGGCTGGTGACGCCGCCGCCGGACCACCAGCCCGGCCAGCGCCACCCGCTCCTGGTGGTGCCTCACGGCGGGCCCCACTCTCGCTCGGCCCTCGGGTTCAGCGTGGAGTGGCAGTTCTGGGCGGCTCAGGGCTATGTCGTCTTCGCGCCGAACTTCCGGGGAACCATGGGCTACGGGCAGGGCTTCGTCGACGCCGACCGCGGCGACTTCGGCGGCGGCGACTTCGCCGACGTGATGTCCGGCGTGGACGACCTGATCGAGGCCGGCCTGGCCGACCCGAAGCGGCTGGCGATAATGGGCAGCAGCTACGGCGGCTACATGACGGCCTGGGCCATCGGCCACACCGACCGGTTCAAGGCGGCCGTGGCCATCGAAGCCGTCGTGAATCTACAGAGCATGTACGGCCAGACGGACATCAAGAGCTGGGTCGAGTGGGAGTTCGGCTACCCCTGGGAGGTCCGGGAGCGGCTCGCCGCCCGCTCGCCGATCACCTACGCCGCCAGCGTCCGGACGCCGACGCTCGTCGTCCACGGCGACGAGGATCGCCGGGTTCCGCCGCCGCAGTCGCAGGAGCTCTACACCGCCCTCCGAAAGCTGGGGGTCGAGACCCAGCTCGTCCGCTACCCCCGGGAGGGCCACGGCATCAAGGAGCCGCGGCACCGGCGGGACCTGCTCCGGCGCGTCGGCGCCTGGCTGGAGGCGCACGTGAGCGGGGCGAGCAAGGCAGGCACGGACTAACAAGAGGACAGAGAGGGCGAGACATGGAACTCAAAGGCACGGTTGCCATAGTCACGGGCTGCACCGGCGGGCTCGGCCAGCGCATCTGCCTGGCCTTCGCCAAGGCTGGTGCACAGGTCGCCGGCGTCTACCTGCGGTCGAAGGAGCAGGCTGAGGCCCAGGCCAGGGAGCTTTCGGCCCTCGGCCCGCGCTCGGTGGCCATCCAGGCCGACGTGAACGATCCGGATCAAGTCAAGCGGATGGTGGACCGCGTGATGGAGGAGTACGGCCGGGTCGACGTGCTGGTGAACAACGCCGCCTTCAACCAGTGGGTGCCGTTCAAGGACCTGGATGGCCTGACGCTGGAGCTGTGGGACCACATCCTCCTGGCGAACCTCACCTCGCCGTTTATGTGCGTCAAGGCCGTGGCGCCGATTATGAAGCGGCAGGGGACGGGCCGGATCGTCAACGTCGCCTCCATCGCCGGGCTGACGCCGGCCGGCAGCAGCATCGCCTACGCGGTCTCGAAGGCCGCCCTCATCCACCTCACCCGCTGCCTGGCGGTCGCGCTCGGGCCGGAGGTCGCGGTGAACGCGGTGGCCCCGGGCACCATGATGGGCACGCGGATGACGGCTCGCCTCGATCCGGCCTTCGTCGAGGCCAACATCAAGACCTCGGCCCTCCAGAAGCCCGTCGAGCGGGACGACGTCGCCGATCAGATCGTCGGCTTCTGTCGAGGCGATAGCACCACCGGCCAGGTGGTCGTCATCGACTCAGGCCGAGTCTATCACTGATAGCGGCCGTCTCACCGCAGAGACGCAGAGAGCACAGAGGCCGCAGAGGTAGCTCGATAGCTGGTTGGAGTCCTCGCTGCGGTCTCCGCGCCCTCGACGTCTCCGCGGTGAGACCGCCGTCACGGCACGACCTGGAGCTCGTTGACGACGTCGCGGACGCCCGCCGTCCACCAGGCCACCTCGTCCGCCAGCCACTTCTGCTCGATGGTCCTTACGACCCCCCGCAGGTAGACGACTCCGTTGCGGACCTCGACGGTCATCTTGCTCGGGTCGATCCGGATGTTGCGCGCCAGATCGGCGCGCACCTCGGCGGCGATCTCCTCGTCGCTCCGCGCCGGCGTGGGCCGGATTACGATGTTGTTGACGACGTCGATGACCCCCGGCACCGACCAGGCGTCGCTCTCGGCGTAGGACTTCTCAGTGTACGAGTCGACCGTGCCGGCGAGGTAGACGACCCCGTTGGTCACGTCGACCGAGATCTTGCTCTCGTCGACCCAGACGTCCCGGGTCAGCGCCGCGCGAACGTCGGCGGCGATGTCCAGGTCGGTGCGCGGAGTGACCGGGGCGACGCGAAGCTCGTTGATTACGTCGACGACGCCCTTGATCCGGTTGGCGATCTCCGTGGCCACGCGCTTCTCGTAGTAGCTCGGCACGCTGCCGCGCAGGTAGACGACGCCGCCGACCACGTCGACGTCGACGTTCTGGGCGTCCACCCGGATGTCGCTGGTCAGCGCGTCGGTCACGTCGCGCTTGACGTCCAGGTCGGTCCTCGCGACTGCCATTGCTGCACCTCCACCGTTGAAGGCCGCCGTGTGCGGCGTCAGTCGTGTTGGGGCTGCAAGAGATGTGCCAGTCCGGCCGGGCGCGGGCTCGCGCGGAGCGCTCTCCGGGCCATGGGGCGCGCCACACGTTTGTGGTAGCTGCCCACCTGTGGTTCCCCCGCACGCGACGCGTGATGCGGGTTAAGCCGAGATCGGGTTGGTGAGTGAGAAAGCTGGGCGGTCTAGCAGTTGGTTGATATAGACTGCCACGTTCAAGGCGGCGACCTTCGCGCCAAGTCGGGTCAGCAAGCCCCAGCAGGTGCGGGATCCGGGGAGCTTCAGCTTCGCCATCGTGCCGGCGGCCATGAAGTCGGCGTCGGCCGGGTGCGCGACGACGACGAGAGCTGGCTGCTGCGCGGACCCGCGCCCGTTCTCGGGAGTCGTCATAGCCTGATCGATAGCCCCTCCGTCGCCGTCACGACTGGCTTCAGTCCCATTCGACACCGGTCGCTCGCCGCGGGCCAGTGCCCCGAGGTCCAAGCATCCGGCCGCCCGGCGGGGTCGGAGCTGAACGGGCAGACCCGAGGGATATGGTATAATAGTCCGCAAGCAACGTCCTCGCCCTGGCCCACTGACCCCTATCCACGTGCGGAGAGCGGCCAGGGTGGGGACCGGTCCTTGCCTGGATAGATTTCGAGCCCTCAGCATAGAGAGTACAGAACGTACGCGGCTGTACGCCGCTTTGTGACCAGACACGGGAGTATATCACAGGATTCGCCAGAATATGAACGAACGGATGATGGCGTGGCGAGGGCCGGCGGCGTGCGCATTCCCCGGCTGCTAGCAGGTACGTCAGGGGAGGGATCCGCAAATGTCAGGACATAGCAAGTGGGCCCAGATCAAGCGTCAGAAGGGGGCGAACGACGCTCGAAAGGGCCAGACGTTCACCAAGTTGGGACGTGAGATCACGGTGGCGGCTCGTCAGGGCGGCACCGACCCCGAGGCCAACTTCCGGCTCCGGCTGGCAATCGTCAAGGCCCGCGAGGCCAACATGCCGACGGAGAACATCGAGCGGGCCATCAAGCGGGCGGCCGGCGCCGGCGAGGGCGCGACGCTGGAGGAGGTCAGCTACGAGGGCTACGGGCCCGGAGGCGCTGCCCTCCTGGTCGAGGTCACGACCGACAACCGCAACCGAGCCGCCTCCGAGGTGCGCAACGCCTTCACGCGCGGCGGCGGCAACCTGGGTGAGTCAGGCTGCGTCGCCTGGCTCTTCGAGCCCCGGGGCGTCATCGTCGTCGAGGTCGGTGACGCCGACGCGGACGAGATCGCCCTCTTCGCCATCGACGCGGGCGCCGAGGACGTGAAGACCGAGAACGGCACGGTGGAAGTCTACACCGAGCCGACCGCGCTTGAGCAGGTCCGGCGAGAGATCGAGCGACGCAGGCTGAAGGTCGCCTCCGCCGAGAGCTCGATGCTGCCCAAGGCGAGCCTCACGCTGGACGAGAAAGACGCCCTCCAGTTGCTCAAGCTGATGGACCGCCTGGAGGACCTGGACGACGTCCAGAAGGTCTACACGAACGCCGAGTTCCGCGAGGATCTGCTGGAGAAGTACGAGGGCTGAGGTCGTGAATGGATAGGGCGCCGGGCGATGGCCAGCCTTCTCGGCTGGAAGCGGGCGGCCGGAGCCGACTGGCGCTCGGCATCGACCCGGGCACCGCGATCATGGGCTACGGGCTCGTCGCCGAGGTCGGGGGCGAGCTGCGCCCCGTGGACTACGGCGTGCTGACGACCTCGTCCGACGTGCCGTTGGCTCGCCGCCTCCAGACGCTCTACGACGGCCTGACCGACCTGATCCGCCGGCACCGGCCCACCGAGGCCGCCGTCGAGGAGCTGTTCTTCAGCCGCAACGTGCGGACGGCGATCGCCGTCGGACAGGCCAGGGGAGTGGCGCTCCTGGCCGCGGCGAACGCCGGCCTGCCGGTGGCCGAGTACTCGCCCCAGCAGGTCAAACAGGCCGTGGCCGTCTACGGTCGGGCGCGCAAGGACCAGGTCCAGCAGATGGTCCGGGTGCTCCTTCGGCTGGAGGAGCTGCCGCAGCCCGACGACGCGGCCGACGCGCTTGCGCTGGCCATCTGCCACCTGCACAGCGTTCAGGCCGAGCGGTGGGTCAGGGAGGAGCATTGATCGCCTCGGTTCGTGGCACGCTGGAGGCACGGTCGGCCGACGCCGTCGTCGTGGCCGTCGGCGGGTTCAGCTTGCGCCTGCTCGTGCCGGCGTCCACGCTCGCCCGGCTCGGTCCGGTCGGCGAGACGGTCTGCCTCCAGACCCACCTCTACGTTAGGGAAGACAACCTCGCGCTCTACGGCTTCGCCACCGCCGAAGAGCTGCAGCTCTTCGAGCTGCTCCTCACCGTGACCGGAGTCGGCCCCCGCCTGGCGCTGGCGCTGCTCTCGGGCGCTCCGGTGGACACGCTCAGGCTCGCCATCGGGACCGGCAACGCCGACCTGCTGACCGGCATCCCCGGCATCGGCAAGAAACTGGCGGGCCGGATCGTGCTCGAGTTGAAGGGCAGGGTCGACGTCAGGGGCGTGCCCGCGCCGGCCGTCGCCGCGGCCACCGCCGACGCCGAGGTGCTGGCGGCCCTGACCGGCCTTGGCTACAGCGTGGCCGACGCTCAGAGCGCCATACAGACGCTCCCGGCCGACCAGAGCCTGACGGTGGAGGAGAAGATCGTGCTCGCGCTGCGCCACTTCTCGCGGTAGCAGGTGAGCGTCAGGCCTTGGGATAGAGTTGTTGCCGTTTGGCGTGATAGCAGACAGGCTGTCATTCCTCGCTTCGCTCGGAATCCGTCTTCATCGGCCAAGGGTTACGGATTCCTCGCACCTTCGGGGCTCGGTATGATATCTCGGCGGCCTTCAGCCTACTCCGCAACAAGCCTGATGCACGGCGACACCGCGGAGACCCCGGCCTCCTCTTCCTGGAAGGGAGACGACGAACGTGAACGACCGGCTCGTCTGGCCGGGATGCGGGTTCCATAGCTAGCGCGGCATGCCGATGACCTCGCGCACCTTCAGGTCGAAGAAGCGGTTCTGGTTGGCCGGGCGCAGGACGATGGCCGAGTCGGCCCCGCCGCCGCTCCCGGCGACCGCGACGACGTCCCGGTCGACCGGGATCGCGCCCGCGTCGGCCGCCATCAGGCTGCACTCGACGGCCACCTTGACGCCGGCCGAGAACCGGCGCAGCGTCTCGGCGATGGTCTCGAGCACGTCGATGCCGCCCCACCTCAGCCGGAAGGACCGGGCCACGCTGCTCAGCGCGTGCGTGCCGATCACGACCTGGGCGCCCGCCCGCTCCAGTTCTCGCCGGGCCTCCGCCGACATCAACTGGACCCCGGGCTCCTTGAACCCGGCGTGCTCGCCGACGACGACCAACTGCCCGGAGTAGCCCAGCTCGCGCGCCAGCTCGACCGCGCGCAGGCCGGTCCGCCCGGAGGTCGACGCGACGACCACGTGGCCTATGTCGAGCGCCCGCGCGCGCCCGATCGCGGCCCGAAGGATGGCGTCGGTGTTCCCCCGGCCCGGCTCGTCAAAGTAGAGGGTCACTGCCTCGTGAGCCACGCTCGATTCTCCTCAAGATTCCCACGCCAGTGCGATCGCCGGGCGCCTGTTCGGCGCTGGTGCCTCACCACCCCGCCCCGGGAGAGGAGGTGTCGGTAGAGGTCCCAGAGCTCCGCCCGGCGGGTGTTCGATGGGACCGGGATCGGTCCCACACGGGGGCCTCGACGTGAGCCCGCCTGGTTCGTGAGTCCACACTACCACGCGGCTGGCCGGAAGTCAACGTCGCTTTTCGGGCGATTCACCCACCCACTCGTCTCGGCTGGCGAAAAGCGGTATAATTGGCGCTGTGGCAGGCAGCTATGCCGCCGACGTCCTTTCTCGGAGGGTGGAGATGGTCGACCAGCCAGGGCACCCGGGCGGGAGTGGCGTCCCCGAGCCGGGCGATCCCTTCCTCCTGGGCGTCAACTACTGGCCTCGTCGCAAGGCGATGTACTGGTGGAAGAGCTTCGACCGCGAGGAGGTGCGCGAGGAGTTCTCGATCATCCGGGACGTCGGCCTCGGCTACGTCCGGTTCTTCCTCCTCTGGGAGGACTTCCAGCCCGAGCCGGACCGGGTGGACCCCGTGCGGCTGCGCGACCTCGAGACCGTCTCCGACGTGGCCGCCGACCTCGGGCTCATGCTGGAGCCGACGCTCTTCTGCGGCCACATGAGCGGCCCCAACTGGGCTCCGGCCTGGCTGCTCGGCGGCCAGCCCGCCGCGCCCGGCAGCCGGCCGCTCGTCTCCGGCGGTCGGGTCGCCAACCGGACCATCCGCAAC
>Ga0315282_10010173_pt1 | contig 14806 bp, 8 predicted proteins | sample YL17G07_20_MG_FD_203693 | JGI IMG/M metagenome (GOLD analysis project Ga0315282, IMG submission 203693) | Sediment microbial communities from Yellowstone Lake, YNP, Wyoming, USA - YL17G07_20 | ecosystem: Environmental > Aquatic > Freshwater > Lake > Sediment | place: USA: Wyoming | collected...
CGTGAGATTCTGGAAAGGACATTTTTTGCAACTTCTGCTCATGACCGTAAAACGCAGAAAATCGTACGCCAGTTTTATAAGCTATTGAAACTGGCCGCCTAAAAACATGTTTCTTGGAAAGTACAGAATCTGTGAAATCCGCGATTAAATTATTCGTGTCATTTTCGTGTATATTCGTGGCTCAATTTCTTTTTATCTTTCCTCTGTGGACTCTGTGTTCTCTGTGGCTAAAAATTTTTTGAATTCTTTGAATTTTTCCTCTTGACTTTTCGACCCCCTTTTTTGCCCTGATTTTGCAGGTGGTGAAATTTCAGTCCAAAAAGTGTGCATTTCTGTAAATTTCCGCTCAATTTCTATTAAAAAGTGCAAAAAACCGCTAAAAAACCGTCAATTTTTGACATATCTATAAAATCGCTCTAACTATCTCTGTGGCAATATGTTATAGCAATTTTCCCCCAAATTCCCACCTCACCAAGTGTCCAATTCTTTAGGTGAGATACGAGCGACGGGTCACGAACCACGAGTCACTAATCAAATCTCGCCAATTACCCCATTTTCGCTATTTTCAAGAACTTTCACCTGCACTATATCGTTTCTTGCGGGTTTTTTCGCAGATTTCGCCAGATACACCATAAAATACCTCTCGCTCCGCCCGCAGACCTGCCCATCGTTATTCTCAATAAGAATTTCCGCACTTTCCCCCACAAATTGCTGCCGGTAGGCCCTGCCTAACTCACTCTCCAAATCACGCAAAATCCCTGACCGCTCTTTTATAACCCTATTATCCACAGCATCTTGCATACTTGCCGCGGCAGTGCCCTTACGCGGTGAAAAACTGAAAATATGCATCTTCGCAAAGCCCACCTCTTTAGCCAGGTCCATTGTTTGCTGAAAGTCGGCCTCCGTCTCACCCGGAAAACCAATAATGATGTCGGTAGTTATGGCGGGCCTGTCCAGCCGCGATTTAAGCAATGCAACCTTCTCCCTGAATTCGCTGGCGCTATATTGTCTGCCCATTCTTTTTAAGACCTTGTCCGAACCCGATTGTAGCGATAAGTGCAGGTGCGGCATAATCTTAGGATTGCCGCAAAAGGCTTCAACTAACCGTGGCGTAACGTCAGCGGGCTCCAGTGAGCTTAGTCTTATCCTCGCCAGATTCGGTATTTCAGCCATTTTCTCAAGCAAATCAGCCAGCTTATCATTTTGCTCATCCGGCCAGGTCTTTCGCCTGACGCTCCCCTGCCCATAGGCCCCAAGAAATATGCCGGTGACGACAATCTCTTTGTGGCCGGCTCCAACAAGCGATTGCACCTCCTGAAGGACCGCATCAAGAGGTTTGCTATGAACAAGAGGCCGCGTTTTGGGTACAATACAGTAGCTGCAGTAGCCATCGCACCCATCCTGGACCTTCAGAAAGGCCCTGGTCTGGCCCTTAAAAGAATTTAGTTGCGGCAGCTCACGCAGGTTACACAAGTCGTTTTTAAGATTGATGTTAGAGCTATTTTCAGCTTTAATTGCTTTATCTGTTACTTTATTGCCTTGCACAAACGAATAGCCGGCTTTGCCGCCAGTTATTCGCCTCAGCGTACCGACAAGGCCGTTTCGCTCTCTGACAATATGAACGTTCCTGCCCAGTTCGCTTAGCTCACCGATTTGTACGGTTGGCAGGCACCCGCAGACGACCACCGCTGCATCCGTGCTTACTTTTTGGGCCCGACGGATATACTGCCGGCTCTTGGCCGAGGCTATATGGGTAACACAGCAGGTATTGACAACGACCAAATCGGACTTCGCAGGCGGTTCGACCTGGCTGATCCCAAGCCCCTCGAGCAACTGCCGAATCTGCTGGCTTTCATACTGGTTGACCTTGCAGCCGAGGGTAATTATGGAAAAAGTTCTCATAATATGTTATACTATATTTGTTAGACTCGATTTACAAGGTTAATTGAACCCGTGGCAAGTATGATTACTCGGGTCAATTCTACCTGATTCTGTAACGTAGCTCGTTATTAAACGCTGGAGAGTCTGGTAGAGTAACCAAGGCAAATTTAAGGAGCCGAGTCATGTTTAGGAAAGGGATATTAGCGATTTTTACTCTGCTGACGTTTCTTGGCGCAAACGACGTCCGGGCCTATCTGAATTGGGATATCTACAGCGACGCCGTAATTAAGGAAGGAGATATTTACAACGTTGTCAGAGTTTATGACATACCACCTGACCACACGACGGTAAATATGGTCGGCGGGTTTGTGGACGCAATGACAACGTATGACTATAGTACACTGAATGTCACAGCAGGACAGGTAAGTTCACTTGGTGCGATTGACCACAGTACCGTGAATATCTCTGGTAACGCAGAGATATGGAACGCCGGTGCCAACGAGTGGGGCAACGTAAATATCTCGGGCGGAAATCTCACGGGCGCGGGGGCAACGGGCCATGGTGTTCTCAATATTTCGGGGGATGCGACAATCTGGTATGTAGGATTCTCTCAGTCTGGCACGATGAACATGAGTGGCGGTCAAATAGACGCTGTGTCGGTTTATGACTCGGCGGTTGTGAATCTCCTCGGTGGCCTGATAGTGGAAGGTATTGGGACCAGACTAGGGCATTTCGAGGGGTTGATTAACGTGTACGGGTATCATTTGGGAAAGACATGTGCCGGTGGTGTCTGTAGTGTCTATGGGTTCTTTCCGAATGGTTCTGCGTTTAGCATCAACGTGGCAGAAGCGGTATATCCGCGCGTCAATTTGATTCCCGAACCCGCCACATTAGTGTTGTTAGGTCTGGGGGGATTAATCGTAAACAGACGTAAGGAATAATGAGGTTTTGGAAAGGAGAGGGACAAATGGCTCGAAGAAAATGGATTGTAGCTCTATTGCTCGTGACTGTGGTTGCAGTATCTGCGGCGAGAGCAAAGTCTGTCTTTATTATCAGCCAGCACGCTGCTCCGAGTAAGGCGCAAGCATATAAAATTGATGGTGACCAGGTGACTCTTCAGGCTAACGTGGATATAAGCACTTACAACGAAGGTTTTGGCGCTGTTGGTAACACTATATGGTCTGCAAAGGAACTAATGTTTGTCACATACGAGAATTCGCCAATGATTGTGTGGGCTTCGACAAAAACCCTGGAAAAGGTCGGTGAATTCGATACAGGGGTAAACAATCTATCTGGAATATCCGTTGATGAGGGTAAGGAGAGGATCTACGTCGTGCATAGAGACACCGATGACCTGTACATATATTCCTATGACCAAGGGAATAACAAGCTAATCCTGGAACAGCATGTTGAATTGCTACTTCCATGGCCTAATGAACACGTGACTGCTTGGGGGACAGCACTCGACGAACAGAATGGACTGCTGTATGTGTCGAATTCTAACGAATTCGTAGACGTTTTTCGCACCTCCAATTGGACTCACGATCATTACATAGAGATCAAAATAAATGATACGCCTCTGGATGCAGTCGGAATAGCAGTGGATCCAGCGCGCGGTTACCTATATACAGGAGGGTACATGGGAATGGTGAGTCATGAGTTCTTAGTGAGAACTCAGACCGTCTATCCTTATCATCCCAGCATTGAAAGCAATGTGGGGCTACCCGTAATAGGAATTGGTGTTGATCAAGTCACAGGGCTGGTCTATTGCAGTACTTATCATCACGACCTTCGAGTTTATGACAGCAATCTTATTTTAAGAGATACGGAAACATCAGGAATCTCCGGACCAGCGGGGGTTGCTGTGCCGACCGGAGATGTTTTGTATAAGCCGCCTGCCTTCGTCCTGACAAAAAGCGACAATGACGTCGATTGTGTTTATCCTTACAATTCCATTGAACAAAACTATCTTGTCTATCAAATCTGTTATGATGCAAACGGCCACGCCGACAACAACGTAATAATTACCGATTATCTTCCTCTGGAAGTCAATTATTATTCATCGAATCCTGTCGGAACGTACCACAGCGACACGAATACAGTTACCTGGGACATCGGCAACCTCTCGTCAACCCAGTCGGGCTGTATCCAGTTGACCGTTCAAGTCAACCAATACGCCAAACCGGGCGGTATCATCACCAATTTTGTTACAATAGAAGGCGACAACTATTACACGGAGGCAGTAAAAGATACAAACGTATGCTGCTACGGCGGCGAGATAATCTATGTCGATAAGGATGCCAACGGCTACAATAACGGCACTTCCTGGAAAGATGCCTACAAGGACTTGCAGGATGCCCTCGCCGGCGCCAGAAGCTGTGCTTCCTGCGTTACAAGTATCTGGGTCGCTGCCGGGACCTACAAACCAACCAATAATCCATCCGACGCCGATGCAACATTTGAGCTTGTCGAGGGCGTTGGCGTATTCGGGCACTTTGGAGGTGTCGGCACTTATGAGACAAGCACAAGCCAGCGAAACTTCGCCGATGCAAACAACGAAACCTTTCTCGACGGCCAAATCGGTGATACCTATACCGAGGCCGTCCACTACGTCGTCTCCGCCAACGGCATTGAAAATGCCCTGCTCGACGGTTTTACCGTAACCGGTAGTTATGATTCCTCCGGCCTTGGCGCAGGCGTATTTCTTGATGACTCTGACCTCGGGATTGTCAACTGCAAGCTAAGAAATAATAGCGCCTGCGGCATTTACTCCACCGCCACCGAGTCTTCCTTCCCCGATGTACACAACTGCCTTTTCATAAACAATTCGAGTTACGGGCTATGGTGCGAGCGCAGCCGACCGGCAATGACTAATTCTATCTTCGACGGCAATAACACAACCTGGTGTGCTGTATGGGCTAATAGTCTGTCTGTTGTTGACCTTACTGACTGCACAGCTACTAATCACATCGAATCAGCTATATATGCTACCGGCAATACCGATATAGAGATGGAAAACTGTATCGTTAAAAACAATCGTTACGGCATCTCGTGCTTGGCTTCCGACCCGATTATAAATCACTGCTTAATGGAGAACAATGGGGGTGGGGGACTGTGGTGCAGCTCCGGCTGTTCACCTACTGTTACCAACAGCATCATTCGCTTCAACGGCACCGATGGGATATATCTTCAGGATACACTATGGACAACGATAAAAAACAACTGGATTCACAATAATGGCGTCGGCCAAAGCGGTTGCGGGATTTATCTTAAAGGCCAGATTGACGAACCTCTAATCAGAAATAACACAATTTGCGTCAACTCCGCATACGGAATTCATTCATATTCCGGCACCGAGCCGGTCGTCACAAATTGTATCGTATGGTACAACAACAGCGGCAATTTGCGAAAAGAAGGCGGCGGGTCACTGCAGCACGTAACTTATAGCTGCATCGGGGGAGGTTATCAAGGCAATGGCAATAGTAGCGCTGAGCCCGGATTTAAGAATCCAACCGACCCGAATGATTTACATATTGCCGAATATTCGCCCTGCAAAAATGCCGGCTACCTCGGCGGCAGCTACGATGGCGAGACGGATATTGATGATGAAGCACGCGTCATATATGACCGTGTGGATATGGGGGCCGATGAGTATTATTGGAGCTCTGCTGATTTCAATGGCGATGAAATTGTGAACTTTATCGACTATGCCATATTTGCGAATGCCTGGCAGACACAGCCCGGCAATGGTCTTTACAACTACAAATGTGACCTGCAAGACAACAACTCCATCGACTACGGCGACCTCGCCCTATTCTGTGAAGACTGGCTCTGGCAGGCAGGCTGGACAAAAACCTTTGCCGCTGGCTACGGCGACAAGGGCGGCACGCTTGGTCTTGAAGGAGCAGGCCTTGAAAGTCCAATCAGTGCTGCAACTTCAGCAAGTGTCGCCCTTATGCTGCCGGATACGGCTGCAAGTATAAGAGCAATGCCCGAAAGACTGGCCGCTAAGGCCAAAAAATTCTATGCTGTCACAGCGGTCGAGCAAGAGACCAAACCGATAGAGGTTAAGCCGCTCACTATTGACCAAATAATAAAATGGCTTGAGGAACTCTGGCTGACCACCCCGAAGGTGAGAGAAATCATAGATAAGACCCACTGGCAGAAATTTATGGATTCAATAAAAGAAGGTGTATAATTTAGGCGCTATTATGAAACCGGAGGTTTAACTATGGCGGCAAAGACTGGTAGAATATGGGCGATGGATTTGGGCAACGATTCTCTGAAGGCGTTGCACCTCAGCACCGAGCGAGGCGTCGTCGAAGTAATCGGCTTCGACAATATTCCGCACGGCAAAATCCTCAGCGGCATCGGCATAAAAGACGCGGAGAAACAGGAGCTGATTGCCCTGAGTCTGCGGAAGTTCGTCGGCAAGCACGAGCTGGGTATGGACGAAATAATTATCTCCGTGCCCAGCCAGAACAGTTTCGCGCGGTTCGTGAACCTTCCGCCCGTTGACCGAAAACGCATCTCCGAAATCGTAAAGTTTGAGGCGGTCCAGCAGATTCCCTTCGACATCAACGATGTGCAGTGGGACTGGCAGATGATGTCGGAGCCCGACAGTGCCGAGCTGAAAGTCGGCATCTTCGCCATCAAAAATGAAGTTGTCAATTCCGAGCTGGAACATTTTGGCAGGGAAAATCTGCAGGTCAGCTACGTGCAGATGTCACCGATGGCCCTGTATAACTATATCCTTTATGACCGCCCGGACGTGGTGACTTCCGACAACCAGGCAACTGTAGTCATCAACATGGGTGCGGAAAACACCGACCTGGTCGTATGCACCAAATCCACAGTCTGGCAAAGATGCATCCTTATAGGAGGAAACGCCTTCACCAAGTCGATAGCAGATGCCTTCAAGCTGAATTTCGAGAAGGCAGAGAGACTGAAACGCACGGCCGCCGTCAGCAAATACGCCAGGCAGATATTCCAGGCAATGAAACCGGTTTTTGGAGAATTGGCATCCGAAATCCAGCGTTCGCTGGGCTTCTATACCAGTTCCAACCCCAACACTAAATTGACCAGGATTATCGCCCTGGGAGGCGGGACCAAGCTCCGCGGGCTGCTTAAATACCTGCAGCAAACCCTGCAGATGCCTGTTGAGATGCCGGACTCGTTCAAAAGGCTTACGATAAGCCAGTCGGTCTCGCCCGCAAAATTCCACGAAAATATCACCGACTTCGGCGTCGTGTACGGCCTTGCCCTGCAGGGCCTGGGCATTGCCAGAATAGAAAGCAACCTCCTGCCTCGCAGCGTCGCCCGCTCGATGGCCTGGGCGGGCAAAAGCAAGTCATTCATCGCCGCAGCGGTAATGCTGCTTGCGGTCTCGCTTCTGTGCCTGGGAAGGGCCGGCCTGGATAGAATGAGCTATGCGAGAGGCGATTCCGTTCGGAGAAATATCAGCAGCATCCTTGGCGATGCCGCCGAGGCCAGAAGCAAGCTCGAACAAGAGCAGCAAAAAGCTTCCGGCTCCGACACAATAATAAACAAAGAGTTTGGACCCTTCAAATACCGCGAGGTGGTTCCGCTTTTGCACCAGACCATAATCTCGGCGCTGCCGAACGAAAAAAACAACCCTATTCAAACGAAGTTCTACGAGGCGTTTGCCGGCGGCAAGGTGGAAGAGGTACTGAAAATCCCCCGCAAAGAACGGAAGCAAATATTTATAACCAGCATGTCCGCTTACTATGCAAGCGACCTTTCGACCGCTCAGTTCGGCGCCACCGACTTCCGCACGAGGACCAGCACCAGAATGGGAGGCAAGGGTGACGATGCTATTATTGAGCGCGAGATGCAAAGGAGGAGGGAGATGGAAATGATGGAAATGATGAGGGCTCGCTCGGGGCGTGGTGGCCCTCAATTTTTGCCGACCGTGCCGGGTACGGAGGGCGCCGCCCAGCCGGAGCAGCACTCGGGATTTGTGGTCACCATAGCCGGCTACAGTCCCTTTAAGAACATCGGCGAACTGATGGACCCCTCCGGAGTGGGGGACAAAACGGACAAATGGGGCTTCGTTACCCGGCTGCTGCACTTTGCCGATGCAAACGGCCCGTTCCAGTTGTACAAAAAGGCTGAGGCCGAACACTTCAAGCTCGAGATGGGCGAGGTCGGCATGGGCGTCGAAATGCCCCCAGGCATAGGCGTTGAAGAAATAAAATTAACAAAGACACCCGGCGCCACGCCCATAGAAGCCGCCGGCGGCGAGGCGATTTTGATTGACCCTATGACAAAGGAGGTCATCAGCAGAGAAGCCGAGCTGGATGAGTTCGGAAAGCCAAAGCTTGACCGCAGCGGCAAACCCCTCTATAAGGTCAACGACTATTGGTTCATACTGAGCGTCAAATTTGTCTGGAAGGATGCGCCGAAGGTTGAGCCGCCCGCTGCTGCGCAGGCAGCGACTTCGTACACAACTCCATACCCGGCGCCGACAACCACTCAAACCCCGGCAAGCAGAGAGGAAAGCAGCGGCTCCCGCGGCAGTAAAAGGTTGAGGGTGAACATAGATGATTGAGGTGAAAAACTATGCTTAATTTTAAGGGTCTGTTAAGTAAACTGAGCATCTTCAGGGACAACACGGCGCTTCTGCTGCCGATTATCATTGGAGCGGTCGCCGGTCTTATCTTCATACCCACCCAGCTGCTGAGCGGCAGACTTAGAAGCCAGATAGAAGATAAGAGTATATCGATGGGAAAAAGGCTTCGGTCCGAGAGCGACAGGGCCGTCCCGCGAGACCAGTGGAAAGAAGAGGAAAAACGGCAGCAGGCCTACGCAAACGATGCCAATCAGGTATCGCTTTTGGCAAAACAGAGTACTCAAAGGGAATTACTAAGCTATAAGATATTTCCTGACCCGTGTGACCTTTCGGCGCTGATTTTCAGAGAATTTGGCCAGCGATACCGCAGCGGAATAGACCAGATGCTTACCCGCATAAACGCCCGCGAGCGCCCCACAGACGCCGAGCTGGAAAGAGGCCTGCAAAGCTCTGCGTCGCGTTCACCATACGGGACCCGATACCCCTCGATGACAGCTATGTCGCCTTCAAGGACAAGCTCGTATGGAAGGTTCACGCACACATTCAACGAGATGGATGCTGCGATAGTTGACGAGATTTGCCTTGAGAAGGCCCGGGCCGCTCCCGTTTACGCCAATCCGACCGATTTGAGCGGATATGAGTTCTGGGGCGAATACAAATACGACGTTGCAAAGAAAGAGGCCGTCGAGGATTGCTGGTATTACCAACTGGCTTACTGGGTCGTCGAAGATGTCATCAACACCATAGGCTCTATGAATTCCGGCTCCAGCAGCGTCCTTACATCGCCGGTCAAGCGGCTTTTACGCGTAAGCTTCGCCGGCACCCAAAAGGCATACAGAAGCTACAGACGCCCCGGCTCTTCGTGGGGGGGTGCGGCAGCCGGAACAACCGACAAAGACAGACCCAGCTATGTCCTCTCGCCCGACCAGGGCCTTACCGAGCCCTGCACGGGAAGATACTGCAATGAGGATGTCGATGTTATCCATTTCAACGTCGTCGTCGTGGTCGGCGCAAAGTCGGTCCTGCCGTTTATGAAGGAGCTTTGCAGCGGCAAAAACCATAAGTTCAGGGGTTTCTCGGGCGAGGAACCGGAGCGAACCTTCAAACATAACCAAATAACAGTTCTGGAAAGTAAAATCCTGCCGGTTGACCGACAGGACAACGACCACAGCCTGTATCGCTACGGAGACGAAGCTGTTGTGGAGCTGGACCTGATTTGTGAATATATCTTCAATAAAAAAAGCTGCGAGGGAATTAAGCCCGAGTCGGTCAAGACAGCACTGGGCGGCCAGACTCAGACCACAGGAAAGTAAAACGGCAAAGAACCATAAAACCGGACATAAAATACAAGTTACAGGAAACAGATTATGATTAGGAAGATAATCAACTTTTTCGAAGAGCATATTGAGACGATAATTATGGGCATTGTTGGGCTTGTATGTCTGTGGCTTCTGCTTTTCCGTGTGCTGTTCAGCCCGAATGTGGTCACCTACGACGACAGGAAATTCAGCCCTGGGGCAGTTGACGGCTACATAAGCCGGCAGGCCGACCTTTTGGGCCAGAAGGTAACCCAGCCGCCCACGCGGGTGGAGCCGAACAAACCTAAAGTTACTGAGTTTGCAGCGATGCTCGATTCGGCCATACGTACCGTAGATGTGAGGGCACATTTCCCGCAGCCCTATATCAGCTCGGTCGTCCCGGCCCACGCTGACAGGCAATATGGCCTTCCAAACATTGGCGAAGTCAACAACGCAGTCGCGGAGCACATTAGAGCCGTAGCATACGTGCCCATAGTAGAGGTCACCGAGCAAAATCCCTACGACAAAGCCCAAAATGAGCCGAACGATATTGACCTTGTAACCGTGGAAGCGAAGTTCGACGCCGCCGGATTGTGCCGCAGGTTCAACGAGAGCTTTGCCGGCGAGGACGTCCCCGTAGAATGGCGCGACCCCTGCCTGGCAAGGCCCGTCTTTGCAGCCGTCCAGCTACAGAGGCAGGAATTGAATCCTGACGGCACCTGGAGCGAATGGGCGGTTGTCCCTCGAACAAAGATAGACCATTTCAAAAGGTTGTTTGAGACAACACAGAATGCCTACCTGCCGGGAAATCGCAGCGGGCCGCTGGGTGGCGTAAAGCTGCAGTTGGTTCAGTTCGATAACCGTGATGTGATGATGGATTTGCTGCAGCCGGCGGCCTATCAGATTGCTTCCGCAAATGAGGAATGGCTTCCTCCTTCTTTGCACAAAAAGTATGTGCAGCTCCGGCAGCAGCAGGAAGCGGAGGAGAAACGCCAGGCGCAGGAGCAGGAAAAGAAAGCTCGCGAGGGAAAACTGGAAGAAAGACGCGCCGGAACTGCTGAAGGATTAGGCACGGAAGGCACCGGCGGGACATACTATGGTGAAAGGGGAGTTACGGATGCTCTCGGCGGAGGCCGCACACGACCAAGAAGAACTACCAGCGACCGCCTCGTCGAAGGAGGTCTTCCGTCTGAGAGCGGGCGTTTACGCGACGCCGGACGTTCACGCGACACTCGGCTGCGTGACAGCGGAGGGTTGACCGGCACCGGCACCACACGCCTGAGAGGCGAGCGCGATGAGCGAGATCTCGACAGAGAGCGTCTGGCAAAAGCCAAGGAGATTTCAACAAAACAATCTATGAACGAGCTTTATACCGAGCTTAATAAGATTTTGATTACCCTCAGAACGGACCTCTCTAAGATACGTGAACTGTTGGTGTTCTGGGCACACGATGACACTGTTGAATCGATGAAAACCTACCGATACAGAATCCGATTAGGCGTCTTTAACCCGGCGGCAGCCAGTAAGTCCGCAAAATCTCCCGCCGCCAGCGCTATTCTCTGGAGCGAGTTCTCCAGCCCGACCGAGGCAGTGGAGATTCCGGGAGTTCTCTATCTTTTCGCAAAAAATCTGCAGGAAGCGGCCAGGACCGTGACCGTGCAGGTCTCCAGGTACACGATGGGCTATTGGCGCAGTAAGGACTTTGCGGTCAGGCAGGGAGAGCTGATAGGCAAGGTTGTCGAATCCGAACCCGAGCAGACCAAACTCACTAAGGGCACACCGCTCACTAAGGGCGTGCCGCCTACCTATGGAATGGAAACGCTTCCGTTCGCCGAAGGCGGGCCTGCATTGGAGCCCGAGACGATTGATTTCAGCACAGGTGCGGTTCTGGTCGATGTCACGCCCGTCAGCGACTGGGCGACAGGCAAGAACATGCTCGCAAGGCGTTACTTTGATATGCTCTACAGCTTCGATGGGACCAATATCGAGCATATGCCCATCGATATGAAATACTGGGGCATGGAAACGCGGACCGCGTATGCCCAAATCCAGACCCTGCAAAAGGAACCGCGGGAGCCCCTGAAAGCCTGGGGCGCCAGAGGAACCGGACCCAGGCAGATGATTGTCCCGGGGGCGGGCTATAGAGGCGGACGCGGTGAGGAGGATGTGATGATGATGGAAGAAATGATGAGGGAGGAAATGAGAATGAGGGAGCAAAGAGGGGGCCGCTATTAGGAAAATCAATCCGCCATTACGTCTGGCGGATTAATTTTTGATTTCCCCATACGCTAAACGCTATACGTTGCCCGCCTGGTCACGGAGCGCCTTCAATATTTCCGGCATACGTCGGTGCTCGTTGACCGCGCCCCACCAGGGATTTGCTTCCAGAATTACAGGGCCGTTCGGCGTCAGGGCCACATCCCATCCAATCGTCCGGATAGGCAAAAAGTTCACCGCAGCTTCTCTGATGACCTGACAGGTCTGTGACCACATCGGCAATTTGAAACCATCAAAGGGAACTTTTGTTTTAGGATGGTTATAAATGGTTTTTGTGCCGAAACTCCTGTCGCTGATTCCAATCGCCGGAGCCAAAGCTCCATCCACATCCGCCCGTATTATTCTGTAAAATCACAAAGCCCGCAAAAAATCTTGATAAATAAGAGATTATTGGTAAACTTTTTTGGATCCGTTTGAGTATGTAGTTCGATTTTACTCAGAAAGTTGGCAAAGAATCGAAGTTCATAAATTGAAAGGTACCGAGAATGGCTGAATATTCGACAGCTCCGACCGGCGAAAAATTTCCTGTTCCCGAGGAGAACGAATACCCTGCGGAATTCAGACGCATTCAGTCATTGACGGAAGCGGCACAAAATGACGGCAAAGAAATAGTCGTCGTGATGGGCGTGGGTTTTGTCGGTGCGGTTATGGCGGCGATTATCGCCGATACCGTCTATAAAAAAACCGGCAAAGCGAGCAAGTTCGTCATCGGCTGTCAGCGGCCAAGCACTCGAAGCTATTGGAAAATCCCGCTGCTGAACCAGGGAAAGTCACCGGTGAAGGCCGAAGACCCTGAGGTCGAGCCGATGATTGCCCGCTGCGTCCTGGAGAAAAAAACGCTCGTCGCCACATACAACAGCGACTGTCTCAAGCTTGCGGACTGCGTCGTTGTGGATGTCCAGTGCGACTACACCAAAAATGACCTCGGCAATATGCGAACGGGAAAAGTGGAAATGGCGGCGCTTGAGGCGACGCTGAAAATTATAGGCGAGAAGATCCAGCCGAGATGCCTGACGCTAATCGAGACAACCGTCGCGCCGGGCACAACCGAGTTCATTGCCTGGCCGATTCTCAAAAAGGCCTTTGCCGCACGCAGCATAGATTCAGAGCCTCTATTGGCACACAGCTTCGAGCGAGTGATGCCCGGCAGGCAATACGTTGCGTCAATACGCGACTTCTGGCGGGTCTGCTCCGGCTGTAATGCCGAGGCGCGCGGTCGCGTGGAGAAATTCCTGCGGGAGGTGCTGAACACGGAAAAATATCCGTTGACCATTATGGACCGCCCCATCGAATCTGAGACGACGAAAATTGTCGAGAACTCCTACCGCGCTGCGACCCTGGCGTTTCTGGATGAGTGGAGTCTTTTTGCCGAGCGCAACGGCGTTGACCTTATTAAAGTCATCAACGCAATCAAGGTCCGCCCCACGCACAGCAACATCATATTCCCCGGCCCCGGCATCGGCGGCTACTGCCTGCCCAAAGATGGCGGCCTCGGGCATTGGGCATACAAACACATTCTGGGGTTCCACGATGATATTTTCAGAATCACCACAACAGCGATAGACATCAACGACACGCGGGGTCTGCACGTGGCGGAACTGACGAGAGATGCACTTAGAAATATGGGCCGGCAGACGGCCGGCGCCACCGTCCTTTTGTGCGGCGCAAGTTATCGCCAGGACGTCGGCGACACCCGTTACAGCGGCTCTGAAATAGTTGCCCGAAAGCTCACCGAGATGGGCGCGGAAATGCGGGTGCACGACCCGTATGTTGACCATTGGTATGAGCTGGAAAAACAGGATGTTTATCCATCACCCGGCCACTCACTGGCGAGATTTTTCCGCAATCAGGATGAACTGGTCAATATACGGGTCCGGCACGACCTTGCCGCAGCCCTGAAGGGCGTGCAGGCGGTCATTTTTGCGGTTCCGCACGAGCCTTATCTGCAGCTTGAGCCTGAAAAGATAGTTGAATGGGCAGGGGCGCCTCTGGCGGTAGTCGATTGCTACGGCCTACTGGATGACCAAAAAATCAGACGTTATTTTGAACTCGGCTGCGAAGTCAAAGGCCTCGGACGCGGACATATTCAGCGCATAAAAGAAGAAGTCCGAAAAACACGAGGGATTTCGAGGGATTGATAAGGCCTCGCCTCGGCGAGAATGCTAAATTTATTACCGCCGAACGTGCCGGCAAAAATTGCGAATAGACCGTCTCAATTTTGCCCCGCTTGATAATCAACACAAGTGGTTCCCGCCCAAAACCCGAAGGAGGAGGGCTGAAACTGTGTAACTTACACCACGAGGTCACCCCATAAAGTGCGAACTTTGAGGCCTAAATTTGCAGCTTGTGCAAAATGATATAACAGGTTTCCAAAGAGAGACTTATCCTGCCTATGGGGTATGGGTGTTGGCCCACCGGTGGAATTGACTGAAGAACCTTTTTCTGCTATAATAACTATAATAAGTTTGACTGTAATTATCATTATTTTTTGAGACCTGCAAAAGGAAGATAAATTGTCCGCAAGCTCACATAAGACCATCCACGAGGATGGAAACACCGGAGCATCGAAAATATGAAGACCCCCTATGCTGTCGCTGGCAATAGCAACAACCCCGGCCTGCTTGGCCGCCGGCCAATTACACCCAAGAGGCGACCTGAACGAAGACTATCTGGTCAATTCCCAGGACCTGCGGATTTTCGCCGCGCACTGGCTGGACCCAAACTGCACCGGCTCCAACTGCCAGGCCAACATCGACGG
>Ga0315282_10010175_pt1 | contig 14806 bp, 13 predicted proteins | sample YL17G07_20_MG_FD_203693 | JGI IMG/M metagenome (GOLD analysis project Ga0315282, IMG submission 203693) | Sediment microbial communities from Yellowstone Lake, YNP, Wyoming, USA - YL17G07_20 | ecosystem: Environmental > Aquatic > Freshwater > Lake > Sediment | place: USA: Wyoming | collected...
TCGGCACCCAGCTCCAGGCCCCGGACGATATCCGCCTCCTGGGTGCGCGCGGTCACGAACATGAACGGTAGGTTCAACTCCTGATGCAACGACTGGGCCAGCTCGAATCCATCGCAATCGGGCAGGCCGATGTCTACCAGCACCAGATCGGGTTTATCGGCACGCGCCGATGCCGCCGCTGTCGCGCCGTCGCGCGCAAAAGTGACCGCATACCCTTCGTGGTCCAGCCAATATTTCAGACTCTGGCATGGCAGCCAGTCGTCTTCGACAACCAGGATGTGTCGGGCCATGGCATTCACCCAACCCGCCGAAATCGAGCAGGGGCGGAAATGTGGCAATGACAGTCAACATACCGGGCCTGACGGTTGAACAACAAGCACCCCATGTCGAGTCTAACACAGGATTGCCGGGAGTACTTCAAGTTTCGCACATGCCAACCTAAAGTTTCCCTCAAGAAAACGAAAGAGGCTCGTGTGTCAACCACGAGCCTCTTGATCGGCGCGGCGATGCAGGATCGGCGGGTCACGACGTGGGGGCTGACCGGGTGCCGGCAAACTTGTACCCCACCCCGCGCACCGTCCGGATGATCTGCGGCCGGCGCGGATCCTGCTCGATCCGCTCGCGCAGCCAACCGATGTGGACATACAACGCCTGCAACGCACCGGCGAATGCCGGTCCCCACACCGCGTCGAGCAGGTATTCGCTCGTCAGCACCGTGCCCGCATTCGCCATCAGCAGGCGCAGCAGCTCGAATTCCTTTGGAGGCAGCTCCACCGGCTTGCCCCGCACCCGCACCTGGTGGCGGTGGGGTTCCAGCACAATGTCGTTCACGGTCAATACTTCGCCGCGCCGTCTGCCTGGCTCGGAACGTTGGGCGTGGCGCAGCACCACCCGGATGCGGGCCAACACCTCGCGCATCCTGAACGGCTTGGTGATATAATCCTCTGCACCCAGTTCCAGGCCCAGCACAATGTCGATCTCTTGATCGCGGGCAGTCAGGAAGATAATGGGCACGTCCATCTGGCCGCGCAGCCAGCGGGCCACGTCCAGGCCGCTGCAATCGGGCAGACCGATGTCGAGCAGCACCAGGTCCGGCTTATCCAGCCGCACGGCAGTCATGGCAGACTCGCCGTCGCGCGCGACACCCACGCTGTACCCCTCACTCTCCAGGCGTTGCTTGAGGCCCTGACACGTCAACCATTCGTCCTCGACTATCAGAATGCGTGCCGCCATATGCCTTCCACCTCATCCCGCCTACTTAGATCATTGCGTTCAGGCCAGGTGTGGGGGTCGAGGTGCCGCCATACTGCCCATGCTGGCCCACAACAAGCGTTGCAGATGTTCCACTGCCCGCTCATCGTAGGTGCGTTCGCCGCATACGTCACACACTACGGCCGGCAGCCGGCCTGCCACCAACAGCTGATCGCCGTGCCACTGCACGTACGTCATCGTCCGCCGCTCAAGGCGGCCGGTGTGACAGAACGGACAGATACTCACAACCATACTCGTGCCTCACGGTACCACGTGGCTGAGCCAGGCATACAGGGTGGTTGACACCGTGGGGGCCACGCGCGTGACCAGCCCCCATTCGCTGGGTGGCCAGTAGCACACCAGCGCCCGCCCGACGATGTTGCCCGCCGGCACGTCGCCCCAGCTGTGCGAATCGCTGGAGCTGTTGCGGTTGTCGCCCAGCACAAAATACTCATCCGGCCCCACCCGAACCGGCGCCATGTAATAGGAGCCGGGGCGCACCACCCACGGCTCTACCAGCGGCACCCCGTTGACCAGCACCTCACCGGGCCGGATCTCGACCAGGTCGCCCGGGAGGCCGATCACGCGTTTGACGTAATCCTCACCCGGCCGGTTGGGGGGTTCAAACACAACCACGTCCCCTTGCTGAGGCTTGCCAAAGCGATAGCTGAGCTTGTCAATGATTAGATACTGCCCGTTGTGCAGATTCGGCTCCATGCTGGTGCCCACCACCCGGAAGTTGCGCACCACGGTCTGGATCAGGAAGAAGATCACCAGCGTGAGAACTACAGTCTCGATGACCTCCTTCACCACGGTCTTGACGGACGACCAGTTGACCGGCCGGGGCGCTTCCACCGGCGGCGCCTCGGGTGCGGCGGGTTCCTTGGCTTCCGGCGCTTCGGCGTATGGATGCACGGTCGCCTCTTCGCTCAGTTGGTTGTCAGGCAGGCTGCTCAAAGGCAATCTCCTTCATCACACAGGTGTACGACCCAATGTTGAGGCATTATAGTACCAAAGCGGCGGCCGGGCAAACCAAATCCACATCTCGAGCTCGTTCACCGCCAGCGCAGCCGGCGCGGGTAGGCATTCTTGACGACACCCTGCACCGCCCTGCCCCACCCCAACGGAAACCCGTCCACGGTAATCATCACCCACCCGACCGGCTGTCCGGTGTCTCGGAGCGGCTCGCCCCGCAGGTAGGCTGCCAGCGCGCGGTCGTCGAGCGCCAGATCCAGCGCGCGCTGCAGCTCGTCTGAGCGCAGCGCCAGGGCGAGGGCGTGCGAGGGGACAAACCGGTCACGGGCGAGCGAGCCAATCCGCCAGCCCGCCTGCAGCGGCCGCAGCGGCTGCCAGGCTTGCGGCGCGGCCGGGAGCCAGTAGACCTCATCTCCGTCGACGAGCCAGCCCTCCTCAGGCAGCGGATGGGTCAAGGTCGCCTCCCAAAAGGCGCCGACGAGCCGGGCAGCCGAAGGGGGCAGCCGGCCGGTGCTGGCCGGCCAGCCAGCAGAGGGCTGATGTCCGGCGCGGGCCAGAACGGCCGTGAAATGTCCCTCGCCGGGCGCCAGATGGGGCCAGATGCGCACACAGCGCGCCAGGGGCAGCCCGTGTGCCAGCTGCGGGTCAATCCAGTCCGGCCGGCCGGGACTGAGGCCCGGCAGGGGCGCCGGGTCGACCAGCTCAAAATCGGGATGGGTGCGCAGGAAGCGGGCGACGACCGCTTCGTTCTCTTCGGGGGCAAACGTGCAGGTCGAATACACCATGCGCCCGCCAGGCCGCAGCAGCCTGGCGCCCGAGTGCAGCAGCTTCTCCTGGCGCGCGGCACACCCCTGCACGGCGGCCAGGCTCCACTCCTGTCGGGCAGACGGCTGCTTGCGAAACAGTCCCTCGCCGGAGCAGGGCGCGTCGACCAGCACCCGGTCGAATCGCTCCGGCCAGGCTTCGGCCAGCGCGGCCAGTGGGGCGCTGATCACCCAGCGGTGCGTCACTCCAAACTGCTCGAGGTTGTCGGCCAGCAGCGCGGCCCGGGCGCGCACGGCGTCGTTGGCCGCCAATAGCCCACGGTTCTTCAGGCACGCCCCGATCTGGGTGGCCTTGCCGCCCGGCGCCGCGCACGCATCCAGCACCAGGTCGCCCGGCTGCACGTCAAGCAGGGCAGCAGGCAGCATGGCACTGGGGTCTTGCAGGTAATAGAGGCCGGCGGCGTGATGCGGATGCCGCCCAGGGCACGCCTCCCCGGCCTCGCCGACCAGGAATCCTTCATCGCACCAGGCGATCGGCTCCAGTTGAAAGCGGCTCAGGCTGCGGAAGCCGTGCGGGCTGATCTTCAGCGTGTTCACCCGCAGGCCAGGCCGGGGCGCCTGCGCCAGGCAGTCCAGGAATGCGCCCGCCTCGCCGCCCAGCCAGGCCCGCATTCGATTGACGAACTGAGCAGGCAACTGGCCGGTCGTCGATCACTCCATTCCGGTTGAGGGCCGGCGCCGCGCCAGCAAGCGGCTGGCCAGGGCCGGCCCCAGGAAATAGCTGATGACCGCCAGCAGAATGCCGCCGATCGGATCCAGCAGCCAATGCTGGTGGGTAAACACCGTGGCCAGCACCACCACCGCGACGATGCCCCACCACACGCCCCGCCAACGGGGCTTCCAGTCAGCAAAGGTCAGGGTGACGATGGTGGTCGTCCACAGGTGCATGCTCGGAAAGGCATTGTAGAGGTGATCGTTGGAGTACACATACTCGAGAAGCCGGGCTGCCCAGCTGTCCCCGGCAACCGGCGGCCGCACCATGTAAGTTGGGAACAGGGCGAATATGGCAAAACCGATGCCGCAGGCTGTCAACCAGCGGGCGATGAAGGCCTCGATCAGGCGGTCGTCCATCTTCCAGGCTGCCCACAGGCCGGCCGCGATCCACCAGCCAATGGCCAGCAGGTAGGGTACAATCCAGGCCGGCCAGAAGGGCACGTATTGGTCCAGCCAGGTCTCGAGGGTTATGCCGCCGCTCATAGCGCGGTTGATGGGCAGGTAAGCCATGGCGACCAGGGTGCATAGAGCCAACCAGGCAATTCGCTGAGAAAGGGGCAGGGCATTGCGGTTGCGAGATAGGTCAGTCATCAGTCCACCGGGTTTCGACACCGGTTCTATGGGTGGGCTGCCACGGCCTGCATCAGCTCGGCCCGGCTGGTCATAGCGCCGACACGATCCAGAAAGTCCTTCAACGATCCACTCCGAGCGCGCAGCTGGCGCAGCCAGGTGCCGATCGGGTCCACCGAGGCCGGACTGGTGGCATAGCTGCCGTGGAACGCGAAATAGGCCTGGTTGAGCCTGCGGAGGGGGTGGCCGGCCGCCACCAATGCCTGGCGCTCTGCCTCCATATACCTTTCGGCCTCAGAGACGCGCCCCTCAGCCAGCAGCTCGTCCACGTGGAGGCGAATCTGGCGCATGGTGCGATTGAACTGTGCCTCGCGATCCGCACTCCCAAAGGGCGGCAGCGGCCGCCTGAGCGCGGCGGCCAGCATCGGGTAGTCGTCCGCCAGCCAGGCGCCGGCCAGTTCAGCGCCTGCGATCGAGGCCACGGTCTCATTCATCGTCGTCGTGTCCTGGTTATCCGCATAGTGCCACCCTAGCGGCAGGAAGAACAGGTAAGTGTGCGTCCATTCGTGGGCAATGATATCGACCACGTCCGGCAGTGACGCATTCGCGGTGACCATCGTGGGCCAGATGCCGATGCCACCCACGTCATCCACCAGGGCCGAAACGTCCAGCTGCGCTTCAATGGCATTCTCCAGGCGGGTGCGTTCGGCGTCGCTCAGATCCGGCTGGAGGAAGATGCCCCGATACAGGCGAATCTGGTCGCGGGGCGAGATCACCAGATAGCTGGGCAGCTGGCTGAAGCGGAACGTCACGGGCGGCCAGACCGTGCCGGCCAGAGTGAACCCCTGTTTGCTCAACTCCTGGCTCAGCTGAGCGGCCAGGATGCGTTCCACCTGCGGGGTTGCGTCCGCCTGTTGGGAAGTGAGCACCGCCAGCTGGCGCTCCTGCGACGATACCTGCGAGGCGGAGGTAGGCGGCGCCGGCCGGGCAGCGCCTGCCTCCTGGCGCGCCTCCAACTCCTGCAGCTGCTGCTCGCGAGAGACGTACGCCAGCACCTGGCTTTGCTGAGCGGCCGGGTCAGCCGCCGACGCCTGGCCGGAGAGCGCCCATCCCACTTCCTCTGCCAGCGCATTGGCCTCCCAGCCCACCCAGTCGAAGTCGTGGCCACCCACCAGTGCCCACAGGCGCATGTCAAACGCCTGCTCAGCGGTGACGCTAGAAGTCGTCAGCAGCGAGGCCAACGCGGCCCACACCACCAGCCGCCCCAACCAGCGCCGGATGGCGCGTTTGCGACGCCGTGCCGCGGGCTGGTCCTTCATATCACCGGCTGGCCGGCCGCCAGCACCCCGCGCACGTCCACGGCCAGGGCGCCCGACCCGGCGGGAAGCACCATCAGCGGGTTGATCTCTAATTCGGCGATTTCCGGCAGGTCGCAGGCGAGCTGCGCCAGGCGCACGATCGTGTCCACCACCGCGGCACGATCACCCGGCGGCGCGCCGCGCCACCCCTTGAGCCGGGTGCCTGCCCAGGTGCTGTCCAGCAGCCGCCCGGCCTGTGCAGCCGTCAGCGGCGCCACGTCGAGCGCCACGTCGCGCTGCAGCTCGACTTCGACGCCGCCGCTGCCGACCAGCACCAACGCTCCGAACTGTGCATCGCGCCGGACGCCGACGATCACCTCCTGGCCCCCGCTCAACATGGGCTGCACCCATACCCCCTGGAGAGCAGCGTCTGGCCGCGCCGCCCGCGCTGCCTCGACGATCTGCTGGTAAGCCGCGCACACCGCGGCGGCATCGGCCAGGTTCAATGCCACTCCGCCCACGTCTGACTTGTGGCTGATGTCGGGTGAGGCGAGCTTCAAGGCCACCGGATACCCGATGTCGCGGGCGGCCTCGACCGCCTCGCCGGCGTTGGCCGCCAGCCGTGACGCCAGCAGCCTGATGTCATAGGCAGCCAACAGGCCATTCCAATCTCGGCGCGCCAGGGCCGCCCGGCCGGCCGGGCGGCAGGCGGCGGCATCGGCCGCATCCAGGGCAGTCCCCTCCGGCTGCTGCAGCCATTCCTGGCGGCGGGCCATGGCCGCCAGTGCGGACGCGGCCTGTTCCGGGAACGCGAAGCCCGGCACGTGCCACTGGTGCAGAACCTGGCGCGCCTGGTCCGCGGCAGCCGACCCCATGAGCGACGCCAGCACCGGCTTGGCGTGGAGCGACGCCATCTCGCCGATCACCTCCGCCAGGCCGGTCGGCAGAAACCACTCCTGGGGCACCACGATCACCACAACGGCATCCACGCCACGGTCAGCCAGCAGCGCGTCGAGGGCCAGGGTATAGATAGCCGGCCCGGAGCCGGCCAACACGTCCACAGGATTGTCAACGTTGGCACCCGCAGGCAGGATCGCGCCCAGGCGAGCACGCGTCTCGGCGCCCAGGCAGGCTATCGTCAACCCGGCGGCCTCCAACGCATCCACAGCTACCACTCCGGCGCCGCCGGCGTGCGTCAGCACGGCCACCCGCCGGCCGGCCGGCAGGGGCTGCCAGGCCAGGGCGCGCGCCCAGATGAACAGCTCTTCGAGTGTGCCGGCCTGCAAGGCCCCGCAGCGCCGGAACGCCGCCGCATAGGCTTCGGCGCTGCCGGCCAGCACCCCGGTGTGCGACATCACCGCCCTGGCGCCACCCGCGGCGCGGCCCGCCTTGAGCACCACCAGGGGCTTGTGGCGAGCCACGGCGCCCGCTGCCTGCATGAAGGCGCGCCCGTCGCTGACGCCCTCCAGGTAGGCGGTGATCACCCGGGTGTGTGGATCGCCGGCCAGCTCGGCCAACAGCTCCGTCTCCGTCACATCGGCCTGATTGCCCAGGCTGGCGATGCGCGAAAAGCCGATGCCGTTGCCCTGCGCCCAATCCATCAGCGCCACGCACAGGGCACCCGACTGCGAGACGAAGGCCAGGTCGCCGGGCAGGGGTGTGCCGGCCGTGAACGTGACGTTGAGCGGCGTGGAGGTGTCGATCGTGCCGACGCAGTTTGGCCCCATGATGCGCACCCCCAGCTCACGCGCCAGCCGGGCCAGCTCCTCCTCGCGGGCGCGTCCCTCCGGCCCGGTTTCCGCAAACCCACCGCTCGACACGACCACGTGGCCGATGCCGCGCCGGGCGCACTGCTCGACCAGCGCCGCCACCTGGGGCGCCGGCACAATGATCACCGCCAGGTCAACCGGGTCGGGCACGTCGGCCACGGACGGATAGCAAGGGTAGCCCAGGATGTGCGGCGCTGCCGGGTTGACGGGATGGATCGCACCCGGATAGTGAATGGCAGCCAGGTTGTGCACGACGCCATATCCAGGCTTGTGCGGATCGCGTGACGCGCCGATGACCGCAACCCCGCGCGGGTTAAAGAAAGGCTCTAACATCGCTGGCCCTCCGGCCACGGGAAACACCTGATACTTGGGGTCAGCAAGGAGGAGGATTTTCCTCGATGAAGGCTCTCAGCTTGGCGTAGGTATCATCCAGCCACTCGGGGATGACACGCGATTCGGCGATGACTGGCATGAAGTTCGTGTCACCCATCCAACGGGGAACCACGTGGATGTGAAGGTGATCGTCGATGCCGGCGCCGGCAGCCTTGCCAATATTCAGCCCGATGTTAAACCCGGTCGGCTGCATCACCCGCCGTATCAAGTCCACAGAATAGGTCACCAGGTACATCAAATCCGCCTGGGTTTGCGCCGGCAGCAGTTCGAGGCTGGCCAGATGGTCGTAGGGCACCACCATCAGGTGACCATTGTTGTAGGGATACAGATTCAACACTGCAAACGTGCGCTGGCCTCGGAACAGGATGTAATTCCGGGGATCACACTGAACTTCCTGGCTGCTGATCCGACAGAAAACGCACGCGTCGCTCGACTTATCGCGGGCGATATAGGGCATCCGCCATGGGGTCCAGATGTGCTTCACGAGGATCTCCACCTCAGGTGCAAGTTAATCCATTGTACCAGAAGGCCCCTGTCCGCGCAAAGACACGATCCCGGCTGAGCGGCCTGCCTCAAACGCGCGCCGGTTCAACTCTCGGAACCTGGCGGGGACACGCTCCTCTATGACGGCCTGCCACACCGGGATGGGAATGTCCAGAAAGTGCGACAGTGCACCCAACAAAACCAGGTTGGTGACGCGGGCATTGCCCAGCTCGAGCGCCAGGCGCCCGGCTGGCATCATGGCCAGCTGCCGGGCGCGGCTGCGCAAGAGCTGAATGAGGCTCGAATCGTCGGGATAGGGGATGCCCCGGCGCGGGGCCGCCAGAGCCAGCGTGGGAATCGCTTCGTCGTTGACCACGGCAACGCCCGCGCCGCCCAGGTAGCTCACCCAACGACATGCCTCCAACTTCTCAAAGGCCAGCAGGAAATCGGCGGCGCCCAACGGCACGACCGGCGCCGCTACCCGGTCGGCCATGCGCACGTGGCTGATGACGCTGCCGCCTCGCTGCGCCATGCCGTGCACGTCCGTCTTCTTGACATCGTATCCAACCGCCACGCCCACGTGGCACAGGATGTCGCTCGCCAGCAAGATGCCCTGTCCGCCGACCCCGACCAGCACGAAATTCAGGGGTTTCACGCCGCCACCCCTTCCCGTTCGACCCGCCGGATGGCGTCGTGGGGACAGACCATATTGCACACCTGGCAGTCCACGCACAGGCTGGGGACGACCTCGACTCGCCCCTCGCGACGAGCCAGCGCCGGGCAGGCCAGCGTCAGGCAAGCCCAGCAGCTCTGGCATCGGTCGGCCTCTACCCGCGACACCATCAGCGAGGTGGTGCGCTCCTGGACGCGGCACTTGAAGCGCATGATCAATACCGTTGGCTCGTCGCTGTACAACGCGCGCCGGATCTCGCGTTCGATGCCGGCGCAGTCGAAGGCGTCGAGAACCTGCACGTCCTGCACGCCCAACGCCCGGCACAGGGTTTCCAGGTCCACCCGGCGGGCCGGACGGCCGTCCACCGCGCGCCCGCTGCCAGGATTGGTGTTGCCGCCGGTCATGGCCGTCGTGCCGTTGTCCAGAATAATCACGGTGGTCGCCGCGCCGGAGATGATGACGTCCACCAGGCCGGTGATGCCCGAATGGAAGAACGTCGAATCGCCGATCACTGCCACGGTCTTGTTCTTGATGCCGGCCTTCTCCATGCCCAGCGCGTGGCCGATGCTGGCACCCATGCAGCTGCACGTGTCGATCGCATTCAGGGGCTGAAGCGCGCCCAGGGTATAGCAGCCGATGTCGCCGTTGACCACCACCCGGTACCGTCTGCGGCGGTCAAGTATGCCACGTTCGTAAGGGCTGTGCTCCGGCCCGGGCGGCGTGACCAGGTCGGCCTGGCACTCCAACAGCAGGCGGCGCAGCGCGTCGAACGTGGCGCGATGCCCGCAGCCGGGACACAACACCGGCGCCCGCGGGGGCAGGATGACCTCTGCGGCCGGGACTGGCTTCGCCGCCTCTGCGGCAGCGGCTGACGGGCCGCGGTTCAGTTCAACGACATCCGGCTCCGAGACCAACCCGTGCTCCCTGGCACAACGAGCCAGCAGCTCGGAACTGAACTCGCCGATGGAGGGAAATACCGATTTGCCCACGACCGGCATCGAAGGGAAGCCCGGCAGGGCGCGGATGTGTTCTTCCAGGAATGGATCCAGCTCCTCGACGATCACCAACGTCTCCACCTGGCGAGCAAATTCCAGCACCAGGCGGCCGGGGAACGGATAGGCCATGCCCAGCTTCAGAAACGAGGCGTGCGGGAAGACTTCGCGAGCGTACTGGTAGGCCATGCTGCTGCTGACGATGCCCAGCCGGCGCTCTCCCCACTGAATGGCGTTGACCGGCGTCGTCTCCGCATAGTCCCGCAGCCTGCACAGCCGTTCCTCGACCGCGACCCGGCGCTGGCGGGCATTTCCCGGCAGCATGACGTATTTCTCGGGATTATGCGGAAAGGCGGTCACCACTCGCCGGGCGGAAGCCCTGGCTTCGAGCCGCTGTGGGTCCACATCCACCAGGGACTGGGCGTGCGAGATGCGGCCGGTGGTGCGCAGCAGAACCGGGGTATCGAAGGTTTCGCTGATCTCCAGGCCCAGGGCCACCATATCCATGCATTCCTGGCTGTCGGATGGCTCCAGGATGGGGACTTTCGCGAACCTGGCATAGTTGCGGTTGTCTTGCTCACCCTGCGAGGAGTGCATGCCCGGATCGTCGGCCGAGACGATCACCAATCCGCCCACCACGCCCATGTAGGCGGCGGCGAAGAACGGGTCGGCGGCCACGTTCAGGCCGACGTGCTTCATGGTGACCATCGTGCGCGCGCCGGCCAGCGAGGCGCCCATGCCCACTTCCAGGGCCACCTTCTCGTTGGGCGACCATTCGGCATAGACGTTCGGGAAGCGGGCGAAGCGCTCCAGGATCTCGGTGCTGGGGGTGCCCGGGTAGCCGGTCGCCACGCTGACGCCGGCGGCGTACGCTCCAAACGCGAGGGCTTCGTTACCCAAAAGCAGCCGGCGCGCCATCACTCGCCTGCCCGCGTGCGTAGCTCGGGCAGTGCGCCCGCCTGAAGCAGCTCGCGCCGGCGCTGCTCGGCCACGTCTGCCGGGGTGGACAGCGAAAGCGCGCCGTACACACAGATCTGCACGCAGCGCGGCTGGCCGTCGCGGTCGGCGCACAGGTTGCACATCGAAACGACCCGCTCCGCCGGGTCGATGGTCACCGCCCCGAATTCGCACGCCTCGACACACCAGCCACAGCCGGTACAGCCGTCCTTGTCGACGATCATCGTGCCGCTCGCCCCGTCGACACTGATGCACTGGCGCGGGCAGGCGGCTACGCAGGTCGGCTCGTCGCACAGCCGGCAGGCGATGGATAGGATGTGAGCCGGTGGCAGGCGAACCAGGCGGATGTGCGACAGCAGGGGATTGTAGCCGCCGTAGCGAGAGGAGCATGCCATCTCACACAGCTGGCAGCCGGTGCATTTCTCCGGGCGGCAGATAATGAAGGGCTTTTGCATCAACCAACTTCTCCGTCGGAATCCAGCCCCAGCTCCTCCAGCTTCTCGCGCGGAATCAACCCCTCAGCCGTCCAGCCGCGCGCGGCGTAGTAACTGGCGATCATCTCGCGCAGCTCGGTTTCCTCCATGTGCACTCCCCGGCCCGGGCCGGATGGGATGGGCTCGCGCAGGGCGCGCGCCGGCAGCCAATCGTCGGCGGCCGTCCAGCCCTGGCGGATATTGAACGCCTTCTTGAGCGTGCAGATGCGCTCGCCGGCCGTGGCCATCTCTTGCAGCGACGTGTCCAGCCCCGTGACCAGGTGGTAGATATGAGCGACCTGGCTGTAGAAGTCGTCGAACAGCCCCCGGATGAACTTGCACACAACCAGGGAATCGAGGACGGCTGCCCGGTTCTCCAAATCCACCAACAAGGGGCCGCGTTCCGGCCCTCCCTTGAAACGGTCCACTGCCGACTGAGTGTCGGGGATGTAGCCGGGCGACCGGTTGTGGCAGGCCCCCCGCACACCCACCGCATAACTCAGTCCCATCGTCTTCAGGCTGCGCGGGTCGTATCCGGCCATCTCCAGGCCCTTGACCTGCATCGCGAAGTCGAGCGACCCCTGGCCGACCTGCTCAGCCGCCCGCCGCGTGCCCTCGGCCAGCAGGTCGCCGATCCCCTCGCGGCGGGCAATCTTCTCCAACAGGGCAATCCCGGCGGCCGCGTTGCCGAAACGAGGTTCCAGCCCATCCAGATCGAAGCGAGACAGCAGGCCGCGCTCGAAGCACTCCATCGCCCAGGCCACCGTGCCACCCGCGCTGATGGCATCCATGCCCGTCTGGCCGGCAATCTCCACGGCGCGCACCGCTGCTGCCAGGTCGTCCACGCCCCACAGCGAGCTGACCGCATACAGAGGCTCGTAGTCGATGCGGGTGGGAGCGCCGGCAAAGGTGCCCGCCCGCACCAGCGCCAGGTGCTCGCACCCCACCGGGCAGCCGGCGCAGGCCACCAGACGCACCACGTAATCCTGGTTGAGCCGCTCACCGCTGATCTTCTCGGCCCCTTCAAATGTGGTTTGCTGGTAATTGCGGGTCGGCAGAGCCCCCAGGCGATTGAGCATCAGCACGTTGCTGGGCGTGCCCAGTGTGCGGTACTTGTAGGTCATCGGCTCCTGGCAGCTGCGCGCCAGCTCCAGTACGAGCGGCTCCAGGGCCTCCATGTCGGCGACGCGGATGGTGTGCGAGCCGCGCACCGCCACGGCCTTCAGGTTCTTGGAGCCCATTACGGCACCCAGGCCGGCCCGGCCCGCCATGCGGCCGTGATCGTTGGCGATGCAGGCGAAGCGCACCATGCGTTCCCCGGCCGGCCCGATGGCCGACACGCGCACCTGGTCGGAACCCAGCTCCGCCTGCAAGGCGGCCTCGGTGTCGAAGGTGCTCCGGCCGGCCAGGTGAGCCGCCGGCCGGATCTGCACCTGGTCGTCGTAAATGGCGAGGATGACCAGCTCGTCGGCCCGGCCGGTGATCACCAGGGCGTCGTAGCCGGCCCTCCGCAAGGTGTGCGACCAGAAGCTGCCCGACAGGCTGTCCCCGATCATGCCGGTCAGGGGCGACTTGGCCACCACGGCGTGCTTGCCGCCGGTGGCGACAGGGGTGCCGGCAAACACGCCCGGCGCAAAGGCGAGCACGGCTGGCGCTCCGAGCGGATCGGCGCCCGCCGGCAGACGGTCCATCAACAGCCGGGTGCCCAGGCCCACCCCACCCAGGTACGGCTGGATGCGGCGTGCCTCCATCGTCTCGACCCAGCTGCGCCGCTCGGTCAGATCTACACACAAAATCCGTTCAAGATACATATTTAGCGCAGCACCTCTTCCGCCCGGTCGGGATCGTCGACCTTCAACACCACCACGGCCTGCTCAGCCAGGCGCTCACTGAAAGCATAGACGTACTCGACGTTGACGCCGGCCTCGGCCAGCGGGCCGATGACGGCCTTGGCCAGGCCGCCCGGTGTGTCGGGCACTTGCACGTGCAGCACCTCGGTGGTCGCGGCGGTCAGGCCGGCCTGGCGGATGGCCTTCAGCGCCGCGTCCGTATCGCTGACCACCAGGCGTGCGATGCCAAAATCGGCCGTGTCGGCCACCGAGAGTGCCCGCAAGTTCACCTGTGCAGCGGTCAGCGCCTGCAGCAGGTGCAGCAGCCGGCCCGGCCGGTTCTCCAAGAACACGGAAATCTGATGTATCTTCATAGCAGCCCTCCCTCGACGCTGGATCTTCTATTGGTACACGTCGCGACGATCGATCACCCGCTTGACCTTGCCCTCGCTGCGCGGGATGCTCCTGGGTTCCACCAGCTTGACCCGGGTCGAGATGCCCAATCCACTGTGCAGCTCGCTTTCCAGCTCGCGTTCCAGTGCTTCCAGGCGCCGGAAGTCATCGGCGAAGATGTCGTCGGATACTTCAATCCATACCTCCAGGTCGTCCAGCGAATGCCGCTGGCGGTCCACGATGATCTGGTAGTGCGGCTGCACCCCTTCCACCTGCAACAACACGGTCTCAATCTGAGAGGGAAAGACATTCACGCCGCGCACAATCAACATGTCGTCCGTCCGGCCGCTGACCTTGCTCATGCGCACCAGGGTGCGGCCGCAGGCGCACGGCTCCGGGTTGAGCGAGGTGATGTCGCCGGTGCGGAAGCGGATGACCGGCAGCGCCTCTCGGGTCAGCGTGGTCAGCACCAGCTCGCCGCGCTGCCCCGCGGGGAGCGGCTGGCCGGTGGCCGGATCCACGATCTCGGGCAAGAAATGATCCTCGCAGATGTGCAGGCCGTCCTGCTGCACACACTCGATGGCCACCCCCGGGCCGATGATCTCGGTCAGCCCGTATACGTCGTGCGCCTTCAGCCCAATCTTGGCCTCGATCTCCTGGCGCATGCGGTTGGTCCAGGGCTCGGCACCGAACATGCCGATTCTCAGGCTGGTGGTGCGCAGGTCCACCCCCATCTCCTCAGCGGTCTCAGCCAGGTAGAGCGCGTACGAGGGCGTCCCGCACAGCACGGTGCTGCGCATGTCCTGGAGGAACATGACCTGGCGCTTGGTCTGGCCCCCCGAGATCGGAATGACCGTGGCGCCGATGCGCTCCGCACCATAATGAAAGCCCAGCCCGCCGGTGAACAGACCGTATCCGTGCGTGTTGTGCACCACGTCACTGCGGGTGATGCCGGCCGCAGTGAAGCCGCGCGCCATCACCTCGGCCCAGAGGTCGATGTCGCCGGCGGTGTAGGCCCCGACGATGGCCTTTCCGGTCGAGCCGCTGGACGCGTGCAGGCGCACAATGTCGTCCATGGGCACCGCGGCCAGGCCGAGCGGGTAATTGTCTCGAAAATCCCGCTTGGTAGTAAACGGCAATTGAGGAAGGTCGGCCAGGGAGCGGATGGACTGCGGCGTCAGCCCCTTCTCCATGAACAGGCGGCGATAAAAA
>Ga0315282_10010176_pt1 | contig 14806 bp, 14 predicted proteins | sample YL17G07_20_MG_FD_203693 | JGI IMG/M metagenome (GOLD analysis project Ga0315282, IMG submission 203693) | Sediment microbial communities from Yellowstone Lake, YNP, Wyoming, USA - YL17G07_20 | ecosystem: Environmental > Aquatic > Freshwater > Lake > Sediment | place: USA: Wyoming | collected...
TTTCTCAAAGATATCCTCTTTTTTGCCGATTGCCTCGAAGTTTTCCCTCGTCCCCTCTATCATAGGAATAAGCAGATCATGCTCCTGCGCCGCCCCGAAGGCTTCAGCATGCACGATGACCTGATGCTTGCCGTCAACCATCGCTACTCCGTCATATCCCTGGATCACTCCATGCGAGGTCTTCATCTTAGCACTGTCATTGTCCGTGATGTTGCTCTTCAGGGGCTTACCGCTCTTGCCGGGTTTGTCCTCGTTTTCTCGTAGCCATGCCTTTATCTTCTTTACCTTCCCCCGAAGGGTCTCCACATACTGCTCTTCCTGCTCAATCACTCCCCTGTCCGCCTCCCTCACATCCACTTCCCGGTGCCGCTTCACGATCTGACGGATCGCCTTCTCCATCTTCTCTCTTTTCTTCTCCAATTCTCCTTTCGTCCCACTCCATTCTTTCGAGGCATTGGAAGGCAGCTTACACCCATCCACTGCAAACATCTCCTTACCAATCAACCCCATCTCGTCGCAGATCAATAATACTTCAAGAAAAAGCTCGATGATCTCCTGATCCGAGCTCGAAATAAAATCTGAGATCGTCGTAAAGTGAGGCTCTGTGTTTGCCGATAACGCCATGAAAATCACGTTCTCCCGACAACACTGCGCTATCTTCCGGCTGGAGGTGATCCCTCGTGAGTAGGCGTAGAGGATGATCTTCAAAAGGATCGCAGGATCATAGGTTGGAGCCCCGATCTCGTCGTTTCTATACCGTAAATCAAAGAGGGATAAATCGATTTCGTTGTCAATGAGATAATGAAGGCTATACTCAAATGTACCAGGTAAGATCTGCCGGTCAAAGTGAATCGGTATGAACTTGCCCTGGGAATAATCATATTCTTTGTATCTCGCCATATCTCTCCTCTTCTTACTAAGCGGCCTTGTGAGTCTCACCAACGAGTATATGGCGATATTATCATGCTTTCAAGACTTTTTCTACAGGCTCAACGCTAAGGCTCACCGGGAGCCGGGTTTATCGGCGATCCGGTGGAGCCGAAGGTTAGATGCATATCTATAATTCTAATCTTTTGATACTCGCTGCCGTCTTCAGCCAGTCAGTTAGACCCAATACATCTTTCAATTCAAGCTGCCACCGATATTGGTGGGCAAGTTCCCATGCTCCTTTTGTAAAAGTTGCAGTGCAGGCAAGACATGATTTTGTTGCTCTAAAGTAGGAATGCAAGAATAGAAGCTGCCGAACGGGTTCAACACCCACTTTGTTGCCATACCTCTTAGCTTGAAGTAAGTAACGGTGTTCCCCCAAGAAATCGTCTTTTCTCACAGCTATGAGATCGATCCCACCATCTTTCGTCCCCTGCTGCAGTTCAACCACATACCCGAACGTATTTAATATGTCTTCGAGCAACTTTTCAAAGACACGCCAGTTTAGAGATTTTAGAAGGTTTGGATTCCGAATAAGAGCCTGGTATAACGCACTATCGATTAAATCCAGCCTTACGAGGGAGGAGGTCTTTGGCTGTTCTAATTTTTTGAAAGGTTATTGATCGTGTCTAACAAAATACCATCTAATTTTTGCCTGTCGTAAGAAACCACGAATGCTTTAAAAACATGGTAGCTTTCCCACCCATAGACATCTGAAAATATTTCATGTATATAATCAAGCGAAGTAACAATCCCGTCATCAGAGATATCAATTATTTCTCCGTCGTACCGTTCACCTGCACCGATCTCAAAGCTTTTAGTCTCTTCACGAATTGTTTCCGACATAAGCAATCTGCCATCATTGTCATTCTTGCAGTTAATAATTAGATGCGCAAAGTACGGTGACATGAAGAGTTCAGTAACGAGCCTTGACAAAATGTGAGAAGCACCTTGGACCTTCGCGGTAACGAAATCGCTTGCCAGTTCTACTTTTGCCGCATTAGCAATTTTAGGAGCCAAATTATGTACGAATCTATGCCAGTCATCAGGGTGTTCAGTTAGGTATGCTTTTGCAAGTTTGGGTATTGTCGTCGGTGGTTCCATTTTTCTTTCAATCTAACATTGCAAATCAGCGGGGCGGTTTGCCGCGTACGCTGGATTTGCTTGTTAGGGATTATTTTATTTAAATTCTAAAATGCATTTTACTTCTTCTCTATATTTTTCCCTGCTGCTGTAATTACTGTAATGAGGTATTTTAACAATCTTGTATTCATTGTTGAAGTTTCTGGTCAGAACCGAATGAGCGTCTCTTCCAAAGGCGATGATAGTGGGATTATCAATTCCTAAATCATTTATTTCCTCACGAAAAACTTTTACATTCTCTTCCTCAAATGGCTTATCTGTTCTTAAATAGCTCATCATTTTTCCAGATGCTTTTTGGTCAAAATCCTTGATGATATCTGTCATGTATGCACCCCAAAAGGGTGAACCCCTTAATGCATATCTAATCTTGAAATCCATTGCTTGAGATCTTGCATCGTGGAAATTCGCTAGTGGAACCTCAATTCTTCGTGATATATTCAACCCAAGCAGAATGATATTAGGGTTCAATTGCCGTAAAAGCTCTACATTATTTTTTATATCAAAAAGACTTAGGTCGCCAACATTGTCTTTTGGTTTCTCTCCTTCGTCAGCCCAAATTGCCCAACTTGCGTAATGCCCATACTTCTTTTTAATGAATTCAAATTTTGTCTGATCGAACATAGGTGAAAGTGAATTTTTCCCCCTAACGATATTATTAGATGGTTTTTATATACTCTACCAAAGCTGAAGGAAATTTACAATCAATAATTGACCAATTCAAACGATCCTTTTGTAATTTTCTAACTTGATAACATTACAACTTACATGATTATTAATATTTGAGGGTAACTCCGGATGATTGTTCTCCCTCCCAATTTGCTGGCTCGATTTGAATCAATCCTCGCAAAAAGGCCAGTTCCTAATTAGTTGACAAATTATTTATAGAAAGTGGCTGAGGTACTACCTCGACTTCTGCCAGAAGTATAGCTAACCTGTTTCAACACAGTGGAATGGCAATGGGATTGAACCTTCAAAATTCGGTTAGTTGAGGTCGAATAACCTGCCCTCACTTTCTTTTTCCTGAAGTATTTAACTACCGGGGTACCTACGGCCGGTAACATTCCTAAACTCACGTATTTGTTTTGGGGATTGGGGATGTTCATTGTTTATTTTCCAATCGGCAACGCAGCTATGAAGTTCTCCATTCCATTCTATTAGCTTCTCTCTAATCCATCTGTTTATGATCCCAAGGGGAGAAATGTTGCCACGAAATTCTTCCCCAAATTCTTGTATGGCAAAAAGAGCAAGATTCTCATCCCCGGTTGATATTTTGTATCCGTTTGCGAGAGCACAGGCAAGGAACACCTGATCGACATAGCTTAAATCAAATGGTCTGCCTGTCTTGGCATTAATGGTAATATTTCGGATAAGCAGGTTGATCGCCTCAAAATATCGGTTTATCTCAGCATTGCCAGTCAAACTACCCGGTAGGGCCTGGATTTTAGTTCTGAAGTCATTTCGCCACGGATACTTGTTCTTAAATTTGGGGTTTCGAAAAATTTCTTGGCGAATAAGATTTAGCGTGTAACACCTATATCTTTTATCAAGAAACATGTCTGGAACAATACGGATCAACATCATGACGCTTGATGTGTCACACAAAATATCCATTGGTCAATTGCAATTGATAACTCTTCTCCATTCTTCAATTACTTCTTTAGCATCGAGGCTACTTTCCAAACCAAGCCACTCCCCAATTTTCCGAATGGTAACATTATTTATTTGTTGTGAAACAATACCGAAAAAAAGAGGCGTTAGCGTCTTGAGGTTATTGACGTAACAGTTAGGGTCTTGATCTTCGAACAAAATATCGCCAACACACGGGAACTCTTTTCTGAGATTAGCATTAGCCCCAGCCACATTCAGGTTAAACGTAGAATGCATCTTTTTCAATTCCTCAGCGATCCCAAACATTGAATGGCCATTCTTGGTGGAAAACTCTTTAAGAAGATTAATCTGATGAGACTCTCGCCGCCCTTGAACAGCATCATAGACCAACCCCAGATATTCTTTTGGAAATTGAGTGCTCCCTGCAACGGAGTCACAAAAATCTTCCTCTTCCCGATCATAAGGCAGGATCTCATCCCCATCCCGGATTGCATGAATTGCTTCATGGAGAAGAGGGAAAATGAGATCCAGAATGTTGGTTATATTATTAACAAAAACGACCCGGTAGCTATAAATCTTACAGTAAAAAGCATACCCCTTAACATTTTGAGGGAAATCGCGGAATATGATGACAATCTTCAAATTCGACAGGAGGTCAAAGGTCTGCTCATAATTCATGGGTTTATCACTTTCCACATGGGCAAGTTTTCTAAGTACTTCGGCCATGTCAATAGCACTTTGATGGTCTCTCCGGTTAATCTTCAAAACTGGAACAAGTCCTGGAGCAGGAGCAAACCTAAAAAGATTCTCATACCCCTTTGCCATCTGTATCGCATCTTGTTCCATTGCTGAAGTGACTTTAGCAACCCCTCTTGTTCTATGTAAAGGCACGGAGATTTGCTTAGTCGTCTCTTCAGGGAAAAAATACCCAGGGTTAACATTCAACATCTTGCTTATTCTTATTAAATGGCTTCCTTTGGGAACTTGGTTTTTTGTCCAGTCGTTAACGGCCTGCCTGGACACGTCTAATCGATTAGCTAACTCCGTCAAGGTCATCCCTTTTTCTTTTACTAAGGTTCTAAATTTGCTTCCATCCCATATCATTTGTCTCGCCCCCTCTCTAGCTTAAAAATCTATTCCATTACTTCAAGAATGTCAAGTAAACTTTACGTTTTGGAGAGATGGGAGGTAAAGAAGGGCCTTTGTAGGACAATCTCTTTTTGAGAACTTGAAAGGATACCCTTTTGTTTTCAGCACGTTATTACGAAAGGCCCCGATGTGACATCTTCATTTGTCAGATATTTAGAATGGAGGGGATCGGGTTCAAATGGTTCACTGAGGTCGTGATAGGATATGCCGCAATTCTGAATTATGACCATCTCTTGGCTACTTCTAAAGTCCTACCTTTTCCATTCGTTTGAGGAGGCTCGGTTTCTTTTCATGTTGATTACGCAGAAGGGCGACTCGCGCTATAAATTCCTTCATCTCTCCCTTCCTCTTGGCCACATCCCGAAGATCGATGAGGAGGCTGATCGCCTCGTCGTACCGGCCTGGCTGCTTTGTTGCGATGAGATGGTCCACCCGGAGCCAATTTTCTGCTTCCCGGCTGGCAATGGTATCGAGGTGCTTTTCTCGGCGCGCTGCTTTCTCAGCCTCGCGCCGGGCTTTCTCTTCAGCCGCTTTCTTTGCTGCGGCCCTCCGTCGTTTCTCCCGATATTGGTCGCCTGCCCGGATAAGCTCTCCGACTGTCCGTCTTCGGTGTTTTAAGGATGGATGCTTGTCCTGGTGCCTCTCTTTCATAAAGCGGCCAAACATCTCCGCACCGAGATGTGCATCCTCTTCCATCAGGAGACGAACAAGGAATCCATCCTTCTCATTAACTGATAGCGCACGGACCCAGGCCAGAACATCCTCTTGGTTTGGTCGCCCCAAGTCAAGAGGCAGGCTCGTTTGTGCGGCCGCATGCAGAAGGTCCTGGTCGATCCGTAGAAAGTCGGTAAAACTCACAAGTGAACCACTAAGCTCACCAAGACTCCCTGGCACGGGTGGTTCCTCCTCTTCCTCATCCAGCTCACCTTGCTGAGCAGAGAGAAGCCATGCCAGGTAGAGGCAACGGTAGTCCCCTCGGGCCAGCTCCGCACGGACGGGAATGATAGAGGAAAGCCAGCTCTCGCCCTCTTCCCATTCCCCTTCTGGTTCTTCTTCGGAAACAAAACTGAGAATGATCTTACCATTCTTCTCCCTGACCGATGCACAGTCGGTGTAACAGTAGGCACGAGCAGTCGAAAGGGGAAGAAGAGACGACGGCAGGCGTAGTTGGAGTTCCCGTGTGCCCCAGTTAGCAAGGTAAAGAAAGGCATCGAAATACTTTTCCATCCACGCATTGGGATTCCCCTTGAAATTTCCCCAGGAGTACTCGTTGGTGAAACTGGTTGCGGTGATGTGCGCCCGGGTTGAGTACGCACGCAACTCGCTCTGCTCCTTCACACTTAGCGGCCGATCGATTGCACGAAATTCATAGTATTGGTATTCACTCATTTCTTGTGCTCAGGGTCCAACCTGTTCGGCTGCATAAAATAGGGACATCGGTTCAAATGCAACTTGGACCTCCCTCCTCAATGAAAGAACCTCACCGGAGGCAGAAGAGAAATCATACGGTGATCACGAGATATTTAAGAGAGAAGAAAGATTATGGACTGTTTTTTAATCTGCTATAGTTCTTTCCAGGGATTAAAAATCATCACTCCCGTATCCTGAAAATCATGCTCATTTCGAGTGACAAGGCGGTAGTTCCCCTGGAGTGCAATCGCAGCGACCAGTGAGTCAATCGCCGTGATCGGTCGGCCTTTCTTCTCTAAACGCCCGGTGAGCTCTCCCCAGATCAACATCACTTCTGTCGTGATTTCAAGAATTCTCCCCTGGAACCGGAGCAACAAATCGCCTTCAAGCCATTCTTTAACCCTGTCTCTTCGTTTGGATGGCGGAAGCTTCTCGATGCCTTTCCGTATCTCGCCAATCGTGATGACACTCAGGTAAACCGTGTTTGGGTCGAGACGATCAAGCCATTCCACAACTTTCTTGTCCGCTCGCTCCGAAATGAGTTCAGAGATAACATTGGTATCAAGCAGGTAGTTCATAGGGCGACATTGGCTCTCAGGCCGCTCCTCTCACGTCTAAGATCAAGGTCGACATCAGCTAACGGCGACTCACGGAAGAAGTCGGAGAGTTTTTTCTGGTTGAGCATCACCTTGCGATATTCAGCATAGGAAAGCACAATGACGGTTTCGACACCGCGCTTGGTGATGATCTGCGGGCCGTGCTTAATGGCTTCGTCCACGACTTCGCTAAACTTATTCTTCGCCTCTTGGATCTGCCACACCCGTGCCATGGTTGTCCTCCTGTCTAGTCTGTCCAGATTATAATACGGGTCAAGAACGGTGTCAAGGGAGAAGGAAATACAGGGAGCTTAGTGGAGAGAAAGATCCTACGGCAATCAAGAGATTTCTAAGGAGAGTCGTTTGGATCAGGCAAACATAAATAAGGTATTTGCGAGACGTCAAATCCGCCTAAGCACACCCCTCACTTGAAGTTCCCCACCAGGCCCCCAGAAATTAATTGATCCTTCCTGCCCGGCGGCGGGAACCCCGCCCTGATTCCAGGATTGGGAGAATGGGGCACATGCCCAGGGGTCCCACGCTTTTGATCTTATGGCTTCGTGGCGAAAGATTCCTTCAACAATTCCCTTCATCCTCTGAAATCTTTCGGGATCGGAGCAAATTCGTAGTGATTAGGCCAGAACCTGTTCTTCGGACCGCATGGGATGATTCCTTTCTTGCAGAGTTCTGAACGCCACTCATATTTCAGGACGATTTTTTCGGCCATCTTATCCTCTGGATCGAAGTGGACGATATAAGCAGGGGAGTAGGTTGTCTCCCCAAATCCGGTGCCTGCCTGCTCATTCTTCTTCAGTTCAGACCTGTCAGCAGAGCCACTCGCACCGGGAGGACAAGATGCGCCTCCAGCAGGTACGTCCTTCATTCGGGATGACTTTCCGGAGTAAGGAACTATTTCAGAAAGCTTTTCCTTGTACACGGCAAGAGCAATAGTCCCCATGGCCGATGCATCGGCAAATACCTTCTCTGCATAGGAGTCCGACTGCTCGGTGAAGTAGAACCTGTTCGTCCTGTCCATTCCTGTTCGCCATCCTTCGAAGGTATTTGCCTCGTAAGGCCCGATGATGTACATCTGCTCAGTCCGCTTGAGGTCCGATTTCTTGCCGTCAATGATGTTTCTCCCATCCACCGCGACCACGACGCCAATACGCCTGTCCGATTTGTTTATGACCTGAACGGAGTATTTCTGTCCCTTCACTGCCTCCATATAGAAAAACTTTCCTTCTTGGCGGACATCCGGATAGGTCCTGTACCTTGGAAACTCTCCTTGAGAATCTGAAAGAATCCGTACATCCACCACATCTCCTTTTCCTCCGTGGGCCCATGCCAATGCAGGAATGACCAGGCTGATAAACAATACCGTCAAGAGAGCACTCCTTGTCATAACTTTACCTCCTTTTTTGAGTTTGTTTTTACTTTAAAAGACAATCAGAACACAAAAAAGTTCCCGGTTTTAAGAGGAGGTTCTGGAGTTGGTCTGAGAATTGACGCATCCAGCGGCGTCAAAACTTCGGCGTGAGACTTCGGTAAGTGAGGGGTTTGACTCACCGAGGCAGGAGGAAGACCCTGCGGTGATCACGAGATATTTAAGAGAGCAGGAGAGATTCAAACGCAGCTTCAGCTTTTCAGGCTGCCCGGAGAAAGAGCGAAGCATGGCTTTGATATGGGACCTAGAGATTAGAAAAACAGGGATACAGAGGCTGTCCCTACTTTTTTAAAGTGAACCTCCACTTGCAAAATAGTTCCTTGGGATGGGGGTCGGGTGGGGCAAAAAGGCACTCTACCTCAATGCGCTCATCGATCTCCCGGGCAAAGCCTGCAAACTCACCCCGGTGCATTTCTTTGCATACGAACTCTTCCAATCCTTTCTTGAGACGAGATTCCTGAGTGGCACAGCTTGGTACTGTGATGATGACTTCGTTCTCTTTTTCTTCGATCTGATAGCCTATCAGAATCATCCGTGGGAAATATCTCAGGGCTTTCACAAACCCCTGCAGTCCTTTCTCTCTTATACCAAAGCGACGAATCAGATCCTTGGCAGCCATCCCGGCGACACGACCCCAGACCTGTTCGTTGATCCGCTCTGCTGTGGGCTGGTCGAACCTCTCCCCTACTTAAATGAACCAGAAGGCATCCATCACCCGGTAGTGCCAGAGTAAAAATTCGATGTAACTTCTTGAGCTTTGAGGCCTCCATCTTATCGAAAATCTCAAGATCCATCTTCCTCTCCTGCGAAATCCCTCCCAACCTCCCTCTGTTAAAGGGAGGAGTATAATAATCATCCCTTTCCTAAAGGAAGGGTGTGAAAAAATACTCCCAAACCCTCAGGTCGGGCAGGGAGATCGGAGGAGTTTTACAGCGGCACCTTCTCAGGTTAAGCAGCAGCAATGCTAAAGCTTTCACACAGCAGCCTATTTAGGATGTTTTGTTGCCCATAACTTCTCAGATGATCCGCAATTGTAAAACTTTGAAGATATTCCTGCCCAACCTACTCCTGAATAATTTTACACCTTCAGGGAGATAGATGGGAATTGGGAATGTGAATTACTCTGACTATCCTGGAGCCTTGCTATTCGTTCGACCAGCGGCGGATGAGAATAATAGAACCATGCGTAAAGGGGATGCGGATTCAAATTCGCTAAGTTGTCAACGGCCAGCCGCTTGAGCGCGTTCCGCATCGGCTCTGCTGCTTTCGTCAGCTTGAGTGCGAAGTCATCTGCCTCACGTTCGAACTTTCTGGAGATCGCCGATTCCAGTGGCTGAACGAAGTAGCCGGGCGGACCCATGAGTGCCCCGATCAGAAAGAGTCCGACATAGGGGATGGCCTCTTGAAAGCCAAAAGTCTGGTAAAGCAACGGCCAGTATAATAATTTGGCCACCCCATAGAAGATGGCCAAAGAGAATATTTCTAAAAGGATGATCTGCTTGAGGACATGCTTTCTCTTCCAGTGCCCTATCTCATGGGCCAGGACGGCCAGAACCTCCTCTTCCGTATGAGAGGCCACTAATGTATCGAAAAGGACAATTCGTTTGCTCCTTCCCATGCCGGTAAAATAGGCATTGGTATGCTTGCTGCGCTTGCTGGCATCCATCCTGAACACCCCTTTGACATGAAGCCCTACCTTCTCCATCAACGCCTTGATACGATCTTCCAATGTCCTCTCTTCAATGGGTTCAAATTTGTTGAACAGAGGAGCGATCACCACCGGAAACAGCCACAACATCAGCAATTCAAACAGGCCCACCAGTATCCATGCCCATACCCACCACGTCTTCCCACCATGAACCACCAGGGTTAAAAGGATCCAAAGGAGAAAAGCGCCGAGGAGGGCTAAAATGGCCATATTTTTAAGTAGGTCCGATATCCACATCTTCAGGGTCATGGTGTTGAATCCATAACGTTCTTCGATGACAAATGTGTCATAAAGGCTGAAAGGGATTCGAAACAGGTTTGCGAAGATCGAAAGAACGGAAAAAAAGATGAGACCGTTAGCGATCGGCCCGTATCCCCATCGGTTGATCATCGTTACGAACCACGGCAAAACCCCTGATAATAAGATAGCCAGAAAAAGCCATTGGTTTGCCGTCGTCGCAATGATGCCGAAATGATCGGAGTCCGCCGTATAAGCAGAAATCTTCCTGAACTTTTCCTGATCTACGAAGTCCCGAAAGACCTCAGGTACGGCAGCTCCGCATCTCCGGAGGTAGGAAACGTTAAGCCGGTTGAGTAATAGTTGGCTTCCAGACCGTAATAAAAAGACGGTAAGAAAAGTTAGAAGTAAGTCATTCAATTGAACCATGAGAGAAAGGGATCTTATTTCCTCGCGGCCCTCCTCCTGGCGGCTTTGCGTCGGGGCTTCCGGACGTCCTTCGCCACTATTTGAGTTCCCTTCTCTTCAATGAGTTTTCTCACATCACGACGGCCGAGCTTCCGAAGCGCCACAAGCATCCCTTTCTTCTTCTCCCCCGGCTTAAACATCCCCGACTCCCACTGATGAACGGCCCCGACGGTAACTCCCGTTAGGATCGCCAGTTCCTTCTGTGTGATGCCTAAATGTTTGCGAAGGCTTCGGATCAAGCGGGGAGAAAAGCGGGAGATCTCCACCTCTTCCGGGGCTGCCTCCAAGGGTACCTTTTCCTTCGCCAATTCTTTTTGCCGTTGGGCGGCGAAACGCTCGAGCGCCGAGACCGTCCTTCGAAGTTGCGAGACGGTGCTCTTCAAAGACCGGACATCCTTCCCCAATGGAACAGAAATCTTCCGCATTTCCCTTTTTGCTAAACGTACGATTTCAGATTTGATCATCCCCTCTAACTTTCCCATAAGTCCCTCCTTTTGAATAGTTTTATTTCAAAAATCCATTACCATCTTGCCAATGATCTCATTTGTCAGAGAGTAACTGCTTCTCCATCTTGGAAATCAACCCTTTTGATTTCTCAATCTTTTTCCTCATCTCGATCAACCAGTCTCGGTTGGCTTTCACCCTCTCTCGAAGGGATACAATATTCTCTCTCACCCTCCTCTCCGAGGGCGTTCCAATGGACTCGGTCTGATCCAATATTCTTTCTGGCTTCTGGATCTTTTCCACATCCTGCTCAGGAATGGGCAGATCAATCTTCATCTCGCCCAGGGCCCTCTTTAGACTCCGATACGAAACCTTTTCTTCCCCTTCCTTCTCTGAATATTTGACTGCTCTCTCCACCGCCATCTTTGCCTTTCTTAGAGGGATTCCGTAAGAACGGACGATCCATTCCATCAGAGGGGTGGCACTCGCAAACCCTTTCTCGGCCGCCTCAAACATTTGAGCTTCGTTGACCTCAAGGAGTCGTATCACGTCCGTCATCACGGAGAGGGTGGGCTGAGATTCGTCCACCAAATCCATGACCCAATACTTCGTCCACTGGGTATCCCGATTATATCCTGCGAAAAGGGCTTTGCCGACCGAGAGGAGGCTGACCACGATTCCATGGGCAAAGGCAGTCTTTGCTTTGATCACCTCCAAGGAACAAGGGTTTCGTTTCTGGGGCATGATGGAACTGCCGGTGCAATGTCGATCGTTCAGCCGAACCATGTGAAATTCGCTGGTGGAGAAGAGGATCAGGGTCTGTGCCATCGTGGAGAGGTGGTTCAACATCACTGCCACGGCATAGGCCAGTTCCACCTCCGGTTCCCATCGTTGGGTGATGGGATCGGTGACATTCTCTGTCGGGCCGTCAAACCCGAGGAGCCTTGATGTGAATTGCCGATCCAGATTGAAAGAGGACCCATAGCCGGCTGCTGCTCCCAGAGGATTTTTGTTGAAGAGGCCAAACCAGTGGACAAATCTCTGAACATCCCGTTGAAGGGCTTCAGCGAAGGAGAGGAGGAGGTGGCCGAACGTGGTGTCCACCGCGTGCTGATGATGGGTATAGCCGGGCATGATGGTCAAACGGTGCTCCTCAGCCTTTTGGAGAATCGAATCGAGCAGGAAGACCAATCCCTCAACGAATCCTAAAACCTGGTCCCGAAGGTAGAGACGCATATCGAGTACAATCTGGTCGTTCCGACTCCTTCCGGTATGGACCTTCCCCCCGTATTCCATTCCCATCCGGCGGATAAGAAAACTTTCAACATTGGAGTGGACATCCTCCTTAGAGGGGTCGAGTCTAAACCTTCCCTTTCGATGGAGCGTTTCGATTTCCGTTAATCCCCTGAGAATCTTCTTCCCATCCTGTTTCGGGAGGATGCCCTGACGACAGAGCATGAGAACATGGGCCCGATCTCCCCATAGATCATAAGGGATCAGTCGTTCATCGCAGGGAGGGATCGGCCTGACATCTCTTCCCGAAAGGAAATCGACCATCTCGTTAGAGGGGAGTTCTTCAAATCGCCCACCCCACAATTTGTCAATCTTCACAAGCAACCCCTTCATGTGCCATATTAGGAACCAAACGAGCTCTGTAATTCAAAACCAAGAATGATGAATTTCAAAATCCAAACGTGAAATTACTGTAAAACGAAAAAAATGTCAAATTCATTGAACTTTAGGGATTTGGGCTTCATTTGAAATTTGAGCTTTGGCATTTGACATTACTGTATATTATCTCTTTTTCCTCCTGGCCAAAATCTCAAAGGGCAGTCCGCGAATGAAAGCGGCATCGGCACAACGTCTCTGATCAAAACCGGTGGCTTTAATGGACCGGATCTCCGGGGTGAAAAGACTTGTCCTCGATTCTCGGTGGACGATCTCAATATTTCCTTTGTAGAGTTTGATCCGATATTTCCCATCGACCACCTTCTGGGATGTTTCGGTAAAGGCATCAAGATCATCCCTCAAAGGATGGTAAGCCATCCCGTGGTATATTAAGAAGGCCCACTTCTGGTCTATCCCTTTCTTAAACTGAATCTCATCCTTGGTCAAGCAGAACTGCTCAAGGTCTCGATGGAGTTTGAGGAGGATCGTCGCTGCAGGTGCCTCATAGATTTCTCTGCTCTTCAGATCCATGATCCCATCCTCGAACATATCGATCTTACCAATCGAATGGGTGCCTCCGATGACATTCAGCTCAGGAATGATCTCGCCCAGCCGCCTCCGTTTCCCATTCAATTTGACAGGGATTCCATTCTCGAACTCCAGGGTGAGGAAGGCGGGTTGATCAGGGGCCTTCTCAGGAGGCCGGTACCACATCCAGATATCGTCCGGAAGGGGCTGATTCAGGTCGATGGCACCACTGGCGATCGATCGACACCACATTGTCTTATCATCGCCCCCGGTGATCCTCTCTGTCACTGGAATGCCCCATTTCTTGCACAGTTCCTCTTCTTCCAATCGGGTCAAATCGAAATCCCTTACAGGAACAAGTATCTTCAAGTTCGGCGCAAACAGTTTAAAGACGTTATGCATACGGTACTGATCATTGCCCTTTCCACTCGATCCTTCGAGGATCGCGTCACATCCTTCGGCAACGGCCACCTCTGCCACCTTCCTGGCTACAACCTGTCTGGTCATCGAAGTCGAAACAGGGTAACCCAGATAATCGGAGTTGGCCTGAATTGCCCTTGCGATCCAGATTTCGGTGAATTCTCTCCGGAGATCGAAAAAGAGGGGTTTGATCTTGAGAGCCTTCGCCTTCCTCCTGCTCTCCAAGACCTCCTCCTCACCCTGTCCGACGTCGATCGTGATGGGAAGTATTCTTTTCGCTCTATACTTTCGCCTGAGCAATTCAATGGCCAGAGAGGAATCCAATCCTCCAGAGTAGGCGACAGCTACTTTGTTCACCTCGGGTGTCTCCGTCTCTTTAATCTTTTTCAAAATCCTTTCAATGGCCATAAGAGACTTCTCTCCCCCAGAATTTTGAATGAGATGTTAGCATAAATGAATCATTTAAACAATGTTTTTATTAGGCGAATCTGAGACAGACAGGGGATCGTCAGACCCGACAAAAAATTGTTGACAAAAAATGACATTTGATATTTGATATACCGAATGTCAGCTTCCCTTTCGAAATTGAAATTTCTCAGCAAACCGATATTAAGGGAGGAAGTCTATACCTCGATCAAGGAAGCCATTCTCACCGGAGAACTTCCATCTGGGCAGAGACTTTCCATCGGCCGTCTCCTGAAAGAAATCGGGTTCAGTCCCACCCCGATCCGAGAAGCCCTTCTTAAATTGGAACAGGAGGGCTTTGTGAGTCGCCTTCCAAAGGGAGGTTTCATTGTCAGCAAATTTACGAAAAAAGATATTGACGAGATCTTCGACATACGAAGCTTGCTGGAGAGTTATGCAGTCAGTCTCGCGATCCATCACATTAAAGAAGAAGACGTCCTTTGGTTGGAGAGAAATATTCGAGAATCGGAACAATACATCCTGAAGAATAGATTGAACAGAGTCAGTACGTTGAATACAGAATTCCATGACTATCTGAATCGACTCTCAAAAAACGAAAAGCTTCTTGCCATCATCAAAGAATTAAGGGAT
>Ga0315282_10010177_pt1 | contig 14805 bp, 12 predicted proteins | sample YL17G07_20_MG_FD_203693 | JGI IMG/M metagenome (GOLD analysis project Ga0315282, IMG submission 203693) | Sediment microbial communities from Yellowstone Lake, YNP, Wyoming, USA - YL17G07_20 | ecosystem: Environmental > Aquatic > Freshwater > Lake > Sediment | place: USA: Wyoming | collected...
CCTTCGAGGGCCGCACCGGCCGCACGCTGTGGTCCTTCGCCGCCAAGGCCCCCTGGATCGATGCCTCGATCAGCGTCGCCGACCTCGACGGCGACGGCCGGCCCGAGATCGTCTTCACCGAGATCCCGGGCAGGGCGTACTGCCTCGACGCCGCGGGCAAGAAGCGCTGGGAGTATGCGCTGCATGGCAAGGCGCCCTACGCGGCCGCCATCGGCGACGTGGACGGTGACGGCCGGCTCGAGGTGGTGCTGACCGACCGCGACGGTTTCGTCTACTTCCTGACCGCCGACGGCAAGCTGAAGCAGGAGATGCGGGTAGACGGCGGCATGAATGCCTCCCCGGCCCTGGCCGATATTGACGGCGATGGCCGGGTGGAGATGGCCCTGGCCACCGAGACGGGCCGGGTCTACGCTATCCGGCTGGGCAAGTACCGGGGCCTGGCCTCCTTACCGTGGCCTTCACACCGCTGGGATCTGAGCGAGAGCGCGGCCATCGCCGGCCGCCCTGCCGCCCGGCTCACGCCCTGGCCTTTGCCCTCTCCCAAAGCCCTTGCCTCGGGCGGCATCCAGCTCGATGTGGGCGCATTCCTCCTGGGCGCCGACACCATCCGCGCCACGGCCCGAAATCCCATCGGCCGGCCGGCCCGGCTGGTCATCACCGCCGCCGATCCGTCTGGGCTCCGGCATACGGCCGCCAGCGACAGCCAGGAGCGCACCATCCAGGCGACGCTCGACCTGCCGGTGCTTGCCGGTGGCCGCTACCGGGTGCAGGCGGCGTTGAAGCGTCTCAGTGACGGCGCCGTGCTCGCCACCGCGCAGCAGTCTTCCGCTGTCACCATCGGCGCGGCCGACCGCCGGCTGGTAGCCGGCGCCATCGCTCAGGTGCGGGCGTCGGCCGCCCGGCTGCGCGCCTCCCGCCCGGCGGATGCCCGCGACCTCGATAGCCGAGCCTATGGGCTCGAACAGGATCTGGCCCGGCTGCTCGAGCAGGCGCCCACCCTCACCGGCCTCAACTGGCGCCGGCAGCGGGAGGTTATCGCTTTCGCGGCGGATCTGCGGGAGCAAGCCGCCGACTGGGCCCGGGTGGCCAGCTACAGCGCCCGGCACTTCTCAACCGCCAAGGCGCTGCCATTCGTGGCATGGCAGAGCAACCCGTGGGACACCTTGCCCCACCTAGCCCGGCCCATCGGCGCGCCCATCTCGCAGATCAAGGTGTCGGTACTGGGCAATGAGTGGGAGTCGGTCTGCCTGAACCTGAGTAACCTGACCAGCCGGACGCTGTCGGTGCGGGTGCGGCCGCACGATGCCGGCGAGGGCAACCTGCTGCCGCGGGACAAGGTCACCATCCGCGAAGTGACCGAGATCGCGGTGGCGCGCAAAGAAGGGCCGGCGCCGGTCTATGCCGACTTCCTGCCGGTGGCCAACCAGGCGGATTACTTCGTGCTGCCGCCGTGGGAGAGCCGGCAGGTGTGGCTGACCCTTGACAGCCGGGGGCTGGCTCCGGGTGAGTACCAGATGAAGCTCGTGCTGGCGGAAACCGCGCCCGAGCCGGGCGGCCAGGTGCTGACGCTGGCCTTGCGGGTGCGGCCGGTGGCATTGCCGGCGGAGAACCCCTTCCAGTCCTGCTGGTGGTCGTACATCCACATCAATGAGCACCCCGAGTGGGCCCGCTTCCAGGCCGAGCACTATCTCAACCTCTTCCCTGGGGCGGGCATCCCGCTGGGCGAGTTCGACGCCGAAGGGAACATGGTGAAAGCGCCCGACTTCACCCAGGTGGACGCCTACGTGAAGCTGCGCCAGTCTGCCGGCCCCTCCAAGTTCCTCTTCTCCGAGCCTTTCATCAGTCTGACGGGTGGCTTTGAAAGCGATGAGCCCGCCCTGCTCCGCGGGCGCCTCGTGGATCTGACCCCCCGCGCGCGCCGCATGTACCAGCAGTGGCTGCCCGTGGTGGTCAAGCATCTGCAGGGCCTTGGCCTCGACTACGGCGATTGGGCGTTCTACCCCATCGACGAGCCGGCCCGCGGCCCGTCGTGCCTCATCGCCTCATTGAGCAAAGCGGCGAAGGCCATCGACCCGCGGGTGCGCTTCTACATTGACTTTATTAGCCTGCACGACGTCTACGATGTGGACACGTTGCTGCCGTACATCGACCTGTGGTGCCCGCAGCCCGAGGTGGTCTTTGACTCGGAGCCGGGGAGGCGCCTGATCCGGCAGGTGCTGGAGGCGGGCAAGCAGATGGTGTGCTATGGCATCCTGACTACCGAGAGCACGTGGCGGCCGTACCGGCTGATGCCGTGGCAGTGCGCCAAGTACGGGCTGAGCGGCGCCGGGGGCTGGGTCTTCATCGCGCAGGCCCAGGGTATGTGGCGGGGCGATCCTCTGGGGGGTGACGGTCACAGCGCCAATGCCGGCTGGGAGGCGATCTATCCCTCCAAGCGGATGGAGGCCTACCGGGAGGGGGTTGAGGACTACCTGTATCTCTACCTGCTGGGGCAGCTCGCCGACAAAGCGCAGGCGGCCGGCCGGGCAGGGGAGGCACAGCAGGCCCGAGCGCTGCGGCAACAGGCTATCGATGCCGTAGTGGCCGACCGCGGCAAGTACGAAACCATTCGGCGATACCGTGAACGGCTGGGAGACATGATCGAAAGCCTGGCCGGCAAGGTGGGCGGGTAGGCGCCGCTACAGGTATATTTCCGCCCACTGACGGCTCCGGGCGTCGAGCGCCGCAGGTTCCCGCGCTTTACGCCTGATCTGCGCTGGTATCCTTCCGCCCGCCGCGCGCGCGCGAGGCCAGTCGCTCTTTGATGCCGTCCGGCACGCCGACCACGAATACCTGCCCCACTCCGTGCGGGTCCGAATCGAAGACAACGACGTTGCCGTCCGGGCTGAACGCGGGATGCGGGTGGCCCCACTGGGGATGCCCGGCGGTGTTGGGCGTGCGGCAGAGCGGGGCGGCGCGGCGCCCCTCAACCGATATGAGCCACAACCCTTCGTTCGGCCAGTTGGTGTCGGCCACGATCCACTTGCCGTCGCGGCTGCTCCCCGAATGCCAGAAGTAATGCCCCTCGACCAGCGGCCTTGGCTCCTCATCGCGGCCCATCAGCAGAATCGCCCGGTCGGGCCAGCGCGCGCACCCCTGGATCTTCCCGGCGCCGGAAAGCCACGAGCTGTGGGCGAAGCTGTTGGGTCCGAAGTAGCGCTCGCCCGCGCCATCGTAGTCGTAGGTGACGTACACCTCGCGCCCGTCGCGCACCACCACCGCCGCAACACCGAAGCCGCCCGGATCGACGCAGTTGAGCCCCACGCCCGCGCCCTTTCTGATGAGGCGCGCGTCGGAACCGTCGAGCGCGAAGCGCACCACTGCCGCCTCGCCGCCGGCATCGAGCCCGCGAGCGAAGTAGTAGGCGGCATCGTGCGACAGGTGAGCATCCCCCGCCGTCACCTCCCTCATGCCGTCACAGCGGGCGACCTCGTCCTCGCGAAAGTGGTCCAGCGAAACGCGCCACAGCGCCGGGCCGCGGGCGAAGTATGCCGCCGCGCCGTCCGGCCCCAACACCGCGCCGCGCACGTCGTCGGTGTCGGTGAGCTGCGTCAGGTTGAGACCGTCAACGTCGGCGCGGAACAGGTCCCACGGCGCATCGCGCGAGGCGGTCCGTTGACATCGAATGAGGATGGTATTGCAGTCGGGCGTGAAGTTGTTCTGTGCGTACCCGAAGTGTACGCTGTGCGCGGGGAAACTGGTGAGCTGCCAGCCCTGGACGCCGGTCTCGGCGTCCTCGAATCGCACGCGCTCGTTGATGGTCTGACCTTTGGCCAAGAGAGTCTCCGGGGATGCCCGCTGCTGTGGCTTCTAGGGACAGTTACCTATTTAGCCATTTCTGGCACATGGCTGGGTGATCGTCCCACACTCATATCAGCACGCGTCCCGACCGTGTCGCGCATTTGAGCAAATAGGGAACTGTCCCTATTTCCCCTATTTTCCTCGACGACTGTCAGCCGCCGAACTCCTGCGCCGCCTGCCACATCGCTTCCAGGTTTTCGGGCGGGACGCCGGGCTGAAGGAGGGCCAGGGATGTGTGCGATTGTCACACTGCATTGGGTCCCCCGCCTCATGTGCGCACGAGGTTGATCTCGAGGTCTCGCCCCAAGGCATGCGCGACCCGTTGAATCGTATCCAGCGTGGGCTTGAGGGCGCCGGACTCCAGGCGGGCGATGGCGGGTTGGTTCAGCCCGGCGCGCCGCGCGACCTCGCTCTGCGAAAGGCCCTGCAGCTTGCGCAGCCGGACGAACGCTTGCGCCACCTTGTAGGCCGCCTCGCGCTCGCGCCACAGCAGCCGGAACTCCTCGTCCTTTAGTTCCCGCTCCAGCCACTCGTCCACTGTCACTCGCTTGCGTGCCATCTCATGCGTCCTCTCTGCGCAGCCAGTCCTTGCGTCGGCGCTCGGCCAGCGCGATCTCATGCCGCGGCATTGCGCGGGTCTTCTTGGCGAACATGTGCAGCAGCACCAGCTCCCGGCCCCTGTGGGCGAAGAAGAAGATCCGCCAGCGCGCCCGCCCCACGCGCACGCGTATCGCGCCGATCTCACCGGTGACCGGCTCGGTAAAGGGCATGCCGATGCCCGGCCCTTGCTCCTGCACCAGCCGCAGTGTGTGCCCGATCTCCACCCGCTCTGCCTTGGGCAGTCGGCGGATCGCCTCCAGCACGGGACAGCGCTCTGCCTCGGTCGTGAAAAAGATCGCTCTCCAGGGCTGGTCACGCTGCATTCAGGGATATTCCCCTATAACATCAATGTTATACCAGGTTGTACCCGGCCACGTCAATCCTTCCGTTGCCGATGCCTCTAATCTGGTCTGGGATAAAGCCCGATGCCCCGGGCGACAAGCGGGTTCCCATCTGTAGGGCGGGCGTTCCCACGCCCGCCTCAAGGCGGCGGGGATAGGAATCCCCGCCCTACATCAAGAGGGCGCATCCTATGTTGGGCGACCATGAAGGTCGCCCCTACGTCGGGAGGCGCGAGAGCCGCTTTGTCACAGGGCTGCTAGCGGAGCCGCGTGGCGACTGTCAGCCGCCGAACTCCTGCGCCGCCTGCCACATCGCTTCCAGGTTCTCGGGAGGAACGCCGGGCTGGATGTTGTGAACCTGGGCGAAGACGAAGCCGTCCGGCCCCAGGTCACCGATGCGGCGCTTGACTTCTTCGCGCACCTGCTGCGGAGTGCCGAAGGGCAGCACCTTCTGCGTGTCGCACCCGCCGCCCCAGAATACGATGTCGCGGCCGAACTCGCGCTTCAGTTTCGCGGTGTCCATGTCCGCCGCCGACACCTGCACCGGGTTGAGGATGTCCACGCCCATATCAATCAGGTCGGGAATCAGCTTGTACACCGACCCGCACGAATGGAGGAAGAGCTTCGCCTTGGTGCGCTCCTTGATGTACCGGTACCAGCGCTCCATCGGCGGCCGCACCATCTCCCGAAACATCTCGACGCTGATCTGCGGGCCGTTCTGACCGCCCAGGTCGTCGGCGACGTGGATCACCTGAATGTAATCGCCGACCGCGGCGATGTAGGCGTCGAACTCCTCCATGTGCGCTTCCGCGAGCGTGTTCATCAGCGCCCGCGCAAAGGGCTTGTCTGCCGCCAAGTCGCACATGAAGTTCGCCATCCCGCGCAGCAGTTGGGCCGCCGCGAAGATATGCCCGCCGAACTGGCCGACGATGGCGTAATCGGTGTCCTCGTACAAGCGCCTGGCGCGCGCTCGCAAATCCTCCAGGGTCTCATCCATGTACGGGGCGCGATCCATGATCTTGACCATGGGCATGAACCTGGAGATGTCCGCAATCGCGTCCATGCCCGGGCACAGCGGCCCCGGCGGATCGAACCAGTAGCCGTCGGGGGCGCGGCGCAGCAGCGGCTTGCCGTGCGGCCCCATGAGCACCTCGCCGCCCTCCGCATCGCGCACCGGCTGCCACTTCGCCGGCACCTCGCACGGTGTGCCATCGGGCAGGTTCCAGACGCGGTACTCGTTGGCCCCGATCACGAGGGGAGCGACGTTGCCGCCCGCGAACTTCCGGGCGTCTTCCTCAACGATGGCGAGCTGCTGGTTGAGGTCCATCATGCGGAACAGGCGGCCGTTGATGCCGAGGTGCCGGCGCAGCGCGGCGTAGGGGACTCCGCCGATGCTCGTCTCGGCGGTGCCGCCGAAGTCGATCGGGATGCGATCCACCGGCTTGTGATTGAGGGCGGCCTGGATTCTCTCTCTTGGGGTCATTGATGATGGCCTCCTGCGCCGCTTGGGCGTTCTCTAGACATCGGTTCGGACGACACCGCGCGGTCAGGAGACCGCGCGCCCGGTCCGGGCGCGACTTCTTCAGAAGTCGCGGCTGCGCAAGCCAAAGGTCGGGCGCCCAGTCTGGTCGGCCAGATGCCTGACCTCACAGTCGAGGGCCACTATACCGTACCGCCGGGCCTGATGCGCCGGAGGTCATGAGCGGCGCACGGCGCCGGACAGCTTCCGCTGATTGATCCGTTGTCCGCAGTCGTGAGACAACCTCTGGATGTCGTCCTGAAGTTCCCTTTGTGTCTTTGTGCCTTCGTGGTTAGCGCTCATTTGCCCCGTCCGAAATAGGGCCTCAGGCTCACGCGCGAATACCGCGTGTCGCACGCGGGGGCGCCGTCCGCCGCGGCATTGGCGGTCCAGATCTCCTGATTGCTCGGATCGAAGACCATGCTCTGGATGTTGCCGGGGTTGCCTACCGGCGGCTCGTGCAGCCAGGCCTGGATGTCGGCCGGTTCGACCGGCAGCGTGTCCGCGCGCAGCCGCTTCTCGAGCGCCATATATCGCCGATACGAATCATCGGCGACCGAGCGCACGATGCCTTGCTCCGGCGTCAAGCGGAAGCGCTTGGCGGCGAGCGCCAGCATCTCCGGATCCACGAAATGGTTGGTGCGAACCACGGCCTGCGCGATCGGCGCTCCGGTCGGCGTGTTTTCGGCGCGGTCGCCGGGCTTGAAAGTCTTGAGGTGCGTCGCGCTGATCTCAATCGCGCGTAGGTCCGGCCCCTTGGCATCCGTGATGATCATGTTCCAGCCGCAGGTGTCGGGCCATTCGCGCAGCAACGACAGCGCCTGATCGAGGGTGCGCGCTTTCTCGAGCAGCATGCGCGCCATGATCATCAGCGGCATTGCGTTGAGGCGCTGGTCGGAGCTCTCGGAAGTCATGTCGCTGTAGGTGACGCCCGCGGCGTTCATGCCCGCGTTGCACGCCACCATCCCGGCATGGGTCGGCATGCAAAAGGGCACGCCATCCTCGGGCGCGATGACCAGAAGCACCGCCGTTTTCTGGATTTCCTCCTCGGTCGTCCAGTCCACATTATGGCCGTGCAACACGCGCCCATCGCTAAGCCAATGACCCATGACGGCGATGCCCGAGCACTGTGCGGCCTTCGCGCTCTGTCCGGTCGCCGCGACCCCGTGCACCACGGCGTCAACGTGCGTGTTGAGGATGAGCACGTCCTCGTAGTCAACCTCGGCGCCGACGGCGATGCCGCGCATCTCCTGCTTGACTTCGTCGGGGATGAAGGGCTCCATCTGCGCCGCCGAGGCCTTGAGGAATGCGCGCGGGACGCTCCAATGTTCCGCGATGCCGACGTTCAGATAGCGGGTGATGTTGAACTTGATCTCGTCGGCGAGCAGACGGCCGTACTCGTAGCCGCGGTCCCACGGCGCGCCGCGGAGGTAAAGCACGCGCGCGCCGTCAACGGTGTCGAGACGGGCCTGGGCCTTCTGCGCATCGGCGGGCGCGGCGGTGCACAATGCAGCCGCCGTCGCAACCAGCCACAGCCATACGCATGCGCCGGCCAGCCGGTTGGGTCGTTGTTCAATCACTGGATCTACCTCCCGCCACGGCAGCCAAGTCGTGAACGTTCCGGTAGGTCGCCTGCGCAGCGGATGATCCGTGTGGCACAGCCGCCCCCGGCTGTGATGGCGCCACCAGCGCGGCGCCGGCTCGAACAGGCGAGGGCGCCTGTTCCACATGCGCCACCAAGGATGAGCAATGCACGCTAATCACCCGAGCGCCTCCTGCGCCACTGCTTTCAGCTTCCGCACCAGGTCGGTCCCCGCCTGCCGGATGAGCCCGATGTCGCCGCCGCACGAGAACAGGCCCAGACCTAACCGCAGGTACGCCTTGATCCGCTCGGGATCACCCACGAACATGCCCGACGCGATGCCGCGCGCCTTACATGCCTTGGCGACCCGCTCGACCGAGCGAACGAAATCCGGGTGATCCACCTGGCCCGGAATGCCGAGCGAGATCGAGAGATCGGCCGGGCCGATCATGATGGCGTCGAGCCCGGGCACCGCTGCCAGCTCATCAATGCGTTCGATGGCCGACTTCGATTCGGCCTGGATCACGACGAGCGTGTTGCGGTTCCAGTGTTCGAGGGCTTCGGGCAGCGGCACCGATTCGTAATCGTACAGCAGCGGGCCGGGCCCGCAGCCGCGCCGGCCCTCGGGTGGAAAGCGCGCCCACGAGACGACCTCGGCGACGCGCTCGGGGGTCTCAACGCGGGGGACGATGATGCCTTCGGCGCCGGTGTCCAGGGTGCGCGCGACGAAATGATACTCGGCATCGGGCACTCGCGTGATGACGGGGATGTTGGCGGCGCGCCCGGCGCGGATGAGCAGTTGATCCGATTCGAGTGACATCGGCCAATGCTCGTTCTCGAGGAGCATGAAGTCGAAACCGGCAGCGGCATAGGCGTGGGCGAGCTCGGGATACGGCGCGCCCAATGCGGCGCAGCCGAAGACCGGCTCCCCGCGCAGCAGTTTCTCTTTCGCATGGTTCGTTCGCATGGTACCCGCGGCTCCCTCGCTTTCATATGATAGTTCGTGCCAGCGGCGCCTCATGCCTTCCCGAGCCGTCCGTCAGCATGAGAGGAAAAGGGAGGCGCCGAGGGAAGTGAGCGGGAGGCCGCATGCGGGCCTTGATATTGTGTTCGTCTGAGGAGGGCAAGCGATGCAGGAGCCAATCACCCGACGCGAGGCGCTTCGCCGCATGGCCCTCGCCGGCGGCGCGCTGGCCTTGGGCGCGTCGCTGCCCAACGCAGTGCACGCCGGCGAGCGCCCCAACGTTGTCGTCATCCTCATCGACGACCTGCGATGGGATGCGATGAGCTGCGCCGGCCATCCCTTCGTTCGCACCCCGCAGATCGATCGCATCGCCGCCGAGGGCGCGCGCTTCGTCAACGCGTTCGTCACGACATCGCTGTGCTCTCCCAGCCGCGCGAATTTCCTGACCAGCACCTACGCCCACATCAACGGCGTGCGCACGAACGAGGGTCAGGAGTTCGACCCGCGGCTGCGACACTTCCCATGGCTGCTTCGGGACGCCGGCTACGAGACGGCGTTCGTCGGCAAGTGGCACATGCGGCCGGATGCGAATCCGCGGCCGGGGTTCGATTACTGGCTGAGCTTCAAGGGCCAGGGGGTCTACGTCGACCCGCCGCTCAACGAGAACGGGCGCGACTTCAAGGCTCAGGGCTACATGACGGACCTGCTGACCGATTACGCCGTGGGTTGGTTGCAGCAGCCGCGATCGCGACCGTTCTGCCTCTGCCTGGCGCACAAGGCGGTGCATGGGCCGTTCACACCCGCGCCGCGGCACGCGAACCTCTACCGCGACGTCGAGATGCCCAAGCCCGCGAGCTTCGACGATACGCTTGCCGACAAGCCGGAATGGATTCGCGCGATGACGGTGCGCGGGGCGCGGCGAGAGGAATGGCTGAAGAACAAGGATATGCCGGTGCCGCCTTCGATTCCACCGGCCAAGTGGAATCCGCGCGACCAGGGGCGGCTCGATTACTACCGGACCCTGGCCGCCGTTGATGACAGCGTCGGAAAGGTGCTGGATACCCTCGGCCAGATGGGCGTGTTGGACTCGACCGTGGTCATCTTCGCCGGCGACAACGGCTTCTTCCAGGGGGAGCACCGCCGCGGGGACAAACGGCTGATGTATGAGGAGTCGATTCGCATCCCGCTGCTGATGCGCTACCCGCCTCTGGTTCGAGCGGGCAGCCTCCCGCATCCGATGATCCTCAACATCGACCTCGCGCCGACGCTGCTGGAGATGGCGGGCGTCGAGGCGCCGCGGTACATGCAGGGGCGCTCCTTCAAGCCACTGCTGGGCGGAGGGTCCTACCGGCCGCGAGAGGCGTTCCTGTACGAGTACTACCAGGAGGAGTGGCTGCCGGGAATCCCGACCATGTTCGGGGTGCGGACGCCGCGCTGGAAGTACATCACGTATCCTGAGATTCACGACATCGACGAACTCTATGATCTGCAGCGCGACCCGAACGAGATGCGCAACCTGGCGCAGGATGTCTCATATGCGCCCGAACTGCGGGTGATGAAGGAGGAGTTGGCGCGACTTCAGCGGGAAACGTCCGGAAAATAGGGACAGTTCCCGTTTATCCGGCCGTGAGACACGATTGAAGGGATTTCCGACACGCCTGTGCCGAATTCGCTTGCCCGTGTGCCACATATCGCTAAAAGGGAACTGTCCCCATTTTCCACGAACTGCCAGTGATGAAGGCGGGGGCGCCGAAGAAGCTAAATGAAGCGATGGCGGCGGCTGGCGATTTTTCCGAGAGCGACCTGACGTCCTTTGTTGAGCTCTTGTGAAAAGAGTAGTATAAGGGTTGAGGTGAGGTGATGGTTCTTATCAGGGGTGAAGTTAAGCAGAGCAAGCACACGGGCAAGATCCTGGCGGACGCAGACCCGGAGAATGCGGACTGGACGAAGTTTCGGTGGGGAGACCTGCCGCCGTACAAGTCTCCGGAGTTTATGACGCAGCTGCGAGCGCTAGGCATTTCGCTTGAGCAGTTCCGGACTATGCCGGTGTATAAGATGGCGGTGCGAAGGGGCCTAATCAAGGACGACGAGTGGGCACGAAATGCTTCCGTCCGGCGGTCGATGAGAGAATGCGCACAGCGAGCGCCGGGTGGTTGCGACGTCGCGGCGCCGAGACTCCCTTATGGCACTGGAGACCTGCGCGAGAGGCGCATCGTGTCGGAGACGGCGGTCACGTGTCATGTGAGCGGTTGCGCTACGACCGTGGCACGCCAGCGGCGGTTCTTCCGAGCGTCAGAAGAGTTCCTGTGCCGAGAGCACGGCATCTACCTGTCGCCGACCACCTTCCAGTACGCAGATCCAACGCGCAACCTGCTGTGGCGATATGCCGACGATTGCCGCTTGCTCGCGTCGATCGCGAAGACCAAACGAACGACGGCGCGGCTAGGCCGCGAGTGCGACGAAGATGCGTTGACCTGGAACGTCGTGCGCGCATTTCACCGGGAGGGCCGGCTCGGGCGGCTGCTCGAAATCGTGCTCGCCGGCCGATGCAAGCCGCCCGCGGGCGAGGAACCCGAGATCATCTACTGGGGCGCGCAAGGCGGCAGGCTCTGGCCGTGTCTTGCCACGGCGCGGGAGGAGTTCGGCGAGCCAGTGCGCGCCGGCACCGAGCCTGACCTCGCCCTGTGGTGGCCCGGAAAGCTCCTCGTCTTTGTCGAGGTAAAGTTCCGCGCGGGGAACAAGACTCAACCGAGCGAGATGCAGGACGGGCCGGACCATCGACCCTGCGCATACTGCAAGAACGGGCACTTCGAGCGGGTCTTCGGCGCCGACTACAACCAGGTCGCGGTTGAGAGTGCGAAGTACGAGCTCATGCGCAATTGGCTGCTTGGCTCGTGGATCGCGATGCAGAGCGGCGCCGCGTTTGCCCTGGTGAACCTGGTGCGGTCGGGGGCAGAGTGCGACATCGAAACCAAGTTCGGACACGACCTGTGCCGTGAGCAGCCCGACCGGGTGTTCGTCCGGTCAACGTGGGAGAGCATCTGGGCCGCGCTGCCCTCGGCCCGATTGTCAGACGAAACCGCTCGGACCCTCGACGCGTACTTCCAAACCAAGAGTGTCGGCTACGACCATAAGGGTGGGCTTCAAAAAGCGTTCACGAGGGAACGCGTACGCACCTGCCGCGCATCGCCGTGATTGCGGGCACACATCCTGGTTCCCGGCTGCTGGGCCCCTCGCACCTTGACTCACTGCCGCGGAAGCGCCCGCATCACCACGAACTCTGGGATGCGCCAGACATGGTCTTTGTCTGGGCTGCGCTCGAAATCTGGCGTGGGCTCGAGGAGCGCGTCGACCACGAATCCGGCTGAGGCCAGCGCGCCGATATACCAGGAAAGCGGCCGGTGGTAATGACGCGTCGGCCCCCAGAAGTCTATGACCTCCGATCGAACCGTCAGATAGTCATCGACCGGCTTCCACAGCTTGTTACCAGTGGCGTCTCTTGCCCAAAGCCACATGAAGAAGGATGGATGCGTTATAGAGAATACGAAGCGGCCCGTCGGGCGCAGAACGCGATGAAACTCGGCCAGCGCCGTATCGATAGCGGGGATGTCCATCAGGACCATGTTTGCGACCAAGGCATCGAATGAGTGGTCTTGCAGCGGTAGAGAGACGCAAAGGTCGGCCTGCTCAAACCGCACCTGCTGGGAAGCGGAGGCAGCCCGCTTACGCGCACGGAGGAGCATCTGCTCGGCAGCGTCGATCCCGACGACGCGTGCGCCCCGCTGGGCGAGCTCCACACTCAACCATCCGGGTCCGCAGCCAGCGTCCAGCATATCCTGATCAGCCACCCCACCGAGGAGTCCGAACACTGCTGGACTGATGACATGCTGCTGCCGCCAGTCACTTCCGCTGGTCAGGCGAACATCATACTGCGCCGCCGCCGCGTTCCACATGTCGATATCACCTATCTCACTCATGGGCCTCCTGCCCTTGCAATCGCAAGTATCCGCTCGATGAACTCCTCCTTTCCTTCCTGGTAAGCTGCGCGGTCGTGCTGGTAACGGCGCGCGAGGTCTTGTTTCAGTCTCCCATATTCCGCTCGGGACTCCGCATGCTCGCGCAGGTAGTCCCGGAACGCCACATGCGTGAACCAGCACTCGGTGCCGAGTTCGGTGATGTTGAGGTGGTGGGTTGATCTATCGTCAGGGAGTCGCTTCACGAAGTAGAGTCGCCCCGGCCTGTCGTTCTCAGCCTTATGGACGTAGTCGAGGGGTCTGAGAACCTCCTCGAACTCGCCCGCCTCGGTCATGTCCCGCACGGCAACGACGATGTCGAGGATGGGCTTCGCGTCCAGCCCTGGGATGGCCGTGCTGCCGACGTGTTCAATGCGGACCACGTGGCCGCCTAGTGCTGCGGACAGGCGCTCAGCCTCCTGCTGGAACAACTCCGCCCAGGCAGGCTGATAAGGCACGAGCCTGACAAGATGTCGTTCGCAGCCGAGCATTCACGAGCACTCCGAGGCTAGCGAAAGAACGCCAATCGCAGGTTACTGATGCATCCGGCAGCCGCCACCGACACGAAGCAGTTGCCCTGTCAACCAGCGCGCTTGCTGACATGGGCACAGCGGGACGCGCCCTTAGCAGGGCTTCGCTGCTACCACTATCAGCGGACCGGAGAAGTAAGGGTCGTCGTCTTCACGCCTGCTATCCACTTCCCAGTGCAGGATGTTGAGCCCTGCATCCCCGATCTCGGATAGCACCTCCTCCGGAAGCTTGAGGTGGAAGTACGGCAGCCCGTTCCTGATGAGGAGGCCGGATTCGGGTTCGAAGTAGATCTCCCCCTCGGCGTTGGAGGGTTCTATCACCTCCGTGCTGCGACCACTGGTCCATACATAGAAGCGCCCGCCCGGATTCAGCACCCGGTGGACGCTCGCCAGGCAGTCGCGGCGGTCGTCGCCGATGATCCAGTGGAGGCACGCGCAGGCGACGACCGCGTCGAAGGAGTCGTCCGCGAACTCGCGCAGGTGCACCATGTTGTCCACCCTGAAGGACATAGGGACCGGACTCTGCTTCGCCTTCTCCTGCGCCCAGGCGATGGCCGTCTCGCTGATGTCCGTGCCTACGATCTCGTTGAAGAGGCCCTTCGGGGCCAGCAGAACGGAGATGTCACCAGCGCCGCACCCGATCTCAAGCATGCGGCCGCCGCACGCGCCATAGTCCCGCACCAACCCGGCCAACCGGTCCGCGGCCACGATGTTCAGGTCGGGGATATCCGGCCCCCACCCCACCCCGCGCCTTGGTCCGTACGTAGTGCGCGTTGACCCACGCCTCCGACCGCTGTACGTAGTCCATTCTCATTCGCGACCTCCCTGCCGAATCTCCCGCGCCGGTCAGGTAGCATGACGGCCGAGCCACGCTGCGTTGGCGGCCCGGATCCGATGAGTCCGCGCATCCGAGTTGCGTAGTCGCTCATACTGCAAGCTTACCATCCGGCAAGGCTAGCTGCCAACTCTGATTGGGCTGCTCGACCACGAAGGCTCCTCAGCGCGAGCTCCATCGGATCGTGCACGGGCGCTCTGCTTGCCACGGTGCCGGAGCTAGGAGCAACCCGCACGGACAGGAAAAAGATGGGCCGACGGGCTTGACATACAGACTAGTTTGTGGTATAAACCAATGGTTGGTGCCTTTCCAGGGTGGAAAGGCCATTGAAAAGGAGCGACCCGTGAGAGCAGACGCGGAAGGACGCAGGGCCGAGCAAGATCAGCAGCTGCAAGAGATCCCCAAGTGGGCGCGCCGATACGCCCAGAACCGGACACTCCCCGTGCTGGTCGGTTTGGCCATCTTCGTTGGGGGATTGTCCTGCTGAGTTAAAGAGTGAGAATCGAAAAGGCCCGATTTTCTTTAGTCCTCCGGCGGGTGCTGACGGTCCCCGGGGACCGCAATTCCCTCCGCGCGCGCTC
>Ga0315282_10010178_pt1 | contig 14805 bp, 7 predicted proteins | sample YL17G07_20_MG_FD_203693 | JGI IMG/M metagenome (GOLD analysis project Ga0315282, IMG submission 203693) | Sediment microbial communities from Yellowstone Lake, YNP, Wyoming, USA - YL17G07_20 | ecosystem: Environmental > Aquatic > Freshwater > Lake > Sediment | place: USA: Wyoming | collected...
CTGGTCTATCAACTGCAGTGTGCTAGTCGAAACTGGTTCGACTTTTTTCGGTATAGTCTTGGCTTTGTACTGGGGCTCAAGAAGCTGCTCGACTCGTCTTTGACTGTACAGGCCAGCCAGTTTTTCCGTTAGATAACTGCATACTTTTTCAGGTTCAACATGCATGTCCGCAACCGTCGCTTCGGCCAAATGTTTAAAATCCAGTTTCTCCTCTTCTTCGCTGACTTGACGTTGCTTGTTAGCGTTGATTCTGGCGAGGACTTCTTCATAATCATTCTTGAAATCTCTTTTTTCTTCAGGCCAATCTGGGTCAGCAAACTTTCTGTGTCGCCCGCTTATTATTCGGCCTGACCTGCTGCTCACGATCACCCTGCTCAACGGTCCAACCAGCTTGGCGGACGCCTTCAAAGTTTCAACTTGCTGTTTATCCATAACAAAACTCAACGTTTTCCACCTCTTTTCGACAGCAACCACCAACAGAGAAAACCGCAAAAAACAAAGGCAACAATGAACGTTTCATGATGAACGTCTTTCAGGTCAAACCATGTGTTCCAGTAGATAAACTGGTGAAGTGCTACGAGAAAAGCCAGAGCAAAAAACAAAATCGTTAGTGCCTTCAGAGTCATCGGGGCACTCCCCTTGCGTTCACTCGGTAAGCGCGTTCAAACTCAAGCACGTCCTCGTCGGCGAGGCGAAGCCGCTGTTTAGCCTTTTCAAACGCCAGTTGACCCTGAACGTCCAAGATTGCCAGTGCCAAGCTGATGTCAGCCTGCTTGGGCAACCGTGCTTTGCTGTTGCGTATGATAAGGTTGACGGTGACGGCTGCCGCGCGTTGCATGGCCCTTGCCACAAGAACTTCGTGGTTAGGGTTGCCCCGTTCGCCGAAACCCATTTCCGTAGCGCGTATGCTCAGAAACTTTCTCATGCTCCTCAGTTTCGGATGCTCAAAATTGTGGCTTGCCATCATCAACTGGTTAGCACGCAGGGGCTTGTCATTGTATATTTTGCCACATTTGGGACACGCGTAGCCGCCCTCGTAACCGCATGCCCCGCACCGGAACGGTTTAGCCTCAGTCATTTTGAAGCTGAGGGCGCGTGTTCCCTTCAGGCCGAGCGTGTCGCCTAATCCTCCCTCGTACGCGAGGCTTTTCACGATTCTGTTGCTTTGACCAAACGGCAGGGCAAGGTTAAAATGTGATTCTTCAATCACGAAGCCGCATCGGCTGCATGCACGTTCTTCCCCGCCGTAAAGTTGTGAGGCGCATTCGGGACAGAGATTATGTCTGATGAGAAAATCGGCGAATGCGCCGCCAGTCGCACTATTTATCTCTTGTATCCAACCTTCCCTTTTTTCTATGTTAGGTCTCTTGCATGCGTGTATATTTTAAACAAGGAACGCCTTATAAGTTTTGTTTTTTGCGTGTGCGGAAAAGGGCGAATAACGGTACGCTACCGAGCATTCCCAAGAATATGAACACCATCACGTTCGGAATGCTCACGGGCTGAGGCGGGCTGGCAACTTGGACGGAAACGATGCTGATGAGGGTTTTAAGGCCTGTTCCCGCTGGCACCGCGAAGCTCACGGCGACGGGGACAAGTTGGCTTCCGCTCTGCTGGTCCGCTGGCACTTTAAACGTGACGGGCACAACGGCGAACCCGCCTGACATAGTCTGTTTTAGGCTGAGGGGCAAACCAGCGATTGTGGCGGTCCAGCTCGTGTAGGGCACGTTTGTTTCTATGTTCCAAACGTAAATGAGCGGAAACCCTGTCCAAGTCACGTTCATGGTTCCATTCACCGTTGCTCCCCTGTCAACGAGGCTTGGCAGGTTGAATGTGATTTTGACGAGCAACTGGCCCAGAACTACGCCTCCCCCGCCGGGTCCAGTGCCTGGGCTTCCTCCTCCATGCCAGTCGATGAACACGGTGACGCTGCCGCTGCTCATTACATAATTGCCCTTGAACACTCCGCCCGCGTATGTTGTGGTCACGAACCCGTCAGTCAACGCTGGGCTTCCACGCGGTAAACAGTACACTTCCAAGTTGCCAATGTCGCCGTAACTGCCCAGCAGAGTCATTGTGAGCCTGTCAAGATTCCATGATGCCGTGCTTATGCGTTTGTCAGTTTTCTGCACGTACACACCACCCCAGACTGTTTCGTAGCTGAGCTTCAGGGTCGCGTTGCCATAATGGGGCAGCGTCAAGTAGCCATCTGCAAAGTCTAAGACCAAATCGTACGTGACATTGGTTATGTAACGTGGCTGAGATGGACTGCTTGCCACAAGCAGGTACGTGCTGGTTGACGCGTTGAACGTCACGGTTAAAACGTCGCTGGCAAACACTGCTGAAAGTATGGTGGCGTTGCTCGCGGCCCAGTACCTCGTGTCTGTGGGCGTGTACGGGTAGCAGAGGCAGTTCAGGTCAAGTGTCGTGTCTGTTGTAAGCGTCAGGGTGAAGGTGCTGTTCACTGTTAAGCCTTTCCACGTCACGTACACTTGTACAGTCGTGTTTGTTTGGCCTGTCCAGTTAGCCCAGCCGTTCACGGTTGTTTGGCTGTTGTAGGTTACGCCGACGATGGCTGCTCCTCCACCATAGGGCAGGCTTGGAACAGTTGCGGTGCCGTTGGCAAAGTACACTGTGGCCTCTTCAGTGAGCACGTTAGACTCCACGTCTACCGTGCGAAGGTAAACGTTCACGTAGTAGCTTACAGTCTGCAAGCCCACCGTATCATTCAACGTGACTATACCGTACATGTTGCCTGAAACGGCGGTTATCCTGTAACTGTAGTTGCCAAGCGTCTGGCTGGTCACGTTCAGTTCCCACCTGCCCGTGTTGTACGTCATGCTAGTCCCGTTAAGCAGCACGTTCCCGTCGGACACTAGGCTCAGGTCAGTTTCATACTTCAACACGTAATAGATGAGGGCATCGTCCCCCGCATGAACAGGTGATGGAGCTCCGCCTGACTCGATGAGGATCCGCTCCACAATTACATTTACTGTTTGATTCGTGACGCTGTTTTCGTCTGTAACACAGTAAATGTTGTAGCTGTATAGACCAACACCTGTTTCAGCATTAATGGTAACAGACAGTCCACCTGTTACGTCTGTATCTGAACCTTTCTGAATGCCACTTAATTCCACATAAGCAGTGATGCCTGTCACATCTTCAGGAGCAGTGGTTGTCCCTTGATAATATATTGAAGCTGTGAAGGTTATGCTCTGCGAAGGATTAACTCTTGAATCGTTCACTATAGCATCTGTGTGAATGATAAGGTCATCTTCAAATGTAAACAGACTTGTTTGACTATTGCTTCCACTATCACCGTAACTATCGCAAACTTTAGTATTTGTTACTATAACACTAACAGAGCCTTCAGGATATGTCCATGTTAATTTAATCTTGAACGAAAGCTTGTATGCTGTACTATTAACCGAATTCTTTATGCTTCCACTAACATCTAGAGTACAATAACTGTTTGTATCTTGATATTCACTAAAAGTACCTGTAGCGTTATCCCATTTTAAAATTATGGAATAACTTATTTCTATAGTTGTGTTGACAAAATCTGCCACGCCATCTTGGTCATTAATCGTTAAGTTTAAAAAGAAATATTTGTTAGCATACACTATTGAAGGCGTTTGAAACTCTCCAATTGTTGGAGCGTAATTAACACTATACCATACTGTAACTCCACCTATTGCGTTATTGATAACTGTTAATCCATAAACTCCATCTGAAACAGCATTGACAATGTATGTATAGTTTCCCACAGCATTTTGTGTCACGTTTACCCACCAGTAACCTGCTTGACTGTCATAAGTTGCTGATGTTCCGTTTATGGAAAGTGTGCTTCCGCTTGCTGAAGTGTACGGTGACTTGTCATAGTCGTACCTTGCTTTAAACCAGATTATAACATACGTGCCCACTGGGACAGATGTAGACTTTTGACTTATCAGGTAGATTGTTTGTATCCCTGTATCGCCCCAATTGTCGCCTGTGTCATTGCAGTACCATCGGTAGCCTATAGTGATGTGAATTGTACTGTTCAATGTCTTTGTTATGTTAGCCCAGCTTGCTGAACCACTTAGGCTTGTCCAAGTTTCGTTTATCCATGTGCCAGTGTTGTTTGTTGAAAATATGAATCCTGAAAGCTGAACGTTATCTTGCCAATAACTGCTAAAGAGGCATACAGCTCCCGCATTCGTGGTGTTTGTTGCGATGTTGCTGTATGTTGGTGCGCCAGGATTTGTTGTTATTAGATATTGTATTCCTGTATCATTCCACTGTCCTTGGCTGTCGTTAGCCCACCATTGATATTCTACTCTAACACCTACTGAAAGCGGGAGTGTTTTGGATACATTCGCCCACGACCCTGTGCCAGAAAGTGTTGTCCACGTCTCATTTATCCATGAACCCGTATTGTTAGTGCCAAAAATGTAACCTGAAAGTGCTTGGTCATCAGCCCAATAGACACTAAAGAGGCAAGGTGAGTTTGAGATGGTTGTATTGTAAGCAACATTGGAATATTGAGGAGGTGCTGAGTAAGTTGTTGTTAGAGTTTGTATTGCTGTACTGTTCCAGTTGTTGCTTGTGTCATTCGCATAATACAACCATTGGACTGCAACACCTACAGTTGTGTTTAATGTTAGAGTCTTGTTGCTCCAGTCTGGATTCGCTGTGAAAGCCGTCCACGTTTGGTTAGCCCATAAGCCTGTGTTGTTGGTGCTGAGGATAAAGCCACCTGTAGTTGCTAAACCTACGTTATCCGTCCATTTCGTGAAGAAAAGACATGGGTTTCCAGCTATGGTTGTGTTTGCGCCAATGTTTGAATAGGTTGGCGGTGTAGTGTCTTGAACAGCTTTGAATGTTGCGATGCAACCAGCATATCCACCCTCTCCTGCCAATGTTGTGTGTGAATTAGCTGTTCCTGTAGAAGATACTATCTTTTCAAGATAAGCAAGAGACGTAACAAAGTACGCATTACCATCAAGCATGCTGAAGCCATTCGTAGGACTTGACTGAGGGTCAGACAGACCCCCAACAGTAATTGCTCCTAGCCACAATTCGTTTGCCTGTGTCGTTGTTGCTGTAGTGCCAGTACTTGTACTTGTACTCGAACCACTGGCACTTGCTGTTTTGTCCAAATAATCGCTCGTTGCCAGTCCAGAATACTCACATACATCGGCAACTGCACCATTGCCAGCAGTTCCACTTAACGTGACAGTTATACTCGTAGAAGCTCCACTTCCAACTACACCAAACCAGATTTCACTATCCAATGTGTAAAGGGAATAAGTTTTAGATGTCACGTAACTCCATGTAACACCAGTTTGGGTTACGCTTGAAACAGTTATAACACTACTAGACTTTGTGCCAATAGTAGCAATCAGCACGTTTCCGCTTGTCGGCGTAGAAGCCATAGTAACAGAAATACTGGTTGAAGTTGATGTTCCTCTTGCGTTGCCCTGAACCCGAGTTACAGGATTAGCCTTCACTGTTGGAACATGGTTGAAAGCTAAAAGAAAGCATGACGAAAAGAAAAACAATAAGAAAACAAGAGCTAACCACTCTCTTTTGGGCTTGGGGATACTGAGCCTTTTAGGCAATTTATTTACAAACAATGACAAAAACAGTAGTGGAACAAACGATGCGGAGATTAGGCTGTACCAGTTTTGTGGTCCAACAACTGGGTTGGAAGAATAAACAAAGTCAGAAGGTGAAGAACCACTTATTGCTGGGTCATCTTTTGCATAAACTTCAATATCATCAACAACAACCGCAGGGAAAGTTCCTGCACTCGCCATGTAAGTAGCTTCAACCGTGTAAGAGTAAGAGCCCACTGTGCCTTGTGCTGTTACATCACTTATTGAAAAATAACCACTAACAAGAGACGTATCGGTTGAGCCTTTCTGAACGCCTGAAAGCTTGATTTTAACTTGGTAATCCCCATTTGGAGGATAAATGGATGTTCCTTCATAATACCAGCAACCACTCATCGTTAAGGTTTGAGAAGGATTAACATGGTAGTCATTAACTGTCAAGGAAGAAGCAGAAAGGTCGTTTTCTACACCGAAAATGTTTGCATAATCATCCTGGTCGCTTACGGACACCGAATCAACCACATAGCATCTTACTCCTAATGTTTCTGTAGCATCATCCCAATTCCAGTTTATAGTCACTAAATAATTGAAGGTTTTCTGGTTGCCACTCGTTGAATGTGAACTTCCAGCAACATTCAACGTTACATAATTGCTCGGGTCACTCTGCTCGCTAAAAGTCCATGTGTCTCCAGCTCCCCTTGTCGCCCTCAAAATCACATTTTTTGTCGCATAATCTAACCTTATTTCAGCGTAGGTTATGTCTGTAACTCCATCAGCGTCAGAGCATTTATGAACAAACTTGTAATCCTGCTTTCCAGCTAAGAGAGTTTTTGTTCCTTTATAACTTGCGCCAGTCAAGTCAAGTGTTAAAGCATCATTAGTTGGTGCATTGTTCAAGTCTAAATATGCAAACTTCACATAGTACACTGTTCCAGTCATGTACACTAAGCCTATTTTTCTCCCGTACGCTTGATAGAAGCATGTAAGCCTATCGTTGTCTGTTAAGGCAGTTTCAGTTATCCAGTCAACTGCTGTTTCCCATGTGCTTGTTGAAGCTGTATATTTGCGGTAGTAAATGTGGTTTGCTGTTGGGTATCCTGCCCAGAAAACGTACAGGTTGTTTGTTGTCGTGTCAATGCTTAAGACTGGAGCAGATGTGCTTGTTGCACCAGCCTGCAGGGTTGTTTCAGAACCGAATGAGTTGCTACTGTAAGTGTACTTCACATAGAGAATGTCGTATCCAGTGCTTTTGAGAAATGTTAAGTGCACATCGTCTCCTTGAGCGACCGCTGAAAGATAAAAACTACTATAAATTGAAGATGTGGTTGCTACTTCTGTTCCCCAAGCTGAACCATCCCACTTTGTCGCATTGACAGGTGCACTGTCTGATGCATAAACTGCAAGCATCTTTCCTGACGTTAAAGGTATAACTATTCCTGGAATGGAACTGAGGCTTAAATCTTTTGGAAACCCTGTTGCTGTTGTCCATGTGCCATCATTTGTTGAGGATTTAGTGACTGTAAAAGAACCAGTTAGACCTACAGCATCATAATACTTGAATGCTATGAAAGGATAACCGTTGCTGTCAACTGAAACAAAAGGATAATTGATTTGTTCAGCCACGACTCCAGATTGATAAGTCGCATCGTAAGCTATTACCTCTGACGCTGTACTCCAAGTTATAGTTCCATCAGCGTTCGGTGTTCCACGCCTATACATTAGGTCTCCACCATTTGTGCCTGGAGCATAAGCATAATGCAGATATGTTCCATCAAACCAAATTGAAAAATAGGCACCGCTTGAACACGCTCTTACGGTTGTTGCTGTAGACCAAGTTGTTCCGTCCGTGCTTGTGCAGTAAACCATGTTTGTGCCATCGCTGAAGAAAACCCAGAAACGTCCATTAGCATAGAAGCTTTTACGCTGAAAAGGATAATACGTTGCCAAACTTGATGTGCTTGTTCCAACAGTGCTCGGGTCAATCTCTCCGTCATTAACAGGAAAAACAACAGTAACGCCTTTGCTTCCGAAAACTTTGTCTAAACCAGCATATATGACGCTTGTACCGTCAACATCATCCCAAACTGTTAAACTCCAACTTCCAGTCCATGTCACAGGGTCAGCTGAACCGCCAACTTCACACTTCTTATCTTCTTTCACCGTTGCTTCTTTAATGTTAATCATAGACGTGTAAGCAGTGTAGTCTACGGCTGATATTTCATTTATCTTCAAAAACGCTTTAGTCGGCAACAGCACCCAAACAATGTTGAAATCGCCAAGTCCACCTTGACTCCAAGCCGCATCTTTAACAAACTGGACGCTTATTTTCGGCTTCTGGTCCCTGCTGAACGTGTGTGTAACAGTGAAGTTGCCTATTACAGTGTCTTTTGTTAAGCCTCCGCCTTTGTACGTTGCAGAATACTTAACCTGAAACACAGTGTCGTTTTTAACGGTCGCTTGAACGTTCACTATCTTGGCTATGTCAATCGTCGCTGTTGTGTTAATCCAGAAAACAGACTTGCTTACCTGCTGAACACCATACCTATCCTTAAAGCTGAACCAATACAATGACTTATCCATAGTGTACAATCCGTAAGTAGTGTTCCACGTCAAGTAACCGCCAGAAGGATAATCAGCCAGCATTTGCGGTTCAAAACTTGAAAACTCACTCCAAACAGTGCTAGGCAGACTTGGCTCTTGAGCTTTCACAACTGGAACAAAATCAGAAACAGCAAGCTTAGGATTCAGAGAAAATGCTATAGAAGTGGATAACAAAAAAATGGCAATGTTTATGATTAATAGTTTAGTTTTCTTCGTTTACAGTACCTCTCCAAAGTTTCTTGCAACTGCCGAAATGTCTCTTATGTCTACTTTACTGTCACTGTTTATATCGCATTCTTTAGGTGCAGGTGGAACAAGGCTTCCAAACCATTTGGCAACCATTGAAATATCCTTTATGTCTACTTTACCGTCTAAGTTTATGTCTATCTTTCCAAGTGTACCAGAATGCTTCATGCCTATATATGCACTGCCAACTGCACTAAACCATATTGAGTTATTTGGAACTTCAGTCATAAAGTAGCAGTATTCGGTTGAATTATAGACTACTCCTCCAGCTATTCCCAAGTGGTTAGAGTGGTCTGTGAACCATAAATAACCATAAGAGTCTTTAAGCACATCATATGGACCACTGTCTTTATCTATTAGTGCTGTATTAATTCTTGATACGGTGAAGTTTGTCTTGTTTATCTCAGCAATTGTTCCCATTTTCCCTATTGACCAACTGTTTTCGGCAACATACACATAATCGTTATCTATTTCAATGCCTAGAGGTCTATCAAAGCCTGTCAGATTAACGTCAAAGTTCTTAGAAGTCATGTTGAACCTTGTAACAAAGTTGTTTGAAACAGATGAAATCCACAGACAATCAGCATCAGGTTTCACAAAACCTTCACCAAAGCCTCTAATGTAGCTTTCAACGAGTTCTCCTGTGGCATAGTTTATTTTTGATAAACCATTATTTGTTAAATACCAGATGAAGTCATTATAGAATTTGATGTCACATCCACCACTTCCAAGCTCTGTCGGTATGTAATATACGTAAATAATGTTGCTGGTTGCATCAAGCTTCCCCAAATATGGAATACTGCTTGGAAGAGGGGAGTACGGTGTAATCATATAATTATTAATTGAGAACCAAATGTTATTGTCTGATGTTATTGCGAGTGTCCATGGTAGTGGTCCATAATAGTCTTCATCTATTTGCCATGGCATTGGATAAATTGTTACACTCATCGTTGTTACGTTTATCATAGCTATGCTTCTATTCCAGTGTAGTGCTACCCAAACATTGTTTTTAGGTGAATCGTAAAGAATCCCCATTGGAAGACTGTCTGCTGGAAGAGACATGTATTTTACGCTTCCGCTTGCAATGATTGAACCATTGAAAGTATATGGTTGAACAGGAAAAGTTTTATATAACAGTTGAGTATTGACAGTGCTGACGTTACTGACTGAACTGATATCACCTATTATACCGAATGAAAGAAGTATTAAAACTAATGGCACAACATAATGTATTCGCACATTTCTCACCTCCATAAGTTTTTCCCCTGATAAATTTAATGGCTTTCTCGTTAATTAAGGTAACTCTGCTGCGTTGCCTAAAGACAGAAAAGCAACGACCGAAAGAAGGGAAAAGAAATGGTATAGTGCTACTTTTTCTCGTGCTTCTGCCTCCGATGAATCAGGAATACAGTGGCCAACGCTGTTGATGCGAAGCCGAAAGAAGCCATTAGAACAACGTTGCTTAGGTTAAACGTGAACCCGCCCCTCAAAGGTTCCGCCTCAACATTCACTTTATAGTCGCCGCAGGCTAATGTGTGTTTCCCTTCACCGTCAATCTTGCATGTGAAGTCCACTGTCCGCTGTTGACCCGCCTGCAACGTCACGCCGACACTGTCGAACACTGCACCGTCCAACGTGAACGTGAGGCTGAACGTGCCTGCTGTTTCTCCCACATTCTTGACTGTCACGTTGCCACGCACAGTGTCGCCGACTGTGACTTTAAGTTTGTCCACGTTAAAGTTTGACAGGGCAAAACTGGCTGGCAGCAGATGCTTCACCACTACCCAAACGTTCACGGTGCCGCCTGGCACAACAGGGCTTCCCGCAACTGGGCGTGCATAGTAGCCTGTGATGTCAACCTGCCCAGAATAGTTGCCTATGTAATCCTCGTTTGGGCTTGACACCACCACAAGAAGCTCCGTTGACATGCCCACTTCAAGCGTGATGTTGTCCTGTTTCGAGCTGACAGGCAACGTTAAAGGCCCGTCTAACTGTTTCCACTTCCACACGATTATGAGAGGTTCAGTGCCCATGTTCTGCACTTGAGCAACAGCCACGTCCCTTATGTCGCCTACGCCCACGAGCGCGTGAGTGTCAAGGTGGCTTATGCCAAGCCCGGCTGCAGCATGGGCAAACTGAAGCATGGCCAGAACTAAAAAAAGGCTGACCAGTAACATGAACGGTTTACCATTCATTCTTTTTGCCTCCGTTTAACTTGCTACTGCCTGTATGCTTAACGTGTACGTGTAGGTTCCTGATGGCGTTCCCGACGGCACTGACAACCACAACGTCACGGTTGTGGCTGTGCTTTCGCTTTTCGACAGTCCCGTGTTGCCCGGACAATTCGCGTAGGTTACGGTCATGTTGATGCTGCTGGCAAGAGTGTCCTTGTGTATGAGCACGTTGCCGATGGGGATAGTGTTCGATTCGCTGCTTGTCAAGTCGCCGCTGCCTTTGCATTGCAGGTTAAAATTGTTGTTGCTCGTCACAGTCATGTCTAAACTGCCGTCCACAGGAGTAGTCAGCGTCTTGTTAGTGTCGCCTGCCGCAAGTCCCGTCCAAGCGTGAGTCGTGTCCGTCAACGAGAGAAGGTAATAAGCGTTCACGGCGAACATGACTGTCTGCACGTTACCGCTTGCTGCTGCAGCGTCGTACACGGTGATGTTCACTTTCCACTGGGTCGTCACTGTTGTGTAGTTGGCTGTTAAAGCAAGTTTAAATGCAAGATGATACGTACCGCTTGTCCCCGTCTTCGTGCCAGGCTGACTGCAGCTTCCAGTCACTATGTGCGCGTTGGATGGGCCGGGACCGACTTCGCTCCAAGTGTCCGTGCTGTTCAAGTATTTGAACGTGTAATGCGTCGCGTTAGCGTCTGAGCTTGCGTATGTCGTGCTTGAACCGTCAAAAACGTACCATGTAATGTTCAGGATGTCCATGAGACTGTTTGAGTCTGTTATGGTGCAGTTGACATGATACTCCGTGTTGACGGTGAGGGCAGTGTTGTTCAGGTCTGACGTGCCAGCCACGTTGTGAAGCATCGGGTTTGTGACTGTAGGTGCCGCGTTGCCGACTGTTGCGCTGCCACTGCTTGTTTTTTCTTCGTCACCAGCAAACGCGGGCAACGTGAACGCAAAAGCCAACACTATCACTGTTAGCAGTCCTACTGTTGTTTTAGTCTTCATTTTTTCCCTCCATTCTGTGTATGGCTTTTAACGAGTTTCACCATTCTCGGGTTTACCATGTCAATCATCAGGTTTTCCTTCCTTCCTTGACTTTAAGATGCGATCACCACTCGTACATGCAACGTGTAACTGTACGTGAGAGCCCTTGTGCCCAACGGGCAGCTAAGCCACAGAACAAAACTTTTCGACAGGTTCGAGCCTGAAGCCTGATTCGTCAGGCCTGGAATGTTCTGGTAGCTGACTGTCATGTTGACGGCGGAAGCCAAACTGCTCTGGCTCATCAGCAGGTTTCCAACAGGAATGCTGTATGAGCCACTGACCAAGTCTGCGCCGTAGGCTTGAACGTTGAAGTTTGCGTTGCTCGTTATGGTGAGGCTGATGCTGCCTTCCGTGACTGTTATGTTGTTGTCGCCTGGGTTGAGGCTGAACGTGTGTGATGATGTGTTGATGGTTAAACTGGCATAATACGTTGTCGTCACAGTCTGCATTGGCATGGTCGTGTTCCAGTTGGGAACCGCGTCGCTGCAGTTCCACAGGTAAGCCACAACAACGCCTACCGTACTGTTCAGTGTGATGGTGTAGTTTGCCCATGCTGCGGTCGTGTTGACCCAGACCATTGTGACTGAACTGTTACTCCACACGCCAGTATTGTTGGTGCAGAAGTATGAGGTTGTCACGTTGGTGTTGTCGTTCCATAAGCAGTCGAAACGTGCAGCGTAGCCTGCTCTGGTTTCGTTGTAGGGCGTGGCTGGCAAACTATAGGTTGGCGGTGCAGTGTCTCCTGTTTCTTCGCTTCCCCAAGCTCCATGAGCAGGCTCAGGGTCAACATATTTACGAACTGCAACCCAATCTATCAAAATCTGGGCGGGAGCCCCATCAACTAGAGTATAACAGTCCATGGTTACATACCGATTTACTGATGTGGGATACAGTCCAGTGCGTTCTGCAGCTCCCTCTATTATCAGTTTATCAGTAGTTCCCGACCGTTTACAAGAACTTCTACGGTAACTTGTATCTTTCGCTAACGCTGTTTGGAAGAAGTCATAATTACTTCCGTTACCCGAATTATATAAGAAAGGAGTATAAGACGCATGATAGTAAAAAGCTAATGTAAAGTCAACGTTTGATTCCGCCCCTTTCGTTTTTGCCATGCCTTCCCATGCCGAACCTTGAGCAGTATAAGTTGTTTTGCTGAATACTTCAACTGCTACTCCCGTCGCATAAATTAAGTCGCTAGTTACATACTTATGGTCGTTTACGGTGTTGCCTGAAGTTATGGTTAAAACAGTTCCAGATTCAGCGATAGTCCCCACTCCGCCCGCGTCCCATTTAGCGGTATTAAGTGAACCATCATCAAAATGGTCGAATAATCTGAAAGTGTTATCCCCGTTACTTGTTGTCGTAGCATCACTCTTGCCATAATAAACGTAAATCGTAGCATCAACCGTGCTTAAGTCGTCTGCAACTTCAACCCAGAAAACAGCATTATTGCTTGCCGTGTAGTTCTCCATCCAACAATCCAAAAGCGTAGTACCATCATTATCAGTAAATCTTACATCTCCAAAGTCTGTTCGTGAATGGCTATTTAGATAAACACTTCCACCACTGTCTGTTCCGCTACCATAATAACATGTGATTTTGACTTGATAGAGTGTTCCAGCTCCAGATGCATAATTGATTACGTGAGATTTGCGATAACCCCATCCTGTCAACCAGCTTTGAGCCTTCACGGTTGGAACAAGACCAAACTCAAAAACAGACAGCACTAAACAGACCATCAACAGCAAACCCAGAAGCCTTGTCCTAGCCAAACCTTTTCACAACAGAAAAATAGTTAGAAATTAACAAATTAATTAGTTATCTTTTTCTTCGTTTCTTCTTCTGTATGAACCCAAAGTAGACAGAGCCAACAAGAACCGCACCGTACACGATCACAAGCATCATGTTAGTAGAACGGGGCGCAGGCTCACTTGATCCGCCCTCGCCCGGCCATACTGAGAACAGGTTGACAATTCCAACCTCGTTAGCAAGCAAAACGGCAGCTACGACTGCGACAATTATGCAGATGACCTGCTTCTGGCCCATTTTGGTTTTCATCTAAAAACCTTCATGAATCCCGCCTAGTATGGCTGCTGGTAATGTGGCGGCGGACTAGAATATGACTTCTTCGAAAACAGTCCGATCACGCCAACGCCTACGAATAGGACTGACACTAGGCTTCCTATAGCTTTCACTGTTGGGTCTTTCAAGTACGCCATTAAACGATCCAAGATTGTCCCATCACCACCGCCTCCTCCTCCGCCACCGCCTCCTGTAACGTGAAATTCAACGTCTTTACCGTTTGAGTCTAAAGTGAACTGTTTAGGAGAATCTGACGCAGTTACACCGTTTATGGTGCATTCAAACTTGTAGTCGCCCACTGCAAAACTGCCAAGGTCTTTCCAGTCGCTGATGCTGGTGTCAAAAGCTGGAATCACTACTCCTGAAGGAGCCTGAGTGCATGTAACGTGACCAACAACAAGTCCTCCTTCAGCACTGTACGCTTTAAACCTGAGCCTACCTGTCGTACCGCCCGGCGATCCTGCAGGCGGTTTGATGCCGCTGTCTATGTAGAGGTAGTCCGTGTAGCTTTTTCCTCCCATGTTTGGGCATACGAAGCCGAAAGTTACTTGGTAGTTAGCTTGCGAATACGGATACACTTGAGTCCAAGAGCCTATTAATGCTCCGTCTACGTACACGCTGATTCGGCTTGCTGGAAGGTCAATCGTGAACGTGTAAACGTGCCAGTCGTTGCCACTGTTGTATGGCAAACTGTTTTTGTTGCCGTTGGACAGAGATTCTTCTATTGTTGATTGTGTCCAACCGATCATGGCACATGATGGTGTACCACAGTAAACTTGGAAACCCATACTTCCGCCAGCCCAACTTGTCACTTTCGACTTAATTTCAACAGTCAAACGGTTTATCGGTTGCCAGCCCATCTGAGAACTGAAATACACTAGGCTCATTCCAGCCTCGTCAACGGCGGGGGTGAAAACCAGTTGCCCAGACTCGATGGTTACGCCGCCTGCGTAAATACGAGAAGTCTGCCAAGGCGAAATCGTATCCCAGTCCTGCTTCACGTTGTCGCCGACGAGTTGAACAGGAAGAACTAGACCCACACCAAAAACATATAGACC
>Ga0315282_10010179_pt1 | contig 14804 bp, 13 predicted proteins | sample YL17G07_20_MG_FD_203693 | JGI IMG/M metagenome (GOLD analysis project Ga0315282, IMG submission 203693) | Sediment microbial communities from Yellowstone Lake, YNP, Wyoming, USA - YL17G07_20 | ecosystem: Environmental > Aquatic > Freshwater > Lake > Sediment | place: USA: Wyoming | collected...
GCAGTCGCGCCTGAGCCGCCCACGTTGTGCGTGAGTCCTATCTCTGCATCCTTGACTTGGCGTTTGTCGGCGCGGCCTGTTAGTTGTAGGTAGATTTCGTAGGCTTGGCCTGTTCCGGTTGCGCCAACGGGATGCCCTTTGGCCTTTAGACCTCCGCTGGTGTTGATGGGAATTCTTCCTCCGAGCCTTGTCTCGCCGCTCTCAACCAGTTTTCCGCCTTCACCTGCCTTGCAAAACCCCAAGTCCTCGTAGGCTATTATTTCTGCTATGGTGAAACAGTCGTGGACTTCTGCAACGTCGATATCTTCCGGTTTCACCCCGGCCATTTCACATGCTTTCTTGGCGGCGACCTTTGCGGCTTCAAGTGAAGTCAGACTAGTCCTCTCGTATAGGCCGATGGTGTCACTGGCTTGGCCGCTTCCAACGATCTGTACAGGGGTGTCCGTGTATTTCTTGGCCAGTTCAGGTTTGGTAAGAATCAGGCAGCTCGCACCGTCAGTGATGAGCGAACAATCATACAGTTTGAGGGGCCATGCGACCATGCGTGAGGAGAGAGCGGTTTCAAGCGTTATTTCCTTCTGCATGTGTGCCTTCGGGTTTAGACTTCCGTGATAGTGATTTTTGACTCCGACCATGGCTAACTGTCGCTCTGTCGTTCCATAGGCATGCATGTGAGCCGTAGCCATCAACGCGTACAGCCCTGGGAAAGTTATGCCGTGCCACTGCTCGAAAGGAAAATCAGAAGCCATGGCAAGATACTCAGTCACTTCTGCCGTCGTCCTATGTGTCATCTTCTCGACGCCGCCGACCATGACAACATCGCTCAAGCCTGAGCGCACTGCGCAGATCGCAGCCCTTAGAGCAACACCGGAAGAGGCACAGGCAGCCTCAGTCCTTGTGGCAGCAACGTGTCCAAGACCAATCCAGTCAGCGATTGTTGCACCCGTGTGACCCTGGTGCTCGTAAGACTCTCCCATGTGACCAACAAACAAGGCCTGAATGTCCTTCTTAGGGTCCAGCCTTGGACAGTTGTCAAAGGCTTCCTTCGCTGCGTCCCCAAAGATCTCCCTGGCGTACAAACCTTCGAGTTTTCCAAACTTTGACAAACCAGCAGAGACTATTGAGACAAGAGGTTCCCCATTCAAACGAGTTTCTCCCTCCGAAATACGACTGCGCGGAGAAAATGACTTACTGATTGAACGACTATTTAAGTTTCGTTGGCTTGTTCTGCAGTTCACGAGAAAGAAGAATGGCGAGATTTTTGAAAGGGGGTCAAGTTAAGCTTGGATCTGCTCTCATTACTTTGGTCCGAACGTCTTCTTGACCCAAGCTCTTGTTTTTTCCATGTCTTCTCTGAATCGCTTCAGCTCCTCCGGACTTCTCTTCGGAGCGACTGGCTCTTCAGCTGGCGTTGCGTAGACGTCCAGCAGGTCGCCTTTGGGCTGCTTTGCGATGTTTATGTTGACCTTCAAGCCTATGTTGACTTTTTCTGGGTCGATGTCCCGCATGGTCATCGGGAGGCAGGTGTTTGTTCCGTCGATTCTCACCATTGCTCCAACTAGGGGTTGCAGGTGTGCCATGGAGGGCCATGCAATGGCCATTATTGTGTGAGCGTGGATTTCCCCTTTCTTCGGAAGCTCAACCCATCGTGTTTCTTCCAGTCTGCATTTGGGGTTGAAGCAGTGTGCACGTGGAGGACAATAGACAAGGCCGCACTTAGGACACTTTGTTCCGTAGAGTTTTCCTTCGAGCAAGCCCATGAAGAACTTTGACACTTTGCCGTAGCTATGGTGGAACATGCTCCCGTGCGGTCTGTGGACAATCAAGAACTTCTCAGGTTTCAAATCGTTGAGTGTGGGACCGTCGTTCATTTCCACAATTTTCCAGCCTTCAGGCCTCCAGCCGCCCTTGCGTTGCCACTCTTCCCACCATTTTTCGTCGTACGCTGATTGCTTCATAATCTTTTCTGGTCCAGGTTGCTTCATTTTTCTACACCTCCAAGACTACAGCTCCTGCTTGACATCCTGTGCCTCCGTGTCCATGAATGAACGCTTTCTTCGGCTTGCTGAGCTGCCTCCTGGGCGCCCCCCACTTCTTACCGATCTGGTTGCTCAGCTGCCAGTAACTGTCTACGACTTGGGCAATTGATGTTGAACCAACAGCGTGGCCCTGAGCGGTTAGGGCACCACTAAGTTGACATGGAAGCTCCCCGTGGACCTGAATTACGCCGTCTCTCACTAGCTTCTTTCCTTCGCCCCGCTTGCAGAAGTCGAAGTCTTCAAGCCCCGCGAGAACGACGCCTGCATACGGGTCGAAGATTTCAACGAAGCTGATTTCTTTTCGCGGGTTCTTGATTCCAGCGTCCTTGTAGGCCATTCTCGCGGACACTCTTAATGAGCCGAAGTTCAACAAATCAGGGTATGGTGACATCGGCTTAGGAATCCCCTTAGGCCATACCTTTTCATCCTGTGGGTACAGGCCTTTCCAAGCCGGGTTGTCTGGACGGTCTCCAGCCCTCATCGTGTCGGAGCCGAAGCCTACACCGCTTATCCAGACAGGGTTGTCGGTCAGCTTCTTTGTCATCGCTTCATTTGCTAGGAGCAAGGCTGAGGCTCCTTCACTTGTCATCGCACATTCAAGGAGCCTGTAAGGCCATGAGATCAGTCGAGACTTGTATACGTCTTCGACGGTTATCCTGCTGAAGCCATGCTGAGCTGGCCACTGAGCGTACGGATTTTCAAGCGAGTTGTTGTGGCACATTGCTGAAACTTCAGCTAAGTCTTCCTCGGTGTCTCCGTACACGTGCATTCGACGGGCCTCCATCGTTGCATAGAAAGCGTTGTAGGTGAAACCTGAAACAAAGTCCCAGTCGGTGTCTCCAGCAATGGCTATGGCTTCGTTGACCTTCTGGATGGGCAACTCGTCCATTTTTTCCCATCCAACTACGAGGACAACTGGGAACATGCCTGAACGTATCCACAAAGCTGCGTTCACTACTGCGTCGATCGGCGTTGCACCGCCTGATTCAACACGGTAACCGGGCACGCCTGACAAGCCCAGGTAGTCGTTTATTATCCAGTGCATACACTGCTGCTGCTCCAAGATGTCGCTGAAGTAGGAGTAGCAACAAGCGTAGCCCTTCCTGAGAAAGTCTCCAAGCTCAAGTTCTGGAACGTCATCAAGTATCATCTTGACAGCTTCAGCGCACATTTCCTCCTGCAAGGTGTGTCTGGGGTTGTCAAACCTTGAAATGCTTCCAGCGACTATTCCGACTTTCTTCAACCTTCCACCTCAAGTTTAAAAGAGATAGTTAGTGGATTTCATCAACTATAAGATTTTTGCGGAGGCCCCAAGCAACAACTGATGTCAGTCGCGGATTGAAAGCCTTTGGAGAATCTTTTTATAATTTTCACGTCACCCTTACTGACATGCACATATTAGGGCTGTCCTCAGCCTTGCCCGAAGAGGAGTACGCAACTGAAGAGCTGATACAGACTTTTCCATGCAAGCTTCCTGAGGGCCTCAGGCAGAATATTCTCAACTTGGGAGTTTCAAAGCGATCGTTCATTGAACGAGTGTCTATGGGTTCAAAATCGGAAAAAGTCCTCAGCGAAGCTGGTCTCGTTGACCTTTGCGTTGATGCTTGTAAGAGTGTAATCAAGAAGACTGGCATTCATATCAAAAACGTAGGCTACTTTGTTGCAGCTTATGATGTGAACCCGATCCTGAGCCCGGGTCTCAGCCAACTCTTGGTCAGGAAAATCGGTTTCGACCCGTACGTCAAGCATGTTAACGCTCAGGGAATCGCCAGCACAGCCTTTCCTAAAGCCTTGCAATTGGCAGAAGACCATTTGGCATCGCGTCCCAAAGACCATGTTTTGATCTGCGTCTCCGGAGTCAGCTCATACTGGTTCCAGAATCAGGTACGTGGCATGAAGGACGTCACAGAGATAAGCCGAATCAACGAGTTCAATGGCGAGGGGAAACGGCAGATGGAACTGAGGAAGTGGATTGCAACGATGGAGTATTTTCTTTTCGGAGATGGAGCAGCTGCTGCTATCGTAGCAAATGAAGGGAAAGGGTTGGCCGTTAAGAAGACAGTCGAAGTGACAAACGTAGGAGAGGAAGACTATCTGGCAGGTTATGCTAGACTCGCAAGCTTGCCAGAACCTTTCAAGTTCGGCTTCCACTCACACTTGGACAAGGAGATTCCAAGACTCGGAGTCAAGTACACGGGCATGGCCCTGAAGAGACTGCTGGGAAAGAACACTGAAAACACGATTAGGATCTCTAAGAAGTGGGCAGTTCACACAGGTAGCCAAAAGATACTTGACGCTTTGGCTAAGCACCACGGACTTGAACGTGAGAAGCTAGAAGAATCGCGTGAAGTGCTCAGAGAGCACGGCAACCTATCTGGAGCAAGCTTGCCGTTCATCCTTGAAAGAATAGTCTCCACGCGTAAGCTTTCGAAAGGTGACATCGTTCTGATGCTAGGCTACGGATGGGGATTCTCAGCCGCTGCCTCTCTGTTAGAAGCTTAAGAACTGCCGAGTCAGTGTGCGCCGAAAAGGAGCTCCAGCGAAGACTGCCCCCCCTTTGATCATTTCTTTTCGCCATGGCCCTTCTCTTTCAAGCGATTGCTACCACTGGCCTTGGCTACGATAGATTCAATGAACAATGTCTTAGCCTCTGTGTAGGCGTCACGATTAAACCTGTACTTTGCAGCCAACTCCTTCTTCAGCCTATGATACTCTTTGGCCGTGCGTGGATGCGCTCGTAAGTAGTCTCTAAAGAGCAAGTGGCGCCTCCAAAAATCGCTGTCGTACTCAACCATATGTAAATGATAATGCTTGTTGGGCACGTTTGAAGGGCCCTTACGGAAATAGCGTCTTTCTGGAATTGAAACCTGATACTCTGGAACATATTCGTAGCCTATGGTCTCAAGCGGCCCAATGCAGCCCTGAGCATCGGAAAGATGGCGCATACCAACCATAATGTCGATGATCGGCTTAGCTCCCAAACCTGGAACAGCCGTGCTTCCAACATGCTCAATGGCAACGACCTTCTTTGCGATCACGCTCAGAATCTTTGCCTTCTCCCTTTCAAATATGAGCGGCCAATTTGGGTCGTAATCCACCACTTTGACAGGAGCTCCCATGTCGATTCTCCCTTAGCCTTTTGCGCCATGCTCTCGCGCACGATCTCTTCGTCGTTATCAGATAAACACCTGTGGAGTCACTTTCTCTCGATTCACACTTCAAGGCTACGCAGCGAGAACATTGGAAGTAGTGAATTTCTCATTTTTAGACCGATAAGAAAATATCTTTTTAGGCTTAATGCTGATATGTTACTTTCAAGCAATACATCGCTTCAGCGAGGGCATGATATGACAACGTTTGATGAGAAAACCATTAACGAAATAAGAAAAGAACGGCAACGCTGGGAGCAAACAACACTGCCAAACTGGACAAAGCAATGTAAAGAGAGGAAAAACGAGTTTCGGAACACCTCTAATGTGCTGATAAAAGGTTTGTACACGCCAGAAGACATCAAATCAATGGATTACATGCGCGATCTAGGTTTTCCCGGGGAGCTCCCCTTCCTCCGCGGCGTCCACGCGACCATGTACCGCGGTCGATTGTGGACGATGCGGCAGTTTTCGGGATTCGGCACAGCAGCGCAAACGAACCGGCGCTTCAAGTATCTTCTCAAGGAGGGCGAAACTGGTTTGAGCATCGCTTTTGATTATCCAACGATATTGGGCTACGATTCAGACCATCCGATGGGGCAGGGCGAGGTCGGGATATGCGGGGTGGCCATCACATCGTTGAAAGACATGGAAGTTTTGCTCGACGGAATTCCTCTTGACAAAGTAACGACGTCGATGACGATAAACGGGCCTGCAGCCATGCTGCTAGCCATGTACGTCGCAGTAGGCGACCAGCAGGGTGTGCCCAGAGAAAGGCTCGGTGGAACCACGCAGAACGATAACTTGAAGGAGTATTTTGCTCAGAAACTCTGCATCTATCCACCGAAGCCTGCACTGAAACTGACAACGGACATAATAGAGTACTGCGCGAGACATTTGCCGAAGTGGAACCCCATAAGCATAAGCGGCTACCACATCAGAGAAGCCGGCGCAAACGCTGTGCAAGAGTTAGCCTTTACGATTTATGATGGAATAACCTATGTTGAATCCACGATGGAAAGGGGTCTCAAGGTCGACGATTTTGCCAACAGACTCTCATTCTTTTTTGCGTCCCACAACGATTTCTTCGAGGAAGTAGCCAAATTCAGGGCTGCCCGAAGAGTATGGGCAAAGCTGATGAAAGAACGGTTCCACGCCAAGAACCCAAGGTCCATGTGGATGCGAATGCATGTCCAAACCTCGGGTTGCACGCTCACAGCGCAGCAGCCGTTGAACAACATCACACGCACCACGATTCAAGCATTGGCAGCCGTTTTGGGCGGAACGCAGTCGTTGCACACGAACTCTTTTGATGAAGCCTTGGCGCTGCCGAGCGAAGAAGCCGTGAGAGTTGCACTGAGAACACAGCAGATAATTGCCCACGAGAGCGGCGCGCCCAACACCATAGACCCTTTGGCAGGCTCATACTACATAGAAGCCTTAACCAACGAAATAGAAGAAAAGGCGATGGAGTACATAAGGAAAGTGGACGAAATGGGAGGAGCCATCGTAGCCATAGAGAAAGGGTTCTTCCAGAAAGAAATTGCCGACAGCGCTTACAAGTACCAGAGAGAGATAGACGAAATGAAACGCATAATAGTCGGCATAAACGACTTCACCATCGAAGAGGAAGAAATTCCCATAGAGCTCTTAAGGGTAGATCCTAAGGTCGAGAAGGAACAAGTTGCCAGTCTCCAAAAGCAAAAGCGGGAGAGAGATAAGAGAAAAGTTGAAGAAACCCTCGGAAAACTCCGTCGACGCGCAGAAAAAGATGAGAACCTCATGCCCGTAATAATAGAGGCAGTAAAATCCTATGCGACGCTGGGCGAGATCTGCGAAGTGCTACGTCAGGTTTACGGAGAATACAGAGAGTTGATCATAATCTAAAGAGGGAAACAACTTGCGAAAAGAAAGAAAAATCAGAGTGCTAATTGCAAAGCCGGGTCTAGACAGCCACGACCGAGGAGCAAAGGTTGTTGCCAGGGCGCTAAGAGACGCTGGAATGGAAGTCATCTACACGGGCCTAAGACAGACTCCTCAACAGATAGTCGAAACTGCGCTTCAGGAGGACGTTGACGTCATAGGCTTAAGCATCCTTTCAGGAGCCCACAAGACCCTTTTCCCGAGAATAATGCGGCTTCTCAGAGAACAAGACCTTACAGACGTGATGGTTTTCGCCGGAGGCATAATCCCTGAGGAAGACGTAGTTAAAATGAAAAAGCTGGGAATAAAAGAAATCTTCGGACCTGGAACCACGACAGAAACGATAATACGCTACGTTCTGGACAACCTTCCAAGAAGAAGCTAAGAGTCAAGATGTGCGGATGCATTGACGAAAACGGAAGAATTGGCCAAAGGCGTTCTTGCTGGGAACCGCAGGAGCGTAGCGAGGGCTATAACCACTATCGAAAACAACGACCCTGAAGCTCAGGAACTAGTTGCCAGAATCTACGCCCACACGGGAAAAGCTCACATAATAGGTTTAACGGGCGCTGGCGGCGCTGGAAAGAGCACTCTTATTGAAAAGATCGTCAAGGAATACAGGCGACGGGGCAGGACAGTGGGTGTGGTCGCCGTGGACCCTACAAGCCCGTTCACGGGCGGGGCATTCTTGGGTGACAGGATTCGCATGCAAGAACTCTGCACCGACGAGGGCGTTTTCATACGTAGCATGGCAACCCGGAACTATGCAGGAGGAATAGCAAGGGCAACGAAAGACGCTGTGAAAGTCCTTGACGCCGCTGGAAAAGACGTGGTCATAGTCGAGACTGTCGGTGCAGGTCAATCTGAAGTCGAGATCATCAAGGTTGCACAGACAATAGTCGTCGTCCACGCCCCAGGGCTAGGAGACGAGATACAGGCGATAAAAGCCGGTGTGATGGAGATAGCCGACATTTTCGTCGTAAACAAAGCTGACCGGGAAAACGCGAATAAAGCTGTAATTGACATCCAGTCAAACTTGCAGATGAACAACAAGGAAATTCCGTGGAAACCGCCTGTTCTGAAAACGATAGCCTTAACTGGCGAGGGGATTCTGGAGCTGGTCGACAAGATTCAAGAACACAGATGTTTCCTAGAAGGCGACCTTGAGTGCAGAAGGGTCTCATTAAGAACGAAAGCCGAGGCGGAACTCATTGACGCCATCAGAGAAAGAGTGACAGGTTCTCTGATAGAAGAGTTGAAGAAGGAAGGAAAGTTTGACGCGCTCGTCCACGAAATCATGGAAAGGAAGACAGATCCGACGTCTGCCGCTGAAAAACTTTTGAAGAAGGCTGTGCGCGATGCCGAAGCTTGAAAAAGGATTGGTTCAAGTTTACACGGGGAACGGAAAAGGAAAGACTACGGCAGCTTTTGGACTTGCGCTCAGAGCGATAGGGAGAGGATTGAGAGTCTGCATAATCCAGTTTATCAAAGGCGGCTTCGACTACGGAGAACTTTACGTAATAGACAGGCTTCCGGGCCTCACGCTGAAAGCCTACGGCAGAGGCAAATTCGTAGACGGAAAGAAGCCTGACAAGATGGACGTGGATCTAGCGGAGGAAGCCCTGACGACGGCTGAAAAAGCAATCAGGGACGGCGAATGCGACGTAGTCATACTAGACGAAGTCAACGTGGCTCTGAGCCTCAAGCTAATAAAGACCGAGAATGTCCTAAACCTGATCAAGAAGAAACCTGCACAAGTCGAGCTGGTGTTAACTGGACGGAACGCACCAAGCGAAATTGTTGAAGCAGCCGATTTAGTCACAGAAATGGTAGAGGTCAAACACCCGTACAGCAAGGGTTTTCATGCTCGAAAGGGAATCGAGTACTAGGCCCCAAGAAAGCACTGGAGGAGTTGACCGGCCCTACTTCTCTTCTCTCGATGCGAGAGGGTATATTTCCTTAGCTACGTACTCCAGGTATGGCTCCTTCTCTGTCAAATTGAATATAGTCACGGATGCGTCTCGAGTTATGCCCACAACATAGCCATGCTCCCTTGACCTTGCAACTACGTACCACAGGTCACCATGCTTGCCATAGTCCTCGAAAAGAGAAGTGTTTATGAGGTCCGGTCCGTACAGAGACAGTTTGTCGATGTTTGGAATATCCACGTTGTCAAAGAATGTTATTTTGGTGTCCTCAGGGTTCTTTAAGTGAAACTCTTTCAACGTTGCAGGAGAGATTCTAGCCTCCAGTACTCCGCCTGCTTTTTCAAACAGTACTTCACTAAGCTTGTTTGCTACAAAATTGGCAACACGCTTCTTCTCAACTATGGTCAAAAACGTAGTACCCTCACGTTCAGCGAAGCTAAACATTGCCTCAACTGTCCGAGGGGTAGGCAAGATCTTGCCCCTGTGGAAAACCTGAGTGACATAGTCGTGAGAATAGATGCCTCTCAACATGTTTCCCTTAGGAAGGAGACCAGTGACCTCGGTTATGAGCGCAAGTTTGTAGTCTCCCTCTTCATAAGCCTCTTCAGTGCGGTAGCCCTCAAGTCTTGAAGCGATGTCCGCCACGACAAGAGGCTCAGTCAGTTTGAAAACCTTACCAGCAACAACCATCCTCGAACCCCAAACCCTTAGTCTAGAAGGTTCTGCTTATGAAACTTTAGGCTTCCTACCTAAGAATGCAAGTTTGTTTCCAGAATTTCATCTACATGTTATTGAGCATTTGTAACGTTGCTAACGGAACCCTGTTCGTTCTTGACATAAGTTTCTGGGTCAGCTTCATGAACATCAAAGTTGTCCACATCCATTGCACTCACGCAGCGTACAGACTTACAGGTTCAAGACACCTTCGGATAGATATGAACAAGTCGTGGACATCGAAGATATCAAAAGCTCAGAAAAGCAGAATGCCTGAACCAATCTATTTGTTGCAAAACTGTACTAATTGTTTTAATCAGCTGGAAATGGCGATTTCTCCCGCGCAACCCCTTTTTTTCTGTTAGAATCTCAACAGTCTTATGTTTAAGGCGCGCGCCCGCACGTGGGCAATTTCTGTTTACGTGAGTTGACGGAAAGTTTTTGACTGCCCGTAACTCATTATTGTAGGCTGGAGGATCGGTTTATGGACATGAAATTGGAAAGAGATTTTACTGATTTCTGGAAGGAGTGTTTTGATGGTTCGGAGCTTTCCATTGCCTTTTGTTATGCGGTTGAAGAAGGGCGTGCAGATTGAACCTTAGAGATCAAACTCTGATCATAACTGGCGCTTCAAAGGGCATCGGTCGGGCTTTGGCTTCAGAGCTGGCTAAGAATGGTGCCAATCTTGTCTTGAACGCCCGAAGCGAAGCATCTCTCGAGGAAACGGCTGCGGATGTCCGAAAGAAAGGTGTGCGCGCATTGACGGTCGTAGGCGATGCTGCATTATCTAACAATGCCCGGGAGATGGTAAAAGCCGCGGTTGGCATGGGCGAATTCATTGGTTTCATTCACAACGCGGGGACTGCTCATCCCGGTCCCTTCCTGTACGAACTGCCTGAGGCTATGTTCGAAGGTGTCTGGCGATCCAATGTGCTTGCTGGGTACCAGCTCGCACATTTCTCCTATCCTGAGCTGCGTCGAAGGGGACGCGGTCTGGCGGTCTTCTTTGGGTCGGGGGCCGCGGAGATGAACGTAGAAGGAATCGGAGCGTACTGCCTTTCGAAGGCGGCGGAAGAACACATGGCGAGACAACTCGCTGCTGAGGTTCCAGAGGTCACTTGCTTTGTATATCGGCCCGGAGCGGTCGACACCCAGATGCAGAAGGCGCTTCGCGAAGCAGAAGGCGGCGGGGCGGACGTGTTGCACCGCGTCTTCGGAGGGTACAAGGAGCGAGGGATTCTGCTAACTCCCGAAACAGCCGCGCAAGCACTAGTGCAGATCATCCAAGACGACCCACGTCGCTTCAACGGCAAGATAGCCACCTACAAGGACGGACTGTGAGAGTGGCGCGCGCGTGATGATTCTGTCATGACATAACCCGTTGACAACTTTCTGCATGAACTCTTTGGCTAAGGGTAAAGTTTTATCCAAACCAAACCAAATTTCTACGTGCTAGGTGACTTCAGAAAAGGCTACTGGGAGGCAGTATACACGGTCCAGCGTACAGTGCTTTGTTGCAGTAATCAAGTGGGTAGGAAATAACCAATACCATAATAGGGTAGGTATATAGGTAGTATCGGAATCGAGTATACGCCCTTCAGTTGTAGACAATAGGACAACGTTTTAGAATGCGTAATGCTTCTATTGCCTGCTAAGGTTGATGAGTTTTTGTCAAGAAGAGAAAAGAAAGCTACAGGTTTAGAGCAGCATAAAAAACTACAGAGAGAGAAAGACCAGAAAAGAAAACAGAAAAAACAGGTTTCGCTTCCTGCAAAACATTCGAAAGGTAAAAAATAGGCGCTTTTGGATTTGGGAACTAAATTTTAATCATACAGAATAAATGGTTTGTGAGGTGAAAAACAAGAATGGGAAAAAAGAAGAAGAAGGGACATAAGAAAAAGAAATAGGAGCATTGCATAGTGAATAAATCAAGAGTTTCCATCTTTTTTACTCTTGTTGTTTTAGCTTTATGACTAAATTTTATTCCAAACCAAACCAAACGACGACCACATGGAACTAGTTTGCGACCCACTAACGCGCGTAATTTGGGGAAGGTGACGGGATTGTTACAGAAATCTGTTACAATTTTCCATACTCATACACACCCTTCACTAGTGCGCGCGAAGAAAAGTTGACAAACAATATCTGACTCAAAAGACAAATAGTCGTTCTGCTGGATGCAACTTTGAGGGTTGTGCATGGTCAAATATGAGCACCGAAGCAAGACGTCAAAACCTTTTGTGAGTTTTTGGGAATCGCTTACGAGCAAGGAAGGGGCAAGAGCAAGGGCACGCTATGTCTTGGAACCCATAAAGGAATATCGCAAGCAGGCGAAGAAGATACTAGAGATAGGGTGTGGAATTGGAATGGTCTTAGTCAATCTTCCAGAGAGGTATGCTGTCTATGGTTTGGACATTGAAAGGGACTACATTGAGGTTTGCAGGAGGAGGATCCCAAGGGGCATGTTCTTTGTTTCCAGCATGCACAACTTCAAGATTGATGAGAAATTCGATATCATATTCTCTGCTAACGATGCAATCAACTTTCTGAAAGACTTTGACCAGTGGAAATCAACGTTCAAAGCAGTGAATGAGCATCTTAACAGAGATGGGTTGTTCATTTTTGATGTTTATACTCCAAAAATGCTGAGAGACACGGTTCATTGGCTGGAAAAATACAATAGGTCCACTTCATCAGTTAAGGAGTTCCCAAAAGGATACTACTATGACAAAGAGATAGTGAAGGACAATACACTGACTTGGGATTCTCGAATCTTTGAAAGACTCCCAAATGGACTTTACCAACTCAACAAGTACAGATTCAAAGAAACTATTTACTCAGTTGCCAAAATGAAGTCAGCTCTCTCTGAACATTTCGAGATCCTTGAAGCCAATCTGAGAGAAGAAGGTAGAAAAATACTGTTTGTCTGCAGAAAGAGATGACCTGTCTCGCGCGTGCTCTCTAAATATGGGAATCCGCCTGGTGCCTAGTTCGCGCGCGCGATCGAGACTCAAGAAGTCGAATGTTGGCAAAAAAGCATATACCAACCCTAAAACTCAATAGACCCTTGGACAAGAGTTCAGGAGGCGAAATTTATGCCCTTTAAAAAGAAGAAAGAAAAGCCTAAACCCGAGGAAAAGAAAACTGAAGAAAAGAAACCTGGGGAGAAAAAGTAGGGCGATTGCCTTCACTTAAAAGCACGTTCATTGACTTTTAACCTTCCCATTTTCTTACCGCACTCCCATGTCCAAAATGTAACCTATTTCACAAACTTATACTACCGACAAAGTGGCGATATCTCCCGCGCAACCCCTCTTTCTTCTGTCACTTTAAAGTCAATAGGAACGAAAGCGTTAACTGGGAAAAGGAAATTCGAACTGTTTGAGCGGAAACTTTTTTCCCAGCTAGAAAACCATCAACAGAGAAAAGGTCGGGTGGTATCTAGGCGCGTATGCCAAGGATTCCTTGTATAATCCCTTAATCCTAAGCTGGTGTGTCTATCGAGAGGGTCTCCGTGTTGTCCAACATGCCTGGCAGTAAACTGGCCTATTTTGGTCAGGCTTGAATGGAACTTCGCATTCATTCCCGCAATCAGTGCAGACTGCAATGTACATATTGCTTTGATGATAGGATTTGAATAGACGGTATCTTGACAGGCGTGGCCAACCAGTCTTGGCGTATCTCAGCCTGTCTGGATTTTCTTTCAACCAGCGCATCATGTGGAAGAAGCTTTGTGCCCTTTTGTCTTCTCGTTCAACTATGGGTTCACAACCCAAGTTTCTTATCTCGTCGAGGTAAGCTATTTCCGCAAGTCTCTGTGGTTCACCAGTCACTTCAACTCTGTGAACTCGGTCATCACTGTAGGTCCTTCGCAAATCGTCCACAGCTTCATCAAAGATGTAGCTCTTGCAAATGTGGATTTCTTCTCCTGACTTGATTTTCAATCCAACGATTAGTTGGGACACAATCCTTGAAGATTGGAATAGATACTCTTTGTTGTAGAAACGGCTGGACTGGAAAAATTCCACGCCTATAAGATCATATCTAAATTCTTGGGTTTCATCACGAAATGCACCTATGACCACGCCGAAAAGCAGGTCTCCGCTACCCGCATCATCTATGATGAGTGTCATTGGGTATTGCCTTCTTCTCCCTGATGGATACTTCAAGCTCGTATAAAAACAGTCCACCAAGATTTCCATGATAGAAGATAAACATCTAAAACGACAATTTACAGTGAAAGATCAAGTGGGAAGTTTAGAAATGGGTGTGGAGAATATGACGGGTCGCTTGGATTCGAACCCTAACCCGAGTGGAGACATCTCCCGCAAAGCTCCTTTTTTTGACTCCTATGGTCTTAATCGTTGAGAAGTTTTTTAAGGCTTTCATAGGTCAATATTAGTGATTGTAAGTGTTGCTTTGTGGGAATTAGCGTGTGCCTTCATTGAAAAAAAAGAAAAAACACTCGGACAAAGTTGGGAAATAGCGCGAAGACAGCGAGAGAATGAAAGGTAAATCGAAATCAGACAATCTGTCATATCCTTCTATTCTTCATTTTCCTCTTCCATTTTTGGACTCGAGAATGTAAGAACTGCTCTATCTTCGTCTAGTTGTGCATCTATCAGGTGCGGTGCACCACAATCGTCACATGTTAGCATAACTTGTTCTGGAGACGTTCTTTCAACCTTGAAAACGCTCTTTCCACACTTCAGACATTTTGGTTCGTTAGCCATATATTTCTGAACGAAAGGTTCTTGTCTAATAGATTCCATTGCTCTATCAACATGCTTCTTGATTTTTTCTTTGTTCATTTTCCTATCTCTCATTTATTTTCCTCATTGATTCTGGAATGTGATAGTTTCCCATTTAATACGCTTTTGCTCAACCGCTTCTTTTATCATTCTCCAAAAGCTTTAACATTAGTCCAAAGAACAAGGAGAAGGAAGTCAAAGGATACAGAGGCTCACTATAAGGCTTATCAGGTTAGGTAGAGCAATAACACTCAGAAACATCTAATCTTCTCTCAGTATCTTGTTCTTTCTTTTCTTGAG
>Ga0315282_10010181_pt1 | contig 14803 bp, 10 predicted proteins | sample YL17G07_20_MG_FD_203693 | JGI IMG/M metagenome (GOLD analysis project Ga0315282, IMG submission 203693) | Sediment microbial communities from Yellowstone Lake, YNP, Wyoming, USA - YL17G07_20 | ecosystem: Environmental > Aquatic > Freshwater > Lake > Sediment | place: USA: Wyoming | collected...
GTAACCTCGCCATGGCTCTCGGCTTCCCGAAAGACCAGAGGCTTACCCCCATTGCCGAGATGAAGGAACTGATCGAGGAGCGAACGGAAGCCAAACCCGGTTCCATGGGTGGGTTCTTCAAACTCAATCCCCGGGTGGATGATCTGCCGGACAAATACACCCTGGAAAAGGATGGAATCCGCCTGATGGTCATGGGCACAGTCCAGAAAGGGGGCGGAGGGTGCGTGTGTCCGGAGAACGTAATGGTCCGGACCCTGGTCAGCCATCTCCTGTTAGTGCGGGGCGAAGTCGTCATTCTCGACATGGAGGCGGGAGTCGAACACCTGGGCCGGGCGACGGCCCAGGCCGTGGACAAACTCATCGTCGTGGTCGAACCGGGACAGAGAAGCCTGGAGGTGGCCCAGAAAATTCGCCGGCTGGCTGCCGACATCGGCCTGAAGAATATCGGCGTCGTGGGAAACAAAATCCGCAAGGAAGCGGACCGGGAATTCCTTCTCTCCCATATGCCGGATTTCCATTTTTTGGGTTTTCTTCCCTATGACTCGAGGATCGTGGAAGCCGACCTGGGGGGAATACCCCCCTACCAAGATAATCCGGAATTCCTCAGGGAGATGGAAGGGATCGTGGACAGGCTTGACCAGGGCGAAAGCGCAAAGAGCATAGCGAAGAACACAAACGCAAAGCGCAAAGCGTAAAAACTGAAGGTACAAGGCTCTATTTTTTTCGCCATGCGCTCTGCGTTTTGAGAGACTGAAGCATGATCTTCATCGGCGAAGGAATCAACGGCCTCCAGCTTGGAGTCCGCAAATTAATCCTGGGAAAAAATAAAGAAGCGATTCAGAAGCTGGCCCGGAGACAGACTGAAGCCGGGGCCGCATACCTGGACCTCAATGTGGGAACCGCTTGGCTCAAGCCCGCGGAGGTCATGGTCTGGCTGGTGAAAGCGGTCCAGGAAGTCGTGGCCACTCCCATCGCCCTGGATAGCCGGCGGCTGGATGTAATCGAAGCCGGCTTGAAGGTATGCCGGAACCCGGTGATGATCAACTCGACCACCGGGGAGAAGGAGAAATTAGGCCCGTTCATGGAGCTGGCGGTTAAAAACCAGGCGGCCATCGTTGGCCTGACGATGGACGAGCAGGGAATCCCGCCCCACGCGGTGGGACGCGTAGCCGTCGCCAAAAGAATCCTGGATTTTGCCGACGGATACGGTTTGCCACGGGAGCGGCTTTTCATCGACCCGGTACTCCTCCCCCTGAAATTCTCCCCGTCCCAGGGGCCGGTCATCCTCGAAGCAATCCGGGAGATCAGCGAGGAGAAAGCTCCCCCGCACATCCTCGTGGGACTGAGTAACGGTTCGCAGGGGGCGAAGGGGAGAAGGTTGATCAATCGAACTTTTTTGAACATGGCCATGGCCTGTGGTCTGGATGCAGTCATCGCCGATGTCCTCGACGCGCATCTGACGAAAGCTACGGCTGCGGCTGAAATCATCCTGGAGCGGATTCCTTATTCCGATCAATTTTTGCAAGCACTGAATAAAGAAACAAAGGCAGGGAACGAATAAGGGTTGCGAGTTGTGGGTGCTGCAGGATGTCTTAAAACGGAGGCAGACGGAAGTGGATTTTATCAACGGGGCAGTGGTGCGGGAGGGAGAAAAACTGGGGGTCGAGACCCCGGTCAACCGGATACTCACCGCCCTGGTAAAAACTCTGGAGAAAACGTATTCGGAGAGGATTCAGTAAGAAACAGCAATCAGCGATCAGCAATCAGCAAAAAAACTAAATTGATTGTCTTGGCTGAAAGCTGAACGCTGAAAGCTGATCGCTGGTTTACAGGAGGTCGAAATGCCGGAGGCGTTGGATCTGTCGAAGATAGAGCCCATCCTGGAAAAATTCCGGGGACAGGAAGGGGTGCTGATTCCCGTCCTCCAGGAAGCTCAGGGCATTTACGGGTATCTGTCCGAGGAAGTGTTAGCCCACATCAGCCGGGGGCTGAAGATCTCCCTGAGCCGGATCTACGGGGTCGTGACCTTCTACGCCCAATTCTACCTGACGCCGCGGGGGAGGCATACGGTTCGGGTCTGCCGGGGAACGGCCTGCCACGTTCGCGGAGGGAAAAACGTCCGCAAAGCCGTTCAGCAGTTCCTGGGCATTGAAGAGAATGAGACTACGCCCGATTTTAAGTTTACCTTCGAAACCGTGGCTTGCTTGGGGGCCTGCGCTCTATCGCCGGTACTCCTGGTGGATAAGACTTATTACGGAAAGCTAACGCCCGGCAAGGTCGAAAAAGTTCTGAAGCTACATGCCTGAAGGAGGGAAAGCGTTGAAAGGAAGGCTGGAATCCGCAAATGACTTAACGGCGTTGCGGGAAACTATTCTCAAGCAGCGGGACCCCAACAAAACCTGTGTGACCATCTGCGGCGGGACCGGGTGCCGGGCTTGGGGCGGCGAAGAAGTACGGCAGGCTTTTATCCGGGAAATCCGGAAACAGGGACTGTCGGGGGAAGCGGATGTGATGCGCACGGGCTGCCATGGATTCTGCGAACGCGGGCCGGTGGTCGTCATCCTGCCCCAGGAGATCTTCTACCAGCAAGTGGCGATGGAAGATGTACCGGAGATCGTCTCTGAAACCCTCCTGGGAGGCCGGGTGATCCAGTCGTTGCTCTACGTAAACCCGGTCACGGGCAGGACCGTCACCTATGATCATGATGTTCCTTTCTATCAGCGCCAGATGCGCAGGGTTTTCAGCGACAACGGGCGCATCGATCCCACGGAGATTCGCGATTACATCGCCCGTGAAGGGTATGCCGCTCTGGGCAAAGTCCTCTCTTCTATGACTCCGGAGCAGGTAATCGGGGAAGTGGAGAAGGCCGGCCTGCGCGGCCGGGGGGGGGCCGGTTTCCCCACCGGGAGGAAATGGCGCCTCACCCGCAGCTCGCCCGGGGATGTGAAATACATCGTCTGCAATGCGGACGAGGGAGACCCCGGGGCCTTCATGGACCGGAGCGTTCTGGAAGGGAACCCCCATCTGGTTCTGGAGGGAATGATCATCGCGGGCTACGCCATCGGAGCACAGAGCAGTTATGTGTACGTCCGGGCGGAGTACCCTTTGGCCGTCCAGCATCTGAAAGGAGCCATCGAACAGGCGGAAGAATTAGGCCTCCTCGGCGAAAAGATCCTGGGCTCTAATTTCAATTTTCATGTCAAGATCAAAGAAGGGGCGGGGGCCTTTGTCTGCGGCGAGGAGACGGCCCTTCTGGCCTCGATAGAAGGAAAAAGAGGAATGCCGCGGTCGCGTCCGCCATTCCCCGCCGTGGCCGGGCTGTGGGGCAAGCCCACCAACATCAACAATGTGGAGACCTATGCAAACGTTCGTTCCATCATCCTCGAAGGGGCCAAGGCCTACGCCTCCGTGGGAACCGCTGGATCCAAGGGAACGAAGATCTTTTCCCTCACGGGGAAGATCAACAACACCGGCTTGGTGGAAGTCCCCATGGGGACCACCCTGCGGGAAGTTATTTATAAGATCGGCGGGGGAATCCCCAAGGGCCGTCTCTTCAAGGCCGCCCAAATGGGGGGACCTTCAGGCGGGTGCCTGCCGCCTCGCTATCTTGACCTCCCCATCGATTACGAATCCCTGACCCAGGTGGGGTCGATGATGGGGTCGGGCGGCATGATTGTCATGGACGAGAAGACCTGCATGGTGGACATTGCCCGGTTCTTCCTGGCCTTCACCCAGGATGAATCCTGCGGCAAGTGCGTGCCCTGCCGGATCGGGACCAAGAGAATGCTGGAGATTCTGACCCGCATCACCAAAGGAGAAGGGCAGGAGGGGGATATTGAACTCCTTCTGCAGATGGGTCAGACCATCAAAGATGCTTCCCTCTGCGGGCTGGGGCAGACCTGTCCCAACCCGGTCCTCTCCACCATCAAGCACTTCCGGGCTGAATACGAGGCGCACATCCGGGATAAGATATGCCCCGCAGGAATCTGCGAGGCCCTGACCTTTGCCCCCTGCGAGAACACCTGCCCGGTCCATTGCGATGCTGTCGGTTACACGGCCCTGATTTCCGCCAGAAGGTACGACGAGGCCTTGAGCCTGATCCGGCTGACCCAACCGCTGGCTGGTATCTGTGGGCGAGTCTGCAGCCACCCCTGCGAAAAGATGTGCAAGCGGGGAGAGATCGATGAACCCATTGCCATTGGCTCCCTGAAACGTTTTGCTGCCGACTGGGAACGGAGGCAGGGCAAGATGGCCCCTCCCACTTTCCTGGAGAGGACCAAAGACGATCGGGTGGCGATTGTAGGGGCCGGGCCTGCGGGTTTGAATGCCGGCTATCATCTGGGAAGGAAGGGATATCCGGTAACCGTGTTCGAAGCGCTGCCAGTACCTGGAGGCATGCTGGCCGTGGGCATTCCGGATTTTCGCCTTCCTCCGGTGATTTTGGAGTACGACATCAATTTCATCCGCCAGCACAACGTGGAGATCCGGACGAACCAAGCTCTGGGCAGAGATTTCACTATCGATGACCTGTTCAAACAGGGATACAAAGCCGTGTTCCTGGCCCTGGGCGCTCACGGAAACCCGAGGTTGAACATTCCGGGAGAAGATGCCAAGGGCGTCCTGGCGGGAGTCGATTTTTTGCGCCGGGTAAACCTGGGCGAGGAAGTCGAGGTCGGTGAAAAGGTGGCGGTCATCGGCGGAGGAGATGTGGCCATCGATGCGGCCCGAATGGCCGTGCGCCTGGGAGCGCGGGAAGTGTCCATCGTCTACCGCCGTACCAAGGAGGAGATGCCCGCCAATGCCGAAGAAGTGGAAGAAGCCGAAGATGAGAAGATCAAGATTCTGTACCTCCTCGCTCCCACGCGGATTCTCACTGAGGACGGGCGAGTGAAGGGCATGGAATGCGTGCGGATGGAGCTTGGGGATTACGACGAGAGCGGTAGGCGCCGTCCCATGCCGGTCAAAGGCTCGGAGTTCCTCATGGAGGTGGATACGATCATCCCGGAGGTTGGGTACAAGCCGGAACTTGCCTGTTTCAAAGAGGAAGAAGGCTTTAAAATTACCCGGTCCGGTACGCTGGCCTCTGACCCGATCACCCTGGCCACTCATATTCCCGGAGTCTTTGCCGGGGGCGATGTCGTCACGGGCCCTTCTACGATCGTGCAGGCGATGGCCCACGGTTCCCAAGCAGCGGTCTCCATCGACCGGTACCTGAAAGGCCAGGACCTTTACAAGGACCGCGTTTTCCGGCCGATGCGGCGGGCCGACGTGCCCAAAACCGAAGGGGAGACGGGCGATATAGAAGCGATAAAACCGCGCGCCCGGATGCCCTACATGGGTGTGGGACGACGGGTACGGACGTTCTCCGAAGTGAACCTGGGGTTCAGTGAAGAGACCGCCATCCACGAGTCCTGCCGCTGCCTGCGGTGCGACTTGGAGCATTAAAAACATTTTTTAGCCACAGAGGACACAGAGACCACAGAGATGAATAGAGAATCAGAATCCAAAGAGCAAAAAGCAAAATGACAATGGAAAATTCGCGAATTTTCGCATTTCGGTTTTTGTTTTTGATTTTTGGATGATTTCCCTCTGTGTTCTCTGTGATCTCTGTGGCTAAATGGCCTTTTGGAGGAAACATGGCAGAAATTCGATTGAACATTGACGGGCGGGAAGTTCACGCCGAAGAGGGAATGACTATCTTTGAGGCCGCCCGGAAGGCGGGGATTTCCATTCCCCATCTCTGTTACCGGCATGATCTGACTCCGACCACGTCCTGTCGCCTGTGCGTGGTGGAAGTGGAGGGGGCCAGAACGCTGGTCGCTTCCTGCGCCCTTGCGGTAGCCCCTAAAATGGTGGTGCGAACGGACACGAAACGGGTCCAGGATGCCCGCAAGCTGGTGGCTGAGCTTTTACTATCCGACCATCCCTACGACTGCATGACCTGCGAAAAAAGCGGCTCCTGCAAGCTGGAAAAATACGCCTACGAGTTCGGCATCCGGAAGACCCGTTTCCAGGGAGAAAAACACGAATACCCCCTCCGCGCCACCAACCCTTTTTATGAAAGGGACTACAACAAGTGTATCCTCTGCGGCCGGTGCGTCACGGTCTGCCATGAAGTTCAGTACTGCGAAGCCGTGGACTACATCAAACGCGGGTTTACGACCAAGGTGGCCGCTTCCTTCGATCATTCCATGCAGGAAACCCCCTGCGTCTTCTGCGGGAACTGCGTCAGCGTTTGCCCGGTGGGCGCTCTCTCGGAAAAGGCTGGACGTTTTCAGGGCCGGGACTGGGAATTAAAGAAGATCCCGACCGTCTGTTCTTACTGCGGGGTAGGATGTACTTTGGTCCTGAATGTCAAAGATAATCAGGTTCTCAAGGTCACTTCGGAAATGGACCTGGGCGTGAACAAAGGCTGGACCTGCGTGAAGGGGAGGTTTGGCTTTGATTACATCCACAGCCCGGATCGGCTCACCGAACCGCTGATCCGGGAGGGCGAAAAATTTCGCCCCGCCTCCTGGGATGAAGCGCTGAACCGGGTGGCGGAAGGTCTGAAAAAAATCAAGGCCGATCATGGGCCTGAGGCCATCGGCGTTCTGGTCTCGGCCAAATGTACCAACGAGGAAAATTATCTCCTGCAGAAGCTGGCCCGCGTCGCCCTGGGCACCAACAACGTGGACCACTGCGCCAGGCTCTGACACAGCTCCACGGTCGCCGGTCTGGCGATGGCCTTTGGCAGCGGGGCGATGACCAATTCGATCGAAGAAATCCGGAGTGCGGACTGCCTTTTTGTGATCGGCTCCAACACGACGGAAAACCATCCGGTCATTGCCATGGAAGTCAAGGCTGCCGTTCGACAGAAGGGTGCGAAGCTGATCGTGGCCGATCCGCGCCGGATCGAGCTCGTCGATGACGCGCACCTCTGGTTGAGCCAAAAGCCGGGAACCGATGTGGCCCTGATTAACGGGATGCTCCACGCCATCATCTCCCACGGGTGGTACAACAAAGCCTTCGTGGAGGAGCGCACGGAGGGATTTAAGGCGCTGGCCGAATCTCTAAAAGAATATACGCCGGAGGCTGCAGAGGCCATTACCGGCGTTCCGGCAAAGGATATTGAGGAGGCGGCCCGACTCTATGCGCAATCTCCCAACTCCTCCATCCTCTATGCCATGGGGATTACCCAGCACGCCACCGGAACGAACAACGTGCTGGCCCTGGCCAACCTGGCCATGGTAGCCGGGCAGATTGGCAAGCCTTCTTCGGGAGTGAACCCACTGCGGGGACAGAATAATGTCCAGGGGGCCTGCGACATGGGCGGGCTGCCCAATGTCTACACCGGATACCAGCGGGTGGATGATAAGGCGGTGCAGCAGAAATTTGAAAAGGCCTGGGGCGTATCCCTTTCCCCCCATCCGGGGCTGACTTTGATGGAGATGATGAAAGGAATCGCCGAAGGCCAATTGAAGGCCCTCTTCATCTTGGGGGAAAACCCTTTGCTCTCAGACCCCGATGCCAACAAGGTAAAGGATGAGCTGAAGCACCTGGACTTGCTGGTCGTCCAGGATATCTTCCTCTCCGAGACCGCGGAGCTGGCCCAGGTCGTTCTTCCGGGGGTGAGCTTTGCCGAGAAGGACGGCACATTCACGAACACGGAACGGCGGGTACAGCGGGTGAGGAAAGCCATTGAGCCCCTGGGGAATGCCCGTCCGGACTGGCAGATTATCCGAGACCTCTCTTCCCGCCTGGGTTATCCGATGAATTACAGTTCCCCGGCGGAAATCATGGAGGAGATCGCTTCTTTGACGCCATCCTATGGCGGCATTCGCTACGAGCGGTTGGAAGGATTGGGGCTGCAGTGGCCCTGCCCGGCCGCCGACCATCCCGGAACCCCCTTCCTGCACAAAGACAAATTCCCCCGCGGTAAGGGGAAATTCCATGTGACCCCGTACGCGCCGGCGCCGGAGCTTCCCGATGCGGAATATCCGTTCCTGCTAACTACAGGGCGGGTACTCTATCACTACCATACCTTGATCAGCCGGAAATCGAAGGGGCTATCGGAGATCTATCCCGAAGGGGTCGTGGAGATCAACCCCGCGGATGCGGTGCGGCTGGGAATTCGTCCGGATAATGGAATGGTGGAAGTGACATCCCGCCGGGGCAAGGTGCAGGTGAAAGCCAAGGTCTCCGATACCCTTCCCCCGGGACTCGTATTCATGACCTTCCATTTCAAAGAAGCCGCCGCCAACCTACTAACCATTGACACCCTGGACCCTGTGGCCAAGATCCCCGGGTACAAAGTTTGCGCCGTGAAGATCCAAAAAATTGCAGCGGTTTAACGCTTTGAAAAATGGGACACTTCTTTCCGTCATTCCGGCGAACCCCGGATCGGGTCCGGGGCAGGCGCCGGAATCCAGGGGCATAAAAGAAGAGTTTGATGTCTACACAATTATGGCCTTATTAGTAAGCAAACCAGTGCTCTACGGGTTTTGTTAGAAATTCCTCCAGGCCGATACCTTCCTGGCCAATCAAGAGTTGGCGCTTCACCTTGAAGGCTTTAGTAAGAGCGGCCATTCCAGAGAGACGATGTCTCGTCCGTCCGCTCTTTACCTCGAGGCCAACCAGATCTTTACCCGCCCGTATGAGGAAATCTACCTCCTGATTCCTTTCCAGCCAGTAGAAGACGTCGATCTTCTTTCCTCGGGTGCCGTTGAGCAGATATGCCCCTATGGCTGACTCGACCAGTCTTCCCCAGTATTCCCGGTCATGTTGCGCAGACACGAGTGAATAGGGGGAGGGTGCGGTCATCAAAGCCGTATTCATTACTTGCAGCTTCGGGCTTGACGCCCGCTGCCGGACTTGCTTCCCGGAAAATTTCGGCAACCCGGCAACCAAACCAGCCCCCTCAAGCAAATTCAGATAATGGGCGAGGGTCGTTGTATTGCCGGCTTCATGAAGCTGGCCGAGCATTTTCTGGTAGGAAAGAATCTGACCGGAATAATCGCAACCGAGTTGATAAAGGCGTCTGAGCAGCGCGGGTTTATCCACCCTCGTCAAAAGGAATATATCGCGTGACAAGGTGGTCTCAATTAAGGAGTCAATAATATACCTTGCCCAGCGTTCGTGCTCTTCAATCAAACTGGCCGAACCTGGATATCCACCAAAAAAAATATACTGCTCCAGGCTCCAGCCGAAAGCTTCGTGCATTTCCGGATACGCCCAGTGCGTTACGGGGATTACTTCAAAACGCCCGGCTAAACTTTCCGTTAGCCCCTTTTGCACAAGGAGAGGGGATGAACCCAGGAATACGACCTTGAGGGGGAGCCCCGAGGCGGAGTCTTCATCCCATAAGCGCTTAATGACCTCGGACCACTGCGCAACTTTCTGGACTTCGTCCAGGATCAGCAGAGTGCCTTTCTTTCTATCTTTCTCGATGATTTTGAACCTGGCAATCTCCCACTGCTGAATAATCCAGTTGCGGTCCCGCAAGGTGGGTTCATCGGCGGTAGCAAAATGAACCGGAAGCGAAACGGCCTCGGCCACCTGCCGGGCTATGGTCGTCTTGCCCGTCTGCCTGGGACCGGCCAGGACCTGAATAAACCGCCGGGGCTCCTGGACCCGCTTCAACAGGGTATGGCATACCGGCCTTTTGAACATTTTTCATTCCCATTTACAATTTACTCAACATCTTGAGTAATTTTACTCAAAATGCTGAGTAAGTCAAGACCGATTTCTTTGACTGAGTCTCTTTGCCCTTCTTGTCCGCTGGGTAGGGGGGGCAGTCCCAAGAACCTATCATTCATTGTGAATCCCTTGGATGGGCATCCCGACACGCTTTTTCAAAGACATCCCTGGTTAACGCACACGTAAGGCCGTCTAAATGTCAATTATCCCTTCAAGAAAGGGACATCGGATATTCGCCTCCGCGAGCCCTTCCCCGCGTACCTAAGGCTGAAACTGCAAAATCAGAGGAGTTATAGGACCCCCCATTCCCCGTTTTTTCCCAAAGGGATGATGTCGCAAAGGAATGTCGCAAAGGAATGATTGACAGATTCTATTCAAAGGGGTAAATTTCTTTATATGAAGAAGCGGGGAAACAATCGTCTGCGGCCGAAATGGGAAAATGGACGTTTTTGAACCGAGCTTCGAAAATAGTCCTCAGCCCTGAGGATTCATTTAAACTGAATTTCCTATACTGCTGGCATTATGGGACAGGATCGTATCCTTGATGAATTGACGGAGAGAACGCAGCGAGCAGTTGCCCATTACTGGCAAACGCGGGCCGTGCAGCGGCAGAAACAAGCGCAGAGCGGCAAGGCAGATCAGGGTTTGCGCAGTGCCGTAACCGGTGGCGCACAGATGGATGGTTTCATCGATCTTTTTACGGAACTGATAACTCAGACTGGGATACTGGAGCGGTATATTTTCCGGAAGAAGACCGTTGAGCTTCCCGGTTTCTTCAGACCCACCAAGGAGTGGGACTTACTGGTTGTCAGAGAACACACATTGATTGCTGCGATAGAGGCCAAGTCACAAGTCGGTCCCTCCTTCGGCAACAACTTCAACAACCGAACTGAGGAGGCAATGGGCAGCGCCCTTGACCTCTGGACAGCGTTTCGGGAACGCGCCTATCTCCAAAGTCCACAGCCTTTCCTTGGTTATTTTTTTATGCTGGAAGACTGCGGAGCGTCAAATCGTCCGGTCGGTGTCCAGGAACCGCATTTCAAAGTTTTCCCGGAGTTCATCGGCGCGTCATACATGAAACGCTATGAGTTGTTTTGTCGAAAGCTTGTGTTGGAGCGTCATTATACGGCATCCGCCTTTATTACTTCGACGAGCCAGGACGGCATCCACGGGGACTTCAAGGCACCAGCCGACGATCTATCAATTCAGCGGTTTGCTAAGGGGCTGGTGGCCCATGCAACAACCTTTGTGTGAAAACATGTTGACGACCTTTCACAGGCTCATTAATGGCGATGCACGGGATCTGTCCTTCTTGGATGACGCGTCCGTCCACCTCGTCGTTACTTCTCCGCCCTATTGGAATCTCAAACGATACCAGGAGAATCCGGATCAACTGGGGCATATTCAGGATTACGAGGCATTTCTGAGTGAGCTGGAAAAGGTTTGGAGGCATGTCTTCCGCGCCCTTGTCCCCGGTGGGCGACTGGTGTGTGTGGTCGGCGATGTGTGCGTTGCCAGACGCAATTTCGGGAGACACCTTGTTTTCCCCCTTCATGCCGACATTTGTGTCATTTGCCGGCGGATTGGGTTTGACAACCTTAATCCCATCGTCTGGCACAAAATTGCCAATGCATCGTATGAAGTGGCGAACGGATCAAAGTTCTTGGGCAAGCCGTATGAACCCAACGCCATCATCAAGAACGACATGGAATTCATCCTCATGCAGCGCAAGTCGGGAGGATACCGGAAGCCCTCTGAAACACAGCGCAAAGCAAGCAAGATATCCAAGGAAGAATTCGCTCAATGGTTTCAGCAAATCTGGAATATCCCAGGAGCATCTACCAAGCAGCATCCCGCCCCATTTCCGATGGAACTGGCAACCCGTCTCGTCCGCATGTTTTCTTTCACAGGCGACACCGTGCTTGACCCGTTTTGCGGAACTGGCACGACAATGATTGCTGCTCTCAGAACGGGTCGGAATAGCATCGGTGTTGAAATCGAGCCAGAGTATTGCCGAATGGCAGCACGATATTTGAAGGCCGAAAACCCCGATCTCTTTTCCAATGCAAAGCTGATCTTTGAGAAGGCAACCACAGAGCGCGCATGCCTGGTAATGGAAGATCATGAACTTTACGAGGTTCGCCCGGCGAAGAAAAAATTGGATTAGGCTAAGGCAGGGTAGGGCATGTCGCGGTAAACCTGCCTAACTTTGAGCCTGCTTACAACATGATCCATCGAGCCGTCGTACAATGCCTGCCCGCGTAGGGGTGATCACGCGAAGCGCGCAATGGGCTGCCCATATTAGGTGCTCTTGACCAGCTTTTTTCCTCTTGATCTTTCAATTATTTTCTTATATGATCACATCACCTATAATAACCCCTTTTGCAAAAGGGAGGGGGAATTTTGGTGACAGCGTAGGGCTTTCCCCGGGTCGTGACAAAATTTTATCCTGCATGTTAAATTTTCCCTTGGCTTTTTCCAAACCCTTAATGGAGGGTTACATGGATTGCAGAGACGGAACCCCATTTCTTAAAGAGAGGTGGGGTTTTATGTTTTCAGAACCATGGACCAGAGAAATAGAATGCAAAGAAAATAGACCTGACCCTATTGCGCTTTTTCGACATCATCTTTGTATACATTTATCTGCACAATATTTTCTCTCCACCTTCTACTCGTTTCTCTACTTTTGCTATATTTCCCCCTTTTCCCTTCAATCCCCGACTTTCTCTCCGTTTGGTCCTCAGCCTAGTCAGGCATTTCCACAAAACCAAATCCTCGTGGCTGGCCATTATATTTGTCCTTAACGATCGTTGCAGAGCTTACCTGACCGAAGACCTCAAAGGCCTGGCAAAGATTTTCCCCTGATACATCATAGGATAGATTTCCAACATAAATATTGATGGTCGTTTCATCCTTTTTAGTTTTCGATGAAACTCCTTAGTTTATTGGCCCGGCTGGAATGTTTCAGCTTCCTTAAGGCCTTGTCCTCAACCTGTCGGATCCGCTCCCGGGTAAGATGAAAGTCTCGTCCCACCTCCTCAAGGGTATGGTCGTGCTCGTCTCCGATTGTCCGCATCCTCAGAATCTTCTCCTCCCTTTTGTTCAGTGTCGAGAGGACTCTTTGAATCTGCCTTGCCATATTGGAGCTTATTGCTGCATCCTCAGGGGAGATCGCTTCTTTATCCTCGATGAAATCTTCTAAGCGGCGACCCTCCTCACCGATAGGGGTTTCGAGCGAAATGGTTCTTTTGGCGATCTTATAAAGCTTCTGCATCTTATCCAGAGACATCCCCATTCTTTCGGCGATTTCCTGCAAATTGGGCTTCCTCCCCATCTCCTGAACCAGGTCTCGAAAGGTCCGATACAGTTTGTTGATGACTTCGATCATGTGGGCAGGAATACGAATGGTCCGGGGTTGATCGGCAATGGCCCTCGTGATGGCCCGCCGGACCCACCATGTCGCATAGGTACCGAACTTATAGCCCCGTTGGTATTCGAACTTATCGACTGCCTTCATCAACCCGATATTCCCCTCCTGGATTAAATCCAGAAACGGAAGTCCTCGATTCAAGTATTTCATGGCAATGGAGATGACCAATCTCAAATTGGCCTTCACCAATTCACCCTGCGTTTTTCGGACCTTGGTCTCCCCTGCCTCAATCGCCCTCAATGTCTCTTGAAGCTGATCCGAAGAAAGGCCACACTCCACCTCCATTCTGCCTACCTTCCTTTTGACATTCCGGGCGATCCTGCTCATCTCTTCCCAATCCTTTAGCTTGTCAGCCAGGTAAAAAGGACTTCCCTTGGGCACTTTCTTCTTGATCATCTTCAAAGACTTTCTGACTTCCTGGACTGAGACCCCTAAATCCTCCTCATGTTTTTCCACTTCCCCTTGAGCCTTTTCCATCCGAATGTTCCACAGCCTCAACTTCTGGATGATTCTGATGATCTGTTTTTCACTCAAGTTGATCCGTTTAAAGGCATCGAATATTTCGGCCTGTTTCTTCCAGATCTTTTCCTGAATCCTCTTTGTTGGAACTTCTTTATTCCTGAGCCTCAACTCTCCCCGGAGAATTCGAATGCGCTCTTCTCCCTTCCGAATTTTATTGATTAAGTCGAGAACCCTCTTTTTCTGGATCTGTTCTTCCTCAACACTCGTCTCTTCATCGTCGATCTCATTGATCACCTCTTTGATCTCTATCTTTCCAGCACGAAGGGCGCTTCCAAGGTTGATGACTTCCCTGACAGCGATGGGGCAGTTGATCACCACGCTTAACACCCCCTGCTGTCCACTTTCGATCCTCTTGGCAATCTCCACCTCCCCTTCCCGAGTCAGTAAGGGGAACGATCCCATTTTCTTCAAGTAAAAACCAACCGGATCCGCCGTCTTTCCAAAGGGCTCCAGCTTGTATTCAAAGACCTCCTCCTCTTTCCTCACCGGAACATTCTCATTCTCCACTTTCAATCCCGGAAACTCGCTGACCACATCGAGGCCTAACTCATCGAATATGATCAGGTCATTTTCGCTCTGCTCAGATCTGTAGGATCTCTTTGGAACCCATTCTTTCAAACTTCTTTCCTTATCTCTATTTCCTTGATTTCCTTCCAATTAAGTTTTTTTCTATGAAACCCCGTAAGGAACTCCATATTATTAAGGTAAAACCCCGAGGTGGGGACATTCCTGCCTGTGACGGACAGGGTGTAGCAGGCCTGTGCCCCTCCAGAAAGGATGAAATCTTTCGGGTCGTCTTAGGTAGTATTTATTCTGGGATTCCCTGTCGTTTGTAATGTTTGCTTATATTTCAATAATCATCCGAATCAATTTCCTCGGCTTCCTTGTATTTTTCATCCCTCCCAATCCGGAAGATTGTATCCGCCTTCTTTAAGCAACTCCAACTCCTCTTGGGTGGCAGACTCTAGGAAAAACTCTGCCTTTTCCGGGCTGAAGGGTTCACCTTTTACTAGCAAGACAGGAAGTCCGTCCCGGCTCACTGGATATTCCGTGGTCAGCTCGCCTGTAAACGGTTCGCCCTTGTTAGTGGCTTTCAAAAAGATACCAGATATGGCCACGGTGGTTCCTTCATAAAATAGGAGGAGACGCAGGTCTCCCTTAAGCAACTTGTAT
>Ga0315282_10010182_pt1 | contig 14802 bp, 17 predicted proteins | sample YL17G07_20_MG_FD_203693 | JGI IMG/M metagenome (GOLD analysis project Ga0315282, IMG submission 203693) | Sediment microbial communities from Yellowstone Lake, YNP, Wyoming, USA - YL17G07_20 | ecosystem: Environmental > Aquatic > Freshwater > Lake > Sediment | place: USA: Wyoming | collected...
TTACCTTGTCCGTAACCTGCTCCAATTCCAGCAATTGACAGCTTTACCTGATAACTGTTTCCTAAATTGTCAGTTAACCAAAGTTGCTGCATTCCGGGAGTTGTAGCCTGGGCGCTTTTTTCGGTAGCTTCATAAACAGCATTTAACTTTCTGCAACTTATTCCGCCATTGTAGCTTAACAGAGTCAAGCTTTCAATATCAGTATTCGCATTCTCGTTCAAGACTTTCTTTTCTATTCCGCCAGAAATTGCCCATTTCTTGCCAAGACTTTTTTCAAAATCCGAGCCATAGACTCCGCCGATTGCAGTTATAGGGGTTTTTGCCTCTAATCCGCAATAAGTTTCTTTTCTGGTTTGATCAAGGAAAGCCACTCCAAGATATGCTTCTGCTTTTACGGTTTTCTTGTTGCTTAAGTTTACCTTGCCTGCAACATCAGCATTAATTTTCAGTCCTTGTATGTCTCCGACTTTTACATCAGTTTTGCTGTTGTAAGTGTCTTGAGAAGACATTGCTCCCCCAACAGAAAGTTTCAATGCAACTTTATCAGACAATTTCATATTGTCTAATTTAAGATTTGCTGAATACTCACTGCCTTCTGCTTTATATTCATATTTGCCTGGAACAATTGTCTTGTCATCCAAAGTTCTGTAACCTAAGCTTATTTCTGTGCTTTTCTCAGCTTTTTCAAAAGAAAAAGCGTTTGCGCTGTTGTAAATTCCAACAGGTAAAGCAATTGGGAAAAGATACAATTTGTTGTACCATTTCTTAGAAGTTGCTTTTGGCTTTGCTATTGTTGCTTGCACTGGTTGTACTACTTGTTTCACTACATGTTTTTTCACTGGTTTTTTTGCTGTCTGTGTTGGACTACATATTGTACTTTCGTCCACTACCTTTATGCCTTTAAATGGTAATACTGCACTGGCACTTGTTGCAAGTGCCACTGTCAATAAACCGGCTATGATTTGTTTTTTTATGTTCATTTTTTTCCTTAACCTTATTTAAAAGGTGATTATGATTACTTCGCTTTAGATGTACTTTTAGTTGATTCATACCATTTTTTCACATCAACTGTAGGTTCTATAAGTCCAGTTTTTGCATCTGTATACCAAGGTACAACATGATTTGCGTCTGAGCTATGGCGTATATATTTGTCAGGCTTTTGGCCGTTTCCATAATCGATAACAATCTGATCATTGTTTTTTACTGCGTCCCAATCTGTGACTTTATTTTCCACTGCTTTTGGTAATGCGGCTTCTTTTGATATTTTTTTAGCTGTGGCATCTATTGCCATTCTGCCAGAAGCAGTTATTATATCATTTGCAAGATTAATATTTTGTTCAGGAGTGAGATATGCTGTTAAAATTCTTGTTAATTCGCCATTTGCATTTACTCTGCCAATATTTGCCTTGTTTCCTTCAATACTAAGTCCTAATTTTCCTTCTTGGTATTCTTTTGCGTAGTGTTTCAATTCTGGGAGCTGTTTGAAGAATAATCCGCCTGTCTCCTGATATGTGATAAATCCGTCTAAATTCTCTTCAGAATTTATCTTGCCCGCATAATTTGGAAGGGAGCATGTGTCTATCTTTTTTATTGAGTATGTCCCGTCTTTTTTCTTCATGAGCTCAACATTATATCCATAATAATCAGTATCCTTGTAGATTTGGTTTATCTGGGCTAATTTCTTGTCATCAAATAGATTTGTGACTTTATTCATTTCTGTAAGAGCTTCAAGTCTGCTTTTGTTTTTTTGTATTGCTTCTAATTCAGCAGGAGTTTTTGTCTGAACGGCTTTGCAAGGCGCGAAATAGGCCTGCTTTGCATCATTAACTTCTTTAATAGCCTGTATCTTTTTAGAATAATATCCATTGATTGCCAGCGCTTCAAGTACCATCAATCCAACAACTCCAATAACATATTTTGTTTTTGTCATTTTTATTAGCTTTTTGTTGTCATTAAGCAATTACGAAATCATTTATAAACTTTTCTATATTCAAGTATAACTTCAACTTTTATCAGCTTAATAAAGAATATTATAGCATATTATAATCTTTCAAGAATCTTTTTTGATTTAAGCGAATCGCCCAATGGATCGGGGCTTTCATTTATGATTGTTGCGTCAATCTTTGATTTTTTTATCCATTCAAGAAGCTCTTTTATATCGCTGTCTTTTGTCAGTATATGTCTTCTTTCCCCCTTGTCAGAATATTCTATTCCTGAAAAATGAGCATGAATATAATTGATTCCCGCATTTTTTAATTTGTCAAAAACTTTTTGATAATCAATCTTTTGATCTCTCGCTTTCAAATGCGCAAAGTCTATGCAAAGATGGCAGTCAGTTTCTTTTTTCAATCTCAGCAATTCATCCAAATCACCGAACTGGCTTTTCTTGCCTGTTGTTTCAGGTGCAAGAATGACTTTCCACCCTCTTTTTTTGATTTCTCTCTGTATCTCCAGAATCTCCTTTTTGATTATGCTGTAGCATTCTTCTTTGCTGTGCTTCATATAAAATCCAGCATGAAAGACAATATATTTCGCCCCGAGAAAATGCCCCCTTTCGCAGCTTTCTAAAATCCTTTTTTTGCTGGCTTCAATTTTTGCCTTTTCATGAGATGCCAGATTGACATAATATGGCGCATGAATGCTGATGCGCATTCCGAGCTTTTTGGCGAGATCTCCGCATTCTTTCGCCAGCTCATTGGACATTCTGACGCCATAAGTGAATTCTATTTCTACAGCGCCAAGCCCTTTATCATGTATGAATTGGATGCCTTTCAAAGAATCTCCGCCTGTTCCTGCAGGCCCTAATATTATCATTTTGGATTTAGACTGTTATTACCGTAATATAATATATTAGATAGCTTTTATTGAAGTCTGGTTTACCTGCCCGATATTCTGGACAATAAATAATTGCATTTTCTTTATTATCAGATCCTGGATGCTCTCTTTTAACGTTCCATGGCAATATTCTATCCTTGATTCAGGCAAAAATGAGCCAGAAATGTCTTTTGGAATATCGCAGATCATGCTTTTTCCGTTCAAGGCTGCAGAAGTCTCAACGTCAGATATTAATTTGACAACTCTCACATTGACCTCGCAGTTATCGCCTTTCAAGCCGTTTATGGCATAAGACCATGTCGAGTTTTCTTGCGCATTGGTAAATATCACTTTATTGCATTTCCATAAAGAATCTATAAAGCAGTTCTGATTAAGGCACTGCTTTTTATATAATAAAAGATATAATGATCCTGAAAGAAGTATCACTATGGCCAGAATCATCAGTGTTGCCTTTAAGTCTAACCTCTTTTTTCTCGCCATAGTTTAATCAGTTATTTTTGATTTAAATATATTGCTAAATGCTTATCAGATTGATGTTTGTCTCATAAGTAACTGCAAAATTCTTGGCAATTATATACTTGCATGACGTCTCTTCAGCGATTTTAACAACAAAATTGTTCACTGTTCCGTCAATAAGCATTGCGAATACCTGGCCCTTGTTCCTTCTTAGAGGAAAAGCGATGTCTCCCAAAGATGATCTTTTGAGCACATTCAGGTCTTCATCAAGGATTAATGCGGCTTTTGTCCCCTCGATTTCTTGGGACATTTCCCTAAGTTTGTCAATATCTTTGTCTTTTAATTCCTTGGAAGATTTTTCGATTTTTTCAGCTGGTTCAGATTCATACTCTTCTCTTCTTCCTCCGCCATGGCCTTCAAATCTTCTTCCTCTGCTTTCTGAGCTGTATCCTCTGCCTCTTCCTTTTCTTTCTTTTTTTGGCTCTTCCGCTATTGATTTCATGAATTCCTCAATAGAGATTTTTCCTCTGAGACAGGTGTTTATCTCTTTTCCATTCAATTCTTCGACTTCTTTTCCTGCTGGAGCTTGCGCGACAAATTCGATTCTTGCATTCGCAACAGCATCTTTTGCGATTAAGATGCCTCCTCTGTCTCCATCAACAAAAAGAGTCAATTTCTTCGCTTTTCCAAGCTCAGATATTGTTTTCGGCAATGAAGTTCCGTTCATTGCAATTGAATTTTTTATTCCGTACTTGAGCAAGTTGACAACATCCGCTCTTCCTTCAACGACAAGGATTTCCTCATTGTCCATATCAGGTCCTGCTGGAAGCTTTTCATCTCCATACTCAGTTATCTTGGCTGCTCTTACCGAGGTTGCCAATTCAGATTCTAATTCCTTGGAATCTATGATCCCCATTTTTCCCATTAATTCTTTCGCTCTTCCCATGACATAATCTCTTTTGCTGCTTCTTATGTCCTCGATTTTTTCAATCTCGACTTTTGAGTCGCAAGGCCCTATTCTTTCAATAGTCTCTATTGCGGCCGCGATCAAAGTGGTCTCTGTTTTGTCCAAAGAAGTGGGAATTTGTATTTCTCCTATTGTCTGGCTTTCTACAACATTAAGAGTTGCATCTATTCTGCCAATTTTTCCGTTTTTCTGCAGTTCTCTCAGCTCGAGATCTTCGCCTAGCAAGCCTTCTGTCTGGCCGAATATAGCGCCTATTACATCAGGTTTCTCGACAACTCCTTTTGCTGTGAGCTTCGCGTAAATTACATATTTTATTGATACAGGGCTTATTTTTCCCATTTTTTTCTCCTATTCAGAACAAGTTATTATGGCATGGCGCAAAGCGCTATGGCCTTTACTAATCTCTAATCTCAACAGACTGATTCAAAGAATATGATCAGTGATGTGTGATATGATAGTGAAATAAACTTGTTCTTAATTTAATTTAGTTTATTAGTAATAATATATTTTATGATATACTATTAATATAACCTTATCCAGTTTGCAATTAATAAACCTTTCTGTTTGTTTGCATTGTAACAGATACGGTTGGTAAGATTTAAATTCCAAATACTGTTTGATTAAATATGAGGATAAAAGACATATTAATTTGGCTGTTAATCTTTATTGTAGGAGCATTGATAGTTTCTGCAATATCTAATTCCTCTTTTATATCTGCAATAAAAAGCCAATTTAAGACTATTTCAAATAGCGGAGAGGGATATATCAATCTGAATATAGAGGATTTTAACAAAAATCCGAACAATTATTTAGGGAAAAATGTTACAACGTCAGCAGTTTATTATGGTTGGTGCATGAGTGGTATTTCATGTGGCGAAATTGCCTGCTATACTTTCCATGATAGTCAAGGTTATAGATTAGACGTTGCTCTTGATGCAGAAAGAGTATTTACAGTAGGAAATACTTACTCATTAAAAGGCATGATAAAAAGCTGTGATATTCCAAATCTGCGGACCGATTATTATCTAAAAGAATAATTTTAGGCATAATTCTGTTTCTGACTCGCATTATAAATCAATCCAAGCCATTTGTTCTGCCTCAAATCAGGCTTTATACCCTGTCTATCGGTGTCATCTTTATTCCCTAACACAAAAAATGCTCAAACAAAAGAATTTTAAAGAGAGTTTTATATGCCCTTTGAATATGGTTGAACAGAAATTCAAGAAAATTTTTGATTTAAATATGCCTCAGCTTAAGTCAATAAAGATGACACTCCCACCAAAAATCAAGATTCCAAAAGAAATAAAATTAGATTTTAAAAAAGATTTTAACAATATATTAGCCGAAAGAAAAACAGGGGTGTTTAGGAGAAAGAGGTATGCTCCTTTTTAATATAAATGCACCAGATTTAATACAATGCTTAATTGGATTAATACTTCTTTTAACAGCATTCTTAGAGTATATTTCATATCGCGGAAATAAATATCAACAAAAATTAAAATTAATAGATAATCTTATCAAAGAGGAAAGAGATTTAATCTATAAAATTAATTCTTACAAAACTTATAAAATTAAATCGAAAATAGAAAGAGATTTTATAGAAAATCAAACTGATAGCTTAATTTTCGATTTTTATGAATATCTTGCTATTTTGTTATTTAGAAAAGACATAACAATGGATATTTGCTATAATTATTTCAAAAATAAATTTTATGAAGTCTATTTTAATTTTATGGATTCAAAATTATTTTTTGATGGACATAAACAAAGATATACCCAGTATCCAACACTTACTTTGTTATTTAATAGTTTAGATTTGAGCATCAAAGAGAATGAAATTGAGAAAATAGCTAAATCGGATTGAGCAATTTATTCTTAGAAGTTTTATTGGCCTTCTGCCAATCCTTTTCTCTGCCTGATCTGCTTTATGATCTTGTCTTGCAGTTCATTAGGCATTTTTTCAAACATCTGATCAACTAATGAAGATGTTCCTCTTCCTTCTGTTGCAGATCTTAAATCAGAGCTCCAGCCCAGCATCTCTCCAACTGGAAGTTTTGCCCTGACCATTACGGTATTTCCCTCCTGATTTACTTCTAGCATCTGCCCTCTCTTGCTTGAAACAAGTTTTGTAATTTCTGGCAGGAAGGTAAAAGGAATTTCAATCAAATGGATTTGCAGCGGCTCTAGCATTATCGGAGTTGCTTTGGCCATTCCCTCTTTAATCGCATCTCTGACAGCAGGATAAACCTGCGCAGGGCCTCTGTGAATGGCATCTTCATGAAGCTTGACATCGACTAAAGAGATTTTCAATTTTGTGCAAGGCTCTCTTGATAAAGGCCCTTGATCAATAACTTGCTCAAATGCATCCATAATTAATCCTAAAACTTCCCCAATTTGGACAACGCCTTTTGTTTTGTCTAAGAAAACACAGCTGCCATAAATCTCTCTGTACTGCCTTGCTTCATCATTTGAGACTCCAAGGCTGTTTAAAGTATTCCATAATTTCTCGTCTTTTTTCTTTATTCTTCCTTCATCTATATCTCCTTTCTTGATTGATTCATAAACTGCATTTTCCAAAGGCTCAATAGTCATGAAAAATACATTATGCTTGTTAGGGGATTTTCCCGACACTTCGGGAGATGGCTTGAATACAGTTTCTCTGTAAACTACAATTGGAGGAGAAGTTTTGACTTCCACATTCTTTTCTGTTCTGATTCTGTTTTCGATAATTTCCAGATGCAATTCACCCATCCCATGCAATAGATGTTCCCCAGTTTCCTCATCAATTTCAATTTTGATGGAAGGATCTTCCTTTGCGACTTTTTTTAAGACATCAATCAGTTTTGGCAAGTCAATAGGTTTTACAGCTTCAATAGCTTTTGTGATTACCGGCTCAAAAATATGTTTTAGTTCGGTGAATGGATGCTCTGGCTCCAAAGTTATTGTTTCTCCGGCATATCCTAGAATTCCTGAAATTGCAATAACATTTCCAGCCCCTATCCAATCAACTGCTTCCGGTTTTACCCCGTTATAAATCAAAACTTGCTGGACTTTTTGATATTGTTTCGCATTATTCAGATAAGCCTGCATTCCTTTCTCCATTTTCCCTGAAAATAATCTTCCTGCAGAAATTTCTTTTCCAGAAATCGGATCAAATACAATTCTTGTTATCACAAATGCCGGCTTGCCGTTTGAATTGCAGTTCAGAAGATTTTTTCCAAATTCTGAATCTAAATCTCCATGCCAGATTTTTGGGATTCTGTATTTTTGCGCCTCCAATGGGTTAGGAAGATGCTTGATGGCCATATCAAGAATTACTTCAAAAAGCGGGGCATTGGTCCAGCACCATTTTTCCCTTTCCTCATTGGGTATTGAATACATGTTGATAATATCTTTGAATGTGACATTTCTTTTTTTCATGAACGGAATTGATAATCCCCAGTTGTCTCTTGCGGATCCGAAAGCTACTGAACCATCCATAATATTTACTTTCCATTTTTGCTTGTACTCTGGCTCTGCAATTTCTTCAATTAAGTTGTTGAAGTTCTCAATAATCTTGACAAATCTTTCCTGCATTTTTTCAGGAGTTAATTTTAATTCCTTGATAAGCCTGTCAACTTTGTTTATGAAAAGAATCGGCTTTACTCTTTCTCTTATTGCCTGCTTGACTACGGTTTCTGTCTGGGGCATTATGCCCTCTGACGCGCAAACAAGAACAATTGTTCCGTCAATAGCCCTCATGGCCCTTGTGACATTTCCGCCAAAATCCACGTGGCCTGGAGTGTCAATCAAATTGATCAGATATTCGCTGTCTTCAAATTTGTGGACCATTGAAACATTTGCCGCATCTACAGTAAGAAGCCTTTCCTGCTCGTCAGAATGCTGCCATGTCGCCATTCCTTTGTCCAAATCTCCAGCAGAAGCCTGTGACATGAAACCAGCAGCTGCTAAAAGATTATCGGTAAAAGCAGTCTTTCCATGATGGATGTGCGCAGAAGTTGCGATATTTCTTATATGGATCGGATCTTTTGAAATCCTTACAATCTTCTGTATTTTTGTTTCATCTTGTGCCATAAAAATTTTCCTTAAATTTTTAGGTCGCTAGAAACCTTTTGGTTTCTTGCGCCATTCAACTCAGAAAGAAAAGTGGTTTTTAAAATTATCGCCTAAAACCCAATAAAACTTATATATGATATTCTCGCTTTTTTTGGCATGACAAATCTTCTTGATGCAGGTATAGATTTTGAGCGCTCTTTTCTTGAGAAGTTAGTCGAAGATTTAGAAGGCACTTTTCATTGCATTGCACATGCAGGCAAGGCAGATGATACCCAATTTATCAAAGACAGGCAGAATTATATTAGAAAAAAATATTCAAATGGATTAGACAATGCACTATCATTAGAATCACATTATATCTCACAGGCTTATGGCATACTTCAAGATATGCTGGAGAAATACAAAACTCCAAAAGAAATTATAGAAGCTGCTGAAGAGGCATTATATTCCTGGCTGATGGTTGGAATAGATAAAAATGAGATAGAAGAAATGCGCAAAGAATGGATTGAATTTTCCTAAATATTTAATCAGATTTTATACTCATAAACCCTCAATTTTTTGTCAACTTTGAAGGGCTTTAAATCCAAAGTCCAGTAATGTGAGATGATTTTTGTCCCTTTCTTCAATTCTTTCCTGAATTTTTCCATCAGTTTGTCATTAGTTCTCTGCCTCAAGAAGATGAAAATTACATTGGCATCCCTTAAATTTTGCCTGAAAAGATTGCCCCTTATCACCTCGACATTATTCATTTTTCCAGTTTTCATTCGGGCCATCAAAACACGTAAAGGGTCAATCTCAATACCTCTGGCTTTCTTGCAAAATTTTGCAGCTTCAAGCAGAATTTTTCCGTTTCCGCAGCCCAAATCATAAACAACATCTTTTTTCTTCAAGCCTGCAGATTCAATCATTTTTTTCAGGACACGAGTTGGAACTGCCTGATATTCTGCCCCGAAGAATTTTGTGTAAAAAAACCAGAACAAAATAATGAAAGCAGTTGTTAAGATGATAAGAGTTGCTGACATGGAATTATCAGAGAAATATGATATAAAAAGATTCTTAATCTTTCTAAATTGTTTATCCTGAAGAGTTGATAATCTTAACCTTATATCTGTTTACAAATCTTTCTGGAAGACTTAAAAAAGCAGCCCCTACCTGGTCTTCCAAAGCATCAAGCCCTTTTACAACTTCTCCGATAATTGTCTCATCAGGAGTTGTTTTAAACCTGAATCCGATTGGAACATATTTCAAGAAATCCTTTGGCTGGTCTTTTCCTTGAGTAAGAGTATCATATTCCTTCTGTGTCATTTCTATTGATGGATAATTCATTTTATAGTTTTATATTTGATTTGTAATTCTGAAGCCCGTCTAACAAAGTTCTTGTAGCAAGAAAAGCATGAGCCATTGTATCATGCTTTGTTTTAAGGTAAAGGTTAATTTTTTCTTCAGTCCAATATGCTGAATTTGTTTTTATTTCGAATTTTATTTGATAATTTTGTCCAGCAAGCTTGTTATAATTCTTAAGTGCCGATAGCATTGAACCTAACTGCTCATTAGAAAAATTATCTTTGTTTAGACTGCCAATTCTAAACTCTTGATCGCCTTTCACCTCAGCAACAATAAGCTCTATCTTGCTGATTTCATCATTTTCATCCATAGGCTTGGGAAATATTTCTTTGCCAAGATACTTTTCTAGTGTTTTTCTGAACATTTTATTAAAACTATGATGGATATTATAAGTATTATCATAAAAGAAAATAACCTTTAAATTTATCTTGAAGAATCAGCCATCTTCTCAATTTCATTCTTTCTCATTATTGCCTTGCTTTCTGAGTTGTGCTGATAAGCTGCGATTATTTCTGCCGCCAAAGCATCTTCAATCTTCATGCTTTTTCCAAAGCATCTGTCATATGCCCCGTTTTTCAAACTCCTTAAAGCGAGTGAAATCCTCCTCATAGGAGAAATGTCGACTGCCTGCGGATATCTTGCTCCACCATATTCTATTGTTGTGATCTCGTCTCTTGGAGCGGCATTCTCGACTGCCTTGACAAAAACATGGACTGGATTCTCCTTTGTTTTTAGCTCTATTATTTTCAATGCTTTGATCAGATCCGAAGCTCTCCTGGACCATTTTCCAGTTGCCCATGGAGTCATTATCTTGTGTTTTGATCCCCTATGGCCTGGAACAGTGAGCATGTTTATGAATCTCTCAAGAATATTCATTTTTGCACGGCCCATTTTTTCTTTTTCTCTGCCATGGCTTTTGATCAATAATTTTTCAGAAAGACTGATGTATCTTCTTAATCCAGGATCTTCAACCTTCAGGTCCTTTATGTCGTATAAATCAAAAATTTTCATTTTATGGGAATTTGTCCTCTCTTATTATTGTTTTAGTTATTGAATCAAGGACTATTTTTCTATGGCCTTTTTCAGGATCGCTTTCATGGATACTGAATAATCCGTTGATTTTGCGGTAATCTGTAACTTCTACTAGGTTTTCATATCGGTCATAATTATTATTATCTTCCATTTTATCTTCTTCCCTTCTCTATCTGGCCTTTTACAAGGCGTCTTAGAGGCTGATCGTTTACAGCAATGACTTTGAATCTTACGCATGGAATATCTCCTTTTGATCTGCCCATTCTTCCGCCGATTCTTTCAATAAGAACTTCATCATGTTCATCAACGAATTTTTGAGCTAAATTTCCTGGAAGAAAAGCAGTTACTTGCTTGCCATTCTTGATAAGCTGGATTCTGGCGCATTTTCTCATCGCAGAATTTGGCTGTTTTGCCTCTAATTCCACTTTTTCAAGGACAATTCCTTTGGCCTGATTTGCGCCCTCTAATGGATCTGCTTTCTTGTACAGCCCCAAAGCTCTTTTCTTCCATTTTTTAGAATTCCATTTAAATTTTTGTCTGTTCGCTTTGAATTTTCTTGCGCTAAATAATCCCATTGTGAACTAAATCTAAAAAGCTGAGCTTGTTTTTTAAAGGTTTTGGTCAATTCTAGCTTATACTATCTTTAATGACTTGATTTTGAAATAATATTTTAAAATGTCCTGCAGTTGATCCATGTTGACATGATCTCGGCCTATTAATGAAGCTTTTGCCTGCTGGCCCGCCTTGATTATTACATCCTGGTTTTCTATTGTCAATTTCTGGAATTTCAGCGGAAATATCAGCGCCTTGACAAACCTGTTTATCTTATTGAATGTTGGAACAGGAAGGATTTTTATTCTTTTTTTCAGCATTATGCCGAGCCTTCTAAGATTATATCCTCTTTCGCCGATCGCAGCATTCAATTGTTCAGGATCAACGATAAAAACTAATGTTGAGGCATAATTAAAGCAGAATTTTGATTTGACTCCTGTAATCTTAAAAAACAAATTCATGCACTGAATGGATATGATGTCAAGTTTTGTAATCATTTTATTTGTTCTTTACACCAATTACTGAAAGATTGAAAAATTTCTTTGCAATTTCTCCCAATTCCTTATTGTTTTGGCCGCACTCTTTGATTTCTATCTTTGTCTCTACTATCCTTTTTCTTATTTCTTCTGGAATGTTTGATGCTAGAATAACTTCAGAAATAGATTTTTTCTTTATTAGCTTCAATGTCTCATTGATTCCATAGACTGCCTTATCGCCTTCAATAATTTTTTTTAACTCAGAAATATCCATTATTTAGACTTACTTTTCCTTTCCTTTTTTTGATTTTGTAGGAACTAATTTTCCTATGATTTTCACAGCTAATCCTGGCAATCCTGTGCCTACAGGAACTGCCTGATTGAGCATTACATTTTCAATTACGCTCTTCAAATGGTCTTGGCTTCCCTGTATTGTCGCGTTTATGAAATGCTTTATAGGAGTTTCAAAGCTTGCCCTGGCAAGAATAGAGGATTTTTCCGCGATAATACCGATTCTCGTGATTCCCTTGACATCTCCTGATGTTGTCATCGCATCTGAGACTAAAGTAATGTGTCTTTTATTTATATCCAATCCCTGTTGTGAGATGACTTTGTCAATTTCATTTATTATCGCTTGTCTTGCGGCTTCAATTCCGAGGACAGCTGAAGTTTCATGAATATCGTTCGTTATTACTTTATCTTTTTCAACGCCCTTGACTTTCATTATCTCTTCCAAATTTGAGCCTGCAGTGATTATTTTGTATTTGTTGTCTCTTTTTACAATCAGGATCTGGCTTATTCCCTTTATGCCTCCGACAAGCATATCTTTTAATTTTTCTTTCAGATTATAAATCTCCTTAAAGTTTGAATCTTCTGCAATAACAATAATTGTTTCATCATCTTTCAGTTTAGCCTTTAATCCTTTTTCAATCAGGTTTTTCAGTATGGCTGAAGAGCTGATGTGCAATTCTTTCATTGTGACCTTGTCAAGCTTGACTTCAATTTTGTTTTCAGTGAACATTATATTCATTTGATTCGAAATATCCTGCATCTTTATGGACTTTATTTTTTCCGCAATCTCTTTTGCTTTTTGATCATTGTTATATGCATCTTCCAGAGGAATTTCCATTGAAGGAGTTGAAGGGTGTTTTCTAGCATCAAATATCTCGATCAATCTAGGCAGTCCTAATGTTATCTGCATCTCTGAGACTCCTGCAAAGTGGAATACGTTCAACGCCATCTGTGTTGAAGGCTCTCCAAAGCTTTGAGCGGTAATGATTCCTATTGCTTCTCCAGGCGGAATTGTTTTTTCATTCAGATGCATTCTGCTAACATCAATTCCATCTTCACCGTAAGCAAATTGAACAATCTTTTCTGTGGCGTCTCTTACTGTCCCATCATATTCAACTTTTAAGTCTTGAAGGGAATTTGCCAGTCTTCTGTAAAGATAACCTGATTTAGGAGTTCTTAATGCAGTATCCATTAACGCGTCTCTTCCAGTCATTGCTCCGAAGAAAAATTCATATGGCTTCAGGCCTTTAAAGAATGGAGATTCAATGAAACCGTGCGCTACAGGAGACAAGTCATTTTGCTTGAAGAAAGGAAGAGTCCTGTTTTCATAACCCAGCTCAATTCTCCTTGCCCATAATGCCTGCTGTCCTACAGAACAAGCCATCTGAGTAATGTATACTATGTTTCCTCCTGCTCCTGATGTGATCATGATATTGGCCGGATTTGCTTTTGGAATCTCTTTTTTTACAATCTCTCCCAGTTTGGTTCTTACATTGTTTAGAGTATGCAGGATCTTGATTTCTCTGGATTCCACCCTTGATTTTCCTGGAATTAATTCTAATGTGTTATTATAATAACTGTCAATATATTCTTGGACTTTCTTTTCAGCTTCTTTTATTATAACCTGAGAAGCACTTGTAACAGTAGGCATATCGACATCATTCAGAGCAATTGTAAATCCTCTTATTGAAAGATAAAGCATTCCTAATTTGAATAATTTATTTAAGACATTCATGGCTACTTCTCTTCCAGCCTGCCTGTCAATTTCTTTTATCAGCAAGCCTTCTTCTACCCCTATTACGCTGTTGTCCATTACTCCAGACATCATCTTTCCATCTTTGATGCTCAAGAAAGCAGAGTGAGGGCATTTTTCTTTTTGGCATTTATTGAAATATTGGCAGTCTTTGCCTTTGCAAAGCTTTGTCTTTGATTCCAAATCAACTTTTGGCAGAATCGCAGAGAAAATCTCTTTCCCGCCTATTTTGCTGGATTTCAATTTCTCAATTTTTTCAAGATCGGCATTAATCAAAACTAAAAGTTGGATAGCGTCTTTTCTGCTTAATTCTGCCAGGCTTAACAGATAGTTTCCTGTAATAGCGTCTGTAATGCACCCAAGGACATTGCTGTTGTTCTTTGGGCTGATTAATTGATTGTTAAGATTCAGAAGAATTTGGCTTTCAGATCTTGCTTCTTCTGTTTGAGGCACGTGAATGTTCATTTCATCCCCATCAAAGTCTGCATTGTATGGATAAGTTGCTCCTGGATGCAGCCTGAATGTTCTTCCATCAAGAATCTTGGCATGATGCGCCATCAAACTTGCCTTGTGAAGTGTTGGATGTCTGTTGAATAATACTATGTCTCCATTTCTGAGATGTCTTTCAACCATATAACCTATGGCTAATTCATCCAGCAATTCTTGCTTCAAATCTTCAGTGATTTTCTTTTTCTTGCCGTCTGTTCTTACAACATAATTTGCGCCTGGCCAAGTGTCTCCGCTCATAATCAATTTTTTTAATTGCTCAATGTTTCCGGAAGTTACTCTTTCAGGAACTGTCAGAATTTTTGCAATTGTAAGCGGAATTCCCACGTCATTCAAATTCATGAATGGATCAGGAGAGATTACGGTTCTTGAAGAGAAATTGACTCTCTTACCTGCAAGGTTGTGCCTTATTCTTCCTTCTTTTCCTTTGATTCTTTCTGTGAGTGTTTCAAGAGGCTGGCCGGATCTGTGTCTTGCAGGCGGCACTTGTGCGATTGAATTGTCAAAGAATGTTGTAATATGATACTGCAGCA
>Ga0315282_10010183_pt1 | contig 14801 bp, 14 predicted proteins | sample YL17G07_20_MG_FD_203693 | JGI IMG/M metagenome (GOLD analysis project Ga0315282, IMG submission 203693) | Sediment microbial communities from Yellowstone Lake, YNP, Wyoming, USA - YL17G07_20 | ecosystem: Environmental > Aquatic > Freshwater > Lake > Sediment | place: USA: Wyoming | collected...
AAACCTTTCTTTATATGGCGGCAAGGGCCCAGCTGGTCAGTGAAATTATCCGGCCGGCCCTCAGTAAAAGAAAGGTTGTTATTTGTGATAGATTTTTAGATTCTACAGTTGCCTATCAGGGGTTCGGATTAGGGATGGATATTAAATTCATCAAATATATGGGAAATTTTGCCACCGAAGGCATAAATCCGGATTTGACTATATTGATGGACCTTCCCCTTAAAAGCGGTCTTGCGCACCGCAAATACTCGAAAGACCGCATCGAGAGGCGGTCTTTGACATATCATTCCCGCGTCAGAAAAGGATATCTTGAATTAGCGCATCTTGAACCTAAACGTATAAAGGTTGTAAAAGTAGATACTGATAAGAACAAGACGCAAGAGAAGATAAGGAAGTTAGTATTAAATAAAATATGTCATTCCAGGATATCAGAGGTCACGATCAGCCGATAGCTATACTTAAGAGCTACCTTAAAGATTCCCTTCTTGAAGGCGGCCATCTTTTTATTGGTCCGGAAGGCATAGGTAAGAAACTGGTAGCCAAAACCCTATCTAAGGCATTAAATTGCCAAGAGGCTACTCTTGATTCTTGCGACAGATGCGCATCTTGTTTAAAGATAGATAAAGGCCAACATCCCGATGTATATATGATTGACTCTTCGACCGTTATTGTAAAAAATTTTGAACAAAATTATAGCGATGCAACGGATTCCGATGCCATAAAAATAAATCATATCCGGCAATTGCAGAAAAATATTATTTTAAAACCATACGAAAGTAAAAAAAAGGTATTTATTATAGATAATGCGCATAATCTTACGCCCGAGGCTTCTAATGCATTCCTAAAGATACTGGAAGAGCCGCCCGGAGATAGCCTGATTATATTGATTAGTTCTAAGCCCACGCTACTATTTAAGACAATAATTTCACGTTGCAAAATCATCAGGTTCTATCTCTTGGCAAGAACGCAACTTAAAGAAATCTTAAAAAAAGATTACGGCTTAGATAATACCATGGCCCACTTTTTAGCTTATTTTTCCGAAGGAAGGATAGGCAGCGCTTTAAGATTGAAGGATACGGATATATTAAGAGAGAAGAATAGAATTATTGATGAATTTACTAATTTTAAAAACCATAGCTTAGAGAGCTTGCCAATACAAAAGAGGGGCGATGTGCGTAGTTACCTGAATATATTAGCGACTTGGTTTAGAGATATATGCTTAATTAAAACAGGTATGCCGCATAGCGAACTTATAAATCTGGACCGTCGAGATGAATTATTAAGTTCAATGAACCGCTATGCTTGGTTGGATTTAGAGGAATCGATGAATTCCATTGCGGATTCATTATTGTCCTTAGAGCAGAATATAAATGTTAAACTATTGCTATATAATTTAAGAGAGGACATAAGTTATAGAGCTCGTAGAGCGGTATAGCTTAATTGTCTGAACTTACCCCGACGCCTGCCTGCCGGCAGGCAGGTATCGTGGAGGATCATTGAACTATGGAAGGGATGATTTTAGTAAGATTAAGAGACTTAGGCCAGACTTTTTTTTACAATAGACAAGGCTTAGATGTCAAAGAAGGCGATTACGTTATTATCGAGCACGACCGAGGCCTGGATTACGGAAAGATTATTTCTCCTAAAGACGCTGTATCGGATACTCATTCGAAAGAACCGCCGAAGAAGATAATACGTGTGGCTACTGAAAACGACTTGAAGCAGATCGAAGAGAACCGCACAAAAGCAAAAGAGGCATTTAATACATGTCTTAAGAAGATAGAAGAGCATAAATTAGATATGAAGCTTATAAAGGCGGAATATTCCTTTGACCGGACTAAGATCGTATTTTATTTTACTGCTTCCGGGAGGGTCGATTTTAGAAATTTAGTAAAAGACTTAGCTAAGATTTTTAAGGTGCGCATAGAATTGAGGCAGATAGGCGTAAGAGATGAAGCGAGACTCTTTGGCGGTTTTGGCCCTTGCGGTAGGGAACTCTGTTGTGCGAGATTCTTAAAAGATTTTGAACCGGTGACTATAAAGATGGCCAAGGAAGAGGGCCTGCCTTTAAACCCACCTAAGATATCCGGGCTTTGCGGAAGACTGATGTGTTGTCTTTATTTTGAATATGAATCATACAAGATTTTATCCAAAGGCCTTCCTCGTGAGGGAGAGCGGCTGCATTTGCCTGAAGGCAAAGGTAAGGTTATCAGTATAAATGTATTCAAACGCACGGCTATTGTGGAATTAGAAGACGGAAAGCAAATAGAAGTCAGTTATAAGTAAGCGTAAAACTATGGCTAATAAATTCTACGTAACCACCCCCATATATTATGTCAATGCCTCACCGCACATAGGGCATTCCTATACCAACATCGCGGCAGATGGCTTGGGGCGTTATTATCGCCGGAAATTAGGTGAAGATAATGTTTGGTTTTTAACCGGCACCGATGAACACGGCCAAAAGATACAGAAGGCGGCTGAGGAAGCAAAGCTAAGCCCTCAGGTATTTGTCGATAAGGTAGTTCTGCAATTTAAAGACCTTTGGAGTAAATTGAATATCTCCTACAATGATTTTATTCGCACTACCGAAGAAAGACATATAAAAGTTGTGCGGAGGGTTTTAGATATTCTTTATAAAAAGGGTGATATCTATCAGGATAAATACGACGGGTGGTATTGCACTCCTTGTGAAACATTCTGGCCTCAAACACAAATAACAGGTCAGCTTTGTCCGGATTGCCAGAGGCAAGTAGAGAAGATTAGCGAGACGAATTATTTCTTTAAATTATCAGCGTACAGGGATTGGCTAATAGGATATATCAAGAATAACAAGAATTTTATCAGGCCTGAAACAAGAAGAAACGAAGTTCTTGCGTTTTTAGTTGCAAATCCCTTAAATGACTTGTGTATTTCCCGCCCTAAAGAGCGTCTAAGTTGGGGGATACCCTTGCCTTTTAGTCCAAACCACGTTACTTATGTATGGTTTGACGCCCTGATAAATTATATCAGTGCAGTAGGCTATTTTGATGAAAACGGCAGATACATTTCTAAATGGTGGGGGCCGCAGGTGAATGTTGTTCACCTTATCGGTAAAGATATTTTACGTCATCATGCAATTTACTGGCCGATTATGCTGCACGCTTTAGATATAGAGTTTCCGAAAGAAATGACGATATTTGCCCATGGCTGGTGGCTGCTGGCGGATACAAAGATGTCTAAATCAAGAGGCAATATAGTATCGCCTATTGATATGGTCGATAAGTTCGGCGTAGATACATACAGGTATTTTTTATTGCGCGATGTTCCCTTTGGCTTAGACGGAAATTTTTCAGAAGAGGCGATAATCAAAAGATTTAACGGCGACCTGGCAAATGATTTGGGTAATCTTATTTACCGGACATTAACGATGATTGAAAAATATTTCCAAGGAGATATTCCTAAGTTAGATATAAATAATATAAAATATGAACCCCTAGGCGAGGAGATGAAGGGTGAGATTGGACTTTTACTTAATACCGAGATTTGTACTCATTTGCAGGCAGGTTTTGATTTTAATTTCGGGTCTGCATTAGAAAAAATCTGGGGATTGATAAATATGGCTAATAAATATATCGAAGATACAAAACCCTGGAATTTGCTTAAGGAAAATAAAACAGAAGAGCTCAAGGCTTTTATACGCTTATTAGTAGATGCAATCAGAGAAGTCGCCGCTCAGATTTATCCCTTTATGCCTAAAACGGCCGAGTCAATTAAAGAACAGTTGGGTTCGGATAAGATTAAAAAGGGCAATCCTTTATTTCCCCGCATCGATACGTAAAAAATCTGACTTTTAATTTTTCTAGAATACGAGCTATGAGCCAAGAGCTAGGAGTTAAATTAGCAGACACTCATTGCCACCTTGATTTTCCTGAATTTGACGTAGATAGAAAAGAAGTCATTGAGCGCGCAAGAGCTCAAGGTATAAATTATATTGTCAATATCGGCTCAAGTATCGAAGGTTCAAAGAAATCGTTAGAGTTATCGCAAAAATACGATTTTATTTATTCTGCAATAGGCCTGCATCCCCATGAGGCAGACGGATTCATCCCGGAAGTCAAGCGTCTTTTGGAAGAACTGGCAAGGAAGGATAGAGTTGTAGCTATAGGCGAGACAGGCCTGGATTATTACAGGAATTATTCTAAAGCAGAAAATCAAAAAGTCTTATTCATATTTTTAGCGAAATTAGCCAAAGATTTAGGCTTACCCCTCGTCATACATAGTCGCCAAGCGCAGGACGATACTTTAAAGGTTTTAAAACAGGCGCTGCCACAGAAAGCCGTAGTGCATTGTTTTTCTGGCGATGAGAATTTTTTGAAAGAGTGCCTCGATTTAGGTTTCTTTATTTCTTTTACCTGCAATATCACCTATAAGAATTCAGAAGATTTAAGAAATCTGGTTAAGCTTGCGCCTTTAGATAGGCTTTTCTTAGAGACCGATGCCCCTTTTTTACCACCCGAGGGACTGCGCGGCAGAAGAAATGAGCCGATGTATGTGAAGTATCTCTGCGAGGAGATAGCCAGGCTCAAAGCAATTAGCATGGAAGAAGTTGCTGAAACTACCACTAATAATGCAAAGGAGTTTTTTAACCTCCTATGAATTCGCAAGTTTCAATTGTTAAATGTAAAAACTACGAGCCTGCTTTGGTTTTACAAGCGACTAAGCAGGCAATAGAATTAATTGGCGGTATCTCCGGTTTTATCAGACCGAAAAGTAAAGTATTAGTAAAACCCAACCTCTTAGTGGCCAAGGAGCCTGAGTTTGGCATCACTACTCACCCTGAAGTTGTGCGCTCCGTAATTAAAATTTTAAAGGAGATTGATTGTTCGGTTTATTTGGGCGATGGTCCTAGTGTCTGGGGAAACCAAGCGGAGAATATAGATGAGGTCTATGAAAAAACAGGAATGAAGTTAATTGCCCGACAGGAAGATATCGAGTTAGTCAGATTTGATAAAAGGCGCTGGCGAGGTAAATTCCCTTTAACTACCTGGCTTGACAGTTGCGATTATTTTGTATCTATACCTAAGCTCAAAACCCATGATCTTACTATTCTTACCGGGGCAGTAAAAAATCTCTTCGGCTTAGTTTCCGGAACCTATAAAACCGAGCTGCATAAACGATACTTTGCTAAAGAAGATTTTGCCAAGATTCTGGTAGATATTTACGCAGAGGCAAAACCCGCGCTTTCGGTAGTCGACGGTATTGTAGCCATGGAAGGAGACGGGCCGGGAACCAGCGGAAAATTACGTAACTTAAGTCTACTACTTGCCGGCGCAGACGGCGTGGCATTGGATAGTATTTTGGCTTTAATTATGGGCCTTGAGTCCGACGATATATTAAGCACAAAAGAGGCAGCTAAAAGAAGGTTAGGTCAAGCGGATATTAATTCTATTTCGGTTCTGGGCGAAAGATTAGAAGACGCAAAGGCAGAACCATTTTTATTACCTACAACTTCGATAAAGAAGAAGTTGCCGCGTCCGGTTATTGAGTTGGCTAAAAAGCTGATTAAGTATTATCCTCGCGTTGAACAGGATAATTGCACCAGATGCGCAGCCTGTATAGAAATATGCCCAAATAAAGCCATAAGTATGAATAACAATCGGATTGTTTTTGATTATTCTAAATGCATCGCCTGTTTCTGTTGCCAGGAAGCCTGCCTCAGTTCGGCGATAAAAGTGAAGAAGAGTTTATTAGCTAAAATGGTAGGCCTATAATATGAATCTGTCATTTTTCTCGATTAATAGTTGGTAATCAATGTAATATTTTGCTGCGGGTTTTGCTCGCGCACGAATTTTTTCGCCGTGCACTACGGTTTACGCCTCACTTTCGGCGGATACTTACGCTGAATCGCTGCCTCTCGTTCGGCGTAAATCCCTGCCTACCGGCAGGCAGGCTTGCCGACTCAAGTAAAAGCGAGATGCCGAAAAACTTCTAATGCGCTTCGCCCGAACCATAAAATTCTTGGCAACGACTATGGGACGCTTAATATGAGCAGAAAAGGTGAGTTAAGTAAATTAAGGATTAAACTGGATGAGGCGATTACTTATGGCGTTCACCGGGAGGCGGTTAAGCTTGCCAGGCAAGGATTAAAAGAAGCGGAAGCGAAGGGCTTACCGGGTGAAGTCGAATATTTTAAAGGCCAACTCGAATTACTTAACGATAATTTTCACCATGCAATTGAGCATTTTGACGCAGCTATAAAACATAACCCCAACGATGGCGCAGCCTATAACGACCGGGCATTGTGTATGGTAGAATTAGGTATAATTGATAATGCATTTTTTTATTTTGACAAGGGTATTGAGGCAGAGCCGGATTATGCGACCATTTATCACAATAAGGGTTGGCTGCTTAATAATACAGGCAGGTACTCGGAGGCTATAGAATATTTCAAAAAGGCGTTGAGCTTAGAGCCGATGAGGGCAGTAACCTATGAGAATTTAGCAGACGCTTTACTTAATCTTTCTGATTATCAAGGTGCAGAAGATGCATACAAAAAAGTACTTGAATTATTAAAACCAGGTTGCTATCGGGATATAAAAAAACAGGTAATGGCAAAGATTAAATCTATAAAAAAGAAATTATCTCACCCCAAAGAAGAAGAGACTCGCCGGAAGTATAAATGAAAGGATGTTATGAATATCAGAACTATAGAATGGAAAAATAGTAAAATTAAGATTATTGACCAAACAAAGCTACCTGCTAAATTGGAATATATTTATATCGATGATTTAAAAGTTTTATGGAAGGCGATAAGGACTATGCAGGTCCGCGGTGCGCCGGTATTGGGCGCAGCGGCAGGTTTAGGCGTATATCTCGGTATCAAGGACTCGAGGGCTTGCAATTTCGAACAATTCGAAAAAGGATTAAATAAGGTTATTGTTTATTTGTCTTCCAGTCGGCCCACGGCAATAAATCTTTTTTGGGCGCTGGAAAGGATGCGCAAAGCCGCTTTAAAAAATACAGACAAACCGCTATCTTATGTAAAGAAAAGCTTACTGGAGGAAGCAAAAAAGCTCATCGCAGAAGACAAAGTCTCCTGTCGAAAAATAGGTTATTATGGCGCAAAAATAGTTAATAATAACGATAAAATATTAACCATATGTAATGCCGGCATCTTGGCAACTATTGATTATGGCACGGCATTGGGAGTTATCTATCGGGCTGCTGAAGAAGGAAAAAAAATAAAAGTATTTGCCTGCGAGACCAGGCCGATGTTACAGGGTGCGCGTCTTACAACCTGGGAATTGAAGAAAAAAGGTATTGATGTAACTTTAATCTGCGACAGTATGGCAGCCACGCTTATGCGGCAGGGTGAAATAGATAAAGTAATTACAGGAGCAGATAGGATTGCCGCAAACGGCGACAGCGCCAATAAAATCGGCACTTATAATTTAGCTGTCTTAAGTTGTTATCACGGGATTCCTTTTTATATCGCCGCGCCTCACTCCACCTTTGACCTGGCTATTAAAACCGGCCAAGATATCCCGATTGAAGAGCGGCCAGCCGATGAAGTTACGGATTTGTTTTTTAAAAGACCGATAGCTGCCAAGAATATTAAAGTATTTAATCCGGCCTTTGATATGACGCCGCATAATTTAATCACCGGTATTATTACGGATAAGGGAATTATTAAGCCGCCATATAGGGAAAATATTAAAAGAATACTGATGATAGATACAAGGGGAGCGGGGGATAGGAAGGGATCGCTTTCTATCCCGTAAACGAGCAGTAGAATTGTAATTTAGAAATGTTAATAAGCAAATTAGGGGAATTCGGCTTGATTAATAGAATAAAAAAATCCGTAAAGACAGATTCATCGGTTATCAAGGGTATAGGCGATGACTGTGCCGTCTTAAAATTTGATAAAGATAAATACCAGCTTTTTACCTCTGATATGCTCGTTGAGGGAGTAGACTTTCTCCATAATGAAAATCCGTATCTTATCGGTAGAAAAGCCTTGGCGATATCAATCAGCGATATTGCTGCCTGTTGTGGTATCCCGCGTTATTGCCTGGTATCCTTGGGTATATCCAAAGATAGTTCTGTGAAGTTTATAGATAGACTTTTTAAAGGTATGCTCAGTTTGGCAGATAGATACAAGCTCAATATTGTGGGAGGAGATATAAGCAGGACAACGCATTTAACCGTTGATGTGAGTATGCTGGGGATTGTCCGGAAAGACAACCTTGTCTTAAGAGACGGTGCTAAAAAAGGCGATATAATATTTGTGACGGGGAAGCTCGGCGGTTCAATTAAAGGGAAACACCTTAGGTTTACCCCGCGTCTTGAGGAAGCAGGGTTTCTGGTGAAAAATTTTAAATTAAATTCTATGATTGATATCTCCGATAGCTTAACGCAAGATTTAGGGCATATCTTAGAGCAGAGTAAGAAAGGAGCATTAATCTATGAGGATTTAATACCCGTAAGTAAAGATGCGCGCAATTTAGCGGATGCGCTTTATATGGGCGAAGACTTTGAGCTGCTTTTTACTCTCTCGCGTAATGAGGCCGGGAAGCTTTTGATGAAAAGAATAAAAAATTTTACGGCCATCGGAGAAATTGTAGATAAAAAATACGGCATGAGGCTGGTGGATAAAAAAGGAAAAGAAATAATTATACAACCGAAAGGTTTTACGCACTTTTAAAATCATAACTAAGGACAGTCCTTCTTTAAAGTTTAACTCTTTGTTTTACAAGAAGTTATAAAGGACTGTCCTTATAAATGGGATGAAGATAATTTCTGACTCAGAAAAAGAGACGCTAAAGATAGGGGAGGCGATTGCTCAGAATTTGCAAAAAGGCGATATTATTTGTCTATTTGGGCAATTAGGCTCGGGAAAAACCGTTTTGACCAAGGGGATTGCTTCGGGATTAGGAATTAAAAAAAATAGGATTATCAGCCCTTCATTTGTGCTGCTCCGGCAATATAATACTAAAAAATTGCCTTTTTATCATTTTGACCTTTATCGGTTAAAAAACCAGCAGAATATTCTGGTCTTAGGATATGAAGAATATCTCTATGATGAAGGCATAACCGTAATTGAGTGGGCAGATAGGTTAGGATATCTCCTGCCGCAAGAATTTCTCAAGATAGAATTAGTGATGAGAAGTAATAACCGCAGGCTGCTTAAATTTAAGGCAGAGGGTAGGCATTATAAAGATTTGTTAGCTAAAATCTATGAACCCGCCCTTCCTAAAGGGCTGGGTATGGATGAGAAAGGAAGGGCGGGGTGAAGATATTAGGCATTGATACTACTACTAAATTTCTATGTATGGGCATATATGACAACGCCAAAGTATATGAGTATACTCAAGAAGTAGGCCGGAGGCTTTCTTCTTTGCTGGCGGTAACCATAGAAAGGGTTTTAGATGCATTAGGATGGCTTCCTTCTGATATTGACTATTTTGCTTGCGGTTTGGGCCCGGGGTCTTTTACGGGTATGCGCGTGGGTCTGGCGGCCATAAAAGGACTGTCTTTTTCTTTAAATAAGCCCATTGTGGGAATATCCACTTTGGATATATTAGCCAGAAATGTCAGTCTAAACAATGCAACTGTGGCGCCCATCATTGATGCCAAAAGGAATCTTATCTACTGCAGTATTTATAAAACAAAAGGCGGTATTCAGAAAAGAACTATGCCTTATATGCTTTTATCCGAAGAAGATTTTTTAAAGAAGCTCAAAGATAACTCTGTGTTCCTTGGCGATGGGGTTAGTCTATATAAAGAAAAGATCCTTAAGGAGATAAAAGGAGCGACCGTTTTAGCTCAGGATTATTGGTATCCTAAGGCAGGGAATATTATTACCTTAGCATTAGAAAAAATTAGAAGTAAAGAGCTTGATAGCCCTTTTAAGATTAAGCCTATTTATCTTTATCCCAAAGAATGCCAGATTCGTATCAAAAAATGAGCGGGTCGATAGTCAATAGTCAATGGTCTTATAGGTTAGAACATTATACTATAGACTAACGACTATAGACTATAGACCCCTATCTATTATATGCTTAAAATAGGATATAGACCTACCTGGGCAGAAGTTAATTTAGATAACCTCGAGCATAATTTTAATCAGATAAAAAAGTTATTGGCTCGCCAGACTAAGATTATGGTTTGCGTCAAAGCAGACGCCTATGGACACGGGCTTATCCCCGTAGCTAAAAAACTCAAGCATAATTGCGGTGCGGATTATTTAGGCGTCGCCTCCATTGATGAAGGGATAAAATTAAGACAGGCAAAGCTCAATTTACCCATTTTAATATTAGGCTCGATACTGAAAAAAGATATCGGTCCTTTATTTAGATATAATCTTACTCCCACCGTATGTACTCTCGAGTTAGCCTTGGCCTTAAATAATATGGCTAAAGCAAAGAGTAAGGCTATCAAGATACACATCAAGGTTGATACCGGAATGGGAAGGTTAGGGGTTTTATATAAAGATGCTCCTAAGTTCATAAATAAGGTGAGTAAATTAAAATTTATAAATATAGAGGGGGTATTTACGCATTTTCCTTGCGCAGATACGAATAGAGATTTTACATTACGTCAAATAAAAAGTTTTCAGCATTTAATATCGGAATTAAAAAAAGAAAACATAAATATACCTCTGGTCCACGCCGCAAATAGTATGGGTATCATCGGTTATCGGAAGAGTCATTTTAATATGGTCAGGCCCGGTTTAGCCATTTACGGCCTTTATCCCAAAGAAGGCCTGGATATAAAATTAAAACCCGTCCTTACGTTAAAGACCAAAGTCATATATTCAAAAAGGGTGCCTGCCGGATACGGTATAAGTTATGGGCATACCTATTTTACTAAAAAGGATACGACGATCGTAACTTTGCCTATAGGCTATGGCGATGGCTATCCGCGTAATTTATCCAACCGCGCGCCGGTTTTAATCAGAGGCGAGCGTTTTAAAATCAGCGGAAGAGTATGCATGGACCAGATAATGGTAGATGTGGGCAATACAGGCGTTAAATTAGGCGATGAAGCTGTGCTTATTGGCTCTCAAGGCGAGAATAAAATTACCGCAGAAGAATTAGCTACTCTCTCCGAAACCATTCCCTATGAGATTGTTTGCGGTTTAGGCAACCGCATCCCCCGCATATATAAATAAGCGTAAAACTCAAAGCGCAAAGCGAAAAACTGAAACTTAAAACTTTAAACTTTACACTTTAGCTTTACACTTTTCACTTTACGTTTTACGCTTTTTTAGGGCAGGTTATGGATGAGATATAAACCGAATAAAAAGACCAGAGAATGGCTTAAGGATACCGCGAGGAACGGCGTTAAGATTCCTGCTTTACCTAAGGCAATGCTTATAGCGCTTAATACATAATATAAGAAACCCAGCATTATTGATATTCCTAATGAAGACAGGCCCGTGGCACGTTTTTTAACCATCAATGCAAAAGGTATCCCCATAAAAATAATGATAATGCTGGTTAAGGGTTCGGTAAATTTTCGATAAAGGTCTACTTTAAGATTTCTTATTACCGTGGTGGCTCCGCTTTTAGATAGCCTCCATATATAGTCATCGAGTTGGGCGATAGTCATAAAATCAGGATGTTGTCTCTGTTTTAGAAAATCATGCGGAGTCTCCGTAATAGTCATTATCTCTTCCTCGGAATATTGAGGTTCTTTTGACATCTGACCATTCTCGTCGAAACTATAAGTTGCACATTTATAAAATCTCCAGATGCCATCCGTATAAACTCCTTTAATTGCCACTATTTTTCTGGTTATGTTTTGACGTTCGTCGTGCTCTAAGATGACGATGCCTTCCATGGTGTTTTTTTGAGGATAAAATCTATTTACAAAGAAAAGCCTGTTTTTTAAGCCATACATAGAAAGGTTACCGATAACTTCGTCCTCTTTTGCTTTTTTTGTGCCTGTTTCTATCTGCTCTTTGATTTTTTGATTTAGAGATAAAGACTGCGGCACAAATCTATCGTTGACCCAGAATACAAGCACACTCACTATAACCCCGAATATAAGCACGGTTTTCGTAACTCCAAATATGCTTAATCCGGATGAACGCATGGCAATAATCTCATTGTGGCGATTTAGGTTAGCGAATGTATACAGCGTGCTTAAGAGACAGGCAATAGGCGTTACTTGCACAAATATAATTGGCAGATACGTTAAGTAATACTCTCCTAAAATATTTAAGCTAACTCGCTGTTTTAATATTTCTTCTAAGTATGAGAATACATCGATTATGATATATAAGAAGAGAAAGGTAAGCAGACAGCCAAAGAAGATTTTTAATACAGATTTTAATATATAGCGGTCTAATATGCGCATAACCTACATGTAAGAATTGCACCGATTATCCCTAAGATAAAATTCGGTATCCACATTGCTAATTGCGGATTGACATAGCCTTGTAGGCTTAATGCCTCAGAGCCCATAAGCAGAAGGTAATATACGCCCACAATCACAAATGCAATGCCGAAATTAATTGACTTTTCCCGACGGCGTGTGATTATTGCTAAGGATGAACCCAGAAGGATAAATACCAGACACGAAAAAGCCAAGGATATCCTTTCATTGATTTCCGTAATTAAAGGCGTAGGGTTAATTCCTTCTTTCCGCAGTTTTTTAATTTCATTTCTTAGCCCCTGTATAGTCATATCTTTGGGTTTTTTCTCAATTTTGTCTTTATCCTGCATCTGGGCTAAGTTTAATGTCATAAAATAGGTTTTAAAATTTAATTTATAGAAATTAGCGGGATTCTGGGGGTCGGGTTCGTCAGAAGTCCCATCCATGAGTTTTAATTTGAGCATATTCTTTTCCGGTATAGCGATGAACTCACCCTTTTTGGCTACAATAGTGCGCGTGGGCTTATCATCGCCTTGGGGTTCGTATATGCGCACATTACTAAGTTTATTCTCGTCAATGCGGTAAATAAATAAGATATACTTTTCAAAAGAATTAATGAATACGCCTGGTTCAAGGCAGGCAGTAGGATTTTTTACCCCTACGTCTATTAATGTTTTCCTGGTAGCGTAGTGTGCGTAGGGTATGACCCGGTCGTTAAATATAATTAAAGTGAGGCTTAAGATTATCCCTATGATAAGAAGCGGTAAAATCAGACTAAATAGATTTATTCCGCTTGCCTTTATGGCCACAATCTCATTATCGCTAGATAGCCTTCCTAAAGACAGAAGCACCGCTGCCAGCGCTGCAATAGGCAAAGTATAGGTAACCAGATACGGCATCATAAAAAGAAAGAGCTTTGCGACGCTGAATATGTCTACGCCTTTATTTACTACCAGGTCCGCTATTTTAATGAGGTTACCCAGGAGCATCACAAAGGTAAGCACCACTAACCCCAAAACTAAAGGACCGATAAATTCTTTGATGAAATAATCCCGTAGTATCCTCATAAAATCTTTCTTTAACGCGGATGACCGCACCTGCCTCAACCGGTGAGGCAGGGATTTTTATCCGCGTAAATCCGCGTCAGTTAGCTAAGGTTAAAACAAATACGATATTTGCCCCAGCATTTTTTAAGGTGTAAGCTGCTTCAGAGGCGGTTGCGCCGGTCGTTAATACGTCATCAATCAATAATATATTCTTACCTTTTATATATTCGCTGTTAACCACTGAGAAGCTTCCCTTTACGTTTAAGAACCGAAGGTTATCTTCTAATTCGGTTTGCGTCTTGGTAGCACGATGCCGCCTTAAGGTATCATTAGATACCTCTTTCTTGAACTCTGAAGCAATACAATTGCTTAAAATTTCCGCCTGGTTGAATTCTCTTTCACGCAGTCTTGCTTTGTGTAATGGTATAGGAAGTATTAAATCTAAAAAATCCATAGGCAGATTGAACTCTTTTATAAATTCAATCATTAACCTGCTGAGAGTTGAGCCCAAGTAATCTTTGTTTTGGTATTTAAATGCGTGGATTAGTTCTTTAATTATGCCTTCATATACGCAAGGACTAAAGGCGCGGTCAAAATGCAGCGGTTTTCTTATACAACCTGGGCAGATATTCTTTATAAAATTCTTAAGGTGCCTGCCGCAGCTATGACAGTAAGGGGGTGAGTTTCTTTTGAGCTTTCCCCAACATTGCGCACAGATGATATTATCTATGCAAGGCTTTTCTTTGAGTCCATTTTTACATACTACGCAGGTCTTGGGATATACAATATCCACCAAGCCACTTATGATGCGCCGTAACATATTTCATATCATAACAATTAAATCCATGTTTGTCAAAAGAATTGAGGAGAGAAGTTACGTAAAGCATAGTGTAAAATAAATACAAAAAACACCTTGAATATTTAAAATTATATGTTATATTTAATTATATACACATATTACATAAATATATTACACTTTGAGCCACGGATAGGATCCAAAGGCCGATGTGATTGTTTATAGAACGGACTAAGTCAAAGAAGAAGATAATTTTTGAGGCTTAGTCCTATTTTTTTGTTTAGTTTCAGAATGACCCGCGAAAAAAGACGAAGTGACCTTTACTTTTTAAAATATATTGGCCTCTAAGAGGCCCAAAATATGCATACCTGCATACCTTAACAGATAGGTTAATGAGAAAAAGACTCCTGCCAATACTATTTCCTATCGCATTATTTATAAGCATTGCTAATCCCCATATACTTATTGCTCAACCTGCCAGCTTAGACTCCATTACTGTAGCTAAATCCACAGTCTCAGCCAATAACTCAGACCTGCAAACTGCTACCGTGACCTTAAACGCCGAAGACCCATCATCCATTGATAGAGTCTCACTT
>Ga0315282_10010184_pt1 | contig 14800 bp, 19 predicted proteins | sample YL17G07_20_MG_FD_203693 | JGI IMG/M metagenome (GOLD analysis project Ga0315282, IMG submission 203693) | Sediment microbial communities from Yellowstone Lake, YNP, Wyoming, USA - YL17G07_20 | ecosystem: Environmental > Aquatic > Freshwater > Lake > Sediment | place: USA: Wyoming | collected...
GGGGGTGGAGAGGCATGGTTTGGCCAGGTTCAAAGCAGATGAGAACAGCTGCCCCTGCGTCCCCAATGTAGAGTTGCTTGGGTACGAAATTTTCTTTAGAAAACTCCGCCTTCTCAAAAAGATGAATCGTTTCCATAAGAAAAACCTCCGTTTGAGGATCGCTCGCCCTTTGGAATAAAGAACTCGCTGCTGCCTTGCCTCATGGAACTCTTTACTCACCAACCACTCATCCTATGCTTCTCACCTCACTATTCCACGGGGCAAGCTTAAGGACCACAAGTTCTCCGGAGGAGAACGCTCCTCAAGCCCCGAAGGGACGCTCCTCTTAGTTTTCCAATTCGTTGATCTCCTTCACAATCACTTCCGGATCGATGTTATGCATTAACGCCCCGAAGGAGAGGGATTCCATATTCATCCCCGGGCAGGTGAAGCAGCCCTGACCGAAATACTTTTGGATCACCTTGATCGCTGCCGGGTTCGTCTTCAAGACATCCCCGATGACCGTATCTTTTGTAATTTTCTTATCAGCCATTGTTAACCCCCTTTTCATATTGCATATTGCGGAATTACATTCCGAAATCCACATTCCAAACTCTGAATTATTGCGTGGCTTGCGGAATCATGCTCTTCCACAGATTGAAAATAAAGATAAAAATAGCAACTGCCTGGCCAATTCCAAACAGGATTGCTAAATAATGCCAGAATCCCCCCTGGGATGTCTCTGCTATCCATGAAAGAGAAAGGCCCACTAATGTAATGTTAGCAATCCATACCTGGATGTTGCCAAGGCGATGGCTGTAAATTGGTCTCCCCATGAATCGCGGAAGGATATGATATCCCACGCCATAAATCATCATGGCCATAAATCCCAGAAGAAGAATGTGGGCATGAACCCTCGTGACAGTGAATCGAATGTCTGGGAATAAAACCAAACATACCCCCATAATAGCTCCAATTCCGAGATAGATCAGACTCGATTTGACAAAAGCCTTTGCATATTTATCCATCCCTATTCCTCCTTAACAAATCTCCTTTCATCCCCCTTTGTTAAAGGGGGAAATGAGGGGGGATTATCTGTTTTAGCCACCATGGATGAGCATAGGCAGACATCGGGTGCAAACCCAAAGGTCCTGTCCGCCTTTTCGACATGGAAGCAAAACACCTTCGTGTTCTGTTTTATGACACAAGAAACAAATCATTTCCTTTTTCTCAGCCATTTTCTTGTCTCCTTTTTAATTCAAATTTAACCCTTAACTCAGGAAAATACTTTGACTTAAATCAATTCTTAAATTTTTAATAATCTTCTCAATCCCCTATCTCCCCATCCCCACAATTCTCATAAATCATGTGCGAGGGAGGGTTATACGAAATAATGATAAAGCATATCCACCCGGCCATGTTTGATCATATACACCCCAGAAAACTTCATGACCTCTCGAATCTTTGCTTTATAATCACCATGGTAACACTGGGTTTCACATTTCTTGCACATAGGTTTAGGATCATGGGGGCACTTCAGCCTCATGGTCAAACCATATGTAAGAAGCCATGTGCATTCCGGGCACAGGGAGATTTCCTTCTTCTCAATTTCCTTGATATCGAAAAGTTTGAATGAGAAGGGGGTCCTCTCTCCATTGTGATTCTCTCTGCAATAGATACCCACAAACTTCACCAATGTTCGAATATCATCCTTTTCCTTCTCTGAAATTTCTCTTTGTTTCACCATCTCCTCACTCTCCCCACTCTTTGTTCCAAGAGACAAACAATCATTCTACTATCCAATGTTCTAATATTCCGGAAAAAATTGCATTGATTTAAGTCAACCCTTCGACTCCCCAGCATAAATGCTGGGGCTTGCCTTCGGCGTGAGCTCAGTCGAATGCTCAGGGTTAACCCTGAGCGGCACTTCTTCACCCCGCCTTCAAAGGCGGGGCTTGGCGCCGCCGAATGGGTCAAGAGTAAGATCAGATGAAGAATATTTTCGTAACCCATTAACTTTACAATGAAATTTAAGGAAATGGCGTGTGAAGATTCGAGGCTTGGGAAAAGGAAGCTTCTCTTAAATAATCTACCTGGTTAGAGATAACCATTCTCGACGGTGAGGGCATTGGCGATCACAATAAAAATAAAATAGAGCGGAATGACAAATCCGTAGGTCGCTTGAATCTCTTTGCTGACTTTGCCTGCAATATAGACATCTGTGAGGCCGATCAAAAACTCAAAAACCATGATCAACGTCAAGGGCCAGCTGACTGACCAGCTGCGGGAGATGTAGGACCTTATCTCTTCTGTTTTAAATAATGTGAGTAATTTCGTCACTTCCTTCCTCAGGGATTACAAGAAACTGACGTGCTACTTCGGGAAGTCAGTTAAGGATAGGAGGAGAAAACCCTCTCAATCCTTTTTACGATAGTCGTACACTCCTCTTCCACTCTTCCGGCCAAGGTGTCCGGCCTTGACTAATTTAACGAGAAGTGGGGCAGGCCGATATTTGTCACCTAATTCTTCATAAAAAGTTCTCATGCTGTTGAGAAGAATATCAAGTCCAAAGGCATCAGCCGCAGATAGAGGACCCAAAGGAAAACCAAGGCCTCTCACGCAACAACGGTCGATCTCTTCAGCGCTGGCGAGAGAAGATTCCAAGGCGTAAAACGCTTCATTCACCAACGGAAGATAAAGACGGTTTATCACAAAGCCGGGGGAATCCGCAACAGTAACGGTCTCTTTCCCACACTTTGTAAGAAAGTCAACGGCAGTCTTATGAGTATCGTCCGAAGTCTCAAAGCCGCGTACCAACTCAACCAATGGAGTAAGCGCTGCCGGAATCAAGAAATGTGTTCCGATGCACTTTTCGGGTCGGGCCGTGACTGCTCCCATCTCGGTAATGCTCAACGTGGAGGTGTTGCTTCCTAGAATAGTTTCTTTTGGACAGATCCCATCAATTTTTTTGAACAACTCCTTCTTCACATCAATATCCTCAAAAGCAGCCTCAATGACCAACTCCACATCAGAAAGGGCCCCCGTCAAGTCCGTTGTCGTGCTAATAAGGGGAAGAACCTGGTCCATCTCCTCATTCTTCATCCTCCCCTTTTTGACCTGACTGTTTAAAAATGATTTTATAGCACTTAGCCCCCTTTTTATTAATTCTTCAGAGAGATCCACCAGGGTGGTTTGAAAACCGCCTCTGGCACAGACAATCCCGATCTGACTTCCCATTGTTCCCATACCGACGACACCCACTTTTTTGATATCCATTTAAAACCCCCCTTTCTCAAGATATTCTACCAATGGAGTCTCTCTCATTGTCCTGTTGGGACTGAGAGCAATTTACCAACAATTTTTCAAATTATCAATTTAATCTTTCCTTTTGTTTCAGGATAAGTTAATAATTGAAAAAGTTTTACTTTCCAGCAGGAAGGATAGTCTATGAATTTCTTTTTTGAACCAAAGGGAATTGCTGTGGTCGGTGCTACCCCAGAACCATATACGGGTGGGCGGTTTTTAGTGTCCAATCTAACCCTCGGCTATAATGGACCCATCTATCCTGTCAATCCCAAATATAATGAGGTCCTTGGCTTGAAATGTTATCCCAGGGTCTCGGATATCGAAGGTCCTTTAGATCTTGCCTTGATCTTTATCCCGGCCCAAGCTGTGCCTCAAGTCTTGGAAGACTGCATCATAAAGGGTGTATGCGGGGCAATTGTGGAATCGAGCGGTTTCGCCGAAGTTGGGCCAAAAGGAAAGGCCCTACAGGATCAGTGCCTCGACATCGCTCGGAAAGGGCGACTACGAATATGGGGACCGAACTGTATGGGGCTTATTGACACATCGAGGCGGTACGTCTTTTCATTTATCATTCCGGAAGCCTGGAAGGAAGCGATGAATCCGGGTCATGTCTCTCTCATCGTTCAGAGCGGCCTTCTGTCCGCGGGCTTCATTACGACCCTCATGAGCAATAAAACCCTCGGACTGGCCAAGGTTTGCTCTATCGGAAATAAAAGCGATGTCGAAGAGACCGAACTTTTGGAATACCTCCTCAAAGATCCTGCTACCAAAGTAGTCGCCCTCTACTTAGAATCTTTCATTAATGGGCGCCATTTTTTTGAAATTGCCGCCTCATCGGACAAACCGATTGTTGTGCTGAAAGGAGGGAAAAGTCCTCTGGGCGCTGAGGCTTCCGCCAGCCACACCGCTTCTCTGGCCGGGAACTACGCTCTTATCGAGGGAGTCTTAAGACAGGCGGGTATCCATCAAGCAGATGACTTTTTTGAGATGGTGGATATTGCTCGGACCCTTGAAAAAGATTTTTATCTGCAACATCCACCTGATGAAAAACCCAGGATCGCCATTTTGAGTTACAGTGGAGCCTCAGGGATTGTCACCATAGATCATATGGAAAAATATGGCCTGACTTTAGCTCGTTTATCATCCCAAACGCAGAAGCGACTGGAAGAATTATCCCCCACCTGGATGCCTGTTAAAAATCCGGTGGATTACTATCCGGCCATGGAAAAGCACGGGCCGGTCTTGGCTTACAATCATGCTATTGAGGCTCTCCATGATGACCCGGAAGTGGACGGCATGATCGTCCATCTTTTTGCTGGATTTGGAATCTGGTCATTGAACATGAAAGAAATTATGTCCAGCATTAAGAAACCTCGGAAACCCATCTTGTTCTGGCTGATAGGACCTGAAAAAGGTCGGGAGCCGACTCGATTGGCTTTGGAAGAGGAAGGTTGGCCAACTTTTTACGAGATTCATCGCACGGTTAAGGTGATGGCCAGTCTCTTTGAGAAGTCAAGGAGGAGAAGTAGACGTTCTGAAATTTCTCAATTTGATTTTCCAGTTCCTTCGCCTTTAAAGGAACTGGCCGTGCAAGCGGAGTCCTCCGCCGAAGGCTTCGGCCCGCAGGGGGATGGACAAAAGAAAAAGATATTAGACGAACATGAATCCAAAAAATGGTTCGAAGCCTTAGGCCTTAAAGTGGTTAGGGAATCTGTCATTAAAGATATTGACGAGGCCATCAAGGCTGCTAACGCAATGGGTTATCCCGTTGTCCTCAAAGGAAGGGTTGAAGGACAAATTCATAAGACCCAAGCAGGCCTGGTGAAACTAAATCTCCAAGATGCTGATCAATTAAAGTCAGCTTATCAGGAAATGTTAAACCTTAGCCTTAAACTCAAACCTCAATCTTTTTTGGTACAGCCCATGCTGAAAGGCGATCTTGAACTCATTGCAGGAATCATACGCGATCCACAATTTGGACCTGCAGCGATGCTCGGTTTAGGCGGGGTTAGGGCAGAAGTCTATAAGGATGTAGTATTTAGATTAGTTCCTCTCAACAAGGAAGACATACTTGAGATGGTCTCGGATTTAAAAGGAAACCTTTTATTGAAAGGATATCGGGGTTCAAAACCAGTTAATATGGCGAGCCTTGCCGATTGGTTAATCAAGTTAGGATGGCTTGGTCTGAACTTTGAAAAAATCAAGGAGATCGATGTCAATCCCCTTCTGGTTGTTGATGGAAAACCGGTGGCCGTGGACGCCACAATTATTCTTCGGTAGTTCAAATCAATTATTTTATAACAACCCACCTCTTACCAAAATGCATTCCTTATGCTATTCGTCATCGTTTTACGTTGCAGCAGATGTTCTTCCTATTCGCATTTTGGGAAGTCATGAACCCCCAAACCTCGTGACACCGCACATGTTCGACAGGTGGTGTCCTTTTTCCAGGGACTGCCTCAACCAAGGCTTATGGGGTAAAGAAGTTGAGAGAAAAATATTACAAAGACTATGGCAAGGCCCATGATCGTGGGGCTCTCCGTTGTCGCACCCATGCCACGTGGCTTCAAACTGGTGATGAAATTGACGGAGGCAAGATCCCTTATTTCTATTTCGATGTGGGGGCCGGCCCTTATGATAAAATAGGCGATCGGCAGATCAGGTATATTGTAGACCAACTCCATGATGGGATTGCCTTCCTTGAGAAGGTTACAAAAAGAAAGATCGATGACGAAAAACTGGCAAGAAAAGTTGAAAATACTTACCGCTCTTGCTGCTACTGGGCAAAGACATGTGAGCTCAATATGGCGGTCCCGGCGCCCCTGAAGGAAATATGGCGGATGAGAGGGAATTTGACGAAGTCCGAACAGCCCGGATGATCTATCTCTTCGTAACCGAAGCATTGGGGCTCAAGAAAGTTGCTTGATTATAAAGAAAGGAGGGCAAGATGATAGTTGCAGGAATAGACGTAGGTGGTAAGAATGTTCATATTGTGATCAAGAAGGATGGCAAAATCGTTGGAAAAGGAGCGGCGCCTGCAGGAATGAAAAAAGCAGAGACTGTCGAACAACTCTATAATGAGGTTCTTAAAAAGGCCGGCCTGACCCGAAAGGATGTGGAACGAGTGGTCGCCACAGGGAGTGCAGCTAAAAGAGCGGCCTTTGCGAACGGCGCTATTCCCGATGCGACTGCCGATGCTCGAGGGGTTATTAAACTGATCCCAACGGCAAGGACTATCATTGATGTTGGAGGAGAGGAAGGCCGGGCGATCAAAGTTAGCCCTGAGGGAAAGGTCTTAGACTTTGCCATCAATGAGAAGTGCGCAGCCGGCACTGGCACATTTATTGACACCATGGCCAGGGCATTGGAGATGCCTGTGGAGGAGATGGCAAAGATCGCGCTCAATTCCGACCAGTCGATTTCGATGAATGCCCAATGTGCCGTCTTCGGAGAATCAGAAGTGGTTTCGTTAATTCATCAGAAGACCTCGAAACAAAATATCGCCCGGGCAGTCCTTGATGCCATCGCAGGAAGGGTTGGATCGGTCGCTCGTATTGTGGGGATTGAGAAGGATGTGGTGATGGTCGGGGGAGTTGCCAAAAACATAGGTTTTGTTGATTCTCTCAAAAAAAACCTCGAAATGTCTGTAACCGTGCCCGATGACCCTGATTATATAGGCGCTCTGGGAGCTGCAGAAGCGGCCATCGCTGGAGTTTATGCAGAGAAGGTCAAGGCCCAAAGCTATTGGAAAAAGAGACCGTTTCAGAAGGGAAAGGTTAATAATTTAAGGTAATTCAATAGCCTAATAAGGAAGGAGGAAACAATGGCTGAGGAAGTGAAAACCAAAGAATTTTGGAGATGGCCTGAAACCAATTGGGTCAACCTGGATATAGATTGGAAAAAAGGTAAGGTGATCACGGCTGGAGTGGATGTCGGGTCGGTGAGCACTCAATCTGTCGTTATGGTAGATGGTGAACTTTACGCCTATGGCAACACACGGACTGGTTCAGACAGTCCGACCAGCGCCTGGACAGGCATGAATTTCGCTCTGGAGAAGACCGATTTGAAAGTGGAGAATATTGATTACTGTATCGGCACCGGTTATGGACGGGTGAATGTCCCCATGGCTCAACAGTCCCTCACCGAGATCTCCTGCCATGCCCGAGGCGCCAATTTCATGTATGGTCCAGAAGTCAGGACGGTCATGGATATAGGTGGCCAGGACTGCAAAGCCATCAAAACTGACGATCGGGGAAAGGTTCTCAATTTCATGATGAACGACAAATGTGCGGCTGGCACGGGGCGAGGAATGGAAGTCTTTGCCGACCTTATCCGGGTCCCTGTCTGGGAGATTGGACCACGCTCCTTTCAGATTCAGAAAGAGCCCCCCATGATCAGCAGTACATGTGTCGTATTCGCCAAGAGCGAGGTGGTCGGTTTACTGGAGGCAGGAATGCCTGAAAACGACATCATGGCTGCTTACTGCTCTGCGATGGCGCATCGGATCATGGAATTGCTCAATCGTTTAGGAATTAAAGAAAAGTTTGCCATCACTGGCGGTATCGCTAAAAATGAGGGCGTTGTGAAAAGGCTGGAGAAGGAATTGGGCATTAAAACGGCTGACCGTGTCTGGTACAAGAAGGAGTACATTGATCGCGGTTATCCATTCGACACTCAGCTCGCAGGCGGCATCGGAGCAGCCCTGTTCGGACAAGCTTTGTTGAAGATGGGAAAGGCAAAGAGCGCAAGGAAAGCCTAAGGAGCGCAGATCCCGAAACAAGTTCGGGATGACAGCAAATGGAATTCTCGGTCATGCTGAACTTGTTTCAGCATCTCATCTCTCGACTTTAAAAAGGATATAACATGATTGCCAATTATGGTTTTAGGGATGGGTCCGGCGACTGGTATGTCACCATCGATACGGACAAATGCAATGGATGCGGTAAGTGCCCAGAAGTTTGTCCAGCAAAAATCCTTGAAGCAGGGCCAGATGAGTTTGACATCTTTCGTGAAGAACCGGTGGCCTTTGTAAAGCATGAGGAGCGCAAGAAGATCAGGTATCGTTGCGCTCCATGCCGGCCTGGCTATGGTAAAGAACCGCCGCCCTGTGCCAACGTCTGTGAACCAAAAGCCATCTCTCACTCAGAAGGATGGAGACTCTTATACGGCCATAAATAATTTCTTTCCTGTCCATAGAATGATACAAACATGCCGCTCTATTCCCGGAGTGTAAAAATCACTTTGGAAATAGAGCGGTAATTTTGTATGAGTTAAAATTTTTGAAATTTGGGATTTAAATTTTATAATTAAATTAGGATTAATTGATCTGTATCCATGTTGTCATTCCGGACTTGATCCGGAATCCAGTCTTTTGCACCTGGATTCCCGCTGGAATTTATCCCGTACTTGATACGGGGCGGGAATGACAGCCCTATTAGTATTAAGATGGAAGACCTGTTTTAAAAAAATTGCGGATTGCAGACTGCGGAATTCGGAATAATAATCCTCCTCCTCAGTCCCCCTTTAGAAAAGGGGGATTTAGGGAAACTTGAGACATTTATAAGATGGGCCGAGAAGAGGAACTGAAAAAGGAAGGTTGGGAAAAACGATTTACCATTGATGAACCCCGCCTGTCGGAAATGGTAGAACAATACAAAGAACTTGGATTCGAAGTTCTCCTTGAACCTGTTGACACTTCCTCTGAAGAATGCACGACTTGTATCACAGCTTTCCATGATCGTTACAAAACCATCTACACCCGCCAAAGAAGTTGGGATTCTTCGTTGTAACACTCCTTTTATCTCCCCCAAACCCCATTTCCCCATCTCTTTACAAATTAATCTGGGCCTCATCCCTTTCATCTACAAAGTCCGCTATGCGCTTTGCGCCATGCCTGCCTGCGGTAGGCAGGCGCTATGCTATTTGGACAGGGCCAACTTTTTTATAGATGACACATCAATATTCATTTTCTGACATCTGAAGATGTGACCCCGATGTTCCCCCGAATGACTACATTTCCTCTATTATTTTTAACAGTTCAGAATAATCATTAAAATGCCTATCGGGTTGAAAATCATTACAAGGCTTGAATTCAGACCTAAAAAGGATAAATTTCATCCCTGCCTTTTTGGCGCCCATAAGGTCTTTCTGTGGATTGTCGCCAATATAGACAGTCTCCTCATTTCTGATCATGAGTTTTTTCATGGCCATGTCAAACAACCTTACATCAGGTTTCTTGAATCCGAACCGTGATGATAAAATCCTGAACTTAAAGAATGGCGTCAGACCCAGTATGGCCATTTCAGGTTCAGTAAAAACCCACTGTGCATCAGAGATAAGGACAAGTTCATATTTCTCAAGAAGGGACGCCAAAACCTCATAAACTCCTTGAAAGACTTCAAAGCGTCTCATGGTCAATGACCTAAAAAGCACTGCGGTATCTACAATCGCAGATTTAGAATATGTTTTATTCCCATATCGATGCATCATACTAGAGAAGATTTTGTAAACATCAACTTCCGGGTAGGTTTCATTGCTTTGCTTCAACTGGGTTTGGATTTCATCAAAATAATTCTTCTTTAATTCTTTTGGTGCAATCTTAATGTCTCGGTAAGAGAGATAGCGGGATAAGGTGGAATAGACCCATGGGTCAACCTCATCCGTAAGGATGTCAATTAACGTCCCGTAAAGATCAAAAAATATTCCCTTTTTCATACGATTTTGAGTCCCCATTTCAGACATTGCAGCGCCTCATCAGCAAGTCTCTTCCTGTAATTCAAATCAAGATAGTCATTCCTCGCTATCCTTAGCTCTGTCATCGCCATATAAAATGAATTTCTCATGGTGATCTCTTTAAATGCTTTCTCAAAGTCATGAAAATGGGATGCATAGCTTTCAAAAAAGTGCCTGATAAATGGCTCCGCTTTGTAGCGATTGCCTGTTCTCCAGAGAAAGGCATGTTTGATTTCCCCGCAAACCATCCCGATGTCAAAAACGGCATCGGCATTTTTCATCCGTTCAAGATCGATCGCCACCACATCGCCTCTTTCAGTAAATATAAAATTGGTCGGGGTTGAATCCCCATGAACGATTCCATTCTTCGTCTTCTGAAGTAACGTCTTGGCCAACCATTGATCCATCAGCTTCAGATACTCTTTTTTATCTGAGGGGTATATGATTTCTTGTTGGCACAATTTATTGAGTATTTTCTGGAAATAAACATTGACAGAATCAAGCTCAACATTTTCCTCCCCTTCTGTTTTTTTATGTAAGATATATAAAAAGGATGCCAGCTTCGAAAGTTTCTTTTTCAAAGAAGCCCCATCCCCCTCATAGATCGCCTTTTTAAAATAATGATCAAGGTCTTTTCCATGAATAAATTCTTCTATAAGGGCAAGACCAATCCTGTTTTCCCTGGAGATGGGGCGAACGACGTAATGGGGGGAGGTATCCAATCCATAGCCTCTGATTTTTTGGAGGTTATCATATTCTCCTTTTATTCTTAAACTCCTGTCGTGTTTTGGATCATTCAGTTTAAAAAATTTACCAATCGTGGCAATTCTGGTCTTTTCTTCTGTATATTTATAAACACTTCGATTTGACATATTGTTGACATGAAAAATAGGGTCCTTTACGGCAGGGCATACCTTTGAAGAAAGGATCTCATAAAGGGGATCGGCGTGCTCTAATTTTCCAAGGTAGAGTGTATTCATAAGTAATTTTTATCGAACGTACAGAGAAATCTGTAGCAGCCTCTCTCCATCCTCTATAGACTGAATCTGAATGGAAAGTTTATTCCCTTTGAAGGGAGATTAACAGGAACAAAAAAAACCGGTGCCAATAATTAATTGGAAAAAGGTAAAACCCTTATCTTAGAAAAGTGAAGCGATGGTAAGCTTAGGACGCTATCAAAACATCTTTTGCAAGAGGTCTCCGGACCCTGGCCTTTTTGGGGATAGTCTCCTTAAAAGAAAAATAATCAGAAGAATTTTTATTGGGTTTAGATTTTGACTTCTCCTTATAAAGGCTTTCTAGTCTTTCTTCCTGATGTTCTGTTAACATTTCTTTTTGATCGAAATCCCCTGATGCAGATTTGACAAATTGGTCTTCATTCTTAGTTAATCTATACTGGCTTAACCCTGACATAACCCACTCAAGTCTTTCTCTATTCATAATGACTCCTTTCCCTCCTGATGACTAAGTTCTTTAAATTCTTATTACTAACTTCCTCGGAAGCCCCGTTTTTCCGTTGCCTCTTTCACCAGCAAATTTTTTCCCATGAAATCTGTCCGGTTCAGCATGGAAGCAGTTCTCCGGCCTTCCCATTGCGTGGACATCTCCACAAAGGAATACCCCTCGGTTGGCCAGTTTGCCTGTCCTTGACAATCTTGACAGACATGACACTTCCAGCTTTTGAAAAAAGGGCTTTGAGTACAGGTTCGGTTGCCTGGAAAGGGAGGTTAGCTACGTAAACCTTCTTATTCATCTTTCCTCCTTAGATATCTCTGTTGCTGAAGCACTCCATACATAGCAGTTTTTTGTCATTGGGTGGGGGAACCGAGGTGATGACTTCCTTTCCGCAGCCTGAACATATAACTTTGTAGGATTTTGGATGCCTTAAATGGCTCGGTCTTGAAACATGGGACCTCCCATGTCTTCTTCGCTGTATCATTAGTCAACCTCTTTTCTGCAGAATCCGAATTAATAACGGTTCCTGCCGCCGCTATAATCCATTCGCCCTCCCCCGGTTCTTCCCTGGTCGGTGCGAGGACGTGCCTCATTCACACTCATCTGTTTACCCAGAAGTTCTTTCCCGTTAAGGCTCCTAATGGCCGTTTGGGCCTGAGACTGCGCAGGCATTTCTACAAAACCAAACCCACGGGACTGGCCATTGTACTTGTCTTTGATAACTCTCGCTGAGGTTACCTGGCCGAAGGATTCAAAAGCCTCCCGGATAGTTACATCTGTTGCATCATAGGATAAGTTTCCTACATAAATATTCATAATCATTCTCCTTATTTTAGATTTCTTTCCCTTTTATTGGTGAAATAAGTCTTGTTCTATTCCTGTAAAAATCTCCATACTTTCATGTTTTCCATTTGGGAGGGACAATTCCGTAGCAAACAATTACCTCCTTTTCCTTATCCCTTGCCCCTTCAACTTTGATTATTTTTATATCACCATTTCCTTTGACCTTTCTGCAATGGTATTGCCATGTTAACCTCCAAGTCGGCTTTTATGCCGGCACAAAAAAGCCCACAAAGAAGTCGTTAAGAGTTCTTGTGGGCATAAGCTATAAGCCTAAAAGGCTCTGTGCAACTTTTTTGATTCTGGTTTTAATTATACGCTAATTTATACTTAAAAGCAAGAAAATAGGTATCGCTCAGAAGCTGTGAAAAAATCACTCAAAGCCTCAGGGTCGGGCGGGGATGTCGTAGAAGTTTTACAGCGGCGCCTTATGACGTAAAGCAGAAGAAATGTGAAAACCTTAATAGTGTGGCCTGATGACGATGTTTTGTTACCCTTTTTCTCTCAAATGATCCGCAATTGTAAAACCTTGCCTGCCTGCCGGTAGGCAGGAAGATATCCCTGCCCGACCTTCTCCTGAATTTTTTCACACCTTCTGAGGGTTTAGGTTCGCAATGATTTTATGGTGATCATCCTCTTACTCCTTTTAGAATCGTCTCATGCCTTGGACAAAACTCATGCTTCCCACCCATCTGGGAATGGAGAACTTCTTCCTGCCAGTGGCTATTGAAGAGGCGGCAATCCCGGTCTTCACAGAAAGGATCTCCAGTGAGGTGAAAGAAAAGGGCCTGCATTGCGTACCCTTTCAGGACCTCTGTTGTCCTCGGGTCGCCATGGTCAAGAAACCTCCCTTGATATTCTTCCATTAACCACTCTACTGGCGCACCCATCTGCTTTTTCAGGTAGAATTCTTTGGGTTTTGCAGGCGCTTCCACAAGCCCAGGGAGGGAAATGAGGTTAGGAAAACCATAAAGGCCGACTCTGGCGTGATATCTTCTATTATTCTTATCCCATGTCCCAAAGAGTTGATTAGTGAAAAGGATGGAGCAATCGCCTAAGTCAAGGCCACATTCGGAGATCAGGTCTGAAATAATATTTTGATAAAAAACCCCATCGTAAAGAATTCCAAAAATTTTCCAATCAGGGTCCTGAATTCTTCGTTTCTCGTAATCAACTTCAGCTTGCAAAGGAATTCCTGAAACATATCTTCTAGCCGGGTCCCTAACTCTGACCTTGGCCAACTTCACAGCAACAACTTGGATATTTCCCTTGGAAATTCCCTTATAAATATTCCCTTGAATACGGAAGGGGATGTGAGTTTTTTCTTCGAGGTATTGACCCAATTCGCTAATGTTCAGGCCATTCAAATCCCCTTCTTCATAGAGGTCGATGATTGAGGGAATCGGACGAATGAAATCGTTCACTTCTTCTTCAGCTTTTCAAGAATGACCTGGGCCCCTTTTCGCCCCGAAAGCAGCATGGCTCCAAAGGTAGGTCCCATTCTCGGCAAACCATAGGTCGTCGCCACAGCCATCCCTGTGACAATCAAACCGGGATGAGCCTCTCCAGTATGTTCCACTACCAGATCTTCAGACTGATCTACCCACATCGCACCGAACCCGGCGGTTTTTAAAAAGCCCCTTTCCTCCAGTTTCTTCACCACACAGGCATCGTGACCAGTAGAATCCACCACAAATTTTGCTTCCAGAGCAATTGGGTCCACACAGGTAATCTCGCGGGGAAGGGCGTTGACAGGTGTCCAATTTACCACGGCGCCACAGACCCGATTTCCTTCCCTTAACACCACATCGTCAAAGATGGTCATATTAGCAAATTTCACTCCAGCATCACAGGCCGCAGCGATCAGTTTTGAGCAGGCATGAGGACCATCCGCCACATAGAGGCCTTTCACTGCCTTCTCATAGGGGATGCCCAATTCTTCTAATACCTTTTGTCCAGGCTCCCGGACGGTTACCTTATTCATCAGATAGCCCCCAATCCAGAAGCCTCCTCCGATGTAATTATTCCGTTCCACAATCAGGGTCTTTACCCCTTTCAAAGCAATATCCCTCCCAGCCATCAATCCACTGGGGCCACCTCCGATGATGAGGCAATCACTCTCCACATATTCAATAAACTGCCGCGCAAAACCATCGACAATGGCTCGTGTGACTTCCTTTTCACTCACCGGGGTAAAAATATGTTTTTTCTGAGCCATATTATCCACCGCTGATTTCCTTTCTCCCCCCTCCCTGGACCATGCAAGGTTCAGGGCGTTGCCCTGCACCATGTAAGGTTCAGGGCGTTGCCCTGCACCCTGTAAGGTTCAGGGCGTTGCCCTGCACCCTGCGTGGTGCAGGGTTATTCATTGATCATCAACCTCTCAATTTCTCCTCTCGAAATAGGTGAAACAAAAAGAGATTGATGGTGATCTTCATCAACACCTTTATAGGTTACCTCTATATTCGCTAAATCCTTTGCTTTGCTA
>Ga0315282_10010185_pt1 | contig 14798 bp, 11 predicted proteins | sample YL17G07_20_MG_FD_203693 | JGI IMG/M metagenome (GOLD analysis project Ga0315282, IMG submission 203693) | Sediment microbial communities from Yellowstone Lake, YNP, Wyoming, USA - YL17G07_20 | ecosystem: Environmental > Aquatic > Freshwater > Lake > Sediment | place: USA: Wyoming | collected...
GCCGATTACCAGCATCGTCTCCTCCCTTTCGCTGGCCCTCACCCCGCCTTCGGCACCCCTCTCCCGCTCGGCGGGAGAGGGGCTGGGGGTGAGGGCCGTATCCTTTCACACCAGTCCCACCTGCTCGGCGAGCCGCGCGACGGCGATTCGCAGGGGTGAATCGGCCGGCAGCTCGCCGATGGGCCGGCCGTGGGCGTCCAACCCGGCCACGGACGGATCCTCGGGGAGGGTCGCCCAGAGCGCGAGCCCGCGCTCCTCGATCGCCGCGAGCAGCTCCGACGGTAGCTGCCCGTTCACCCGGTTGACCACCAGCCCGATCCGCCCGACGTGCGTCTTCAGCTCCCGCACCAGATCCTGCGCCCGGCCCGCCGCCACGACGCCTCGCAGCGTCGGGTCCGACACCAGGAAAAGCACGTCGACGTCCCGGGTCGTCTGCCGGCTCAGGTGCTCGAGGCCCGCCTCGTTGTCGATGACGACGTAGTCGTAGCCGCTGGCGAGCTTGTCGATGTTCGCCCGGAGGAGGTGGTTGGCCGCGCAGTAGCAGCCCGGCCCCTCCGGCCGACCCATCGCCAGCAGGTCGATGCCCGCCGACTCGACCAGCGCCTCGTTGATTCGCAACTCCAGGTAGGATGGCTTGTCCATCCCGGCGCCAAAGCTGCCGCTCCGCGCCGCCGTCATCAGCTCTTCTCGGGCATCGCCGACCGTCCCGTCCATCTCCAGCCCCAGCGCCAGGTTCAGGTTCGTGCTGGGGTCCGCGTCGATGGCCAGGACCGTCCCGCGTCGGGCCAGAAGCTGGACCAGCAGCGCCGAGAAGGTCGTCTTCCCGGTGCCGCCCTTGCCAGCCACCGCCACCGTGGTCGTCAAGTCAATCTCCCTCTATCTGTGTTCATCTGTGGTTTCCGTTAGCTCCCCGTCGTGCCGGCGAGCTCCAGCAGTTGCCGCTTGACCGACGGGAAGGCATCCAGGTCGGTGTGCGGCAGGAACATCGCGGACGTGTACTCGCCCATGAAGCGGTTGTCGGCGATCAGCTCCAGGTACGTCATCTTCCGGGCGATCTCCTCGGCCCAGGACCGGACATCCCGGGAGACCAGCGCCTGATAGGCGCCCAGCAGCGAGGTGTTGCCCAGGAACTTGAACCGGTCCCAGGGTAGGTCCGGCAGGAGCCCGATTCGGATCGCCTCCTCGACGTCGATGTGCTGGCCGAAGGATCCGCCGATGAGCACCTGCTCGACGTCGTCCAGGCTCAGCCCGACGGAGTTGACCAGCGAGGTGATGCCGGCGTAGATGGCGCCCTTGGTCCGGATCAGGTTGTTGATGTCCACCTCCGTCAGGTAGATGTCCTCCAGCGTCTCCGACTCGGAGGCCCAGGCCAGGACGTACTCGGCGCCGTGCTCGCCCTGGCGAAGTCGCTGCGGCGTCGCCATCCGGGCCTGCACCCGGGGCACGTCGATCCGGCCCTGCCTGTCGACGATGCCGGTGACGAACATCTCGGCCAGCGCCGCGATCATCCCAGACCCGCAGACGCCAGCCGGCCGAGCGTTGCCCAGCACCTTGATCGTCGGCTCCAGCGTCCGGGTGCTGATGGTGACGTCCTCGATGGCGCCGGTCGTCGCCCGCATGCCGCAGCGGACGCCCGCGCCCTCGAAGGCCGGGCCGGCGCTGCACGCGCAGGTGGCCAGCCAGTCGGCGTTGCCCAGGACGATCTCGCCGTTCGTGCCGACATCCATGAAGAGCGTCAGCTTGTCCGCGCGGAACTGGCCGGAAGAGATGACGCCGGAGGTGATGTCGCCGCCGACGTAGGCCGCCACCGTCGGGTAGGCCCAGACGCTGGCCTGGGGATGCGTCGCCAGCCCGACCTCCTCGGCGCGGATCAGCGGATACTGGCTCGCCGTCGGCGTGTAGGGCTCCATCCGAAGGTGCTGCGGATCGAGCCCCAGGAAGAGATGGGTCATGGTGGTGTTGCCAGCCACGACGACGTCGGCTATCTCCGCCGGGTGGACGCCCCGGCGCTGGCACGCCTCGCCCAGCACCCGGTTGATTGTCTCCACCGCCAGCCGCTGGAGGTGGTGCAGACCCTCGCCGCCGCCCTGCCGCGAGTAGATGATCCGCGAGATGACGTCCTCGCCGCACGAGATCTGGTCGTTGTACTCCGCCGCCGTCTCCAGTAGCTCCCCGGTCCGCAGGTCGACCAGGCCGCAGGCGACGGTCGTCGTGCCGATGTCCACGGCGGCGCCGAGGAGGCGCCGCGACGTGTCGCCGGCCTCCAAGCGGAGGAGAACCTCACCCCCGTACCCCCTCTCTGCTCGCGGAGAGGGGGTACGGGGGTGAGGTCGGTATCCCAGCGTCGCCGTCGCTTTCCAGTCGGCCGCGCGGAGCTGACCGGCCAGCGTTCGGAGGACGGGCAGGTCGACCTCCACCCCGTCCGTCCCGTCGGCCGCCTCCAGCCCGCGCTTCGTCCGGTCCCAGTCGCTGACGTTGTCTTCGAGGCTGGGCGGCGGCAGCTCCAGGCAGACCTTGCGGACCCACGGGTCGACGGCTGCCGCCGGCCCGGCCTTGAGCGGGGCTCGCCGGGTGGTCTTGGATGCCACCAGCGTCTCCCGAAGGCGCTGGGGCGGGATCGCGACGGTGACGTCGCCCAGCACCTCCGTCTGGCAGGCCAGGGCCCAGCCCTGCGTCACCCGCTCGGGGCTGAGGTGGGCGTTCTCCCGGCGCCGCACCTCGCCCGTCTCGATCCTGATCAGGCAGCGGCCGCAGCGGCCCTGGTTGCCACAGGGCATCGCCAGCCGCACGCCCGCGCGCACGGCCGCGTCGGAGAGCAGCTCCCCGGCCTCCACCTGGACCGTCTTGCCTTCCGGCTGGAAAGTGACGACGTGCATTGCCGAGCCTTCAGCTTCCTGGATTCACCCTCACCCCAGCCCTCTCCTAAAGGGAAAGGGGTAGCCCGCTCTCCTCCCTCTCCCGCTGGGAGAGGGTCGGGGTGAGGGGGCATACCTCAGTTAGCGGACCACCGCTTCAGGTACGCCGAGATGTCGACGGCGTCCCTGGGACCGACGAGCACCTGCCAACCCGGCAGCTCGTCCTCCAGCTCGCCCGAGATCGTCGCGACCAGCCCGGGGATGACGACCTTCCGGTGCTGGAGCTTGTCGGCCATCTCGTTGGACTTGACCGCCTTGGCAATCTTCTCGGCGTCGAACTTGCCGGCCGCCCAGCCCGTGAGGACCGAGAGGCCCTCGGAATCGACGACGAGCAGCCAGGACGGCACGCCGCTGCCCTCGACCTCGCCCATGACCGTGAAGTAGGTGAGCGAGAAGTTGGTCGTGACCAGCAGCGGGCTCTGTGGTCCGGGCTCTCGCACCGGGTAGACCCCCGGCGTCACCTGGATCGGCTTCTGCGGGTCGGTGTAGATGTTCTGGCGCAGCGTCAGCAGCAGGTAAGCCGCCTCCGGCGAGAAGTGGTCGAGGACGACGACGCCGGAGTACTTGGCGACGTGCTCGGCCGCCAGGAGCACCTCCTCCTCGGTCGAGCTTGCGCCCTCGCCCGGGAAGGTGATTGTCGGGTAGCCCAGGGGCCGGAAGTTCTTGCGCAGCGCGAGCCGGCGGATCTGGGTCAGAGCCGCCAGCGAGTCGCCGAAGCCCCGGGCGCCCGGGTCGACGACGACCTCGACGACGCCCGCGCTCGTCACCTGCTCGACGAGTGCGGCCAGGTCGTCCAGCGAGCCCGCGTGGCCATTTCCGGCCGCGCTCGGCGCCCGGACGGCCAGCGGGCACTTGTGCTTCAGGGCCAGCTTCGCCATCTCCGGGGCGGCCGCGGCGCTCGCCGCGTAGACGAGCGGGGTCGCGCCCGCCGGCAGCTTCTGCAGCGCGGCGGCCATCGCCGCCGGGTCGCCCGACATGAGGACGAGGGGCGACTCGGTCTTCGCCTTGACCGCCGCCACGAACTCGGCGAAGGCGGCCGGGGCCGCTCCGGTCCCGTCGACCGCGAAGCCGTTCAGCCGAAGCTGCATACCGACCCGCTCGATGCAGTACCTCTCGACCCGGTCCACCAGGGCGAGCGCCTCTTCCTTGGGGTCAGAAGCCCGGAGCCGGACCATGATGCCCGGCTCGTGGACGAAGGTTTTCTCGTGCCGGAAGCAGACGGTCTCGTTGCCGACGGAGAGCTTGCGCGCGCCGGCGCCGATGGTGACGAGCTGGATCGGGGGGCGAGAGGCGGAATCGAGAGCCTGCTTACCCTCCTCGGAGATGTCCGGGCAGGCCGACAGTTCGGCGCCCTTCTGGGCCAGCTTCATCGCGAAGGCCAGACAGGTCGGGTACCCGCACTTCTTGCAGTTGGTCTTTGGCAGGTACTTGTAGATCTGGAGTCCCGTCAGTGCCATCTTCTCACCCCATCAGCTTGTCGATTGCGCCGCGCACCAGGGCGATGGCCTGGGGGTGACGCATTACCAGCACGTCGGCGCCGGCCTGGAGGAGAGTGCTGGCCGTGGTGGCCTCCCAGAGGATGCCGCGGCGGGCCAGGTCGCCCCACTCGGCCGGCACGCCCTCGCCGACCCGCGACTCCTTCTGCCGCCACGCCTCGTAGCCGACGGTGCAGATCATCGGCATCGCGCACCAGCGGTCGCCCTGGAGGGCCGCCAGGCGCAGCCGCTCCATCACGGAGTAAGTGTACTCCAGCCCGTAGCCGAGGGCGCCGGTGGTCGGGTCCATCAGGATCCGGTCTGGTGGCAACCCCATGTCCGCGATGAGGATGTTCAGTTGCTTGGCCAGGTTCAGGTCGATGGGGGTCTTGGCGATGGCCACGTGGCCGTTGGCCAGGCTGGCGGCCACGATGGTCCGGTAGTTCTTGTCCTCGCAAACGCCGAGCGCCAGGCCGGCGCCCTGGGTGGCGTCGGCGACGGCGACCAGCACCTCGTTGTCCTTGGCGGCCACGCCCGGCCCGTAGACGATGAGGGGGACGTCGACCGCGGCGAGCACTTGCTTGACCGTCTCGACCGCCGACTCGGGCGAGGCGTTCTCCCGGTCCGGGTGGGTGCTGGCCAGGGTCAGCGCGATGGCGTCGGCGCCGGCCTCGACGGCGGCCCTGGCCCAGGTCGCCGGGTCCTTGGCCGCCGCGCCCCAGGCGTCGCGAAGGGTGCCGGCCCAGGTCGTCGGCTCGCGGTCCTCGACGTCGACGGCGACGACGGGACGGTGGGGCATCTGGCCCTCGAAGGTCAGGAAGGGCAGGGCGGCCTCGCCGCCGACCGTCACCGTCCGCCGGCCCTGCCCGCCGAGGGTCACCTCCGCGACTTTCCCCGTCGCCGCCTGGATGATGCTGTCGATTACAGGCATTCATCTACTCCTTTGGCCATTGGCTATTAGCTGAGGGCCAGTAGCTAGCCGCTTACAGCCAATGGCTTCTCGCTACTCCGTCGTACCTTCTGGATGAACACGTTTAGCATCCGCTTCGTCTCGCTCAACTCGCTCGCAACCTGCTCATGGGTCGAGGTATCTAGGGGGCCAAGATCCTGAGCAAGTAGCAGTTGGTACCCGAGCTCGCTGGCGGACCCCATCGCCATCTGGAGGAATCGGGCGAACTCGGCATCTCGGCTTCGGCCGCAACCTTCCGCGATGTTCGTCGGTATCGATGCGCACGATCGTCGCATCTGCGTCGTCAACCCGTACAGTTCATCGCGAGGAAACGTGGCCGTAGCCTTGTAGACCGCCAGGGTCAGGCGATGAGCCCTCCCCCAGGCTTTGAGCTGCCGGAAGTCCCTCACATCACGACTCCACAGCGATTAGCTGGCTGTCGGCGCTTGACTGTTAGGAGACGGAGTCGCAGCCCCGTACTCCTAACGGCTGATAGCTAATCGCCAACAGCCTGCCTACATGAGCGCTTCCATCGTCAGAGCCGGATGCCCCTTCTCCTCCAGGTAGGCCACCAACTCCTCGACGGTCGTCGCCACGCGCTCGTCGGCAATCTTGTCGAGCAGGTCGGGCTCGCCGATCTCCTCGCACCGGCGCTGGAGCTCCTCGGCCATCGACTCCTTCAGGAACGACGACATCCAGACGACCCGTCGGAGCCCGCCCTCGGCCGAGATGAACTTCTTGCTGAGGAGGTAGAACTTGCCGTGCCCCATCACGCCCGGCGACTGCAGCCCGCCGCCGGCCATGCCCGCCAGCGTCGAGAAGGTCATCCCGGCGGGCGTCATGCTCGGGTCCTCGCGGGAGACGATCATCACGCCGTTGGTCTCCGGGATCACCATCATGATGCACTCGAAGCAGCCGCAGGCCGTCATCGGGGCATCCATGATGGAGTAGATGGTCACCCGCTCGACGCTCTGGTTCGAGTGCTGGTAGACGAACTGGTTGAACGACTCCCACTCGCCCTTCTCGGCGTCGATCAGCCCGCGCTTCGGGATGGGCTGGTTCGGGCCGGTCGGGTTGATCTCGTAGGAGGCCTTGCAGTCCAGCCAGTTGTAGGCGCCGCAGAGGCCCACCCGCTCGGGGTTGATGACGCAGACGTGGTTCGGCGCGAACGACTGGCACAGCGTGCAGGAGTAGAAGACGTCCACGCTCTCGTCGGTCAGGTTCGCGGCTCGGATGTTCCGGTCGTGGTAGACGGCCCGGGCCTCCTCCCGGAGCTCCTGGACTTTGTCTCGATCAGTATAGAGGGCGACCTGCACCTTGTCGACGATGGCGCCGAAGTCGTCGTGGAGCTTGGCGTGGAGGATATCGCCGATGTGCCGGATTCGGAAGCCCTTGGCGAAGGCCGCCTTGCCGACGCGGATCCAGGTGATGTCGCGCTGACCGATGTGCTGGACGCCCTCGGCGCCGTTGACCAGGTGGTGGATCTGCCGCTCGAGCACTGGCTCGAAGTCCGGCTGCATCTTCCGGCCCGCCACCTCGACCATGATTGCCAGGGGCACGTTCGCCCCTTCCTTGAAGGCGTCCAGGTCCGGGCCGACGACGGTGATCTTGCCGTCCTCGACCTCGTCCAGCGGCTTCGAGCGCAGCAGCTCGAAGCACGTCCCGCCCTTGCCGCCGAACTCGGTCTGCATCACCTCGCGCCGGATCCGCTCGCCCTCGAAGGCCGAGCCGTAGGCGACGGGAATCGGAATCTTGGTCATGCGGATTTTGACGCCGCGGACCTCGATGCAGCGCTGGACGAGCTTCTCGGCGCGCTCGAGGTCGTCTGCGCCGGGGATCTCGTCGAAGGGCATCGAGACGACGTGCTCGTAGGTCGTGATGCCCGTCGGCAGGATCTGGGGGATGACCGTGTCGGCGACGACCGGGAAGCCGTAGGTGATGGCGCCGGCCGCGGTGGCGTACTTGAGGTCGTCCACCTCGCCCAGGGCCAGCACGAAGGCGAAGACCCGGTTCTTGTTGTACGTGAGCATCTCGCGCGCCTGGCCGCCCTTCATCCCGCCGAAGGTCAGGGCCGACCGGGTGGCGAAGCCCAGCGCGTAGATTGCCGAGATGGTGTCGGTGCCGAAGGGCACCGTGTAGGTGTCGTAGCCGAGCTGGACGCCCTCCTCGAGCAACTGGTGGATGATGCTCCGGCCGTTCACGTTGCCCGAGAGGAAGATGAGGATGCCGCGCTGCTGAAGCTCGCGGACGATCTTGACGGCCACCTCGTTGGACCTGGCGCAGCCGACGATGGCGGCGAATCCGGGCATCCGGCCGTCGACGAGCTGGATGCCCCAGGACCGGAGCTGGATGTCGTCGATCGGCCCGTTGAGCGCGTACCGGCCGTTGCCCTCGGCCGCGCCCGCCTCGTCGGGCGAGGTGAAGCTCTTGGCGCCGGAGGCCATCCCGTGGCCGTTCGTCGGGATGACCTCGGGCTGCTCCTGCCTGACGTAGCGGACGCCCTCGAGGATCTCCTGGGCGAAGAGGGTCGCCACGCCCGCGTCGAGCGTCTCGCCCAGGTAGGGCAGCCAGAGCTTCTCCGACGGCAGCGGCGGGAGCATCTGCTTGGCCTGCTCCATGATCGGGACCATGTCGCTGAGCTTCTCGACTCGGGTGCCCGTGTAGCCGAAGATGACTGGCAGGTAGTAGGCGGTGTTCGGGAAGGCGACCGACTGTTCTGGCCCGAACGTCGCGATGGCCTCGGTCAGGGCGCGGTCGGCCTCGGCGACCATGCCGTGGGCCCCGCGAATAGCGCGGGTGGCAATGTACTTCGACATCTGCTTCTCCTTTAGCCCCTAGCCGCTGACCGCTGCCAACACCCGAGCGTCGCCGCTCTGGCCGTAGCGATTCGGGTCGTAGGGCGTCAGCTTGAGAGCCTGTCGCTTGGCGTCGACGTGGGCCAGGGCCTTCGCGATGAGCTTGTCCACGTCCGGCTCGAACTCGAGCTTGCCGCCGACCAGCTTCTCCCAGCCGGAACTGATGAGCTCGGTTACGACCTTGCTGCCCGAAACCGGGGAATCCACCCCGAACAGCACGTAGGCCCCGGAGGCGACGAAGTAGGTGCCGATGGAGATGGCCTTCTCGGACATCCACTCGGGGGCGATGCCCACCGCCGGCAGGTCGTCGACGTCCTCGCCGAGCCCCCCTTCCAGCACCACCTCGGTGAGGATGGTGAGTATCCGCGAGTTGTCGACGCAGGAGCCGACGTGGAGCACTGGCGGGATGCCGATGGCCTCGCAGACCTCCTTCAGGCCCTTGCCAGCCTGGTCCATAGTCTCGGGTGCGAGGAGCCCCTGCTTCCCGGCGGCGATCGCCCCGCAGCCGGTCATCACGACGAGGACGTCGTTCTTGATGAGCTGTCGGACGATCTTGAGGTGAGCGGCGTCGTGGGTGACTCGGGGGTTGTTGCAGCCGACGACGCCGGCCGCGCCGCGAACCCGGCCCGCGATGATGGCGTCGTTGAGCGGCCGGAAGGAGCCCCGGTACGTGCCGCCCTGCATATAGCGAATGTACTCGTGGGAGAAGCCGCCGACGAGGTCTCTGTACTCGTTGGGGATCTGGACCCGGTGGTTGCGGTTCGGGTAGTTGTCGATGGCCAGCCGGGTGATCTCCTTCGCCACCTCGTAGGCCTTGTCCGCCTCGAACTCGACGTGGGTGGCGCCGGCGATCTTGGCCTTGGCGCTCGTCGTGATGAGCCTGGTGTGGTACCTGTCCTGCAGGGCGCCGAGGGCGTTCATGATGCACTGGATGTCCACGACCATCGCGTCGACGGCGCCGGTGATGATCGCCAGCTCCTGCTGGAGGAAGTTGCCCGCCGCCGGGATGCCCTGGCGCATCAGAATCTCGTTCGAGGTGCAGCAGATGCCGCAGAGGTTGATCCCCTTGGCCCCCTTCGACTTCGCGTAGGCGATGAGCTCGGGGTCGCGCGAGGCGACGACCATCATCTCCGAGAGGGTCGGCTCGTGCCCGTGGACGACGACGTTGACCTTGTCCTCCTTGAGGACGCCCAGGTTGGCCTGGGAGCGGATCGGCTTGGGCGTGCCGAACAGGACGTCGGTCATGTCGGTGGCCATCATCGAGCCACCCCAGCCGTCGGCCAGGGAGGTCCGCAGGGCCTGCATCAGGATGTGCTCGGGGTCCTGGTCGTTGCCCACGTGGGTTCGGTGGAGGGTCTCGACGACCTCGCGGTCGACGCCCCGGGGGACGAGCCCGAGCTTGCGCCAGAGGGCCTGGCGCTTGGGCGTGGCGCGGCCGACGTAGGTTATCTCGCCCTTCTGCTGACCGAAGTTCTCCAGCGCCTTGCCGGCGACGTCCGCGGCGATCTCCTCCTTGGTTCGGCCCTCGGTGGCGATGCCCAGGTTGGCGGCCATCTGGTGGAGCTTGGCCACGTCCTTGATCTGGTAGTCGGGCGCCTCGCCTTTGGCGACGGCCAGCAGCGTGAATGCGAGGTCCCGGCCGTGGTCGGAGTGCGCGGCCGTGCCGGCGGCGACGGCCCGAGCGAGGTTTCGGGCGGTGATGGTGGCGTGGGTCGCGCCGCAGATGCCCACGGGCTCGACGCCACCCCGCTCGACGAACCGGCAGGGCCCCATGTAGCAGACGTCGCAGCAGCTTCCACTCCGACCGATGGGGCAGGGCTTGAGAGTGTCGACCCGGCTGAAGGCGGTGGAGACCTTCTCCATCTCGGCCACCTCAAGCATCTGTCGCGCCGCCGGATCGACACTCTTCTCCGTGAACTTGTTTGGAGCCATCCGCATTCTCCTTTAGTTACAATTCCGGCTTGCCCGGCGGCGTGTAGTAAGCGGGAGGCCGCTTGAAGGGCCGGACCTCTGCCTCGACTGCCGCCTTCAGGACGTAGCCGGAGACGTGCATCAACGTGTCATTCAGCGCCTCGTCGATCTGCTCTTTTTGCATGGACGCCAAACACGGGTAGTGGTGGTGCAGCAGGCCAGCCTTCTGCTCGGCCTCCTCGACCGAGACGCCGATCAGGTGCTCGGCCACGTAGCGCGTGCAGCCGCACGCCGCGTCGCGCTCGACCATCACCTGTGCGATGGCCCTGGACTCCGGATCGACCACCACTTTGAGACTCGGCTGGCCGAAGTGCCGGGCAAACTCGGCGATGGGGTCGCTGGCGTAGCGTTCGGCGGCCCGGCGGTAGCCGAAGCTCTGCTCGGTGAGGGTGCAGAAAGGCTTTGGGAAGACGGAGGCCACTCCCAGCTCGCTCAGGCGCGCCTCAACCTGCCGCCGCAATCCGGGCGGCAGCCAGCTCGTCCGATCGATGGGAGCGATGACGGCCCGGCAGCCGGTCAGCCGGGCGAGGTCGGGGACCAGCTCGGCAACTCCGGGCTCCTCGCCGAGGGCGAGGAGCAGGTCCACCTGTGGGGGGGCCACGGGGAGGAACTCCTCCGGGTCGTCGACGACGACGGGCAGACGGGCCGGCGCCTCGAACACCTGGACCGACCAGCACGCGGGACCGTGGGCCTGGACGTTCTGGACGATCCGCCGGCCGTAGCGGCCCTGGACGACGACGTAGATCCGCAGCCCCTTCCGCCTACCGGCGACAGAGCGGCCGGCCGGCGCGAGCTCGTTCGAGCCCGGCCCGAGGCGGAACCCATCGTGCTCGGCGGCAAGCGCGAGTCGGTGGCGGAGGGCCTCGACGTCCTCGACCCGAAGGCGGAGGTGGCCCCCCAGGGTCTCCGTCGCCGGCAACGCCCCGCTGCGGACCCAGCGCAGGACAGTCTGCCGGGAGACGCCGAGCAGGTGGGCGACTTCGCCGGTGCTCAGATACTCGCTCTCCAGTGAACGCTCCCTCCCTAGCGTAACGCCCGCTCTGGTGACTCCTGGCCGGCAGTTTAGCCACTCGACCTTAAGATCTACCTTAAGATCGAATGGCACAATCCAACCAATTGACACATATCTAGCGGCCAGCCGCCAGCTCTCGGCCACCGGCAGGGCCAGCTCGGTTTCAGGCCTCAAGCCATAGAGGGACGGCCCGATGCACCTGACGACCTCACACTCTGGCCAAAGCTGACGGCCGACCGCTAGGTCGCGAGCACGTAGCCGTGGCCCCGCCGGGTGATGAGGTAGCGCGGCGAGCCCGGGTCCGGCTCGATCTTCAGCCGCAGGCTGCGGACGTGGACCCAGAGCTGCGTCGGGTCGCCATCGCCGTCCGGCCATGCCTCCCGGAGGAGCAGCTCGGCCGGCACGGCCCGGTTCGCCCGCCGGGCCAGGCTCCCCAGAATCCGGCACTCGGTCGGCGTCAGCTTCACCGAGCGACCGTCCACGACGGCCTCCCTCTGCCCGAACTGGATCGTCAGCCGGTCGTCGACGACCGTGGCCGCCTCCCGCGGCTCGATCAACGGGCCGTCAGCCCGCCGGACCACCCGCCGGAGTCGGGCCACCAGCTCCCGGTCGCTGACGGGCTTCACCACGTAGTCCTCGGCGTACTGCTCCAGCGCCTCGACGACGCTGTTCTCGTCGCCGACCGAGCTGAGAATCACGATGGGCAGGTCGACGGAGCGGCGGATGAGGTGGCAGAGCTGGAAGCCCGGCGCGTCGCAGACCTGCGGGCTGACGAGGACCACGTCCGGCAGGGCCAGGTCGAGGGCGGCCATCGCCTCCTGCCCGGTGCCCGCCGCCCGGACCCGAAAGCCGCCGGCCTCGAGCGCCCGGGCCAGCGCCCTCCGGTCCGCCAGGTCGGCCTCGACGACCAGCACCTGCGGGCGCCGGCCCGGCTCGGGGTGCCGGGGGCGGGTCTGGTGGGGAGGGCGGTCCACCAGCAGGGCCAGACGGGCCCGCTCCTGCGCGTCGGTCGCCATGCGGGCGAAGGCGTTGGCCACGGCGACCAGGAGACGCGCGGCCGCCCGCGCCCTGGGCTGCGGCACCCACTTGATCTCGCGCCGGCTGGCGAGGAGGGCGTCGACCGGTACCCCGTGCCGGTCGGCCTCCCGGCCGACGATGCGGTCCGGCAGGGGGAAGTTGACGAAGGGGCCGAGGACGAGCTGCGCCAGGACCCGGCCCTCGACGACGACGGCGGCGCTGAGGTGGCAGACGGCCTCGTGGCAGGCGTATTCGGCGACCCGGCCCGGCTCCTTCGGGCAGTTGGCGACGGCGGCCTGCTGGCAGCCGTCGAAGCCGAAACCGGAGCGTCGCAGGAGGGCGCACCAGCGGGGCAGCGCCGTCTGGCTGCCGAAGAAGCGCCCCTCGCCGTCTCGGACGGTCACCGGCAGCCCGGTGACCTCGGTGAACGCGGCGAGCACCTCCCGGACGACCCGGGGGTCCAGCAACTCGCCGAGCCCCTCGTCAGATATCGTCGCTCTGGGCTCCAGCGCCAAGGGACCGCTCCGGCGTATTGCTTCTGGCACGTCTGGCACATCGATGACGACGACGACGATAATGAATGTAGGGAGGGCCAGTAACAGGCCGGGTTGCGGAAGGTAAACGAAAGGTATGCCCCGGTCGCGCTCGCCTACGGCCCCCGGCCCACCTTGACCTGGGCCGGTCGGAGGACCTTGTTGCCCAGCTTGTAGCCCGTCTGGAAGACCTCCAGCACCTTGCCCGCCTCCTCTTGCGAGGAGGGCGCCTGCATCACCGCCTCGTGCTCCCAGGGGTTGAACTCCTGGCCGAGCGCCTCGATCGGCGTGATCCCCTCGGCCTCCAGCGCGGTCCGGAGCTTCCGGGCGATAAGCGCGATCCCCTGGACCCACTCGTTCTGTGCCAGATCGGCGGGCATGGCCCTGAGCGCGCGGTCGAAGTCGTCGAGCACGGGGAGGATGCGCAGCGCCAGCGTGGCCTTGCCGGCCTGGAGCGACTCGGCGCGCTCCTGCTCGACCCGCCGGCGATAGTTGACGAAGTCGGCCTGCGCCCTCTGCGCCAGGCTCAGGTACTCCTGCCCCTTGCGGTTGGCCTCGTCCAGGTCCCGGCGGAGGGCCTCCAGCTCCTCGGCCACCGTCTCGTTCCCGACGGCACCCTCCTCGCCGTTCGGGTCGCCGCTCTGCTCGGAGGCCGGCGCCTCGCGCTGCTTTTTCTCCTGCTCTGCCATCCAATACTTCCTCGCTACCCACCCCGTAAGGAGAGAGCTCGGGGAACACCCCCGCACCCCCTGTCATCTGACGGGGCACTGGTGATTCGGATGTCTGGCCCTTTTCCCCGGGCCAGGATGTCTACTCGGCCACCTCCAGCTCCCGCAGCATCCGCGCCACCCTACTCCAGACGGTGGCCCGCAGCTCCACGGGGTCGTCGAGCGTGGCGGCGTCGGCGGCCAGGCGCTGGAGCTGCTCGGTCAGGTCCAGGGCCAGCTCGACGCCGGAGAGGTTGACCCCGCGCAGGTCGACCAGGCGCTTGATCTGCCGAAGGCGGCGAAGGTCCTCCCGGGAGTACAGGCGCAGACGCCCGTCGGTCCGCGAGGGCTCGACGAAGCCGGCCCGCTCGTACTTGCGCAGCGTCTGGGCGTGCATGCCCACCATTCGCGCCGCCACGCTGATGATGAAGAGGGCTTCGCCCGCGTTCACCGTTCGCTCCCGGCCGATCCGGACCTGCGCCCGACTGTCCTGTCAACTCAGATTCTACGGGCTTATACGGGCCGTGTCAAGCTTGTTGCGGGCACAAGTAGCAGAGGAGCGTCGGCTTCCGGCGGCCGGGGGCGAGCCGCGAGGCCAGGGCTATCGGACGACGAAGGTGAGCGCGACGAGCAGGACGAAGGCTGCGCCGGCCAGGACGCCGATCCGGCGGAGGTCTGACATGACGTAGGCGTAGTCGGTGACGAGGGCCGGCGCGTTGGGGCGAGCGGGCCGGCGGACGCCCGCCAGCAGGCTCTGGCGGCCCGTCCCGGTCGCGGGCGCAACCCGCGCCGGCTGCGTCGCCTCCGCGCGCTCTCTGGGAGCCAGCGGCTCGGCGGCCGCGGCCGGGGTCCGCGCGGCGGCGGGAGTCGCTACCCGCCGCTTCTCCTTCTGCGTTCTCTTCACCCGGCCACCCGGGCTTCTCTTGGGCATCGAATCCTCCGGCGGAGCCGGCCGCTCCGCGCTCGTCGTCGGCGCTTGGGTGCTGTCGCCGTTCTGCCGTCATTATACCTGTTGGCGACCCCGAGGGCAAACCCGGCGGCGGCCGGGAAGCATCACAGAGTCGGCTGGCTGCTCCTTTGCTCGTAGGGGCGCGATTCATCGCGCCCAGGCCCTCCCGCCCCGTGGGCGCCACAAATGGTGCCCCCACTGGATAGCCAGGCGGCCTACCGGCCAGGAATGCGATGCTTTCGGGCGGCCGGGAACGCGGCGCACACCTGCCGGGCTGCTCAACGCCTTCCGGCATCAGAGGTTCATGCACAAGTGAACTCAAAGAACTGGGATACAATGCTGAGGACTGCTCAACGCCTTCCGGCATCAGAGGTTCATGCACGAGGGCGAGGCTACCGAAGACGAGATGCAGGCC
>Ga0315282_10010186_pt1 | contig 14797 bp, 10 predicted proteins | sample YL17G07_20_MG_FD_203693 | JGI IMG/M metagenome (GOLD analysis project Ga0315282, IMG submission 203693) | Sediment microbial communities from Yellowstone Lake, YNP, Wyoming, USA - YL17G07_20 | ecosystem: Environmental > Aquatic > Freshwater > Lake > Sediment | place: USA: Wyoming | collected...
AGCGATCAAAGGGGGACTTCAGATAGGTTTTATAAGATGAATGATCGACTTTTCTGTTTAACATTTCTGGTAATTTCGATTCAACGAATTCCTAACTCTCGAAAGTTAAATTATTAGAGGTTGCCTTTACAAGTCGAAGGCATAACCGGACTTCTTTAAAAGAGTTTGGTTATGCCTTTTTTATTCTCAGGGAGAAACCTGAGTGAAGGAGATTCAGATTATGGAACATACTGTAACTGCAAAAGACCTAAGTCAATATCTAAAAACCTCCGGTTCCACAATCATTCGCACCCTGGTTGACACCTCTCCTGATGCCGTTGCGCTCATCGATTTGAATACCAACATCCTAATGATCAACCAGCAGGGCATGGCATTAGCTGGGTATAAGAATAATAATGCGGGAGATATCATCGGCAGGAGCATTCTGGAATTCATTGCTCCAAAAGACCGGTCACAGGTAGCAGAGAATGTACCGAAGCCGGTAGAAACCGGAAGCATCAGGAATTTTCAGTGTCATGCGCTCAAAAAAGATGGCACCCAATGCCCTGTCGAGTTAAGCGCTTCATTAATTGTGGACAAGGGGGGGAAGCCCAGGGCTTTGATGGCTGTGCTGAGAGACATCACCGAGCGCAAGCGGGCGGAGATGGAGAGGGCTGTTCTTCAGGAGCAACTTCATCAATCCCAGAGGATGGAGGCAATTGGCCAACTCGCAGGGGATATTGCCCATGATTTCGGTAATCTCCTTTCCATCATCAAAGGTTACACGAATCTCTCTTTCCATACGCTCAAAGAAGATGATCCTTTGCAGGACAATATCAAAGAGATACAGAAGGCCACGGAACGAGCAACGGCTCTGGTCCGTCAACTTCTTGACTTCAGCCACCATCAGGTGATGGAGATGAAAGTTCTCGATCTGAACACCCTGTTGAAGGATCTGGATAAGATGCTTCATCAGGTGATCAGTGAAGACATTAAGCTGGTCATGCGATTGGCTGAGGATCTGGGAAAGGTCAAAGTTGATCCAAAAAATATCGAGCAAGTCATCCTCAACTTAGTGGTCAATGCCAGAGATGCGATGCCTTCTGGAGGGAAACTTTTTATTGAGACAGCTAATGTTGAATTGGACGAGGCGTATGCTCGGGTCCACATCCCCACAAAACCAGGGTCCTTTGTCATGCTTTCAGTGAGGGACACAGGAAATGGGATGACACCAGAAGTGAAAGAGCGGATCTTTGAACCCTTCTTTACAACAAAGGAGAATGGAAAAGGAACAGGATTAGGACTCTCGAATGTTTATAGGCTTATTAAGCAGAGCAGAGGAAATATCTGGGTTTATAGTAAACCAGAAAAAGGAACCACGTTTGAGATTTATCTCCCCAGAATAGATGAATCTCTTAAAGGAGGTGGAGTATGACTAAATTGGGGCGAATCCTGATTGCCGATGATGAGGAAATCTTCCTTAACTCAACAGCTGACCTGTTACGCCGGGAAGGATATGAGTGCGGTTGTGCCCCGGATGCGATTGTGGCAGCCGAGCTTCTCCGCAGCAACGATTACGACCTGCTGATCGCTGATATCAAAATGGAAGGCAACTTCGAGTTGGAGTTCATTCAAGATCTCCCGCAAATAGCAGCAGGCATGCCGGTCATTCTGGTAACAGGCTATCCTTCGTTAAAAACCGCAATCCAATCGGTTCAATTGCCAGTAGTGGCATACCTGGTAAAACCTTTTGAGTTTAAAGAATTACTGGAACAGGTGCAGAAATCAATTAAAGACTACCTTTTTTTTAAGCCTGTCCATAACATCAAAAAAGAAAAAAACATATCCAACTTGAGAGACTTGCTCTCTGAGTTTGTACGAAAAATGAACAGCTTTCTTACCTCGATGATGGGGCATACCCAGCTTTTAATTATCAAAATGATGGATCAAGAGACAAAAGAAGATCTGGGGAAGGTTATCGAGGAAGCAGAGCAGGTGTCTCAAATGTTCAAAGATCTTGTGAACCATATGAAAAAATGGAGACCCCGAAAAGAAGTCGTGGACTTGAATGATTTAATTGAGGGGACACTTGAGGGGAAAACCCTCAAATTAAGTTGTAAAAGAATTAGATTAGTGGAAGAATTGGCTCCCTCTCTTCCCTCAACCCTGGCTGATCCGAAACAAATTCAGCAAGTCTTGCTCTGTCTCATCAATAATGCAGAAGAGACCATCACGGAAAGTCATGGATTTGGTGAAATCAGGGTGGGAACACGTGTCATGGGTGGGCAGATAGAAGTGGTTGTCTCGGACGATGGACCTGGAATAACAGAAGAAAACCTACCCAGAGTCTTCGACCCCTTCTTCACTACCAAGGGAAAAGTGACTGGACTGGGTCTTTCAATTTCACACGATATGATCATTCAGCACGGTGGAACCTTGAAGGTGGAGAGCGAGTGGGGGAAAGGGGAAACCTTTATCATCTCCCTCCCGATCGCTGAGAATCAGGGGAAAAAGAAAATAAGTGGAGAGGAGCGAGCCGAGAGAAATTTCAGGGGGTTGAAAGGACTGGTGATCGATGATGATCTTAGGATCGTCAACTTGGTTTCAAAATACTTGAACCATGAGGGGTATGAGATGGAGACGGCTGCCGAGGTGAAAACAGCCTTAAGCATCATCGAAGGTAAAGACTTTGACTTTGTGATCTGTGATATCAAAATGCCTGAGATGGGGGGAGGTGAATTTTACCGCGTTGTGAAGGAGAAGCGTCCCTCGTTGACAGACCGAATCATTTTTCTAACCGGTGATACCCTGGGGGATGAGACGAGGACCTTCATCGACTCGGTAACCAATCCACTCGTCCAAAAACCCTTCCAGCTCAGCGAACTGAAGGAGGAGATTGCTAAAGTGATTTCCCAGGATGGAGTCATCACCCCTGCCTGCGCAGGCAGGTGCGAAAGATGAAGGGTAGGTAAAAGATTAAGCTAAAGGAGGATGGGTAAATGGCCTTAATGGAGTTCCTGAATTGGAAACAAAAGAAGCCAATCGAAACAGACAAACCATCTCGATATTTGGGCACCCACGATATTTTGACAGGTCTCTACACCCGTGCTTACTTCGAAGAAGAAATGGCCAGGCTTGAACGCGAAGGGGAGTTCCCTGTGAGCATTGTGATGGCGGATGTGTATGGACAAAAGGCCATCAACGATATGAAGGGGCATGCAGCAGGGGACGAGATGCTAAGGCTAACGGTGTTGGTGCTCAGGGACGCTTTCCGTGTTGAGGATGTGGTGGCTAGGATTGGGGAGGATGGGTTTGCAGTGCTCCTTCCAGGCACTGATACCGCAACTGTGAAGGAAATTTTAAAGCGTATCAGATACAGGGTAATGGCTCAAAACAGAGCTTATGCACACTTGCCGTTGAATCTATCTCTTGGCGGAGCCACGGCAGAGAAAGGAGACTCGCTGGCCACAACACTCAAACAGGCCGAAAGGGAAATGTCTCTGGAAAGGGGGGGAATCTATTTCCTTCCAATATACGAGGGGAGAACAAAGAAGATGGCCACAGGTTGAGAGGCTCATGAACAAATTACAAAGATGATAAAAAATGGACCGGGCAAAATGCGAAACTCCTTCTGGGCCGATTGTTGATCGTTGATGGCCGCCGAACGAAAGCAGATGGAGGAACATTGGAGGAAGAATTGAAAAAATACCGAGGTCATCTTGAGGAAGGCTTAGAAAAAAGCACAGAAGAACTTAGAAAGGCCGATCAGCAACCGCAGCAGGACATCACCGAGCGCAAGCATGCAGAGGAAATGCTCAGGAATTCTGAAATAAGTTATCGGCGCCTTTTTGAGACGGCACAAGATGGAATATTGCTTCTCGATGCAGACACAGGACAAATAACCGACGTTAACCCATACTTGATAGAGATGTTGGGCTATTCTCACAATGAATTCTTGGGGAAGAAACTCTGGGAAATCGGCTTATTCAAGCATATTGCGGAAAACCAGGCCGGTTTCCAAAAATTACAGAGCGAAAAATATATCCGTTACGAAAATTTACCGCTTGAAACCAGGGGGGGGCAGCGTATTGATGTGGAGTTTGTTAGCAACGCCTATTCGGTGGATCATAAGACGGTGATTCAATGCAACATCCGTGACATCACCGAGCGCAGGCGGGCAGAAGAAAAACTGTGGAAATATTGTGAGCACCTTGAGGAACTGGTAAAAGAGCGCACAACCGAATTAAGAATTGCTAATGAAAACCTTCAACAGGAGATCACCGAACGCAAGCATGTTGAGCGGGTCGTTCAGGAAGCTCGTGAGTACGCTGAGAGTATTGTAGAAACAGTGCGTGAACCCCTGGCGGTGCTTGATACCGATCTGAGAGTGATTTCAGTCAACCATTCTTTCTATCAGACTTTCAAAGTGACACCAGAAAATATAGAGGGAAAGTTGATCTATGACCTGACCAACCTTCAGTGGAACATCCCTAAGCTACGGGTACTCCTGGAGGAGATCATTCCCAGGGACAATCAATTTCAGAATTTTGAAGTTGAGCATGAGTTTCCGACCATTGGACGCAAAATAATGCTGCTCAATGCCCGCCAAATATATAGCAAAGAGATCAGTAAACGGATGATCCTTCTGGCCATTGAGGACATCACCGAGCGCAAACTGGCAGAAATAGAAATTAGAAAACTGAATGAAGAGTTGAAACAAAACATTACGCAACTCGAAGCTGCTAACAAAGAGCTCGAAGTATTTAGCTACTCTATCTCTCACGACCTTCGGGCCCCCCTGCGCAGCCTCGACGGCTTCAGCCAGGTGCTGTTTGAAGACTACGCCAATCAACTGGACGAACAAGGGAAAGACTACCTTCAGCGAATCCGTAAGGCAAGCCAGCACATGGCGGAGCTCATTGATGCCTTGCTTATGTTATCCCGAATGACGCGTAAAGAAATACACTATGAGACAGTGGATCTAAGCACTCTGGCCCAGGCAATCTTGGCGGAACTTCGGCAGACGCAACCAAAACGACAGATAGAGGTCGTCATCGAGGAAGGACTTGTGGTCAAAGGAGATCCCCAGCTTTTGCGAGTAGTAATAGAAAACCTGTTGGCCAATGCGTGGAAGTACACGAGTAGAAAACCAGAGGTTAGGATAGAAGTTGGCGCCCTGCGCCAGGAAGACGGGAAACGGACGTATTTCGTGCGTGACAACGGCGCCGGTTTTGACATGGCGTTTGCAGATAAACTATTCAAAGCTTTTCAGCGTCTGCACACACCGAACGAGTTTCCCGGCGTCGGCATCGGGCTCGCTACAGTACAGCGCATCATTCACCGCCACGGCGGTCGCGTATGGGCCGAAGGAGAGGTGGAAAAAGGGGCAACCTTCTTTTTTACATTATCTAATAAACGATAGACGAAGGGCGAGGGACAATAGACGATGGACAAGGGACGAGAGATGATAGACGATTGATTCGTCAATCAATCGGAAAAAGATTTAATCCAATTACTCTGGAAAAATGCGTGGTATTTATCGTCAAAAGCGGAACATTGTTAGAGATACAGATGCCTGCAATAAGCGTATCAGGAATTCCGATTCCTTTGCCTTTTCTATCGAGAGAAGACTCTATGTTAGCTGAAACTTCTGATGCCTTTAAGTCAAAAGGAAGGATAACAAATTGATATATAAAATCGTCTATCCGATCTTTACGCTTCATTTTCATGTGCCCGAGATAGAGTTCATAAGCAGTCATAGCAGTAATGCATGGCTTATATCCTTCGAGGATTTTCACAAAAAGATTAAAGCCTGGAGTTCTCTTTCTAAGGAAATCTACACAGACATCTGTATCTATGCAGACAAGCTCTTTTGCCATTTGTGCCAGTCCTTACGTATTTCCCTAAACACACTGTCAACATCCACATCTTGCCATATGCCGGCATACTTCATGATATTTTTGATTTTATTCTTTCTTCCTAAAATAAGTAATTTGCCTTTTTCAACTTTTGCTTCAACGATCATCCCGTCTCTTAATGAAAGTTTTTTGGCAACTCTTGCGGGAATAGCAATGGTTTCTTTTTTTGTCACTTTTGATTCAAACATTTTTTTGAGCCTCCATCAAACAGAAAACTATTCTTTCTTTATATCTCCATTTAACCATTTATCGCCTGTTTTGTCAAATGAGGCCATAGGCAATAGACAGCAGGCAAAACGAGGGACGATGGACGAAGGATGAGGGACGGTAGACGAGGGATGATAGGCGAAGGACAAAAATCGTCCATCGTCTTAGTGAACAGAGTGAACGATCGTCATTCGTCCGTCGCAAATAAGTAAAGGAGGAGACAGTGGATAATAAAGTAATCCTGCTGGTAGAAGACAATCCTGACGATGAGGAACTCACCCTGCATGCACTCAAAAAGAATAACATTTTGGACAAAGTCGTCGTTGCCCATGACGGTGCTGAGGCATTGGATTACCTTTTCGGCACCGGAAAGGATGCTGGCCGTGACCCGATCGAGACGTTGTCAGTCATCCTGCTTGATTTGAAGCTTCCCAAAATAGATGGTTTGGAAGTGCTCCGTCGCATCCGTGCCAACGAGCTGACAAAGCTCCTTCCTGTAGTGATTCTGACCTCATCGAAGGAGGACCAAGACTTAGTGAATGGCTACCGCCTGGGCGCCAACAGCTACGTTCACAAATTGGTCGACTTTACACAATTTGTGGAATCGATACGGCAGTTGGGGTTGTACTGGTTGGTGATAAACGAGCCGCCGCCGAATCAGTAGCCAGTAAGTAATAAACAATAGGCAATAGGCAACAGGCAATAGGTAACAGATCAGATGTGAGGTATAAGGCAATAGTTAGGAGGGAGTATGGGAAAAGTGTCAAGTTATAAGGATCTTCTTATATGGCAAAGGAGCATGGATCTTGTTGAACGTATTTATAAGATTACAAGCAAACTACCGACTACAGAACAATGGGGGCTCACTTCTCAGATGCGTAGGTCTGCTATTTCTGTTCCTTCTAATGTTGCAGAAGGTTATGGGAGGCAAGCGACGGGTGAGTATCGGCATCATCTTTCGATTGGGCGGGGATCATTACTGGAAGTGGAAACACAGGTCCTTCTATGCCAAAGATTGGGGTATCTTGAAAACGAGGAGATAAATTCTCTTCTCGATGAAATTAATCAGATTGGCAAAATGCTATCATCCCTGATCTCAAAAATTCATTGACTATTGCCTGATGCCTTATGATGCCTGTTGCCTGGTGGCTATTGCCTATAAGGGGAGGAATAAGTAATGGGTACACCACTGCGTGTCTTGATTGCTGAGGATTCAGAAGACGATGTTTTGTTGGTAATGCGGGAACTGCGGCGTGGTGGCTATGAGCCGACATATGAACGTGTGGACACATCCGAAGCCATGAATGCTGCGCTCGACTGCCAGGTATGGGACATCATCATTTCTGATCATTCTATGCCGAACTTTAGTACGCCTGCTGCTTTGGCGCTGCTGAAGGGAAAAGGGCTTGACCTTCCATTCATCATTGTTTCAGGCAGCATTGGTGAGGAGATGGCAGTAGCCGCCATGAAGGCTGGTGCGCATGACTATGTCAGGAAGGATAATCTGTCTCGGCTTGTGCCTGCTGTAAGGTGGGAGTTGCGAGAGGCAGAGGTGCGGCGCGAGCGCGGACGGGCGGAGGAGACCCTTCAGCAAAGTTATGAGAAGTTGCGAAGGGTTTTAGAAGAGACGGCCGTTGCTTTGGGGTCAGCGATCGAAAAGAGGGATCCCTACACCGCAGGTCACCAACAAAGAGTTGCTCAGCTTGCCTGCGCTATTGCCAGGGGAATGGGGCTGTCAGAGAGTAAGATCGAGGGAATCCGTGTGGCCGGGATACTTCATGATATCGGCAAGATCTATATCCCCGCTGAGATTCTCAGCAAGCCCGGATCGATAACAGAGATTGAATTTCAAATGATTAAAACCCATTCCCAGGCCGGTTATGACATATTGAAGGATATTGAATTTCCATGGCCGGTTGCCAAAATCACGCTTCAGCATCACGAAAGGATGGATGGTTCTGGATATCCGTCAGGACTATCTGGTGAAGATATCCTCCTTGAAGCAAGGATCCTGGGTGTGGCTGATGTCGTTGAGGCTATCTCCTCTCATCGGCCTTACCGGCCGGCCCTTGGCATTGATATGGCATTGGATGAAATCTCTCAAGAAAAAGGCACCCTCTATGATCTTGATGTAGTGAATACCTGCTTGACACTTTTTCAAAAGGAGGGGTTTGGGTTTAATTAGACACCGCGTCATCAATTTAAGGAGAGAAAGATGGGTACACCACTTCGTGTCTTAATCGTTGAAGATTCAGAAGACGATACTCTGCTGATCATGCATGAACTAAAGCGTGGCGGCTATGACCCGAAGTACGAACGCGTGGAGACTGCCGGAGCCATGAACGATGCACTCAATCAGCAAGAATGGGATATCGTCATCTCTGATCACTCCATGCCTCATTTTAACTCATTCAATGCCCTGGATGTCCTAAAAAAAAGAGGGCTTGACCTGCCATTCTTTCTCGTATCGGGCACCATCGATGAAGAAAAGGCGGTGTCGGCCATGAAAGCCGGCGTCCATGATTACATCATGAAAGGTAATCTGCCTCGGCTTGTTCCAGCCGTTCAGCGCGAGTTGAGAGAGGCAGTGATGCGGCAAGACCGGAAACGGAAAGAGGAAGCATTGAGAGAGTCCGAAAAGAGGTATCGGCAAGTCATAGAAAACGCAACGGAAATTATTTATGTCATTGATGACAAAGGAAATTTTACCTATGGCAATCCTGCCGGGTTGAAGGTGACTGGCTATTCGCTTGCAGAACTTCGAAGTTTCAATTATGCGGATCTCGTCCTTCCTGAACATCGTGAAAGAGTGATGGAGATCTACATCAACCAGTTTCGCAAGAGGATACCCACGACCCATGTTGAATTTGCATTTTTTAACAAGGCCGGAAAGATTATATGGTTCAGCCAAAATTCCTCGCTTGTCATTGAAGATGGAAAGGCCGTGGGATTTCACATCATTGCCCGTGACATCACCGAGCGTAAGAAGATGGAAGAGAAATTGTTGAAGAGCGAGGCGAGTTTTCAAGAGCTGTTTGATGAGGCCCCTGTGGGGTACCATGAATATGATGTCCAGGGACACATTACCAGTGTCAATCGCACAGAGTTGGAAATGTTGGGTTATACTCCTGAAGAAATGACAGGCCAGCCTGTGTGGAAGTTTATTATTGAGGAGGAAGAAGCTCGTCAACGGATATTGGCCAAGTTAGCTGGCACCATGCCACCCGGCCGGGCCATTGAACGCATCTATAGGCGAAAAGATGGGACAACCTTTCCAGCCCTGATTGAGGATCGAATCATCCGAAATTCAGAGGGAGCGATTATAGGCATTCGCTCGACGATCCAAGACATCACCGAGCGCAAGCGAGCGGAGGAAGCGCTGAGGGAGAGTGAAAAGAAATACCGTACCCTCGTTACTCAGAGTCCAGATGGCATATTCATTGTTGACTTACAGGGAACTTTCTTAGCCGTCAATAAAGCTATGTGTGAAAGACTGAAATACAGCGAAAAGGAATTTCTTTCTATGAAGATTTGGGACATCGTGCCAGAAAAATACGTGGATCTCCATAGAAAGAGACTAGCGGACATTCTAAGGGGAGAAGCTCCGAATGAAGCTGCAGAATATGTGGTGAGGGGAAAGGATGAAAAAATGCATTACATCGAAATTCTCTCAAGCCCTTATTTTAGAGAGAATGAGGTAATTGGTTTGCAAGGAATTGCTCGCGACATCACCGAGCGCAAGCGGGCTGAGGAGGAAAGAGAAAAGATGCAGGCGCAACTGATTCAGGCCCAACTGATTCAGGCCCAAAAGATGGAGTCCATCGGGACGTTGGCCGGGGGGGTAGCCCATGACTTCAACAATCTGTTGACGACGATTCAAGGATATGCCCAACTGGCGATGATGTCTCTCAAGGAGAGCGATCCCTTTTACGAGAATTTTAAAGAAATTCAGCAGGCTTCGGTGCGAGCAGCCAAGCTTACCCGGCAATTGCTCCTTTTCAGCCGCCAACAGCCCATGGATCTTCATTCAATTGTCCTAAATGAGACGGTGGACAATTTAATGAAGATGCTCAAACGCCTTATCGGTGAGGACGTTACTGTCCAAACTGACCTGGATCCCAATCTATGGACGAACATGGCTGACCCAGGCAATATGGAACAGGTGATTATGAATCTGGTAGTGAATGCCAGAGATGCCATGTCCGAAGGGGGGACCATTAGAATTAAAACCGAAAATTTGAATATAGATAAGGATTATTGTGAGGTTGACATTTACGCCCGTCCTGGGAAGTTTACTTGTCTTTCGGTTGAGGATACAGGAGTCGGTATGGACAAAGAGATCATTCAACATATCTTCGACCCCTTCTTTACCACAAAGGGAATAGGAAAAGGGACGGGAATAGGTCTCTCCGTAGTCCATGGTATTGTCAAACAGCACGAAGGTTGGATCAATGTTTACAGTGAGCTTGGTAGAGGCTCGGTATTTAAGGTTTATCTGCCGGTTTCTTCTGTGGAGTCGAATGGTGAAGCCAAGGGAGAGGTAATTTCCATACAAGATTGTCACGGAAAGGGTGAGCGGATTCTGTTGGTGGAGGATGATGACGGAATTCGTGAATTTGCCAAAAGGGTGCTGTTTGAAAGTGGCTATGTAGGATTTGAGGCTGCCAATGCAGAAGAGGCGCTAAATATTTTTGGTAAAGAAAAAGGGGATTTTCATCTCGTTTTCAGCGACGTGGTCCTGCCAGAAAAGAGCGGCCTTCAACTGGTTGAACAACTTCTCTGTCGCAAACCTGAACTCAAGGTGTTGCTTACCAGTGGCTATACGGACCAGAAATCACAATGGCCCATCATACGTGAAAAAGGATATCGATTTATCCAGAAACCCTATGGTTTAACTGACCTCCTTCGGGTAGTTAGAGAGGTCATTGAGCAAGGGAAATGATTGGAAAATAAGTTCGGAGTCATGAAATAATATTCGCAGGCAGGGAGTGCGGAATAAAAAAAGAGAAGGCAGAAAGCAGAAAGCAGTAAACCCCGTTAGAAATTCCAGTCGTTACGACTCGAAACCGAGCGGGGCATTATTTCTAACGGGGTAAATAAGATGTAAGATACTCATCATTCAGAATGTATAGAGCTTGGGAGCAATAAGGGGGAATTTTACAGCGGGCCCTGGTTTTCGGGGGAGAAATCTCTATTTCCGACGAGCCCGATGAAGGAACCACCGTGGTCCTGAAAATACCGCAAAAACAGGGAGAACCATAGAGAGTCTTAAAATGAATATAGACAATAACTTTCTTAATTTTATATCAAGACAGCGGGGCCCCCTTGCAGTAGCTGCCACGACACTCTTAGCTATTGTGATAAGCATCTGTAGCCTTAAGTTCGGGTCATTTATTGTTTTTCAAAATCTTTATTACTTTCCCATCATCATTTCCTGTGTTTATTACTTAAAAAGGGGATTTGCTTTTTCAGTTCTCCTGGCATTTCTTTACTTTTTCTTCACCATTGCGTTTATAAGAGATGCTATCATTCTCCAGCAAGCCGTAATCAGAGTTTTAATATTCATTCTTGTTGCCGGAGTTATTACCTTCTTATCGTTGCGGCGCAAGCAGGTAGAGGAGGTGCTCAAAGATTCAGAGGAACGCTACCGGACTGCAATCGAATACTCCAACGATGGAGTTGCCCTTATGAAGGGAGATTTTCATCTATATGTCAATCAAAAAGTTTTAGAGATGTTTGGTTATAACCACCCTGAGGAGATTATAGGAAAGCCCTTATCATTAATGGTTCATCCCGATGATAGGGACCGTGTCATAGAGATTAACCTTAAAAGACAAAGAGGCCAGAATGTCCCCTCAAAATATGAGCTTAAAGGTATTCGAAAGAATGGGGACATAATTTATGTTGAGGTTTCTGCAACAAAGACCACTTATCGTGGTGAAGCAGTCTCTCTTGCTTACCTGAGGGACATCACCGAGCGCAAACAGGCGGAAGAGAAACTGCGTGAAGCCGAAGAGAGATATCACAGTATCTTCGAGAATGCAGTCGAAGGCATCTTCCAGTCGACACCTGAAGGCCGTTACATCAGCGCCAATCCCGCTCAGGCTCGAATGCTTGGCTATGAATCTCCTGAAGAGTTAATAACGAGCATCACTGACATTGCACTGCAAGTTTTCTCCGAGTCTGAACGACGCCAAGAGTTTAATCGGTTGCTTGGAGAGCATGGGGTTGTGAAAGGATTTGAATTTCAGGCCAACCGTAAGGACGGCAGCAAGATCTGGATCTCATCGAACGTCCGTGCTGTCCGGGATGCAACCGGCACAATGATCCACTATGAGGGAACTGCCGAAGACATCACCGAGCGTAAACAGATGGAGGAAAAATTAAGTGAGACAAGACAGGTGCTGGTAAATATTGCTCTGGGGATCACAGATGGAATACTTGTTGTTACTAAGGATTTTAAAATTATCTGGGCCAATGAAGTATCCCTGCGCATGGCAGGCTGCAAAATGGAAGAACTCGTGGGTAATTATTGCTATAAAGCTACTCATCATTCTGAAAGTCCCTGCCAGCCCCCGCATTGTATTTGTCCTGTGCGAGAAGTCATCCATACGGGTAATCCCGCAACCGTTACTCATACCCATTTTGATAAAGAAGGAAAGGAGCTTTTTGTTGAGGTGAGTGCTTATCCCGTCAGGGATGAAAAGGGAGAAATTATTCAATTTGTCCATCTGTGTCGAGATGTCACTGAGCGTAAGCGGGCAGAGAAGATGTTGGGTGCATCGGAAAAGAGGTACAGGACGCTCTTCGAAGGGGCTGCCGAGGGCATCCTGGTGGCGGATATCGAGAGCAAGCAGTTCAAGTACGCGAATCCGGCCATCTGCAGGATGCTCGGATACACTGCGGTGGAGCTGACGAGGTTGAGCCTGGCGGACATTCACCCCAAGGAGACGCTCGACTACGTGGTGGCCGAATTCGAGGCACAGGCACGCGGCAAAAAGACTCTGTCCCCCGAGATTCCCTGCCTCCGGAAAGACGGCAGCGTCATCTACACCAGTATCGTCACAGCCCCAGTCGTCATCGAGAGCCGTAAATGCAATGTCGGGTTTTTTATGGACATCACTGAGCGCAAGCGTGCAACAGCGGAGCTGGTCAATCTCAACAAACAACTGGAGGTGGCAAAGGAAGCGGCCGAGGCTGGGAGCCGTGCCAAGGGTGAGTTCTTGGCCAGTATGAGCCATGAGATCCGGACGCCACTCAACGCCGTGATCGGGATGTTGGGACTACTCTCCACCGGTGAGTTGAACGGCCCTCACCGGGAATATGTTGAAATTGCTCATTCAAGCGCTGATGGCCTCCTCGTCATCATCAACGATATCCTCGACTTCTCAAAGATCGAGGCGGGCAAGCTGCTTTTTGAGCCGGTGTCTTTCGATCTGTTGAGGGTCGTAGAGGAGACTATCGACATGATGGTCATGAAAGCCCGAGAAAAGGGTCTTGACCTCACTGTTCAGTATGGACCGGATGTGCCGCGCCACTTCATTGGCGACTCAGGTCGCATCCGCCAGGTACTGATCAACTTGGTGAACAATGCCGTCAAGTTCACACACAAGGGGTATGTCCTCATTGATGTGAGGGCAGAGGAGCAAATGAATGAAGAAGTGTTATTGCGCATCACAGTGGAAGATACGGGAATCGGCATTTCCTCTGACAAACTGGACTCTCTCTTCAAGCCGTTTGTTCAGGCGGATGCTTCGACCACGCGCCGGTATGGTGGGACGGGGTTGGGGCTGGCAATCAGCAAACGGGTGGTGGAGATGATGGGTGGGACGATTGGGGCAAGCAGCCGCTCTGGGGAGGGTTCGGCTTTCTGGTTTACCCTTCGCCTTCCCCTGGATAAAGAATTCACCGGCGTTGCGTTGCCTTTGACCGACCTTTCAGGGGTACGGGTGCTCATTGCGAACAGTCACGAGGTCGACCGCCGGGCGCTGCAAGAGCACCTTGTCAGTTGGGGCATAGGCAATGATAGCTGTGTTTCGGGTGAAGAGGTGTTGACGATGTTGCGTGAGGCGTACGCCAAGGGCGAGCCTTACCAGGTGGTCCTTATTGACTACCAGATGCCTGACATACCTGGCGAGACGTTGGGACGGGCCATTAAGGCTGACAGGGTGCTGCGAGAGACCGTGCTCATTATGCTCACCTCCTGGGAACAGCGGGGCCATTGTGATTGTATAAGAGAGGCTGGATTTGCGAGCTGCCTTTCAAAACCGATCCGGCCATCACAGCTTCTGGAGGTGCTGACGGTTGCCTGGGAAACATGGAACCAGGGGGTTGTACACAAACGGACCGTTCCCCATATTCGGGCCGAGTTTCTTGCCACCCAGACCGCCCTGCCCAAAACGGCCCGTTGGAGCGGGCCTTTGCGCGTGCTGGTGGTGGAGGACAATGTTGTGAACCAGAAGGTGACCATGTTGATGTTGACAGAGCTTGGCTGCCACGTGGACTTGGCTGCCAATGGCAGAGAGGCTGTTGAATTGATTGAACTACTCCCGTTCGACATGGTGTTTATGGACTGTGAGATGCCCGAGATGGACGGTTTCGAGGCCACCAGGGGGATTCGAAGACTCCAGGGTGACAAGCACCTTCCCATTATTGCCATGACTGCCTATGCGCTGCAAGGTGACCGGGAGCGG
>Ga0315282_10010187_pt1 | contig 14794 bp, 16 predicted proteins | sample YL17G07_20_MG_FD_203693 | JGI IMG/M metagenome (GOLD analysis project Ga0315282, IMG submission 203693) | Sediment microbial communities from Yellowstone Lake, YNP, Wyoming, USA - YL17G07_20 | ecosystem: Environmental > Aquatic > Freshwater > Lake > Sediment | place: USA: Wyoming | collected...
AAATCGTCCCTTCTTTCCCATCAAGAAACCTATTAACACGATCCTCTACCTGCGTTAAGAAAAACTCCTTAAAAAGCAATTCTTTAAAAGCTTTGTCACCCATTAACTCTCTCAACAATTTCATCGAAACAATTGCAGTAGAAGGGTTGCCTCTATTCGTTACTATAACTGCACCGCCTTTTTCTGCTACAGTTCTGTTAATCTCAGTAAACCTTTCCTTCGCCTCTCTTGTAGATATAGCTTTTAAGGGAGAGATCTTATTTGCATCTACCATATTATTCCTCCTTGTGCCTATTAATGTAGGCACATTAAGTGTAGTATATTTTAATGGGTGTGTCAAGAGAACTTAAGGGCAGGTTTTTATATCTGCCCCATTTTATATTATTTCGACTGTTTGACATACATATAGTTATGTGTATAATTTATGCAAGAGGTGATATGCATGGTAAGAAGACTTAATATAACTATACCTGAGGATATAGCAAAGAAGCTTAATAAGATTTCTAACAAGAGCAAATTTATTGCAGAGGCAGTTGAAGAAAAACTGAGAGAGATTGAGAAAGAAGAGCTAGATAAAAAATTGGTAGAAGGATACAAAGCAACGAGAGAAGAAGGTAAGGCAATAAATAAAGAATGGGAAAAAATAACACTTGAAGGAATAAAGGAATGAGCTTCCCAAAAAGAGGAGAAGTCTATCTTATTTCTTTTGATCCAATAGTAGGTTCAGAAATAGGGAAAAGCAGACCGGCGCTTGTAATATCAAATGACAGGAATAATGAATTTGCTGATACAGTAACAGTAATCCCGATTACTTCTAAAACTGCAAAGATATATCCTTTTGAAGTTTTTATTCCAAAAGGAGCAGCAGGGCTTGTAAAAGATTCAAAAGCTAAGTGTGACCAGATCAGGACAATAAGTAAAAAAAGAGTTATTAAGTATCTTGAAACTCTTGATGAAATACATTTAAAGGAAATAGAAGAAGCAGTCTTAATTCATCTTGGAATCAGGAGGTAAATAATTCTAAGTCTGATGCAATTTAATGCCACCCTCTTTATAGGTAAACAAGGGGCAAGTGAAGAGCCTGTCCCTTATGCTTCTTATTGACTTTTTTCTAAATCATATTATAATACAATTAAATAAGATTAAAATTGTATAAGGAGGATTAAAATGAATGTTACAAAACTTACAGTAACGATCTCTAATGATAATTACAGCAAAATTGAAGAGGAGAGAAAAAAACAAAATCTCTCCCGCAGTGCTTTTGTTGATAGAATTGCAAAGGCGTATTTTGAAGGAAAAATGAGAGACGAACTCGTGAAAAGATATATGGAAGGATACATAAAGATTCCCGAAGACATAAATGAAGTAAATGCACTTACCGAAGTGCAAAGCTCTGTATTGGGAGAGTTTTAGGTGCAAAGAGGAGAAGTATGGTGGGCAAACCTTCCTGGGCCTATAGGGAGACATCCTGTTGTTCTTTTATCGAGAGACGAGGCATATCTTGTGAGAAGTTCGGTGACTGCTGCAGAATTAACCACAAAGATTAGAAATATTCCTGTTGAGGTTCTTCTTGATGTTTCTGACGGCTTGCCAAAAAAGTGCGTTGTTAATCTTGATAGTATTATCACAATTCCGAAGAATCTCTTAGAATCTTATATTACAACTCTTTCTCCTGAAAAGATAGAAGCAATAAACGAAGCGATAAAATTTGCACTTGATCTCACTTGACAGTTTGACAGTATGAACTTACAAATTAGAATGAATTTATGCGAATAGACATCAATATCATCTCTTTTTAACATCCTAAATTTCAACAAAAAGGATCGGGGGGGGTATAAAATTTACCACCTCACTCTAAAATTCGCAACCTTGCCCCACAGGATTCAATGAGAGTGAAAATTTTCCATAGGCTTATAGTCAAAAAACTGGTAGGAGAAAAAAATAGGGGGTACAGGGAGAAAAAAATAGACCATCTACCAAGAAGAAGTGAAAAAAAGTATGCCACCGCTAAGAGTTTGGAGAGAAAACTCTTCATGGGAGTACTTTTATACCTCCAAGGGGAGGATACCCTACAAAACACTTATAAATGTTGTGATAAAAATTTTGAATAAAGGTTTTTGTTTTTATATGAATTTTGCTATAATATATTATCACACCTCATGGATATTTTAAGATACCTGTGAGGATAGCGAATAGAGTTATAAATAGACTTGTATTTAACGAGAGTGCTACCCTTACAGTGGTGGTGACACTTTTGACAGTATCCTAACTTAGGTACAACTTGCAAGTAAACTGTGAATAGTGCAGGAGTGCATAATGCCGAGCGAGGGGTAGTCCTTCTCAAGAGAAAAACCCTTGCTTATTCAGGGAGCACGAAGCCAAGAGCCTAAAGCAAACCTGTCTGCACTATTCAAAACTAGTTAAACTTTGCCTTTCAAAGCGACACACAAAACCCTCTCTAATTTCAACGAAAATAATCCTGAAGGTAAAAATACCACCTCAGCCTGAATTGAGCTCCTAGGGGCATTTGCGTTGGCGAGAAATGCAATTGAGAAAAATTCTTTGAGAAAGAGTAAGATTCTTTGAGAAAGAATAAATAGGCACTAAATCGCTTTTTGAAAGAAGAGAGAGAAGCCGCAATTGAATTTAACGGAAGGACACTGTTTTTCATAACGTGGAATAAAAAGTGAAGTTACAGCAAGAAAAAATATACTCAAAATATTTGCGATTTTTTTTTCAAAAAGTAGTAAAATCTTTATGTTGATAAAAAATCGCTCAATTTAGGTATTAATTTACGAAGGGGGGAAGCGCAAAAAATGCCTGAAATGAAAGAAGGACCTTAAGGAGAATGTGGTTTTGGTTATATTTATTCTGAAGTAAGCCCGTCATAAGAACATAGTTAAGTGTAAGATGACTCACAGGAGGTGAGAAGAATGGATAATGGAATTAAGGAAGTTGCTGTCGTGGGTACAGGACTAATTGGTTCTAGTTGGATAACATTATTTGCAACAAAAGGATACAATGTGAAGGCATATTCAAGGAAAGCTGAAACGAGGACAGAAGGACTTAAAAAGGTGCAGTCAAATCTTGATTTCTTAGTAGAAAAAGGACTCTTATCAAAGGATGATAAGGATCAGGCTCTTGCAAGAATAAAAGTAGTAGCGGAAATATCTGAAGCTGTAAAAGATGCAGATTTCGTTCAGGAAGCTACTGCAGAAGATTATGAGGTCAAAAAAACAGTTTTTAAAGAGATGGATAAATATTCACAACAGAGTACAATCCTGGCAAGTAGTTCATCAGGCTTAAGCATGACTGAAATTCAACAGGTAGTAACTAACAAAGGTAGGTGTATAATTGCACATCCATGGAATCCACCACATCTAATTCCCCTAGTTGAGATAGTTCCGGGAAAGCAAACATCTGAAGAGACTGTGAATAAAACCTTTAAGTTCATGGCAGATTTGGGGAAGGTTCCTGTAATTGTTAGAAAAGACATCCTAGGATTCATAGGGAACAGGCTGTGCGCCGCATTGTGGCGAGAAGCAGTGGATTTAGTAATAAAAGGAGTTGCCACTGTAGAAGATGTAGATAAAGCTGTCTACGCAGGCCCTGGTATTAGATGGGCACTTATGGGACCATTTCTTACTTATCATCTTGGCGGAGGAGAAGTAGGAGGTCTTGGGCATTTTATAGATAGTATTAGTAATATGACATTCAAAAAAATTGTGCCCACCCTTGCAACATGGGATTATATCGATGAACCAACGAAGAAAAAATTGATCGAGGGTGTGAAAGAAGAGATAAAAGGGAAAAACTTTAAAGACATTGTAAAATGGAGAGATGACAAACTTACCGAACTCTTAAAAATTATATATGGATAATTAAGGATAATAATACTCAAGGGGAGAAATGGCATGCTAAACAAAATTCTTAGCTCAGAAGAAACAGTAAAATTAATAAAAGATGGAGATACAGTTGCTATTGCTGAATTTGTTGGAAATGGTCACCCCAAGGAGTTAACATTAGAATTGGAAAAAGGGCTCCTTAAAGAGGGTAAGCCAGAAAATCTTACTATAGTTGGTGCAGCAGGTAAGCCCAATCCAGAAATTGGGCTTACCTGTAATGTGGGAGGCTCATCTGCCAGTGCAGTGGTTACTATTCTGGAGAGGAGGTAAATGCAAATGGCTACAGTAAAAGAATATCTGGATAGTTTAAGAGAAGGGAAATTGGTGGGTACTAAATGTAAGAAGTGCGGCAATGTGACTATTCCATTAAAACCAATATGTCCTAAATGTGGGAGTTCTGATGTTGAGGAATTTGAGCCAAAAGGAGAAGGAGTTATAAGGAGTTTTACAATTTACAATGATCTATGTAGCACCTAAGAAATTTGAAGGCAAAGCCCCTTATGCTATTGCTATTGTTAAACTTGGCGAGGGTCCATCGATTATGGGAAGGTTGCTTGAAGTTGATCCCAATAAAGCTGATGAGATAAAGATTGATATAGGAGTTAAATTTGAGCCTTTGATAGAAAATGGAGAGGCCATTGTAGCTTTTAGACCAGTGTAGTAATGGGAGTAAGAGAAGTTTATGTGATTTATGGGAGGGCTCTGAAAAGCCCTCCCATTTGATTTGATTGATTGAGTGAAAATTTTTCAGAAAATCCCAATAAAAGAAGCATTTTGTACTTGTTGCCTTATAATAATTTACGAAATATTATCTCTATTTGCCTTACTCTGAAATTTTTATATAAATTTTTATATAGGTCTTGTGAGGCAACGCTGAAGAGGAACCGAGATTAATTGCCTCTATTTTTAAATTCGTCACGAGCCTATAAAAATGCTCATTCCCTTCTCCTTTTATTTTTTTCTTTAATTTTCAATACATACTTTAACTGTCTGCCTTCTGTTGTAAGATGAGCCCCCGTCACTACCTATAACAGCGACAAAAATGAGAGAATCTTTAAATTCATTTATCCACTTCAAAAAGGGTTAAACCTAACCTAAGCGATTTTTCATCACTCTGTGAAATTTTATTGCTCTTCGGAAAAAATTGCAAAATTGGCAAATTACCTCACATAAGAAAATACCCTTTCAAAACCCCCTCAAATTTCAACGAAAAGGATCGGGGAGGTATAAAAAATATTAACCCACTCCGAGTTTGCAAAATTTGGGGCATTAGCGCGCAAAATTTTGGTATGTTCCAGGGATACTTTTCTAAAATACCTGGAATGAGGGGCTAAAAGTGTATGAGTTTGTTAAAGGAAAGAATGCAAAACCTTGAAAAGTGTGAGGCTAAAGGAAGGCAAAAGTAAGACATTCAAGCCATAAAGTGTATGAAAATTGAGGTTTTCCACTTTTTTTTGGGGGTTGTGTTCCTATTTGGTGCGTTTTCCGAAGGTAGCACCGCTATAAAAACAAAGGAACCTTTCCCAAAAAGGGAAAGGTTCACAGGAGGAACGAGACTTTTGCAAATCCCTTAAGGGAAGCGGAAGTCGTTTCAATTCCTCAAAAGTACTCTGAAAACTTTTGATTTTATAATTTTTAAGTTTTTCAATCGTTCTTTTTTCTAAAGAGAAGGTAATCACTATTTGCACTTTTTGACGAGCCAAAAAATCCGGTGGCAATTTTTTCCTTCAATTTCCGGATTTTTAAAAATTTCAAAACTGCCTTTTTCCGTATCATAAATCAAAAAATTCTTTGCTCTTCCAAAATGCAAAGCAATTTCTGCTTCCAGATTTTTGCCATTTGTCGCGAAAGCGATTTTCATATTGCTATATTCTTAATATTTTTTGAAATTTTAAATTTCAATTATTTTACTAACCCCGTTTTCAATAAAATTCTCCTTGTATTCTTGTTTAAACAATTCTCGGCATCTATCGCCAGAGCAATGGCAAGGAGCTACTTTCTGAACGCCTAATTTTTTGAAATCATTGATAATCATTTTCAATTCAGTATCTGAAGCACCGAACAAATGAAAACCGCCTAAAACTAAATATATATTCTCATTAGGAAACATTTCTTTTGCTTTTTTAATAATATTCACTACTCCCGGATGAGCGCAGCCGGTGATTATTATTAATCCTTGCTTTGACTCTATTATTAAAGATTGCTCTTTGATGTCAGTACCCAAAGGATCACTAGTCCAAATGCAGTTTATGATTTGAGTCTGGCCAGAAAAGGATTCAGGCTTATAAACTTTTAAATTTGGTTTTATTTTTAAAATTCCAGCAAGACCACCGGTATGATCTCCGTGCAAGTGGGAAATAAAAATAAAATCAATTTCCTTAGGATCTATTCCCATCTTTTTCATGTTTGAAAGCAAAGTTTCACTATCTGCGCCAGTATCAAATAAAATATTTTTGCCTTCTGCTTTTACCAAGCAAGAAAAACCCCAGCCAGTTTTTAACTCAGGATTGGCTTTGTAGTTATCATAAATGGTAATTAGAGTTATTTTGGCTTTTTCCATAGTTTCAGGTGAAGATGTTTCTAATTCTTTTTGCAAAATTTCTTCTTTGGGTTGTTTTATCATTCTTTCTCGAGCAAAAATAAAAAATCCAAGAACAATAAATAATGCTAATACGAGACTAAAAACTGTAATCCTTTTCATTTTTTTCCGCCGCCTTTAATTCTTCTGCAAACTCTTTCTCAAATTTATCCATACGATGTGGAAAATCTCGTCCTCTATATACTTCTATCGCTCTTTTGCAGCAATTGAATGAAATCCTAAAGAATTGTTTGATAACTGCTCGTTTCGATTCGCTTTTATCCACTTTCCCCAAAAACTGTTGGAAGATTCTCGAATCATCATCACCTTTTCTAAAACTTCCAACAAATTTCGTATACGCACTGTCGTTAGAAACAGCCCAACCCATCCTACGAAAGGTCGACCAGTATGTGTGAATTTCCCCTGGTGGTCCTGCGATTCCAAAAAATTCATGAGTCATCATCTTGTCCTCTTATCAAAGAATTTCAATCCCTCAAAGGTACTCTAAAAACTTTTAAGAGAGAATTTATAAGGTACGCAGGTACCTCAGGGGGGGTCGGTATGTTATACTTTCTGAGAAAGGATATCCTGGAAATCCCAATGGAAACACAAGAATTTTTTTAAAAAACGCATAAATTTCAATGAAAAGAGGGGGACAATATATGTTCACTATTCGACCCTGAGTTTGCGAAATTTAGGGGGTTTCTGTGCATTTTAGAGGCATTTAGCATTAACGAGAAACGAAATTGAAAAATTGAGTTTGAAGGAAGAAGCTGTTTTTCATAACATGCGTGAAAAAGGAAAGTTCCAGCAAGAAAATACACTCAAAAAACCCGTGTTGCCTCATTTAATTTTCTATACGAAATATTATCTGGTTGCCTCATTTAAATTTAATCCCTTGTAATCCACAATCTTTTTCAGTGGATTCTATACGAAATTATTTTGAGATAAAGGAAAATCATTGGGTAATTTTGAATCTTCTTGATGTGTTTTCTTCTCTCTTTCCTTTGTCTTTTTATCATATGCCTTCCAGAGTTCTTGAGTAAATTTATCCATTTGCCTTTTAAGTGAAAGAGGGTTTAGTTCTTCATATGTTCTTCTAAGCTTCTCTTTCACTTCTTCGGATACTGTATCTAAGGCAATGATTCTTTTGTATGGTGTTTCAGGCTTATCATACTTCTTTATTACCTTACTTCCAATTCTTGTTTTCTCTATTAGTTTCATTGAAGGCAAAAAGAAGTTTATATAGAGACTTAATACATCATAGAGTTTATTTATTATCCTCATTTCTTCATCTACATCCTCCTCATACGAAAATATATGGAGAATGTTTTAAATTAGGGTGGGGAAATTAAATGATTTTTAGGTGGGGAAATTAAATGATTTTTGACATCCTACAGCACGTCTTACAACAGAATAGTTCTTCTGTTCTACAAAACAATTGTCGTTCTTCCTGTATGGCCTTGCTCTTGTGAACGTGATATGCTCTTTTTCACAGTAATTCAATAGATGTGCATTGATAAATTCATTTCCATTATCTGAATCAATACCTTTTAGAGGGAAGAATAATTTCTCTTTGATCTCCTTCAATGCATTGAATGTCCATATCTGTGCCTTGTTCTTTATTGCTCTTAACCCCTCCCAACCACTAAGTACATCTGTTTAATCCTTTGTATTCGTTACTCCTTTCTTACGAATCCATCAAGGGAATAGAGAAACTCCCCTCTCAGGTTGCCTCCATCGTGCCCTTAATCCTCTGTATTCGTTACTCCTTTCCTACGAATCCAAGATCTGCCTCTTAATCCTTTGTAACCTGTAATCCTTTCCACAGGTTACAAAGCCTGGTTCTTTCTCATTCCAGTCAGCAAATGTCCTAATAGGGATACTATGTTTCAGCATGGTTCCTGACTTAGTTAATGACCTTCCCTTTAGTCTAAACTTCATCTTCTCGCTCTTTAAGAGCCTATCTATTGTAGCAGGACTTATCGTCATTAACTTCTTTTCCGTTTCTTCATCAAACTTAAACTCATTGAATCTCTTTTAATCTTCTGTAATCGCTGTCTTTGCGATTTATACTTGAATTGTTTCATCAAGATACACTTTTAGTCTTTTGCCACATAAGTAATCTGACACCCTCCATAAATATACGAGAGCATTGAGTGTCTTCTCATCATATATTCTTTTCCTTTTTCTTTTTCCTATCTTTAATCCTCTTCCATTGTACAGGTCATCTCCTATGAATACAGTCCTTTTACCGTTTTCTAAATCAACAACAACTTTCTTTCCATATGTTCTCAAAACATAAGAGGCATAACATCTTGAATACCCAGTGAGTTTTACAAACTCATCCAGCATATGACCTTTCTCTTTCTTTGTTGCCTTCTGGTATCTCGCTGCCTCTTCCTTGACTACAGCCTTTCTCTCTTTTAAGGATAAACTCATAAAACCTCCTTCTTCCAGTTTCTTTAGAATTTCTTCTAATTTTTTTATCTCATTTTACCTCCTCACTCTAATAGATCCTGAAATGAATTCAGGACTAAAGATTTTTGAATAGATTTTTATGTGAGGCAACGATTTAATTTCATAGAATCGCATGACAAGAACTGCGATTAGAAAAGAGTAAGAATTTTCATGATTCAATTCGATTTTTTTCAAAAAGTAGTAAAATCTTTATGTTGATAAAAAATCGCTCAATTTAGGTTTGACATTGACTAAAATTTTTTTTGTATACAATATGATAATAAGCTGTTTTTAGGGCTTGGCGGGAAGTTAAGGAGAGAAACAATTGTACGAGGAATGTAATTGCAAAGATTGCAATTCAAAAGAATTAGAGAATTCTCAAGCAGGTGTTTTGTTGGAAAACTTCTGGTGCAAAGCAGTCTTTAGGGCTCAATTTGCTTTACTGCTGTTTCTGCACGATTTAATGTCTTCTATCTTATCTTCTATTACTAAACTATTCTTTGTCGAAAGAAAATCTTTGGTGAAAAAACAGGTATTGGTTATTTATTCTAATTGTTCCCAGACTTTTTTAAAGAGGATTTTTTGTTGTGAGGGAGACCTTGTTGAAAAAACGCAGAGCTGGTATTTATTGTGCTCTTCAGACTTTTTTGTGGGAGAACCCTTTGGGGTAAGGAGATCTTAGTTGAAAAACTCTCTTGCGGTTATTTATTGTGATTGTTTCCAGACTTTTGTTGTAAGAGAAAACTTTGTTGGAAAAGGCACCGATAGATTATTTGCTGAAATATTGTCCGGTGTCTCAAAGTATGTAACGCGTATACTCGGTTAATTTTTTTCTAAAAAATAGGAGGATAAAAATGAGTGCAGGATTAATACAAAGTATCATTTTGCTTTTTACAATTGTTTTCATTGTGTACTTTACAGCAAAGTTAAGAGTAAATGCATTCTTAGTGCTTCTTTTAGCTTCTTTACTTTATGGAGTCCTATCATTTGCCTTCACTGGTACCCCACCTCTTCTTGATATAAAAAAAGACAGTCAAGTCATCCAAGGACTCATTACTTTAATTACAGGAGGATTTGGAAGCACTCTTACAAGCATTGGTATTGTAATAGTTTTAGGAACAATTCTTGGGTACTTTCTTGAAAAAACAGGTGCAGCTTTAGTAATGGCTGATGCAATATTAAGAGTTGTTGGTAAAAGCAATTCACCACTTGCAATGGCAATTGCAGGATACGTTGTCTCAATCCCAGTATTTTGCGATTCGGGATTTGTTATCTTGCAATCCCTCAATAGAAGTTTAGCACTAGCTTCGGGAACTTCCTTAGCAGTTATGGGGACTGCATTAAGCATGGGCCTTTATGCAACTCACTGCCTTGTCCCGCCTACACCTGGACCAATTGCCGCAGCAGGAAATATTGGAGTAGATCTAGGTCCAGTTATCATTTTAGGTCTCATTGCATCGATTCCTGCAATGCTTGCAGGTTGGTTCTTTGCAATTAAATACGGTAGGAAAATTTGGATTGCCCCTTCTGCAACTAAGTCTTATGAAGAATTAAAAAAGAGTTTCGCTAAACTTCCCTCAACATTTATGTCATTCTTACCCATTATTCTCCCATTAGTGCTCATCGGGCTTAATTCAATTGCGAGTTTCCCTACAAATCCTTTTGGAACAGGTGCAATAAAAAAGAGTTTCGTATTTTTTGGAAATCCAAATATTGCTCTCCTTATTGGTGTACTCATTGCTTCTACCCTAACAAAATGGGGTAAGCATGTTTTTGATGGATGGATAGGTGAAGCAATAAAAACTTCAGCAATAATACTTGTAATAACCGCAGCTGGTGGAGCACTGGGAGGCGTAATAAGAGCAAGTGGTGTTGGAAACTTCTTAGGAAATGAATTAGCAAAACTCCATATGGGATTATTGTTACCTTTTATTATTGCAGCAGCACTTAAAACTGCTCAAGGATCATCAACAGTCTCTCTTATAACAACCTCTGCAATACTTGCTCCAATGCTATCATCTTTAGGTTTCACGACAACACCACAAAAAGCACTTGTTGTGCTTGCGATTGGTGCAGGTTCAATGGTTGTTTCTCATGCAAACGATTCGTACTTCTGGGTAGTGGCGAACTTTTCAGATATGGATGTAGGACAAGCATACAGACTTCAAACCCTAGGTTCTCTTGTTACAGGCATTGGTGCAATTGCAGGAGTTTTAGTACTTTCACTCTTCTTTATGTAAATCTCTGTGGTGCTCCTCGATTTTGAAGAGCACCACTTAAACTATCCAACAATAAAAATTCCTATGTCAGCAACATTTGTACCAGTTGGTCCAGTTATTATTGCATCTTCTAATTCGTCAAAGAAAGTAAATGAATCATTATTTTCCAAGAATTGATTAACGTCTAACCCTTTATCAAGAGCTCTTTTAAAAGTTTCGGAATCAGCTATTGCGCCTGCTCCCTTACTTACGCCATCAATTCCATCTGTTCCTAAGGAAACAAAAACTCCTAATATGTCTTTTAAGCCAAAAATAGTGCTTAAAATAAGCTCCGTGTTCCTACCTCCAATGCCTTTTCCCTTAACCAAAACTGTAGTTTCGCCACCAAAAACTATTGCAATTGGTTTTTTAAAATTTAATTGACCTTTATACCCAGATAATCCAATGCCATAGATAACTTTTGCAACTTGAGAAGCCTCACCCTGTATAGAAGATCCCAAATACAAAACTGAATAACCTTTCTTAAAAAGGAACTTTTTTGTAACTTCACAAGCTTGGTAATTTGAAGCAACAAGAATATTTTCAAAACTACAAGAGATACTTTCCTTTTCCTTCAGCGTCTCTTCAATTTCTCCTCTAATTCCTCGCTTAATAACTTCAACTATTGAAGGATATTTATCTAATAAACCATACTTTTGAAGAACATTAAAGGCATCTTCATAAGTTGTAGTATCAAAATAGGTAGGACCAGAAGCAATTGTATCAAGAGGATCCCCAACAACATCAGAAATTATAAGAGAAATAAAAACTCCTTTTCCATGTTTCAATAAACGCCCTCCTTTAATTTCAGAAAGATGCTTTCTTACAGCATTTAGTTCGTTTATATTTGTACCTCTTTTCAAAAGTTCCTTTGTAAGTCCCTGCATACCTTCAAATTCAACAAGTGGAACTTCAACGAGTGCAGAGCCTCCCCCAGAGATAAGTATTATTGTAAGGTCATCGTCTCTGGTGTTATTGATCAAATCTAAAATTAACTTTCCTCCCTTAACACTATTCTCGTTAGGAATTGGATGACCACCTTTTATAAAAACCAAATTTTTAGGAATTTCCCTTGGCTCTTCGTTGCTTACAACTATACCATTATCAACTTTAACCAAAGAAAGTATAGCTTGAGACATTTTTATGCTTGCCTTCCCGAAAGCAATAAGATAGATGTGTTCAAATTCATTTAAGTTTAGCACCCTATCTCCAAACTTAGCAAAATTTTCATTAACCAACACATATCTAAGAACACTTTTATATGGATCTACTTCTTCTAAGGCTATATTCAATGAATTTAAAGCATCTTCTCTAAATTTTTTAAGCAAAGACGAAGCGGAATTTTTTGTAAGACTCCCCACATCTATAAGCATAAAATTATCTCCTTTTACTAATTATATACAAAAAAGCATAAAACACACCACCTTTTATAGTACGTGTTGCCTCATTTAATTTTCTTAATCTTTTGTAACCTGCAATTATTTTCAGCAGGTTCTACAAAATATTATCTCTGGTTGCCTCTATTTTGAATTTTTAATAAATATTTTAACAAACCAGTGGTTCAACTATGTCTAGATTTATTGGTATAAAGAATTTTTTCATTATCTTTCAGCCCAAAGTTTCTTTTATTTTTCCTGTTTAGATTGTTTTTAACTCTCTTTCTTTTTAAGTTTATTGTGATTCTATAAATGTATTTACTCTCCTTCTTCCTTTAGTCTTTGTTTTAATTTTCAATACATATTTCAATTGTCTGCCTTCTATAACATTACGTTCTCTCGGCACCACCTATAACAACAGAAATAAGAGAATCTTTAAATTCATTTATCCACTTTAAAAAAGTTAATAACTAAGAGGTAAATGCTATTAAGAGTTTGCTTTTCCTTTTATCCAAGAGACAGAATTGAACTGCTGACACACGGATTTTCAGTCCGCTGCTCTACCAACTGAGCTACCTCAGCAATAATACCCTGTGGGCAAAACAGGACGAACAACTGCCCTTAAAAGTTTAAAATTACTCCTTCAAAAACCCTTCAAATTTCAATGAAGAGGGCCAGGGAGGAGGGGAAATTACCACCTCACCCCTAAATTGAGCTCCCAGGGGCATAGGATTCGATTTTTTAGCAAATTTTTGGTAGGTCTACAGCCGAAAAATTGATGAGAGAAAAAAATAGGGGTATAGGGAGAAAAAATTCACCCTTAGATACGTTATGTTTATCAAAATTTAACCCTTAAATACGTTATGTTTATGAGTAAACTTTTCCTGGGAGTATATTTATACCTTAAGGCTCTCACTTTGCAGCCAGAGCCCCCTTTTCGTTGGTTGTTTTCTATCATCACCCTGGATTTTTTGAAATTTACATAGCTGTAATAATTGCAAAACATTGTATAGATAGTATTATTTTAAAGAAAAGAAAGTTGGATAAAATATGAGAAATGATGAAAGTTGTTAAAAATAAAAGTTTCAAGAAAGGAGGAAGTTACATGAAGAAATTAGTTGTAATTCTATTGACCATCTTAATGCTTTTTTCTTTTTTTCAAGGAGCGTTAAGAGAAAAAGCTGTGAAAGGTGCAGACAATTATAAATGGGTTCTTATGAACACTGGGCTAACAAGTACTAGTGTAGTCTCTTTTGCCATTGATCCAACAAACACTCAAACAATTTATGCAGGAACTTATGATAGTGGCGTATTCAAATCAACAAATGGAGGAACTTCTTGGAGTGCTATAAATACCGGGCTTACAAACTTGAATGTTAACTCTCTCGTGATTGATCCAACAAATACAAGCACTATTTATGTAGGAGCACATGCAGGAATTCATAATGATGGTGTATTCAAATCAACGAATGGTGGGACTAATTGGACTAATACTGGGTTAACAGATACTGGTGTAGATTCTCTTGTTATTGATCCAACGAATACCCAGACAATTTATGCAGGAACTTATGGTAGTGGTGTCCTCAAATCAACAGATGGAGGAACTAATTGGACTAATACTGGGTTGACGAGTAGTATTGTATCTCGTCTTGCCATTGATCCAACAAACACTCAAACAATTTATGCAGGAACATCGGATGGTGTCTACAAATCAACGGATGGTGGTGAAAACTGGACTAAGATGAATATTGAGTCACCTCATTATATTCCTTCTCTGGCCATTGATCCAACTAACACCCAGGTTATCTATGCAGGGACAAGTAATGGTGTATTCAAGTCAACTGATGGTGGCTTAAGCTGGACTAAGACTGGCCTAACGAATCCTTCCGTAGAGTGTTTTGCTATTGATCCGACGAATAGTCAGATTGTCTATGCAGGAACTTGGGATAGTGGTGTTTTCAAGTCAACAGATGGTGGGACTAATTGGACTGATATCGGGCTAATATATGTCAGCTCTCTTGCCATTGATCCAACAAACACTCAAACAATTTATGCAGGAATGGTTGGTGGCGGTGTATTCAAATACATTGTACAATTCACCATCATAACCTCTACAGGACCTGGTGGTTCTATATCTCCTTCAGGCACAATCACTGTAAACTCTGGGGAATCTAAGACATTCACAATTACTCCTAATACTGGTTACAAGATTTCAAG